>Ga0099364_10003122_pt1 | contig 25991 bp, 14 predicted proteins | sample TergutTh196P3_FD_73070 | JGI IMG/M metagenome (GOLD analysis project Ga0099364, IMG submission 73070) | Microcerotermes parvus P3 segment gut microbial communities from Pointe-Noire, Republic of the Congo - Th196 P3 | ecosystem: Host-associated > Arthropoda: Insects > Digestive system > Gut ...
AACACAGGGCATCCTCGACTACACCATCAGCAGGGCGCAGATCGAGCGGCTTGCGATTGAAGTTCCGAATGACCAAAAAGTGTTGTCGGTTTTCGATCCGAATGTTCGGACTTGGTCGGTCAACCAAGGGGAAGAGACGCAAACGATTCAAGTCGAACTCTTTCAACCGGCGGATAGTCGGCAGCGCATTATCATCGGGTTGGAAAAACTGGTGGACACCGACGACAAGTCGGTCGAAGTCCCCGCTATCAGGGCGGTCGGAGCAGGCAGACAGCAGGGCGTGCTGGGCATCAACGTTTCCGGCACTCTGACGACCGACGCAACGAGGACGGTCGGACTCATGCAGATGGACACGGCGGAACTGCCGCAAGCGATGCGGGGTACCGGCTGGTTGTACGCCTATCGGCTTGCCTCGGCTTCCTATAATCTCACGCTTTCGGTCGAAAAAGTGCAACCGCAGATTACGGCTGATTCGCAAATCAACGTAACGGTGAACGACAATCGGCTATCCTTGACGATGAACACCTTTTACAACATCGAAAAGGCGGGAGTGTTTCAACTGATGCTCGATTTTCCTGCCGTCTATGAACTTGGAAATGTTTCCAGTTCCCGATTGGGAGAATCGCAAGCGGTTTCGATCAATGCCCGGCATGTAACCGACATTCCCGACGAACCCGGCATGAAGCGGCTTACACTCGACTTGGCAACCAGAGCAATAGGGAAAGTCGTCATCTCCGTCTCCTTGTCGAAACGGCTAGACGATGCCGACCTAAGATCGCCGACCGGTAAAGCAGTGGACATCAACGTTCCCATGCCGGTAGTAACAAAGGATTTCGTTATCCGCCGGGATACCAAAGCGGTTGTCCGAGTGTTGGATTATTTCCGTATCAACAAAGCCGAACCGACCGGTATGCAGCCGGTGCCGGTGGAACAACTTCGCCCTGATTGGCAAGGGACTTTTTCTGCCGGGCAACTCGGTTTCGTCTTCGGACAAGAAAGTGCAACGCTTGACCTGCAAGTTGAACGCCGCAAGCCTTACATCACGATTCGGCAATTCCAACTGGTACAGATCGAAGACGGTGTTGCCAAATACACAAGCCGATTCCATTACGATATTCAATACAGCGGTGTAAAGTCCCTTCGAGTTGATGTTCCGGCGGATGTTTCTTCGCGGCTTCGCAATCAGTCGCAATCGCAGGGGATTCGGGACGCAATCTTGGCACCGCAACCGGACGATGTTGAGGATGGTTACGTCGCTTGGGTGTTTTCCCGCGGCAGTGAATGGAGCGGCAACGGAATGTTTGAACTCTATTGGGAAGACGAGTTGAATCAACTGACTGTTGGCAAAAGTCTTCCGATAGGCGTTCCGCGATTGATTCCTCGTGAAGTGGACAGGTCGTATGGACATATTGTCATCACGAAAGCGCAAACGATTGACCTCGGCGATTCCCCGGAGAATACGGGGATTCGACCGGTCGATCCGAGCAGAGACATTCCCGAAGCGGATCGAATCGAAAATGCGGCGGCGGCGTTTGAATTCTTCGATAATTGGACGCTCAACCTGATTGCGACTCGATACGAATTGGAAGAAGTCAAACGTACCAGCATTGAATCTGGACTCGTTAGAGCGGTGATGGTCAATAACTCGACCACCCTTTCGGTGCAGGCACTGTACCAAATCAAGAGCGTTCAACAGCGGTTAACGATTGCAATGCCGGAAGGTGGGGCGTTTGATCTTGCTCCGACGATCAACGGCAACACGGTAACGTTGGAAAGAGATTCCGGCGGCGATACGGCACTGCATTATATTCCGTTAACTTCGACGAATCCTGACCAGTCGTTCCTTTTGGAATTGCGGTATTCGCAACCGCTTGAAAAGGGACAGATATTGTTGCCGACTTTCCCGACGGAACCGGCGGTGCAGGAGATGTTCATTGCGGTGTATGTGCCGAATGACCGGGTATTGCGAAAGTTCCGGGGAACTTGGACACCGCTGTTTGACATGTACCCTCACAGGTCTTACATGCGCACTCCGCGGATGAGCGTTCGTAATAGACCGTCGGTTGACGAACTGGTCAACCAGATGATGAGTGTAACGAGTGCATCTATTTCGGCAAATCGTCCGTTTGCGGTGGAAGGGCAGGCGTATCTTTTCTCGGCGTTGCAGCCAGGCAACGAAGGGGAATCAATTCTGAAAGTGAAAACCATAAAGCATAATGTATTTTACGGTACAGCGTTTGCAGTATTTGTTTTGATTGCTGTGGTACTGACGAGGTTCAACTGGCATCAGCGTTTGGCGGGTATTGCGTTCTGTGCCGTCTGTTTGCTGGCGTTGGGGATTGTCAATCCGGTTGCCTCGTCATTGCTGGGCAATTTTAACGATGGTTTTCCTTCCGAACTGGGATATGTCATCGGTCTGACGTTTTTCATTTGGATAGTGATGTCGTGCGTGGATTGCGTGAAACGCCGTGCGTGTAGGAAGTCAACAGAGCCGCAATCGGAAGGTTGCGCAGAAGCATCAGAAGCATCAGAGCCGCAACCGGAAGGGTGCGCATAAAAAAACATAATCAGAGCGCAATCGTAAGCATACAAGATTGCGTTTTTGTACGCCGCACAAGTGCGGCGGCTAACGATTGCGGCTCTGCTGTGCGGCGCACGAGCCCCTTGCGTACTTTGCGGTTATGTTAACTTTGACGCTAGGGCTGTGAATCTCTACCGTTTTTACCAATTATGCCTTCCGGCTAAATGATTTTTCCGAAAAATGGGCGCACACTTTTTTGCCTTTACAAAACTGTGGGCTATAATGGCACAGCGTGGAGTAGAGGCGTGTTCGTAGGAATACGCCGTTAGCCGCACCGGAGCGGCGTATGGGACACGCATTTCAGTGCGCCGCACAAGTGCGGACACTAACACAATCTGCAATTTTGGAGCAGCCCAATGACGTACAGCAATTTCAACCGCTTGTTCAATAATTTTAGCAACGGAGTACCAACTAAATTGAACAAACGCAAACGTTCAAAAACTTGCCGAATCGAAGAACTCGAAAGCCGGGAAATGCTCTCGGTTTCCCCCTGGTCGGTGAGCGATACAGACGAAATACGGCAACTCACCGCCCATTTCGCGTCAGACTACAACCGTATCGAAGTCGCGGTCAGTCAACTCTCTGCCGCCGGTCTCCAAGCCGCTATCAACCAAGCGGCACAAACCATAGAAGACGATTTAATCATTGTCCAGATGGATTCCTTTGCCGCCGGAACAGCAGCTCTCCGAGCCGATATTGCGAATCAAGGCAAACTGGTCATCGACATCGACTCTTGGAATTTCGGCGGCGTGTCCATCGTTGCGATGGACGGTTCGGGTTCCACCGTTGCCATCGGTGATCTGCTCGCCAGGTCTGAAATTGTCGTCAGCGGAAATACCTTCTATAACAACGTACTCTATTTTGCGAGACCGGATTATAAAACATGCGATGCTCCTGCCGGCGGTGTTGCTCCGGCGATGCGTGAATCCCAAGCCTTGCTCGGAATGGATGAGTATTACAACGATGCCCGCTTTTCCCATTTGACGGGGACGGGATACACAACGGTCATTATCGACTCGGGTATTTACTATGATCACGTCGATTTTGCAGGTAAAATCGTTTATTCCTACGACTTTGCCGGTGATTTCGGTGAAACGCCGGACGATGACGCTTCGGATATCAATGGACACGGAACTCACGTCGCCAGTATCGCCGCCGCCTGGGATCACGGAATCGCCCGGACAGCGGATATTATTGCACTGAAAGTCTTTCCCGACGACGCAGACGCAGGAGCAAGCAGTGTCGATATTGCCGCTGCCCTCCAATGGGTCATTGACAATGCCGCTCTGTACAACATCGTGAATGTCAACATGTCGTTAGGCGGAGGAAACTTCCAGGAACGCGGAGATTACACGTACATGTTCGGCGGTCCAGAGTTCGACTCGCATCTTCACGCTTTGGGGAATATGGGAATCGTCGTATCGGTTGCCACGGGCAATGCCTATGATGTCTATTCATTTTTCGGCTATCCGCCGGGCATTGGCGCTCCTTCTACCAATACATCGGTGGTCTCCGTTTCTGCCACATACGACGAGAGCGGTAGAGGCACCACCTACGGTTCCATTTCACAGGTTGACACCATTGTCGATTGGGCGCAGCGTGCGCCGGGATTGGTCGACATTTTAGCACCGGGTTCGTGGATCACCGCCGCTGCAATAACGGGTCCCACTGAGACGAGGGAGATTTCAGGAACCAGTATGTCCGCACCAATGGTCGCCGGCGCGTCGGTCTTGGCACAGCAAATTGCCGAAGAGTATCTCGGACGCCGACTTACCGTGGACGAGTTTAAGACAATTACCGCCCAGACAGGCGTCCTCGTCGTAGACGATGTCGATTACGGTTTTGAACCGACGTTTGCAGACTACTACCGAATCGATGTTTACGCAATGGCACTGGCGATCTACGATATGGGAGAGCCGGAACCGCCGCCGCCTTCGGAACCGCTTTACAGTTCCGCACAAACAGCGGAAAGCATCACACTCCGCTGGGACGCCCAAAGTGCAACCAGTTTCATTATCCAGTACCGCATTGCAGGCAGCAGTCAATGGACAGAATTTTCCCGACGACCCGCGGGAAGTGCCACGAGCGAAGTAGTAAGAAATCTGGCGTCGGGTACAGAATACGAGTTTCGAATCTGTGCGGTCAACGGAACAGTTCAATCGAACTGGAGTGAGTCGATATTCGTCAGCACCCTGCCGGGAAGACCGCCGGGATTCGTCAGCACCGCTCAAACAACAAATTCCGTTACGCTTATCTGGGGAGTCCAATCGGGTGTTACCGGTTACACGCTTCAATATCGAGTCGCGGGGACCAACGCCTGGCAAACTTGGACAGAACCGGCAATCAACGCCGCGAGTGCGACGATCACCGGTTTGAGTTCCGGTACTTCATACGAGTTCCGGTTAACTGCAACCAACGTCAGCGGTGCTGACGCCGCAATGGCAAGTGTTGCTACGAAAGGCTCGAGTGCCAACGCAAATCCGGTAAAACCCAAAGTTAGTAATTCCAGTACGCTTAGTACCATAACGCTGACTTGGACGCACAATGAACGGAATACCGCTGGATATACGGTAACTTGTACATCACATTCGATTCCGCAGAGTCAGATTGCCGTTACGCAGAACAATGGGCTTTATACTGCCGTCATCAGCGGATTGAATGCTAGTACGACGTACAAGTTTTCTGTAACTGCAAGCAATGGAGAAGGTAAAACTGCCGTTACAAAGGTTTCGGCAAAGACAGTAAAGTACGCTGCTCCGAAGGACGTAAAAGTGCTTAAAAACTCGGCAACTATTGGTACGTTGTCCCTGTCTATGCCGACAAATGTGTTGCCGGAAACTGACCGGTATGACATTAAAGTTTTTGCCCCAAAAATGAAGACGAACGGACCGGCACTGGCGACGATCCAGTTAACGTTTGCCAATGGTACATCGGTTGTAACGAGTGATAATGCCGATATTACTGCGGCGGTTAACGGCAATCGGCTCGTGATCGGCGGTTTGTTCTCGGGCTTGAAGTATTCTTTTACGGTTCAAGCGTTTTCTGGCAATGTCGATTCGGCGATTGCCAAGACTAGCGGTTCGACGTTGAAGTACACAGCGGTAAATATCAATCGGGTGGATGGTAGAGTTCCTGAACCTGCGTTGAGTTGGACGGTACCGACGCGAAATGTCAATCCAGCGGATTATCAGCAGTTTGTGGTCGAAGTCTATCTCGCTTCGGACAAAAAGCTGAAGGAAAACTTGGTGGGTACGACGGTTATTATTGAAAACGCTCTTGGCGGAGTGGTAACGGGCACTAGTACGCGTATTCTCAATTTGCAGTCGGGTGAGAAGTACACGATTGTCGTTTACGCCCTTTCGGCGGACGGCGTCAATGAATCGTTGACAGCCAAGACATCGGTAAAGATGGCGTAGAGTTACAGGGTTGGCGAAAAAAGTTAGCAAAAAACAAACAGAGTCCGAAGCGGTAGTTCCGGTTCTGCCGCACCGGACTCTGTGAACTTTTTACCGCCAGGGTTGACTTTTTCGCAAAAATCGTCATAACCGTTAAAGTTTTCCCAAATTAACGCCGATTGTGACTCTTTGTAGAAAAGACTGTAGCCGGAGTACCGGCTAAATGTAATGAGGGTCTTATGACAAAACACACCATCATATCAAGTATCGTTTTCGCCCTGTTTGTTCCATCACTCTTCGCCCAGTCAGGAGGAGTTATCGGCATACCGACACTCTTTCGGCAAGACGGAAGACCAATGACGGTCGAACAAGCATCACTAACATTCCAAGCACCGCCGAAACAGCATGCGTTCAAAATCGACGACCTCATTTCTGTTCACGTCAAAGAACGGAAAACGTACAGCAGCACCGCCGACAATCAACGGAGAAAACAGATCGAAGGCGAAGCCACACTGACCGGCTGGACAAAGTTTGCCGGTCTACTCAAAATGCCCATACCCGCAACCGGAGCATTACCGGAAATCGGCGGAACCATCGGACACCGAACACAAAACCGAGGAAGGCTGACACGAGAAGAAACGCTAGATTTTGAAATCAAATGCCGAATTACCGACATCCGCGACAACGGAAACCTTGTCATTGAAGGCAATAGTAAATTCGGTATTGGAGAAGAAGGAAGCATCATTACCGTTTCAGGAGTTATACGTCCTGATGATGTCAGCCGGGATTTCAAAGTCGAATCGAGCCAACTTTCCGAATTGACCATCAACGAAGTTCCCAGCGGTAACGTATACGACACCGTCCGACGACCCTGGGGAACACGGCTGCTGGAACAGTTCAAACCGTTTTAGGAACCCAACAGAGCCCGGAGCGTAAGCTCCGGTATCCCTAACTTACGTTACGGGCTCTGTTCACCGGAGCTTACGCTCCGGGCTCTGTGAACTTTTGCCCCCCCCAACCCCTCGACTCCTAATGAAACTCATCCTCCCCCTAATCATTTTCCTTCTCGCAACTGGTACCGTTGCGGCGCAACTTCGTGTGGAGCATTTCGTCCGCGTCAAAGGACAGGAAGCGACCGAAATCACCGCCTACGGTATCGTCGGCGGATTGAACGGCACCGGCGACGATCCGAGAAATTACTCTCCGCACGCCATTGCCATTCTTCGTCAACTCGAACGCTCCGGCATGTATGTCGGCAGAGACTTAACAACCGTCCGAGGCGCCCGAAATAGCGCACTCGTGCGGGTAGTCGTAACGGTTCCCTCCACTGGTGCGAGAGAAGGCGATGTGCTGGACTGCGTTGTCTATTCCGAAGGGAGCGCAGAAAGTTTGGCAAGCGGGATATTGTCGCCGACGGCTTTACACACGATCCTGCCGCAGGATGATAAATCTCTCCTTCAAGGTTTCGCCCAGGGAAAAATTGTCATTGAGGATGCCGCCTCACCACGCGTGGGACGAATCGTCGGCGGGTGCCGATTGCGTGCCGATTTTAACAATCCGTTCATTCAAAACGGCTTAATTACGTTGGTCATCAAGAGGGAACATGCCCGACCTAATATCGCTAATCGGATTGCGGAAGCGATCAATAGCGATCCCGATGTGAGTATGTTGATCAGTAATTCTGCCAGAGCATTCCGGCAAAACGAAGTTGTCGTCCGAATACCGCAGGAAAAATTTAGCGATCCGGTGGACTTCCTTGCTCGAATTTTGGATGCCGAAATGATGGATGTTCCGCGACCGGTGCCTCGTGTAACGATTAACGAAAGGGCTAGAACGATTGCGATTGACCAAGATGTAGAGGTACGTCCGACTCTCATAACGTACAACGGCATTGTGGCGGACATTCGCCCGGAGTTCGCTGATAGCGAGCAGGATGAGTTTCCGCAACAGTTCCTTGACATTGATACGGACACGAGGTTCCGTCAGATGAGCGGCGAGAATGTTAACAACGTAAAACTTCGGGCGTTGCAAGCGAGTTTGAACGCGTTGCAAGCGACTCAGCAGGACACCATCGAGATCATTAAAATCCTTGAAAAACAAGGAGCAATCATCGGCGAAGTGGTGTTCGTGGATTAAGAAAATATAAATAGAGCCCGGAGCGTAAGCTCCGGTTCACAGAGTCCGTAACGTAAGTTAGGGACACCGGAGCTTACGCTCCGGGCTCTGTGAACTTTTGCCTTCCCCCTTAAACATACCATGCTTAACACAATTACCAACAGCACTCTGAACTACGCAACCTACGCGGCGACAGACACGTCTCCCAAAGTTCCGCCGGTGTTACAAAAAGCGAGCGAACAGGATGTATATCAACGCTCTGACGGTACTACTGCCACGCGCTTTGATACTGCGGAATCAGTGAAGACGGAATCGGCGAAGGATGATAGAGAACAGCAGTTCCGTGAGTTGTTGCATCAGTTCATTGGTCAAACCTTATTTGGACAGATGTTAAAGTCGATGCGTGCGACGCAGGAGAAGAATCCTTATTTTCATGGCGGAAACTCGGAAGAGATTTATCAGAGTTTGCTCGACATGGAACTGACGGATCAAATGACGAAGGCAACGTCTAAGACGTTGAGCGAGCCGATGTATAAACTGATGCGGACACCGAAGGGGTAGTACGTTAGCCGCCCGATTCTTCTCAACCGGTAAAAAGCAACACACCAAAGCCAAAGGGTGCGAGTGTTTATTGGAAGAAGAGTACGGCAAATGACGCGTTGCTATTGCGTTGTTTTTATAAGTCGGGAAGATGGCAAAGCATTGTAAAACAAAGGGCTTTGTCAAATAGCAAAGCCGTGTGAAACTCCTACAAAAGGCAAACGCTCCCGAGTGCAATCCTCGTATTTGTGGTTGCGTCTCCGCAGTATTTTGAGTATAATGTCCTCTCATGGAACCGACATCGGACGAAGCCTTGCTGACTGCCTACCTCGACAGCGAACTATCGTCGCAGGAGAGGCAATCACTCGAACAGAGACTTGCCGATGAACCAGAACTCCGACAACGGCTCAACTTGTTAGAAGAAACCTGGCACTATCTCGATCTACTCGAAAAAGAGGACACTGATCCCGAAAAAATTGAAACGACGCTGAAAATCTTGGCTGTTTCTATGTCGGCACCCGTTCTTCCTCTGTTCAAATCCACATCATTAAAGACAAGCCGATGGGGCGGAAGAGTGTTTCTCTTCTTTGTTGGTCTTTTCTTTTTTGCCTTGTTCTTTCTGCATACGAAGCACTCCCCTTATGACGATCCTTCGTTTCGTCGAATGGTAGAGCGGCACGATATGTATCTGATTATAGTGAATGACGAGTCGGGTCTTGAACTTTTACAACAGTTGGCTCTGCACCGGATATTTTTGCCACCGTTGCTCGGCGGTGCGGTTGACAACGTGCCGATTGAAGAATACAAGCCAAGTCTTCGTATCCGGTGGTCCAGTACACTCAACTCCTCTATCGGCAGTTTTCATAAATACTTCGATGATAGAGGTTCGGATCAGCTCTTTTACCGTAGCATTCAAACATATCGTCTTTTGTCGCCGAGACGTATGGAACAGATTCAACAACTGCACCAAGCCATTGAGTCCGCACCGCGGCATAGTGAATTGATGTTGACGTTGCACAATTATTATCATTGGCTCAAATCGTTGCAATCATATGAAAGGACGGCGTTGCAGCAGCCGAAACCGTTGGAAGACCGAGTAGCGGACATTATCGAATTGAAAACTCGGCTCGATAGATTATTGCCGGAAGAAGCCGTGATAATGTCTTCGGAAATCGTCGGGATGGAAGAAAGCAAACGTCTTGCCGACACGCTTTCCGACCTGTTACCTATTGACCAAGAACGTCTATTAGACGATGAGCCGGTGTTGATTCTTGACCAACTGAAGCAGCTGTCGTATCATTGAGTTTCAAACCTAGCGTGGGTAAAATTACAGTGGGTGTGTAAACAATGTCTGGGTATTTTTAGCATTGCGCAAGCTAGCGGGCAGGTGAGAAAGCGAGCGGGGGGTGTTAGCCCCCCGATGGATATCCAACACGCTTCGTACCCCGACGGGGGGCTAATGCCCCCCGCTCGCTGCGACGCACCCATTTTATTTTGACACACCCTTACAGTAATCGATCAAGTTTACCGCTTTACTTTTCCCTAACCCTCAGGTATCATAACGGAGACGTCCATTTTGCAATACGAAATCGCAAAGCACAAGTCAGTTCCAAATCATATCTCGTCCAAGAACAATGGTACGTTACGGCATTTACGGCGGGGCGTTTGACCCTATCCACCTGGGACACCTTTTGCTGGCGGAGTCTTGTCTCTGTCAGGCGAAGTTGGATCGTGTCATTTTCGTGCCGACTGGTTTTTCTCCACACCGCTCTGGCAAAGAAAACTATCGTGCTTCTGCGGAAGACCGGCTTAGTATGATCGAATCGGCAATCATCGGTTACGAAGAATTTATGATAAGCCGATACGAAGTGGACCGTCAGGAGACCAGTTACACGGTGGAAACGCTTCGATACTTTCACCGGTCGTTCGCACTGGTCGAACCGCAGTTTTTTCTCATAATGGGAGCAGACATGTTCAACGATTTCCCGAACTGGTACGAAGCCGCTGAAATTTGCGGACTTGCACTCCCATTGGTGGCGGTACGTCCGGAAACTCCCGCTCCTTACTTTGCGGCGTTCAGCAGTATTACCACCGCAGAACGGGTGGAAGAAATCCGCCGATGCGCTGTAATAATGCCGCAAATCGGCATTTCTTCGACGCAGATAAGAAACAGTACCGCTGCCGGGGAAAGCATTCGTTTTCAAGTTCCTCGCAGCGTTGAAACGTACATTGCTTCGCGGAAACTGTATAAGAGTGCGGAACCGTTATTGTAATAATTTCCAAGCGTTCACGTGTCCAATGTTATACAATTCTTGGTGTCTTTTCTTTTGCTGGTTCAATCGGGCACAATTCCGATGTCAACTGGGGGACACCCACTGATTCCCCAAAAGTTTTTACACACATGGGAATCGCGACTGGCTGCCTATTCTTCCTTACGAATACAGCTCTGTTACCCCTCCCGGCGATAGAGATTTCCTACAGCCCGTGCCACAATTGCCACTGTAACGGAATGAGCACCTGCCGAAAGCAATACCTTTGTGATTTCGTTGCAAGTCGAACCTGTTGTTAATATGTCGTCAACCAACAGAACGGTTTTGCCAAGCAACGGAGCGGCGGGTACACTGCGGCGCAAACTAAGTCTTGTCCAAAAGTTAGAAGAACGAAGAGCAAACGCACCGCTTACATTTTCACTTCTCGCCTGCTGGGAAAGGGTGAATTGTAAATGGGTCTGGCGAATCCGGCGCAAAAAATGTTTAGCGACAGGAACCTTTAGCCTCTGTCCAAGTTCTTCGGCAAGCAGGTCAGGCGCATTGACTCCGCGATATTCACGCCGATAGCGGTGCATCGGAACCGGTACAATGTAATCCGCTTGCACTTCTTCCAAGTCGGTTCGACGGTGTATTGCCAAACTTCTTGCAGCGGAAAGCGCCAAAATGCCGAATCGGTCGGTTTTCATCCGCAGTACGAGTTTCCGTAAATCGTTTTTGTATTCGCCGAGTGAAATAGCTTTCTTAAACCTGAAACTCACCGTTCGGCACCGGGCGCATTCGTTGGGATTGCTAGCAATCACTAATTGCCGACCACCGCATCGTCGGCAAAACAGACCATCCGGGGTTACAATTTTTTGAACGCAGGTCGGACAGATAGATTCACCTTCCCTGCTAGCGTTCTCTATGACTTCACCGCAGACAAAACAGAGGGGCGGACAAAGCAAATCCAAAAGACCAGTGAAGCAAAACACGCGCTCAATGTACCGGAAGAACAACCAAAACGCAACGGGATACAGTAGACTTGTTCCGTAACGGGGGGGCAAAAATTTGTGGGTATTTTCAGCATTGCGCAAGCGAGTGGGCAAGTGCGAAAGCGAGCGGGGGGCTAACGCCCCCCGCTCGCTGCGCCGCACCCGCTTTATTTTTACACACCCGTCGGGTAGAATCTCGGGCAGAATGTTTTCTCCGCCTGCGCAGTCAGACACTTTATTCAGTTCAACGAACAGCAACTACCAACCAAGGCGAATTGCTTGTTTTGAACCGACACGGATCGTACTTGCCCGAGGTTGGAATCGGAACGCATATAGCCGCAAGTTGACCGAAAGCATTCTAGCCCTTTATTCAAACATTCTGCCAGAGGATTGTTCAGATACTTCCCATCCGAAAATATCAATCGATGAAACGTCACCATACAATCAACACGTTGCTGGCAAACAAACGCTGGTCATCGGTGAGCATCGCAGTGCGGTGCGTTTAAGTACCGAAGAAGGAAATACTTGTCCGAACTATTGGCATTTTTCGCTGTACGGTTTTTGTCCCTACGGCTGTACCTATTGTTATCTTGCCGGTACACCGGGCGTAAAGTTTTCGCCGTCTGTCAAGATTTTTACCAACATAGACGAAGTTTTGAGTAACGTCGATAAACACGCACGAAAAATTGCCCAGCCGACGGCATTTTATCACGGCAAATTGCAGGATGGACTTGCGCTTGACCCTCTCACGGGATACTCACGACAGTTGGTGTCCTTCTTTGCGGAACATCCCTTTGCAAGACAGATATTATTAACGAAGTCCACCGATGTCGATAATCTGCTTGACCTCGACCACAGGGGACATACGGTTTTGTCATGGACGCTTCAACCGCCGGATATTTCATCGCAATTCGAACCGAACACGCCGTCTATTGCAGATAGACTTAATGCAATGAATCAATGTGCGAATGTTGGTTATCCCCTACGAGCGGTGCTGATGCCGCTTATTCCTGTCGAGGGCTGGCTTGACATTTATGCCGAATTTTTGGCGCAATTATTAGAAGCAATTCCATTACAGCGTTTGACAATTGGAGCGATATGTTCGTATCAAGCAGCACATCAGTTGATGAATCGCAAACTCGGTTCTATCAATGTGATTAACGACAACATGCAGCGAATCAAGACGGAAGATGGACGAATACGTTATCCGGCTGAGCTTCGTGAAACCGGCTATCGGCATTTGATACAAACGGTAAAACGTATTCGACCCAATCTGGAAATAGGGCTTTGCCTTGAAACGGACGGTATACTTGAAATGCTCGATAGGCAAACTACGATAGGGCGGTGTAATTGTGTGCTTTAAAGAACAACACAGGATTAGATACGCTTTGTGCGAAGTGCAAGAAAACCGGAGGCTTACACCTCCGGTTACTGGGAAATCTTAAATATACCTCGTTATGCTTTCACTCTGTTGGTCCAAGCGAAATCCTTTCCACTCGACCCGCCAAAGCGTCTGCACAATTTTTTCCTCTCTTCTCAATTAAACAAGTTCTTTCTTGGTACCGATCAGTGTCCGTAACCGTTCTGCCAATAACGCGGGATCAAACGGCTTTTTGAACGTCTCATTGATATTGGAACGATCAAAAGTTGCCGGCAAAGATGCGCCGTCAGGCAAAAGAACGATAAGAATTACATCGCTAAATCCGCTGTTCCTTTTCAGGTTTTGACAGATTTGCGCCGACTCCGTAATGCCGATGGAAACATCGACGATGACGCAATCGGGCTGAAAATTCTCTGCTTGGATACCGGCATCGAATCCGCTTGCTGCCACGCAGACCTTGAATGATCTTTCGGGCGGCAGTTCTCGCTCCAGATTATCGATCAGAATTTGATCTTGAGCGACGATCAATACCTTAGCCTGTGTCCCATCTTCGAGATCTCCAAGCGGCATTCCGTGCTCCTTTAAAAATTTGATCAGATACTCTCGCGGGATCCGGCGGTCTTGCGACCCAGGGATCCGATAACCTTTCAAACGACCGGCATCGAACCACTTGCTCACGGTACGCGGGGCTACCTTACATAGTTTGGCAACCTGACCTGTTGTAAATACCTTCACCTTCATTGCAGGCTCTCCGATATTGCTAAAATACTTTACTTGCATTCCGACGAGTTTCCGTTCGTGCGGAACATTATTGCCCTCGATGTTCGCCAAATCTTTTCGGACTTCCTTGTCTCGGACTTGGTAAAATCCTGGGTTAGGGCACACCACTTCGCTTCTCTACACAGGGCAGTCCCTCGATGGTCAACTGGTTCCTTCCAATAACCGTCAAAAAAACTATCGGCAGACGAGTTATCAAAAGATGAGGAATTATTAGAAAAATAGTCGAAGACTGCAAGTCTTACCAATTCTTCTATGATTTATCTTTTGTTTATCGTTTCCGTCCAGAGGCGTCGCCTTCCTGGCAGTACCTTCTGGGTTTTGTTGTGTAATTTTCCGTTTCTCTTTTGCGATAAACCCTGCTTACTCGGTTTTTATCTTTGCCCTTACAATCCTTTGAAAAAGACAAAGCGTTTTATCACAATTTTTTCCGATTTCTGGGAAAACCGGCGGAAGTCGTCCGATTACAACAACCCCTTCTACCGGTGTATCGGTTAGAAACAGAACAAGACTTTAGGATTTGTAAAGTTTTTTCGCACTAAACGTTCACGGGGATGCATTGACAATAATGCTGATAAAGTCTAAAATTCCTCCTTCCGCCGCAAAAGTTCACTGCCCGTCATCATCGAGTACCGCTTCTGCTCCTTCTGCTTTTTCTTGACAGGCGGCGGAGGTGCATCATCATCATAAACGTCATCATACTCTTCGTACTCGACAATCTTTTCCCGAACCAATCGTCTGCCGTCGCCGTAGTCCTCTCCCTTCAAATAATCGTCCGGCGAATCATACTTTGCCACACTCGCATCGCTCGGCAATTCAAAAAGGAATCGGCTGGAAATCGCCGTCATTCCAAACGAACCGCGAAAGTCCCGACGCTGCGCACGACTCAATCGCAACTCCTCCTCCGCCCTCGTTATCCCCACGAAAAACAACCGACGCTCCTCCTCCAACTGCATCTGCTCATGCGTCGAACGCTCATGCGGCAAAATGTTCTCCTCAATCGCCACGATATAAACGACCGGAAACTCCAAACCCTTCGCCGCATGCATTGTCATTAACGAAACGCGGTCAACGTCTTGATCCAAAGCGTCCACGTCGCTGACCAACGCCGCTTGTTCAAGAAACACTTCTAGTGAAGAGCGCGGAGTAGGCGGAACAAGTTCCGCCGCTAAAATGTCGGTCTCGCGCTCATCGAATTCGTGCGCTACCGTCAGAAGTTCCTCGATGTTTTCCAACCGTGCTTGGTCTTCCTCCGACTCCGAGTTGACAAACTGTTGACGATAGCCCGACTCACGCAAGACCGACTCTATCAACGAAGCCACCGGATATTCCTGCGCCGACAAGTCCGATAGATGGTCAATCATTTTCACGAATTGCGCAATCGCCTTTTTCGTTTTCGCCGTTAGCCGCTCCGCCTGCGGAGCGTTACGCAACACATCCATCGTCGACACACCGAGTTGCTCTGCACGCTCCGATAACTTTTGCATCGTCGTTTTGCCGATACCCCGCGTCGGTTCGTTGATAATCCTTGCCAGCGACACCGTGTCCGCCGGATTGTAAATCACCCGAAGATACGCCAGCACATCTTTGACTTCTTTTCGATTGAAAAACTCCAGTCCGCGAACAAGTTGAAACGGTATCTTGCGACTCCGCAAAGCATGTTCAAAATTTCGGGAGAGTGCGTTCATCCGGTAGCAGATGGCGTAATCACTCGGCTTGCGGTTGCCGGCTTTGAGTTCCTTCGCAATCTCGTCGGCAATGCTTTCGGCTTCCTCTTTTTGGTCATCGCAACAGACCAGCCGCACCGGCACGCCCGGCAGGTTGTCGGTTATCAGTTTCTTCTCCTTGCGATGGACATTGTTGACAATTAACGCATCGGCAACCGCTAAAATCTGCGGCGTACTCCGGTAGTTCTGTTCAAGCCGAATGATCGTCGTGTCAGGATAATCCTTTTCAAATTCGAGAATGTTATTGAGGTTCGCACCCCGCCAACCGTAAATCGACTGGTCAGGATCGCCCGTTACGGACAAGTTGCGATGGTCTATCGACAACGCCCTCGCAATGATGTATTGTACGGTATTCGTATCCTGATATTCATCGACGAGAATGTATCGAAAGCGGTTATCCAAAATCCTTCGGACTTCGGGATTCTCTTTGAGCAGCACGGCAACGTGAAGGAGCAGATCATCGAAGTCCACCGCATTGGCACGGCGGAGTTCTTCTTGATAGCGGGGATAAAAATCTTTCACGGCACTACTCAACAGACTGCCTCGCCGGGCTTCGTATTCGTCGGTCAAAATGAAATTGTTCTTTGCCCAACTGATTGAAGAGGCAACCTTTTGCGGTGTGATTCCCGGCGGCAACGGATGCTGTTTAGCAAGGTTTTTGAGTAGCGAAAGACTTTCGTCGGTATCGTAGATCGTAAAGTTTTCGCTTAAGCCAGCGAGACCAATGTACTGGCGGAGAAGGTACGCGCAGAACTTGTGAAACGTACCGATCCAGACGTGTCCTCTGTTAGCCGCTCCGCCTTCGGAGTGCTCCGGTGCAAGCACGGCGAGTCGTTTTTTCATTTCGTCGGCGGCTTTGTTGGTAAAAGTCAGTGCGGCGATCTGGGACGGATACACGCCTTGATGAAGCAGGGCGGCAATGCGATGCGTAACGACTCGTGTTTTTCCGCTGCCGGGACCGGCGAGTACGAGGAGCGGACCTTCGACGAACCGCACTGCTTGCTGTTGTGGTTTGTTTAAGCCAGCGAGGAGATGTTTGGGGATTTTTGATTTCACGGCGTCCATTATAACAGGGCAAATCGGCGTTTGTAAGATTGAAGCTCTGTTAACGTTTTGGAGGGGGGTGTAAAAAATTTGCAGGTATTTTCAGCATTGCGCAAGCGAGCGGGCAAGTGAGAAAGCGAGCGGGGGGCGTTAGCCCCCCGATGGATGTCCAACACGCTTCGTCCCCCATAGCGGGTTATTGGGTTATTGACGAAAATCCCTCAATGGGGTATCTTCACAGAAACGATCCCTATTGGATTATCACACTTTCATTCATTTCACAAACAAACAACCCTAATGAGCAGTACCATTATCGACATTCGCGGACGACAAATTTTAGACAGCCGAGGCAATCCGACCGTTGAGGTCGATGTAGTCCTCGAAGACGGCTCCTTCGGACGCGCCGCCGTTCCCAGTGGAGCCAGCACCGGAGAACGTGAAGCCGTCGAACTCCGGGACGGCGACAAATCCCAATACCTCGGCAAAGGAGTTCTCAATGCCGTCAAAAATGTCAACGAACTTCTCGCCGACGAACTCATCGGCTACGATGCCCTCGACCAATATACCGTCGATGCCCGAATGATCGAACTCGACGGCACCGAAAACAAAAGCAAACTCGGTGCCAATGCGATCCTCGGCGTGTCGATTGCAACCGCCAAAGCCGCCGCTTCCTATACCAATCAGGAGCTCTACCGCTATCTCGGCGGTGCGGGCGCGAGAATCCTTCCCGCCCCGATGATGAACGTCATCAACGGCGGAGAACACGCCGACAACGACGTGGACATGCAGGAATTCATGATTTACCCGCTCGGCTTTACATCGTTCACCGATGCCATCCGTGCCGGTTGCGAAACGTTTCACTCTCTTAAAAGCGTCTTGAAAAAGAGAGGTTATTCTACCAACGTCGGCGACGAAGGCGGATTCGCTCCCGAATTGAAGAGCAACGAAGAAGCCCTCGAGGTCATTATCGAAGCCATCGGCAATGCCGGTTACAAAGCAGGCGAGCAGATTTACATCGCAATGGACTGCGCTTCTTCCGAGTATTACAATCGGGAAAAGAAGGTCTATACTCTCGGCGGTAAAAAGAATCCTGTCAACGGAAAGGATTACACCAGTCAACAGATTTCCGATTTGCTGGCGGATTGGTGCGGCAAATATCCGATTGTTTCCATCGAAGACGGACTCGACCAAAACGACTGGGACGGCTGGAAATATCTCACCCAGAAGATCGGCGATAAGATCCAGTTGGTCGGCGATGACCTGTTCGTAACGAATGTCAAAGACCTGCAAAGAGGCATCGACAACGGCATTGCGAATTCGATTCTCATCAAGGTTAACCAGATCGGTACGATCACGGAAACGATCAATGCGATTCGTTTGGCGCATCAAAACGGTTACACTTCGATTTCGTCTCATCGGAGCGGCGAAACGGAGGATTCCACGATTGCCGACTTGGCGGTAGCGTTGTGGACGGGACAGATCAAGACGGGTTCTGCGTCGCGGACGGATCGGATGGCGAAGTACAATCAGTTGCTCCGCATTGAAGAGGAGTTGGGGGACGGCGCGATCTACGGCGGACCGCTCTTTCCGAAGTTGAGAGGGCGAAAATAGTTGTTAGCCGCTCCGCCTGCGGAGCGCACGGAACCGCAATCGTAAGATTGCGCAGCGGCGGGGTATCCTTGACAATCTGCCGTTCATTGACGATAATGCGGTTTCGTAGATTCAAACGTCAACCCGACTTCGTTACTGTGAATTCAGCACTCCTCTTTGGACCAGCAAACTTGGTCAGTCTCGTACAGTACCGAGCCGAGACCGAACCAAACGAACCGGCGTTTATCTATCTTACCAATAGCGTTGACAATGAAATCGTCATGACCAATGCGGATCTCGACCAGCAAGCCCGACGCATCGCGGCTTGGCTGCAAGACCGAAATATGTTTGGGCAACGTGTGCTGCTTCTCTATCCTCCCGGCTTGGATTTCATTGCGGCGTACTTTGGTTGCCTTTATGCCGGTGTCATTGCCGTACCGGTCTATCCGCCGCGGCGTAACCGATCGCTGTTGCGTATTCAGTCGGTTGTCAAAAATGCGCAAGCGACGGTTGCTCTTACGACGGAAGATGTGATTAAGACGGTCGACGGTATGCTTGAGGAGACGCCTAATCTCAAAAGTCTCGTTTGGTTTGCGACTTCGACGCTTGACGAGGGTCTTGGAGAGAAGTGGAAGTTTCCGAAGATTAACTCGGAGACGATCGCTTTTTTGCAATACACATCGGGTTCGACCGGCGTACCGAAGGGGGTGATGCTTACGCATGGCAATTTGTTGCACAATTCCCAGATGATTCATCAGGGGTTTGAGCATACTCGGACGGGTCGGGGCGTGTTTTGGCTTCCTAGTTATCATGACATGGGTTTGATTGGGGGCATCATTCAACCGCTCTACTGCGGCAGACCGAATGTGATTATGTCACCGCTTTCTTTTCTGCAAAAGCCGTTTCGTTGGCTTGCGGCGATCACTCGTTATAAGGCGACGACTAGCGGGGGACCCAATTTTGCTTATGACCTTTGCGTCCGTAACATTACTGAAGAGCAGATTGATGAGTTGGATTTGAGCAGTTGGGTTGTTGCTTTCAATGGTGCGGAGCCTGTTCTTGCGGAGACGATGGAAGCATTTGCCCGGAAGTTTGAGCGTTGCGGTTTTCGTTACGAGGCGTTTTATCCCTGCTTTGGGCTTGCGGAGGGGACGCTGATTGTCTCCGGCGGGTATGTGAGGAGTCGACCGGTTGTTCGCACTCTTGATCCGAAGGCGTTGTCTGCCGGCAGGGCTGTCGAGGTTCGGGACAGTCGTGTGATGAAGGTTGTCCGTTACGTTTCCAGCGGTCGGCATTTGATGCCCGATGAGCGGATTGCGATTGTCGATCCTGAAACTTTCGTGGAGTGTCCTGAGAGTATCGTCGGGGAGATTTGGGTCAAGAGTCCCAGCAATGCCAGAGGATATTGGAATGCGCCGGAAGCGACGGAGCAGACGTTCAATGCTAGAATCGCAGAGACGAAAGAGGGTCCCTTTATGCGGACGGGGGATCTCGGTTTCATTTTAGGGGGTGAGTTGTTCGTTACGGGCAGGATTAAGGATTTGATCATTGTTCGCGGCGTCAATGTTTATCCGCAGGATATTGAGATGACGGTTCAGCGTGCTCATCGTAATCTTCGTCCTCTTGCGGGTGCCGCCTTCATGGTTAGGGACGATACGGAATTGCCGCAGGAGCATTTGGTCATTGTGCAGGAGGTTGAGCGGCAATTTAAGGGGGATACCGGCGAGATTTTTGCGACTATTCAAAAAGCGGTTGCGTTGGAGCATGAGATACCTGTTAAGGGGATTGTTCTCATTAAGTCGGGGAGTATTCCGAAGACGTCTAGCGGTAAGATTCAGCATCATGCTTGCCGGAATGGTTTCCTCGATGGTTCGCTCAGTGAGATTGACCGCTGGGTTTCCGCTAGTGTACCGTTCCGGTTCGTTGACGGCGGCGTGGCAGAGAATGCCCTGCAAGAGGCGACGGGGTTGCCCGATTCAGAGGATATTAACCGGATCGTCCGGGGTAAAATTGAGTTTGCGGCGGAGGGACCGGTGCGTCCCATTATGCCGGAGGACTCGCCGGAAGAGCCGAATAAACTGCTCATCAAGGAGACACCGGCAAAGGCACCAAAACCTTCGATCATTTCGCTGATTTCTAAGGAGGAGATTGCTGCTAGTGTGCTTGAAGAAGTCCGCAAGATCGCCAAGGAACGTGCTGCTCATTTGACGCTTGACACCGACATTACGGAACTCGGACTCGATTCTTTGGAACGGATGGAGATTCTCGCTTCGCTGGAAGACCGATTCGGCGGTCAGTTTCCTGAATCGATCCTGCCGGAACTTCTTACGGCGCAGCAGGTTCTCGATGCGGTGCTACTCTATCTTGGGACTGGTCCTCGCAAAACGGTAGAGGCGGACAAAAAACCGGCAAGGTTGACGATTCCTGAAGAGGATTACCGCTTCGGCAAGTTTCCTGAATATCAGCGGTTGAAGGTCGGACTCGATTTGATCCAGGAGACCGGCTTAAATCGTTTTTTTGATGTTCACGAGGGGATTACGAATGATCGGGCGATAATCGGCGGCAAGGAGTACATTAACTTTTCCAATTACAATTACATTAACACGTCCGGCGACCCGGAGGTTACGGCGGCGGCGGTGGAGGCGTGCGAAAAGTATGGGACGAGTGTTTCCGCCAGCCGGTTAGTATCGGGTAACAAGCCGATACATCGGGAGTTGGAAAATGCGATTTCCCGATTTTTGGGTTGCGAAGATACGGTGGTGTTCGTCGGCGGACATTCGACTAACGAAGGGGTCATCGGACATCTTTTGAACGAAAAGGATATGATTTTATTCGATGCTCTTGCACACAATAGTATTGTGGAGGGTGCTTGGCTTTCTGGGGCGCGGCGTCGTCCTTTTCCGCACAATGACTGGGAGGCGGTCAACTGGATATTGGGCAAGCATCGTACGGACTACCGGCGGGTGTTGATTGCCATCGAAGGGGCGTACAGTATGGACGGCGATTATCCTGATTTGCCGAAGTTCATTGAGGCGAAAAAGCGGCACTCGGCGATGTTGCTGGTCGATGAGGCTCATTCTATTGGTGTGCTGGGTGCGACGGGACGTGGTATCGGCGAACATTTCGGTGTGGAACGTGCGGATGTCGATCTTTGGATGAGTACATTGAGTAAGACGTTTGCCAGTTGCGGCGGATACATTAGCGGCAGTAAGGAGTTGGTGGAGTATTTGAAATATACGTCGCCGAACTTTGTGTTCAGTGTCGGTATTTCTCCGCCGAATTGTGCGGCGGCATTGGCGGCTCTTCGGGTATTGGAGCGTGAGCCTCATCGGGTTGAGCAACTGCGTCGGAACAGTAAATTGCTTTTGGACTTGGCGTCGGATCGTGGTTTCGATACGGGCATGAGTCGTGACACTTCGATTGTACCGGTGATTTTGGGCAATTCGATGTTAGCATTGCAAATGTCGCGTGGTTTGTTTGAGCGTGGTGTGAATGTTCAGCCGATTTTGCATCCGGCGGTGGAGGAGAAGGCGGCGAGGCTGCGGTTCTTCGTGACGTCGTCGCACACGGAGGAGCAGATACGCTATACCGTCGATGCGCTGGCGGAAGCGAGGGAACAGTTAACGGAAACAGGAAAGTGGACTCCGGCGTCCCTAACTTACGGGAACCTCTAATAGACTTGTTATGGAACAAGTCTAATATATTTCCCAAACTGCTCTTGCCTTATTTCCATTTTTTCTTTATAAATTCACTGGAATCCGTTTTTTGCGGAGTACGTGAGTAATCAATGCGGTACTTTTATTGGCTCATTTTAGTTATCTGTTTTGCGCTTCCTTCCAAAGCGGAACCTTACACCGCTTTCATCACAGCGGACGGCGTCGCCGTAAGAAGCGGCCCCGGCATCGACTTTTATCCGGTATTGCAACTGCACACCGGCGATGAAGTCGAAGTCTATTACGAGCAGGAAGGTTGGTGCGCTGTCCGTCCGCCCATCGGAAGTTTTTCCTGGGTCAGTGCTCAATATGTTGACTTTGGTGCCGGTAACGTCGGCACAGTTTTTGTTAATGGACTCGCGTCCCGAATCGGTAGCGAACATTCCGACGACTGCGATACCGTTCAAATCGCACTCAAAAAAGGAGAATCCGTTCTCATTCTAGAACGTCGGGAAACACCAGAGAATTCCGTCAGTCCAACCTGGTTAAAAATTGCTCCGCCCAACGGCGAGTTCCGATGGATACACCGTTCCGCACTAGGTTCAGCAACATCGATTCGACAGGTTCGGCACGATGCGGCGGCTACTGAAAGCACACCGTTGCGTATTCCCGATTTATCGAGAACGCCCCAACCTGTTGCACAACCTGCCGTACATTCTGCCGCACAGCCGGAGCGTTCCTTTCCAGTTCCGAAAATTGCCTCTTTGCAGCCTGTTCCCACAACACTGAGGAGCAGAGCAACAGTCGTCGATCCATTTCAAAGGGCCTTTAACGAATTGCAGCGGGAATCTTACGTCGCCATGACGCGTCCAACCGATGATGAAATCTTTGCGATATTGATTCAACGGGCAGAGGAACTCCACCAAATTGCGGCGACCGATCATGATATGGAGAAGACGTATCATCTGCTTGAATCGTTGCAGCGGACTCGTGCAGTCCGTCGGGAGTTGGCACTTCGGCGTCCGGCGGTTATGGGGACGGATAGAAGATTTGTCCCTTCTTTACCGACGGTTCCAAGACCAGCGGCTGTCTCGGATACGCCGCCTCCGCAGCGACAGTCTGTTATACCGGCATACACACCGACGGCGGCGCAAAGCGAGTCGATTCCACTCCGTGCCGGTGCGAACATTGGCGGTTTTGACATCGTCGGACGCCTGGGAGAATTCGAATATCCTTTGCCCGAAGGACATCCACCGTATGCGGTCGTCGATGAAAGGGAGAAGATTATTTGTTTGATTTCTCCTTCGGCGACTCTTGACTTGTCTCAGTATGTTGGTCAATTCGTCGGAATCAACGGTGTACTCGGTTTTTACGACAAGCAACAGGGCGGAGCACTCGCCCGACACATCACTGCCCGAAGTGTGAAAACATTGCGGTAAATTCACAGAGTCGCATTTGGGAATCTCTAAAAGTCAAATTTCTGGGAACTTCTAAAAATTGATTTTACATTTTGGCTTACACCGTAAATGCAAAAGACGGCACGTTGCGCAAACCTTTGCGCCCTTTGCGGTTAAAAAAGATTTAACCGCAAAGTGCGCAAAGAACGCAAAGGAGCAACGCACAATGACGGCAACAGAGCCGCAATCGTAAGATTGCGCAAGAGTTGCGCAATCTTACGATTGCGGCTCTGCTGTGCGGCACACTAAATTACACCTTCTCAATCGCCTTAAACCGGCACGAATCCACGCACGCACCGCAACCGATGCACTTGTCCGTTACAATCGTATGAGGATTCTTTACCGTTCCAAGAATCGCATCCGCCGGACACTTCTTAACGCAAAGAGTACAACCCGTACACTTCTCCGTAATGCGATACGAAATCAACTCCGCACACGCCTTCGCCGGACAAATTCGATAATAAACATGCGCCTCGTACTCATCACGGAACCAACGCAACGTCGATAACACCGGATTCGGGGCAGTCTGTCCCAATCCGCAGAGCGATGTATCCTGAATCACCTCCCCTAACTGTTCGAGATTGACAATGCTCTGAAAACGTTCCAACGTCTGCTTGCCGGTCTCGTTTTTGCGACCACGTGTAATACGGACAAGCGTTTCCAACATCCGGCGAGTTCCCTCCCGGCAGGGTACGCACTTGCCGCAACTCTCCCGCTGAATGAAATCCATAAAGAACTTCGCCACATCGACCATACAGTTGTCTTCGTCCATCACGACGAGTCCGCCGGAGCCCATCATCGCCCCGACCGTCTTGAGCGACTCGTAATCAATTTCGATGTCCAAATGCGACTCGGGAATACACCCGCCAGAAGGTCCGCCGATCTGCACCGCCTTGTATGCCTTACCGTTTTCAATGCCGCCGCCAATCGCAAAGACGACCTCCCGAAGCGTCGTTCCCATTGCAACTTCGACAAGACCTGTTCGGTTCACTTTGCCGGAGAGGGCGAACACTTTCGTCCCTTTGCTGCCCGACGTTCCGACGGACGAAAACCAGTCCGCCCCGTTATTGAGCAACTGCGGAACATTCGCGAAGGTTTCCACGTTGTTGATAATCGTCGGATGTCCGAAAAGTCCCGACACGGCGGGAAACGGCGGACGCGGTCTCGGCATACCCCGCTTGCCTTCAATGCTGTGAATCAATGCCGTCTCTTCACCGCAGACGAATGCGCCCGCCCCTTTCTTGATAATCATTTTGAGGGAAAAACCGCTGCCGAGAATGTTTTCGCCGAGCAGATTGTTCGCCTCCGCATCGGCAATCGCTTGTTCCAAACGCAGGATGGCAAGCGGATATTCGGCACGAATATAGATGTACGCCTTGTTCGCACCGATGGCGTAGGCGGCGATGATCATTCCTTCGAGCAAGCAGTGCGGATCGCCTTCGATGACGGCACGATCCATAAATGCGCCGGGATCACCTTCATCGGCATTGCAGACGAGATAGCGTTGCGGGTCATTATTGTTTCGGGCGAATTTCCATTTGACTCCGGTGGGAAATCCGCCGCCGCCGCGACCGCGCAAGCCGGATTTTTCGACTTCGGCGCACACATCAGCGGGATCCATCTTGAGTACCTTGTACAACCCTTGATAGCCGCCGAAGGCGATGTATTCTTCGAGTTGCGTCGGATCGATGACACCGCAATTTTTGAGTACCCAGCGGGTCTGCGGTCCGAAGAAAGCGTGTTCATATTGGGATTTTACGCCGTCCCATTTAGCGGCTCCGCTTGCGGAGCAATCTGGAAATTGGCTTAGTATCAAATCTTTCGGCGGTTCCTCGACGAAGACTCCATCGAGCAGAGCGGCAACTTTATCTTTGGTCACGGTTTGGAACATCAATCGTGTTCTGCCGGGCAGTTGGACATCGACGCAGGGTTCGACGGCGCAGAGTCCGACGCATCCGACTTCGACGATGTCGGCATCGATTTTTTTATCGGCAAGATATTTTTTTATTTCTTCGAGGGTGAAACCTGCACCTGCGCCGAGTCCGCAGGTTCCTGTCCCGATGTAGATCGTCGGCTTTTGGACTTGCTCTCTTCGGAGAGCGGTCATCTTCGTTTGCCATTGTTCGTTGGATTCTGTACCGCCTTGAATTGCCCAGTGGAGAAAGTCTTTGTCGATTTGCTTTGCTTGCATTGTGAGAGGAACGAGAGTTGAGACGCAACGTGTATTTTACCCGAAAAGCCTGCGGTTGTGCAAGCCCCCTATGCCCCTATCAGTCTGTCGACACGTTTGCCTGTGGCGTAAGATTACAACAGTTTTTTGCAGGAAAACCTCATTTTTACCTCATCTACAAAAAACAAAACAACCTCAGTAGCCGATGCGCCCCGAAAAACTAACCTTATTTACCTTGTATGATGGCAGTTACCATTGTTTGCCGTTTGTACAAGATAGGGTAACATGGCAAACAGTAAGTAAGTTTGTGTTTCTCCTTC
>Ga0099364_10003123_pt1 | contig 25986 bp, 19 predicted proteins | sample TergutTh196P3_FD_73070 | JGI IMG/M metagenome (GOLD analysis project Ga0099364, IMG submission 73070) | Microcerotermes parvus P3 segment gut microbial communities from Pointe-Noire, Republic of the Congo - Th196 P3 | ecosystem: Host-associated > Arthropoda: Insects > Digestive system > Gut ...
CTTACGTTGTGTCATGTATCTTCCTCTGTAAAAATAGTTTCTTTTGAATTTTGTATATTATATTGTTCTCTTGCCTGTACACAGCACGTTTTGTCAGAAAATCCACTTTATCTACCCTAATAAAAAATTCCATTTTTTGGAGTTAATAAAAAATCCTATTTTTTGGAGTTAATAAAAAATCCTATTCTTTGGAGTTCATAAAAAATTCCATTTTTTGGAGTTTATTCGCGTTTCAAAAGCGGTGCTTTTGATTTCCAAACTTTTTGCAATTTTTAGCAATCAATTTTTTGCTTTTTTTGCATTTTATTTTTTTGCTTTTTTTGCATTTTATTTTTTTGCGTTTTTTACATTTTAACTTTTTGCTTTCTTATTGTTTTTATCAAGGGTTGCTTGAGCCGAGACCAATCTTGCAATCGGGACTCTATAGGGCGAGCAGCTGACATAATCAAGACCGATCTCATACGCAAATCGGATGGAATGCGGTTCGCCGCCGTGTTCGCCGCAAATGCCGATTTTCAAATTCGGCTTTGTTTTTCTGCCTTTTGTGATACCGATGTGCATTAATTCGCCGACACCTTCTTGGTCTATGACGGCAAACGGGTCTTCCGGCAAAATGCCGTCTTCAATGTAAAGCGGAATGAACTTCGCAACATCATCTCTGGAGAAACCAAATGCGGTTTGTGTCAAGTCATTTGTGCCAAATGAGAAAAACTCGGCTTCTTGAGCGATTTTATCGGCGGCAATACATGCACGGGGCAATTCAATCATTGTGCCGACGGTGTAATCAATTTCAATGCCGCATTCTTCCATGACCCGTTTTGCGGTTTCTTGAACATCCTTTTTGGTAATTTCAAGTTCTTTCACGTCACCGACTAACGGAATCATAATTTCAGGCAGGACAACAACGCCTTCTTTTTTCAATTGGCAGGCCGCTTCAAAAATAGCACGCGTTTGCATGTTGTAAATTTCAGGATATGTGAGTCCCAAACGGCAGCCTCTGTGCCCGAGCATCGGATTGAGTTCATGCAAGTTGACAACCCTGTTGATCATTGTTGTAATTTTTGCAATTTCCTCTTGCTTGGCGTTACTCATCTTTAATTCTAAAAGCTTTTCTTGAAGCTCATAGACTTTTGGAAGGAATTCGTGAAGCGGCGGGTCAAGGTAACGAATTGTAACCGGCTTTCCTTGCATGACACGCAGGATTCCGATAAAGTCTTCACGCTGCATCGGCAACAATTTTGCCAAATGTTTTTCACGCTCTTCTTTTGTGTCAGACAAAATCATGTCGCGAACGACGGGAATTCTGTCTTCCTCAAAAAACATATGTTCTGTGCGGCAAAGACCTATGCCTTGAGCCCCCAAATCCAATGCTTTTTGAGCATCAACCGGATTATCCGCATTGGCGCGAACCCCAAGCTCTCTGAATTCGTCTGCCCACCCAAGAAGAATTTCAATATCCTCACTGATGGACGGCGGAATTAAGGGCATTTGTCCCATAATTACACAACCGGTGCTACCATCAATGGTAATATAATCCAATTCTTTGATTTCAATGGAACCGACGAAAAATTTCTTTTCATCCGGATAAATTGTAATTTCACCACATCCGACAACACAGGGCTTTCCCATGCCACGGCCAACGACAGCTGCGTGCGATGTCATGCCGCCGCGAACTGTTAAGACACCTTCGGAAACATACATGCCGCCGATGTCTTCCGGAGACGTTTCTGTTCTGACAAGAATGACTTTATCACCGTTTTCTTTCATGCGCTCTGCATCTTCCGGTGTGAAGACAACTTTTCCGACAGCAGCTCCCGGAGATGCCGGCAAACCTTTTGCAATAATATTTTGTTTGGCTGTGGGGTCGATCATCGGGTGTAAAAGTTGATCAATCTGAGCCGGTGTGACACGCATGACAGCGGTTTTTTTGTCGATTAAACCTTCATTGACCATATCCACGGCGATTTTTGCCGCAGAGCTTGCGGTTCTTTTTCCGGTTCTGGTTTGAAGCATGAAGAGTGTTGAATCCTCTATTGTAAATTCAATGTCCTGCATATCTTTAAAATGCGTTTCCAACTTTTTGCAGATGCCGATTAATTGATCATATGCCGCCGGAATTCTGTCTCTCAGTGTTGAAATTTCCGAAGGCGTCCGAATACCGGCAACGACATCCTCGCCTTGAGCATTGATGAGGTATTCCCCGAAAAATTTATTTTCACCGGTGGACGGATTTCTGGTAAAAGCAACACCTGTTCCCGATGTATTTCCTTTGTTGCCGTAAACCATGGATTGAACGTTCACAGCAGTTCCCCAGTCATCGGGGATATTATTTAATTTTCTGTAAATCACAGCACGTTGGGTATTCCAGGAATCAAAAACAGCATTAATGGTCATGAACAATTGTTTTTCAGGATCTTGAGGGAAATCAAACCCTTTGTTTTCTTTAATAATTTTTTTGTATGTTTCAACGAGGCTTTTTAAATTTTCGACTGTTAAATCCGTATCGGACTTAATTTTGTTTTTCTTTTTTTCTTCTTCAAGTTTTTTCTCAAACTTGTCAAATTCGACTTCTAAAACCACATCGCCAAACATTGAAATAAAACGGCGGTAGCAGTCATAAGCAAATCGCATATTTCCGGTTTTTTCCGCAAGACCGATAACAGATTCATCGTTGAGGCCTAAATTTAAAACAGTGTCCATCATTCCCGGCATCGAAGCGCGCGCGCCGGAGCGGACTGAAACAAGAAGCGGATCTTTTTTGTCCCCGATTTTTTTGCCTGTGGATTTTTCTAATTTGTCCACAGCTTTTAAAATTTCTGTTTCAATTTCTTTCGGATAGCCGCCCTCTCCCAAATAAAGAGTGCAGGCTTCGGTTGAAATTGTAAAACCCGGCGGCACCGGAATTCCAAGGTTGGCCATTTCTGCTAAGTTTGCCCCCTTTCCGCCAAGTAAGTTTTTCATGTCACTTTTTCCCTCAGTTTGGCCGGCGCCAAACATATAAACATATTGAGACAAATTTTTCCTCCAATTAAATTTACTTTTGTTTCATTTCAAAAGCCGGATGCTTTTCACAAATATAAAACGGTTGCAGCGCCCACCATCATTTCACAATGAAATCGAAAAATGTCTTTTACAAAAAACGATGTCTTCTGTTTCTTGAAAAAAGGAATCTTTCACGTTTAGAAAATGATGAAATTCGATTCGCTACAAATCAAATGAATCATGTCCTTTCAGACGTTATTTGAAATAATTTGAAAGATGGATTCATGCTATATTAACAATATGCTGTATATTAACAAAATGCCGATAACAATACGCCGTCATTTTTCAAATCGAATTATCAAAACATTATTTTATAAATATGCATTTAATTTTATTAGATGCATTTAGTTTTATTATTGTATTATTCCCCAATCACGCTCATTTCAGAAATACGAATAGAGGGTGTGACAATGCCGCCAACGTTTCGAACATCTTTCCCGGCGCCGTCAATGTTTTTAAGCATGTCAAAAACATTTCCCGAAATCATGACAGATTTCAGCGGTTTTGAAAGTTCGCCGTTTTCAATCAAAAAGGCATTTCGCCCTTCAACCGAGAAGTCACCGGAGATGGCATTTGCTGTATGCGCGCCAATGACAGTGTTTATATATATGCCCCGTTTCGTCTCTGAAACAACATCGCTTGTCGGGAATTGAATGACAAGATTGCTCAAGTCAACCGCCGGCGCAGAAGAATAAGAGTAGCGGTATCCGTTTCCTGTACTTTGAATATTGTCTTTTCCGGCAGTATCGCTGTCATACAAAAAAGCATTGAGTACACCCTTTTTAATAATTTTTGTTTTTTGAGTCGGGGTTCCTTCATCATCAAAAGGTCCGCTTGAAATACCGTTTGGCAGCCTGCCGTCATCAACAATTGACAAATCCGAATGCGCCAATTCTTCCTCTAATCGTCCGGCAAGTCCTGAGCGTCCTTTTTGAATATTGTCAGCATCAACTGAAGGTGCAAGCGTATTTTCGATAATGTCTGCAAATGAAAACGGATGGAAGATCACCGGCAATTTTTCAGTCCCGATTTTTTTTCCTCTCAGCGATTTTTTGGCTAATTCCGCTGCGTTTTTTCCGATCGTTTTAAAGTCAACATTTTTTTGTCTTGAAATATCGTAATCATAAGCGGTAGAAACGGCACCGGACTGTGTTGTCACATCCACAAATCCTGATATCGCTGTTTCCTTTTTAAAAGCCGAGAGACGGCTTGTATTCATTATCAAAAAGCCAGAAATATTTCTTGAAAATCCGCCGGATGTCGGAATCATATTTTTGACTTCTTTAACTCCTGAAATCATGTCTGCCGTAAGTTCGATACATTCATCCAAGCTCATTTCAACAATTTTTTCATCAAATAAACCCTTCACCGGCTTAAATGTATTTTTTTGGGGGAACCCTTTGAATCCTTTAAAATCTTGAGCTGCTGCATTTTTTCCCATCACAACGGCTGCATCGATTGCGGATTTTAATGTATTCTCCAAGTCCGGCAAAACGTTTGTTCCCGCAAATCCGACAGCCCCTTTCACAGATGCACGAACGCCGTATCCGGCAGCTGTATTTCGTTTGGCAATTTCAATGATGTCTTTTTTAAATTGAACTGTCGTAGATTCACTGATTGAAAATACAATTTCTGCGTCGGACGCACCATATTTTTCAGAGCGAGAGAGAACTTTGTCAATGCCGGCTTTGATTTCGTCGAGAGAAAAGATGTCCTCCGGAAATGTTTTTTTGTCAATGTTTGTTTTAGCTTTTTTGATCGAACGGATGTCTTCCGGAAATGTTTTTTTGTCAATGTTTGTTTTAGCTTTTTTGATCGAACGGGTATCTTTCGGAAATGCTTTCTTTTGGGACATTTAAGCACCGCCGACAGTTGCTTTTTTAATGGAAAGATGCGGCGCCCCATCCGTCACCGGAACCGTTTGTCCGGCTTTGCCGCAGTGACCGGCATGCAGCTTCATGTCATTTCCAACCCTTTGAATTTGGTTTAAAATCTCAAGTGTTTGCCCCGATAAGGAGACATCCCGCACCAGCTCTTTGATTTCGCCGTTTTTAATAAGATATCCTTTTTCAGCGTTGAATTGGAAAACACCTTCACCGGTATTGACTTGTCCGCCGCGGGAACCGATCAAATAAATACCGTCTTTGATCTCTTCTAGCATCTCTTCAAAAGAGGCGTCTCCGTTATCGATGTATGTATTGCTCATCCGAACAACAGGCATGGCATATCCTTGAGCGCGTGCGTTTCCTGAGCTTCCCGATTTGCCGTCAAATGTGCCGGCAGTTTCACGGGAGTGCATATACGAATTCATGATACCGTTTTGAATCAGAACCGTTTTTTTCGAAGGAGCGCCTTCGGCGTCAAACGGGTAATAGCCAAATGCATGAATGGTCGGGTCATCAATCACCGAAATCAAAGGCGATGCGACTTGCTTTCCAAGCTTCCCCGACAAAATAGAATCATTTTGAAGCACCAAATCCGCTTCCGATGCGTGTCCGACAGCTTCATGTGCAAAAACGCCGGCCAATTCCGGATCCAAAATCACGGGAAATGTTCCGCCTTTTGGCATTTTGGCTTTTAAAAGATCAAGAGCCGTTTTTGAGGCTTCTGCTGCCAAATCAAACGGTTTGTACCGATCAAAAATTTCGTAGCCGGCAATATCAAATCGGCTTTCTCGTCCGGCTTGAAAATTATTCCCTTCTGCAGCCACAGCTGAAATTGAAAACCCACAGCGGACAGTTTTATATTCAACCTCAAACCCCTCCGAATTCATGTATTTCGTTGTTAAAACAGATTCGGAATAAGAAACACGCGTACTTTTGATGCCTTTTGTTTTGGCATATTTTTCAATTTCTCGAAGATGTTCCACTTTCTCTTCAGTGCTGACGTCTTCCGGATTCTTTTTAATTTTTGGCATGTTCTCCGTTTTCATTTTCTTTTTATTGATATCGCTTAAAACAACCTTTTCTTTAGGCGTTCGCCGATTCATGGAAATGGCTAATTCGGAAGCATTGCCGATCCCTTCCGAAAGATCTGTTTCACCATCAATAGACGTATATCCCCAAGAACCGTGGCAAAGAGCCCGAATGCCGGCACCTTTAACATTATTTTTGGAAATATTTTCAGGCTTACCGTTATCTAAAACAATTGTCATAAAACGCCCTTCAATTTGATTGGCGTCATAATAAGATATTGAATTCATTTTTGATCATCTAAGTTTACTTATCTTTGCATTTGAACATATAATTTTTCATGAAATTTGAAATTTTGAATAAAAAAAATGAAAAAAGTAAAATCAAGAAAAAAGAAAAAAATGAAAAAAGTAAAATCAAAAAAAGAAAAAAAGAATTTGGAAACCTCCAAATTCATGATTGAAACATTCTCATAATGAAATGTTTACAAAATAATTTCAATATCTAATTCCTCTGCCAACTCTTTGTAGCGGTTTCGGATGGTCACTTCTGTCACACCTGCAACGTCAGCCACTTCTCTTTGTGTGCGTCTTTCGCCGCATAAAATGGATGCGATGTAGATGGCTGCTGCGGCAACACCGGTGGGACCGCGCCCGCTTGTCAATTCTTTTTCAGAGGCTTGTCTTAAAATTTCAACGCTCTTGGATTGGACTTCTCCTTTCAAGTTCAAACCGGAACAGAATCTTGGAACATAATCAATCGGGGAAGTCGGCATGAGTTTGAGAGCGAGTTCGCGAGAGATAAATCGGTAGGTCCTGCCGATTTCCTTGCGGCTGACTCTTGACACTTCTTCGACTTCATCAAGTGTTCTTGGGACACCGCATTGGCGGCAGGCGGCATAAAGGGCGGCAGCGGCCACGCCTTCAATACTGCGTCCGCGGATGAGGTTTTTGTCAACCGCTTTTCTGTAAACAACAGAAGCTGTTTCACGAACCGTTCTTGGAAGACCAAGGGCGGATGCCATACGGTCTAATTCAGACAAAGCAAAAGCCAAGTTTCTTTCAGTTGCGTTGCTGACACGGATACGTCTTTGCCACTTTCTTAAACGGTAAAGCTGCGCTCTATTTTTGGAAGAGATGGATTTGCCGTATGAGTCACGGTTTCTCCAGTCAATCATTGTGGAAAGACCTTTGTCGTGGATTGTGTATGTCATCGGTGCGCCGACACGAGAGCGTTTCATACGCTGATCGTGGTCAAAAGCACGCCACTCCGGACCTTCGTCTACGAAGTCGGCGTCAACAACCAAACCACAGTCGCCGCAAACAAGTTCAGCGCGCTCATAGTCGTGCACCAAATTTTGGCTTTGACATTCGGGACAGCAGTAAATTTCCGTCTCTTTTGAGACCTCTTTTTGCTTTTTGGCACGAATCATCTCTTTAATTTTATCTCTGTTGATTGTATCGGAATATCGAACCCTTTCAATTTCTACCATTTCATCACCGGATCTTGGTTTTTTCTGACCGTTTTTATTAAGTTGATTAATTATTTTGAAATTATGAATTATTAAATTAAATTGGCGTGAGCATGAGCTCGCTTCTTTTTTATATTGCTGATCGGACGTCTCATTTGATATAGACTTTTTCTTTGATCAGTTTTTTTGCTTGTGCGGCATCCAATTCTCTGAAAATGCGCACCAAAAAATACGGCTGTTTTTCCGACCCGAAAACTGTTGCGATTTTTCCGACAGGGCGTACATTTTTATCAATGACTTGCAAATTCATCATTTTGTGCAGGGATGTTTGAACATCCGGCAAGTCATACTTGACAACAAAACACGATTTGCCATGCAAATGAGATACTGTCCCGAGTCGTTTCATGAAATCCTCAAAAGTCGTCAAAACGTTATTAAATTGCGTACCCGATCCTGCATTTTGATGCAGACCGGTGATAATATTTATTTAAATCTCCTTTTTCTTGCCTATAAAAAGATTTAAAACCAATGTGTGCATGCTTTTAGTTTTTTCCCTTAAACACACAGAGTATATAAGATCGTCTTATCATATATAAACTTGTCGCAATTGTTATAAAGGAATTTTGAGATTGGCTCAAAAAAAGGAAAAAGAAGAAAAAAGGAAAAAAAGAATAAAGAAGAACTGTATGTTGTTTCTTCTTTAACTGTTATCGATTTCTAAAGCAACCGACAATTTTTTGAGGAATGCGTCCTTTTCAGGTCCGTTTACCAAAGCGTGTTTTAAAACCTCCAAAATGTTTGAAACGGTAACGATGTCGATCATGTCTTTGTAAACATCTTCTATCATAACGTCGGCTTCATTTGGTTTTGGAATGATAACGGTTTTAATGCCGGCTTGGGCAGCGGCTTCAATTTTGTATGTCACACCGCCAACGGGCAATACATCTCCGCGAACTGATAAGGATCCCGTCATGGCAATTGATTGGTTGACCGGAATTTTTTCGTAAGCGGACAGGACAGCAGTTGCAATTGAAATGGAAGCACTGTCTCCTTCGACACCTTCGTATGTTCCGACGAACTGAATGTGAATATCGATGGCTTCAATTTCTTTTCCTGTCACTTTTTTAATCACGGCAGAGACGTTTTTTACAGCTTCTCGGGCGATGACTCTTAATTGACCTGTTGCAATGATGTTTCCTTGGGATACTGAAAGTGACGGAGTCACTTCCGATAAAATCGGCAAAACAACACCGGAGTCGCCGCCGATAACGGCTAAGCCGTTGACACGACCGACTTCGCCGCCGCTCTTCATGAAAGATTCATAATCTTTTTTGTTCTCCAAATAACGATCAGCCAATTGCTGTTCAATCGATCTTGAAATTTTTTTGGCGCGAATAACGTGTTCAGCTGTTGTAAACGTCTCATTTTCGGCACGTGCCAAATCTCCTGCGACACGCACAAGACCGCCCAAATCTCTTAATCGAAGCGTCAAATGACCCTTGCGGCCGGAACGTCTTTTTGCTTCACGAACGATTTCTTTAACGGCGTTTTCATCAAATTGCGGAATATGCCCGTCACGCATGACTTCCTGTGCAACGAATCGGATGAATTTGTCACGGTTTTCCGGTGTATCCGGCATGGAATCGCGCATGTAGACTTCATACCCGTATCCTTTAATTCTTGAGCGAAGGGCAGGATGCATTTTTTCAAGAGCATCTAGGTTGCCGGCGGCGACCATAATAAAGTCACAAGGTACCGGTTCTGTTTTGACGAGCGCACCTGAACTCCTCTCAGATTGTCCGGTAATTGCATATTCTTTTTCTTGAAGAGCCGTCAGTAAGCTTTGCTGGGATTCAATCCCTAAAATATTGATTTCATCCATGAACAAAACGCCTTTGTGAGCCTTATGAATGTCTCCGGCTTCCACTCTTTCATGTGCCGGTGTTTCAAGACCGCCGGATTGAAACGGATCGTGCCGGACATCTCCGAGGAGGGCGCCGGCGTGAGCGGCGGTTGCGTCAACATATGAAGCTTGCATTTTGTTGTAGTTTGAAACCAGCAATTTTGGAATCATCGCCTCATCACGGCCCATGAGCTGCCGGCCAAATATGACGATCAAAAGGCATATGAATATGCCCAGGAGAAATTGCATTGTGAAAAAGGCATAAATTATAACGATGGCAAGCGCGATCATCATGATCATGGTTTTTGTCTGCGTCTTTTTTTGGGCTTCTGCACGGTGGGCAGCAACGATTTCACGTCCCTTTCCGGCAGGAACACGGCGAATGCGCGGATTATTTGAATCTTCGGCATTCGGATAGACTAAAATATCCTCCAATTCTTCTTTCGGAAGCAGCTCAGCCATTGCTTTTGCTAACAGCGATTTTCCGGTACCCGGGGTTCCGATCATCATGACGTGTCTTCTTTGGCGTGCGGCTTTTTTAACAATTTCAACGGACAGCTCTTGACCCAATATTTGGTCGATTAAAAGCGGAGGAACATTGATTTCTCCGGTATTGTTAAAATGCATCCCAAGTTCGATACTTTCATTGTCAACAGATGATTTTGAGTCCTCAGAAGGCGGCTCGTTTTCGGCACATTCATTAAGTTGATTGAATGATTCCATATTTTATCACACATATTTTCAAAAAAATGTCTTAAATTAGAAACATAGTATAATTACAAACCATAGAAAAACCTTTGTAAAACAAGTTAAAATTTATTTGTTGCAGTGTTGTGAATGTTCAAGTTTTCTTTGTCCGTTTCTTCTCTGTTCGTTTCAATTCTCCTGCGTTCTGCAGTAAATGAAGCAGATTGCCAAACATAAAAAATATATTGTAAGACATTCCAAATCTAAGATTAATAATACATGAACGGTGTATCAGAGATTCAAATATATTGAATGTTATCGGAGATTCAAAATGAAAGCGACTCATTATTTTTTTCTTTTTTTGATTCTTGCCGGTTTTATTGTTATTTCCTCGACCTTTCATTTGTATCTCTCTCCAAGAACGGATGTCCAATTTGATCAATTTACCATCACATTTGACGGCGTGAATGCAACCGGTGAAATCGAGTACAATGTCGGATTTTTAACGGATCTCTATATTTTCTTTTTCGGAAGCCGGAATTTAGATCCGTACATTACCAATTTTTTGTACGGTTTTGGTGAATATCGAATCGTCTCATTCAAAGACAATTCCGTCACGGTTGAGTTTGTTAATTCATCTCGTTTTGTTGATCCCTATTATCTTCATGACTCTCGTCCTTTGGGAAGTCCGGTTCATAGATTAATTTTGTTGTACCCCGATGGCGAAACACGAATTTATGAAAACGTGTCCGCGACACCAAACACCTTTTATTAAAAATCCTGTTTTTATTGCTTTCATTTCAGGCTTTCGGTTCGGTTCATATTTAAAGAAGTGGTCACGCATCTCAAAACCTTTATATACGATCATATTGTTTATGGGGTTTGCACAGCCGCAGGAAAACGTAAGGACAAAAAAGCAATGTGCTTTGATGTTTTAAGTTTGTAACAGAAAAATTACAAAACGGGCTCGTGGTCTAGATGGTTATGACGTCGCCTTGACATGGCGGAGGTCCTGAGTTCGAATCTCAGCGGGCCCATCTGTCGCAGCTGTACACTTTAGTCCGGTGCCATCCGCTCGATAACATTTTCGGTACCTGCATCCGGTACACCTATGCCCAAATAGCTCAGTTGGGAGAGCGCTGCCCTGAAGAGGCAGATGTCGCTGGTTCAAGTCCGGCTTTGGGCATTGCAGCATCGAAATGCTTTAATAGCTTGAAATGTTTTTTTCAGCAATCAAATATCGAAGTACACTGGTAGTGTAGTGGTTATCACCAGGCGTTGCCAACGCTTGAACCCGGGTCCGAATCCCGGCCAGTGTACTTATTTTTTATTATCATTTCATTTTTTTATTTATCATTTCATTTTTTCATTATCATTTTTCACATGTTAAACTTCGTTTTTCTTTTTTATTTGTTGAAAACTGTTAAATCCTATTGATCCTTTTTTCTTGAATTAGATTTCAATTCATTACTTTACATTATTTATCTTTTTCAAAATCATTTGCGTGTCACCATGGAATTTAAACCTTGTCCGAAACTTTATCGAAAAGAAACGCACCGCTCACGTCCTCCGGAAGAAACTTTCGGCGTTGTTGAATCCTTAACGGATGCTGCCGGCATTACACGTATTGCCGATATTACAAAGTTGGATCGTTTGAATATTCCGGTCTTTTCATGCATTCGTCCGAGCGCTGCCGAAGGTGCAATTTCTGTTTACAACGGAAAAGGTGTAACAACAATTGCAGCCAGAGTTTCTGCGATCATGGAAGGTCTTGAACGCTACTCTGCCGAGCTGCAAGCTTCGGATTCTTTAAAAATGGGCAAATATCCAAACTTAGCCGAAGAATATGAAATTTTAGATCCGGTCGAACTAATTTTGCCTGAAAACATTGATCCGGATGCCGTTATCCCTTGGGTTTTCGGTCACGAATTGCTTTATAACAATGATTCTTTGGTTTTGGAAGAACTTCTTGTGCCCGCTGTTTCAGTTTACCATCCGCTCCCGTCCCAATATTATTCGTTGTTTCGAACCGGAACAAACGGTATTGCTTCAGGAAATACACTCGAAGAAGCCACATTCCATGCGTTGTGCGAAGTTATTGAACGAGACGCCTGGTCTTTATGTGAGGCTGAGAAAAATGGCGGGCGGTTAATTACAGATATTGAGGATGCAGATGGTGATGTCGCCCGCCTCCTTCGTGTTTTTGAAGAAGCCGGCGTCTCTGTTTTGCTTCGAGACATCACAAGCGATATCGGTCTTCCAACAATTGCAGCCATTGCGGATGATGTAACCCTCAAAGACCCGACGCTTTTGTGTTTGGGAATGGGGACCCATTCGTCTCCAAAAATAGCAGCGCTGCGTGCCTTAACTGAAGTTGCTCAAAGCCGCGCCACCCAAATTCACGGCGCCCGCGAAGACGCCACCATTGCAGATGTTCGAAAACAGATCGGTTATGACCGCACAAAACGGTTAAATGCCAAATGGTTTGATGACTCTCAAACCATTCGTTTTTCTGAATTAAAAGACATTTCCCAAGATGATTTTTTAGACGAAATAAAACAAACGATTCAAATGCTGAATAAAGTCGGGCTTCAAACAGTGATTGTCAAAGATTTAACCCGCCCGGAATTGGGTATTCCGGTTGTTCGTGTGATTGTCCCGGGACTGGAATCCTTTGCGATTGACTCCGGTCGTTTTGGTCTTCGAGGAAAAGAGGCGCGCCGCAAATCCACCAAAACAGCAGGAAGAGTCAAAAAATATGTTCGTGAAACTTAAGGGTTTAAAAGATTAAGAAATTTGAGAAATTAAAAAATTTAAGAGATTAAGGAACTATAAGAGATTAAAAAATTTAAGAGATTAAGGAACTATAAGAGATTAAAAAATTTAAGAGATTAAGGGATATTAAAGGATTTAAGAGATTTTTATGCCATCTTCTGATACTGTTTTTAATGAGTCTGAGTCTGCCGCCGGTAAAATCATTGTATTTCTTGGTCCGAGTTTGGATATGAAAACAGCGTGCCAAATTTTGCCGTTTGCCGAATTTCGTCCGCCGGCTTCTCGTGGCGATATTGAAAAAGCCATTTCAGACGGCGCCAAATCCATTTGCTTAATTGACGGTGTTTTTTTTGAACAGTGTTCTGTCGGTCATCGGGAAATTTTAGCCGCTTTGAAAAAAGGTATTTTTGTGACCGGTGCTTCCAGCATGGGAGCCCTCAGAGCTTTTGAAATGTCTTCTTTTGGAATGGTCGGCATCGGTCAAGTCTACACCCTTTACAAAGACGGTATTTTAGAATCGGATGATGAAGTTGCAATCGTCTGTGATCCGTTTTCAAATGTGCCGCTTTCAGAAGCCTTAGTCAATATCCGTGAAACCCTCAAAAAAGCCGTTTTAGAATCGGTTTTAACTCAAGGGGAAAACGATGCGTTCATTCAAATGACGCTTGGTGTTTATTATCCTGATCGAACCTATGATTATCTCATTGAAAAAGCCAAAGAAGACAAAATTATGGCTCCGCCGACACTTTTGAAATTTGAAGAATGGATTTTAGAAGGAAATGCAGTGGATATTAAAAAAGAAGATGCCATCTCCGTGTTAAAATTTCTATCTCAAAAATAAAAACAATGGCTATGGTGAGATTGTGATGTGAATGCACAAAGATCGTGTATCACGCCATTTAAAATCTGAATAATCTGCGAATTACAAAAAACTGCGACTTAAAATGATCACTTTAAATCTGAATAATTAAAACAAGAATAATCAAACAAAAAGAAAAAGCCGATTGAGTGTTTCAATCGGCCGCTTGTATGTTTTTTCAACCTTCGGCTTTGTACGTTTTTTCAATCTTTGGTGATTCAAGCAAAACAACAGACCTGATGAGGTCTTTTGGTATGTTTTTTAATTATGGGTTGTGTGTGTTTTAATTATGGGTTTGTGTTTTTTTTCATATTTTAGATTATTCAAGCAAAACAACCGGCTTGATGAGGTCTTTTGGCTTGTCCTTCATGAGCAAAAGGGCTTTTTCCATGTTTTCAAAGCCGTTAAAGACGTGGGTTACTAATTTTTCGGGGTGGATACGGTTGTAGAGACATAAATCAACCATTTGCTCCATTCTCCAGCGACCGCCGCCGACAAGACCGCCACGGATATCTTTGTGAGACATACCGCAGCCCCATTCAACACGCGGAACCGGAACATTTTCGCCTTTTCCGAAATAGTTGATATTGGAAATGGTTCCTCCGGCTTTGGTGATCTTTACGGCATCTGAAATGGCATTTGAATCCCCGCCGGCAACAATGGCAGCATCAACGCCTTGACCGTTTGTGGCTTTTAAGATTTGTTCGACAATGTCACCTTTCTTGTAGTCGATAATGTCGCTTGCACCAAATTCAGTGGCAACATCGGCACAAATTTGGCGGTTACCGACCGCAAACAAACGTCCTGCACCCTGGATAGCAGCACCGGCAACTGCCATCAATCCGACCGGACCAATTCCGATGACAGCAACAGAGTCTCCGGGTTGGATTTCTGCCAATTCCGCGCCCTGAATGCCTGTCGGAGCCATATCCGGAAGCATAACAGCCTGTTCTAAAGACATTTTTTTGGGCATGAGCGCTAAGTTCATATCAGCATCGTTGACGTGGAATTTTTCTGCAAAAACGCCGTCTTTAAAGTTTGAAAATTTCCAACCGGCAAGCATACCTCCGGAGTGGGCCGGATATCCCCTTTGCACATCTATGGAGCGCCAATCTGGTGTGATCGCCGGAACAACAACACGGTCACCAACTTTAAACTCTTTAACTTCAGATCCGACTTCAACAATTTCTCCGACAGCTTCGTGTCCGAGAATCAAATTGTGGCGTTCTCCTAATGCACCTTCAAAAACGGTGTGGATGTCTGAAGTACAAGGAGCGACAGCCAGCGGTCTGACAATCGCATCATAGATACCGGCTTTAGGAGCCTCCTTTTCAATCCATCCGAGCTTTCCGATACCAAGCATCGCAAATCCTTTCATGTAATATATTCTCCTTTTTAGATTTTTAATATGCAGGTGCTTATTTTTTCCTGCAAATGAGTCGAATATTTAGACATATAAAAACCTTTTGAAAAATTGTCATGATAATATATGACAGATGTGATAAATTAGACGATAATAATTGACAAACAGAAAGAATTTTTAGAAGAAATTATTTCGCTTTTTAAAAGGAAAAAGGAATTTTTAAGTCAACAGATATTGTTTTTTTTTAAAAAAGAAAATAATCCTTGTCAAAGAGATCAAAAAAAATGAAAGGAAAAGTTTAAAAAGGATAAAACCTATCGAAACGATTTTCGCAATCAAGGGGGCGAAATAGAACCAATGGAAACTGTGAATGCAAAATAATCACTTTTTCTTTTAAATGTCCATCCAGTCTATTTATTTTCATTTTATTTTCATCTTATTTTCATTTTATTTTTATTCTATTTTTAATCTATCTAAAATCTGATTTTAAACCATAAAACAATAACAAAACCCGTTCTTATTAAATCGTTTCAATTCCTCTAATGTTTGATTTTATTATCCAATTCTATCATTTTTTGCTATTTATTTAATCCGGATGGCAACATTTAAAAACAATTCAACACTTTAGAATACGTTATTTCGATTTTTCAAAAAGCGAAGGTAGCCGAGTGGTCAAAGGCGATAGGTTCAGGGCCTATTCGCGCAGGCGTTCGCGGGTTCAACTCCCGTCCTTCGCATTTATATTTTTTCGAGAGCAGTTGACAAGAATCGTTTGTTGTTTTTTAACATTTACTTAAACAATTATAAATATAAGATGACAGCCATTTGTTTTTCTAACTGATCAAAAATGAAACACCATATCCGTCAAAAACTCCGCACTTTTCGAAATCAAATGACATTGGAAGATGTGTCTTCAAAAAGCCGGCAAATAACGGAGTCTTTGATTCATTCGGATTTATTTCAAAACTGCACATCTGTTTTTACATATCTGGATATTCAAAATGAAGTTCAAACGCGGTCATTGATCGAACACTGTTTTAAAATTGGAAAACCGGTTTTTGTGCCGGTGACACGAAAAGAAGAAATATTTTTTTCACGAATTGTGGATTTTGATCACTTAAAAGAAGCAGCTTTTGGAATTTTAGAGCCGACTGACCCTGTTCCTGCTGAACCGGATAACAAATCGCTGTTTCTCATTCCGGGGCTCGGATTTGATGAAAACGGCGGACGCATTGGATATGGTGCCGGATATTATGATAAATATCTTTTTTGCCGCAACTCACTTTGTTTGCTTGGAATTTGCTTTGAAGAACAAATTGTTGCCACATTCCCGACAGAAAAAACAGATGTTTTTATGGACGCCATTTTGACGGAAAAAAGATGGATTTTTCCAAGCCAAAAATCTTAAAATGAGGGAATTTAAAATAAATAATCGCGTTCCTGATATAGATTTATACAAAAGTATCTTTTGAACACATTTTATATAATTATGTGGACATCTTGATATTTCCGACTCAAAACGGCTAAAAAATCTATTATTTTTTGATTGTCTGATTGGTACCATTTTCTACGAAACGTTTATATATCAATAAAGTTTTATATAGCGTATCATATAGTAACTTTTAGCATATTTTTTGTGTCTAAAATTTGATATTTTAGTCATTTTTTTTGTGCTAGAATTTGCTTAAACATGGTTCCTACAAACATTCTTATTCATAATAAGGATGGAAAAACTAAAAACGCTCAATATTCACCTCCGTACGCCACAACTATCAAATGTTATCATTAGGGGGTATTTGCGCCTTCCGACATGATTTAGCATTTATTTACCTAAAACATCTATTTCACACACAATTCAAAGAGGATATCAAATGCAGTCCATTATTCAAGAAGCATTAAAATATAAAGAGCAAGACAAAGAATTCATGGCTAACGCCAGCGAAGACAGTTTTGAAGAATTTGGCCAGCCGCGCATTGTCATTGTCGGTTGCGGCGGTGCCGGTAACAACACAATCAAACGCCTTTACAACATGGGTGTCGAAAATGCTGAAACAATTTGTATTAATACAGACAAACAGGATTTAGACAGAACCCGCGCTGACAAAAAAATCTTAATCGGCAAGACTCTTACAAGAGGTCTCGGTGCCGGCGGCTATCCCGAAATCGGAAGAAAAGCCGCTGAGCTTGCCCGCGGAACTCTTGAATCTGTTTTAAAAGATGCTGACCTTGTTTTCGTTACAGCCGGTATGGGCGGCGGTACAGGTACAGGCGTCGCACCGGTCGTTGCCGAAGTTGCAAAAGAACAGGGTGCCATCGTTATCGGTATGGTTTCCAGCCCCTTCAAAGTTGAAGGCTCCCGTTCCCAAAAAGCACAAGAAGGTATCGAAGCTTTGAAGAAAGCCGCAGACACCGTCGTTATTTTAGACAACCAAAGACTTTTGGCACATGTTCCAAATCTCCCAATCGACCAAGCTCTTTCTGTGATGGATCAACTCATCGCCGAAACCGTCAAAGGTATCACCGAAACAATTACAGAATACTCACTTATCAACCTTGACTACGCTGACATCCGTGCCACAATGGGTTGCGGCGGTATTGCCGTCATGCTTGTCGGCGAATCCAAGAATCAAAACAAGAGTCAAGAAGTTGTTAAAGCTGCATTAAACCACCCGCTCCTTGATGTTGACTACCGTGGTGCAACCGGATGTTTAATCCACATCACAGGCGGTCCGGATTTGAGTCTTCAAGAAGCCATGGAAATCGGGGAACAATTAACATACGAAATTTCCCAGGATGCAAAAGTGACAATCGGTGCTCGTGTCCTTGACGAATATGAAGGTCGTATCAGAGTCATGGCCATCATGACGGGCGTTCAGCAAAGAGCAGGCAGTTTCACCAGCAGAAACCTTGACACAAACATGAACACCTCCAGAAACAGAGACATGAACTCGTTCTCTTCTAAAAACAATATCATCGACTTTATTTAAAAAAGTCAAATCCGGTAATCTCAGGCAACCGCCCAGTCGGTTGCCTTTATCCTCCTTTTTATTTTTGAACTTGAAAAGTTTATTTATTCGTTTTTCATTGTATTCATAAATCTAAACAACGAGAGATTTTATGAAAATTTTAATTATTACCGGTCAGTTGGCTTCTCAAACAGTTCAAGAAACGGCATCAAGTATTGCAGAAATATTAATTCTGCCGGTACCTGTGGCTTCTCTTATCACGCCCCAAACCCTTCTGTTAGGATTTTTATCTTCATCCTTTTCTCAAAACAAGTACGATGCCATCCTTGTTTCGGGCTTTTCCAAATTTGACTATTCAAAAGTGGAAAAAGAAATTGGAAGCCCCATATTTCTGGGACCAAAACACGCCGGCGACTTAAAATATGTTATCGAAAACGAGGTTTTTTCTAAAATCGTTCCTGCTTGTGAACTCATTCAACTTCAAAAATCAGAAAAGGCTCAAGAGGAAGTGATTTTTTTTGAAAATAATTCTGTTTTTTCATTTACGATCGGCTCTGCTTCCCAAATTCCAATCGGCCATCCTTCTCGAATGAAAATATTGGCAGAAATCATCCAAGCCGACGCTTTATCACCCGATCAGCTAAAATCTGAAATTGATTTTTTGACATCAGAAGGAGCAGATATGATCGATTTGGGTTTTTCGCCGGAAGTTGATGACAAAAAAATTTCAGAAACATTGAAAATTGCCAAATCGCATACATCTCTCCCTCTAAGCATTGATTCATGCATTTTTAATCAAATGCGCGCAGGAATAAAAGCAGGCGCTGATTTGGTATTGAGTTTGGATCATGCCCTTCTCCAAGAGTTTTCAAATTATTTGAAAACACTTGCTCTCTATGGGAAAATACCGCTATTTCTGTCAGATACGGCTTTTGTTGTGATTCCTGATTCAGATACCATCCATGATCCAAAAGAAGCTCTTTTGTCTCTTGAAAAAAACATTGTGTTTGCCCAAAAACTCGGATTTGAAAAATTAATCGCCGATCCGATATTATCCCCCCCCGGATCATCATTGTTCCCTTCCCTTTCGAATTATTTTTTATTCCATCAAAAATATCCAAACACACCTCTTCTATTTGGTATTGGCAATGTCACAGAATTGTTTGATGCCGATTCTGTCGGAATAAACGCATTATTATCTTCATTTGCTCATGAATGCGGTGCATCCGTTTTATTTACGCCGGATGCCAGTGATAAATGCAAAGGTGCCGTCAAAGAATTAAAAAAAGCATCGGAAATGATGATTTTATCAAGCATTCGGCATTCTTCTCTTAAAGACTTGGGAATCGACCTCTTAATACTCAAAGAGAAAAGAAAAAGATCAGAACTCAATCTGCCTCTTATTTCAAAGCAAATCGAAAAAATCGGAAAAATGGAAAAAATTGAAAATATTGAAAAAACTGAAACTGGAAAAACCGAAAATACGGACTTTTCAAAAATACCAAAACCTGAATCCGATTCCGTATTCGAATCTGAAATACTTTTATTGGCCGGCTCCTTAAATCCGGCATTTATTTCGGGAACAAAATGGGGTTGGAAACCGGATGCTGCCGGAAATTTCATTATTGGCGTGGCATCGGCATCCGAAATTGTCGAATATTTGAAAACATTCCATCTTATTCAAGAAGAAGAGTCAGAAATTCTGAAAAATGTGAAAACCCCTCAGAAGCGTGTTATTGTTGCCGTCCATCCCCAAAGAATTGTCATCGGCACAGATTCTGCATTTATGATGGAGGCAATTATTAATGAAAATTTAATTACCGAGCTGAGTCATGCCGGATATTTAGGCAGGGAGCTTCAAAAAGCCGAAATTGCAATTCTTTTGGGACGCAGCTATTCGCAAGATGATGTTTTTTAAAACGTTCACATTACTGTATTCAAAATAATAAAAAAATAGAAATTATGGAAAGCTTATTAATATTTTACAGCCAATTGACAGAAGTATTAAAAAATATTAGATTTGTTTTTGTAAATTGTTTAATAAAATCACACATTTAACCTTTCGGGTGGCACAATGAAACTTGACAACCAAGATAAAAAGCGCATTTTTGAGATTCTTGCAGAAAAGTACTTTAGAGAGAACCAATGGAAATATTTTTCCATATCAAAAGATGCTGAAAAAGTTCAAAAATATTCGGACGAGATCAACCGCCAGCATGCTGCTTATCCGAGTATTACGCGTGACTGGTATATCCAAAACAGCGGATCTCGCAGCATTCACTTATGCGATTCATGGGAAGAATTAAAAATCATTCTCGGGTTTTTAAAAATCGGTGAAAAATACTTTGACTACTTTGTTGACACCGGTGAATTGAAGGCTTTTTGTGTTCTCAGCGCCACTAAAGAATTAGAGCCGGACAGAATTGATATGATTTTAAATGCACAAGAAGCCGGCATTAAAACACTCGTTTTCTTATCAGATGTGCCCGATGAAATCGAAGCTCATGTTCTTCAAATAAAAAGAAACTGAAAAAGTTTTTTCCTTTCTCTTTTTCTTTGTTTTTTAAACCAAAAAGAAACTGAAAAAGTTTCTTCCTTTCTCTTTTTCTTTGTTTTTTAAACCAAAAAGAAACTGAAAAAGTTTCTTCCTTTCTCTTTTTCTTTGTTTTTTAACCAAAAAGAAACATCTCAATAATTGATACGTTTTTTCATATAATGGAAATATTAAAGAGAAGGATATAAGCGATAACAGTTACCAGTATGCTGTAAAGTGTCCCGATGAGATAATACTCGGCAAACTGAGAATTTTTTGAAATACGGTCGTATCTTGCAACGGACTTGGCAGTCATAATCAACCCGACGGCGGCAAATTGTCCGATACCGATAAAAATGCCCATCAGCAAACGTTCAAGAGTTCCGATGACGCTTCCGGCACCTAAAATCGGTTCATTTTCATTGGTGTCCGATGTCCTTTGAGGCTGATATTTTGAAAAAATCTTTTTAAATGTAATATTTGCCGGACGAATAATAATGATGACAAACAAAGCCGCTTTGAGTCCGAAATAAATATTTTCAGAAACAGAAACGAAAAAACTTGAGTCGGCAGACAGCAATAATGAAAAAATGATAAGGATGCCGATGTGACAAAATTGATCTGCAATATAAATTGTTTTTTCGATGCTCTGCCCGTCATCGATATTTTTCATCTCATTGTTCATTTCATTCATATGATCCATATTATCCTATACTTTTTGTTTCAATGAAAATTCAATTTGACCTTTGCCCATGTCGATAACAAAATGAGAAACAACGATGATGAGAATAAAAAAACCAAAACGGGAGATATCAAAAATCGGATTTAATTCATAAAACAAACTGATCAAAAATAAAGCGGCAAACGGAACAGAATAAAAAATACTGTGTATCACTATTTTTTGAAAATTGTGCCCTTTCCCCCGAGCCATTTTTTCAGTCTGAAGATAATAATCTCCAATAAAATGGCATAATAAAAACAAGATCAAATAAAATTTGAATAGCTCTTCCATTATTTATTCCCCCAGCGGCTTTGAAGCGTATGACAGACAGATTGTTTTAAACGCAAATAATTGTAATATCCGGTGCTTTGAATTTTAGCATTTACAGTTTGAACAGACAAATTCAAAAATTTCGCCAACTTTTTTTGAGGAATTGCGGCATTGTGTCCGAATTGAAGAACACTTTGCCGAATCAAATCTTTTTGTGTCGGACGCCATTTTTTTTCAATATAGTCGCACATGCGTAAACTTTCATTCACCACATCCATGAAATCGACTTGCTCTTCCGTTTCAATAACGATTTTGGAAACATTGTAATCGTTTTTGTCATGAATGATTTGAATGGCTTTTCGCGCGCACCAGTAAGCCGGTCCGTCTGCACCAACGCTTGTTTCTCGAATTATGTCCGTTTCCATTCGACCAATGCCGATTCCAAAACGAACTTCGACCGGTTCTAATTGAAATTTGATTTTATCGGTAATTTCAAGCAGGCGATCTGCTCTTTTAAGAAGACCTTGAAATTCGTCCCCTAAAGTGATCACGAATTCAGAGGCGATATCTTCGAAATATGAGTGATTGATTTCATCTAAGATGCCGCTTAAATGTTTCTGAAATTGTTTCCGATTCTCGATTTTTCGCGAGGAGATGATATCACCGATAACTGCAAAATACATAACATTGCCTCATTCTTTTTAATTTTTCGATTTTGTTATTTTCAAAACATTTATAAACATGTATTTTTCAAAACATCAAATCTGTATTAATCTACAGATATTTAAAATATTCGTAATAAACTACAGATTTTTGAAAAATCAGTAGTATTTTACAGATTTTAGAAAAATCAGTAGTTTTTTGCAGATTTTTGAAAAATCAGTAGTTTTTTGCAGATTTTTGAAAAATCGGTCGTGTTTGGCAGATTTTTGAAAAATCAGTCGTATTTTGCAGATTTTTGAAAAATCAATAGTGTTTTGCAGATTTTTGAAAAATCGGTCGTGTTTGGCAGATTTTAAAAATCAGTCGTATTTTGCAGATTTTAAAAATCAGTCGTATTTTGCAGATTTTAAAAATCAGTCGTATTTTGCAGATTTTTGAAAAATCAGTCGTGTTTGGTAGATTTTAAAAATCAGTCGTTTTTTACAGTTTTTTAAAAAATCAGTAATATTTTGCAGTTTTTTAAAAAATCAGTAATATTTTGCAGATTTTTAGAAAATCAGTAGTTTTTTGCAGATTTTTGAAAAATCAGTAGTTTTTTGCAGATTTTTCATCAAAACAACTATTATATAGGACAATACCTATTTTCATGCAAAGCATTCTGTTTTGCCTCATTCCATCGCTTTTATTCGACAGAATTGGGGCAGACTGTGATTCTTAACAAGAGATACGGATTTAACAGATATGTTAACAACCGCCTTGTTATTTGTAATATTAGTCATTTTTATTTCTTATTAATGATAATTTCATGCTTTGATTTATTTAATTATTTAATCTAACACAAATTTGTGAATAAAAGAGGTATATAATGGATTTGGGATACTTGGTTTATTTAGCCCCCCTTTCCGGTTTGGTCAGCCTTCTTTTTGCGGCTTTTTTGGCTAAAAAGGTCCTCAGCGAGGATAAAGGGTCAAAAGAGATGCAGGAGATTTCTGCGGCCATTCAGGAAGGCGCCATGGCTTATCTGAATCGTCAATATAAAACAATTGCAATTGTTGCAGTCATTTTAACAATATTAATTGCTGTTTTGATAAAGGACAGCGGGATTATTCTGGCTGTCGGGTTTGTATTTGGTGCGCTCTGTTCAGCATTGGCAGGATACATTGGAATGAATGTGTCTGTTCGAGCCAATGTCAGAACAGCTGCTGCCGCAAAAGATGGGCTTGAAAAGGCACTGGGTGTGGCATTCCGCGGCGGTGCTGTGACAGGTCTTTCTGTTGTCGGCCTTTCACTTCTGGGTGTCAGCATTTGCTACATCGTTTTTAAAGATGTTGATCTTGTCATCGGTTTTGGTTTTGGAGCCAGTTTAATCAGTCTCTTTGCCAGAGTCGGCGGCGGCATTTACACAAAGGCGGCTGACGTCGGGGCAGATATTGTCGGAAAAGTCGAAGCGGGCATTCCCGAAGATGATCCGAGAAATCCGGCTGTTATTGCGGACAACGTGGGCGACAATGTCGGCGACTGTGCCGGTATGGGAGCTGACTTGTTTGAGACATATGCCGTCACACTTCTTGCGGCGATGCTTCTTGGATCGCTCCTCTTGACAACCATTCCAAACGCCATCCTCTATCCGATGATGCTTGGAGCCGCTGCGATTTTTGCATCCATTCTCTCTGTATTCTTTGTGCGTCTTGGAAAGAGCAAGCACATCATGAATGCGCTATACAAAGGAGTGGCTGCCGCAACAATCGTTTCGGCGATCATCTTCTACTTCATTACAGACTACTTAATTGGCGACATCCGATTCTACTTTGTGACTCTTGTCGGTATGGCAATTACTGTTTTGATGGTTGTCTTTACAGAATATTACACATCCACCAAATACAGACCGGTCAAAGCGATTGCAAATGCTTCTAACACAGGTGCCGGTACAAACGTGATCTCCGGTCTCTCTTTTGGTTTTGAAAGCACGGCTTTTCCGGTCATTGCAATTATTGCCGGCATTTTAATTTCCTACTTCCTTGTCGGCGGTGCGGCTGATTCGACAACGGGACTCTACGGCATTGCCGTTGCGGCCGTTGCAATGCTTTCAACGACAGGCATGATTGTGGCTTTGGACAGCTACGGGCCAATCACGGACAATGCCGGCGGAATTGCCGAAATGTCGGGTCAGCCGGAATCTGTTCGTGAAGTGACAGACGCCCTTGACGCCGTTGGAAACACTACAAAGGCTGTAACCAAGGGATACGCCATTGGGTCTGCAGCACTCGGCGCTTTGGCGCTTTTTGCGGACTACAAATTAAAAGTCGGCTTAGACGCAGGATCTCTTTCGATTGACAATCCGCTCATATTGGTCGGTCTTTTGATCGGTGCGCTTTTGCCGTTTATTTTCTCCGCTGTGACGATGCGTGCGGTCGGCAATGCTGCCATGAAAATTGTCGATGAAGTTCGCCGCCAATTCCGGGAAATTCCGGGGATTATGGAGGGAGAAGCAAAACCGGAGTACGGAAAATGTGTTGACATTGTGACATCTGCCGCACTTCGCGAAATGGTGATTCCAGGCGCTTTGGCAATATTGGTTCCGTTTTTTGTCGGATACCTTTTAGGTCCTGCGGCGCTTGCCGGTCTTTTAATCGGCATTATTATTGTCGGCTTAATGCTTGCAATGACGTTGAACAACGGCGGCGGCGCATGGGATAATGCCAAAAAATTGATTGAATCCGGTCTTTACGGCGGCAAAGGCTCTGACGCCCACAAAGCCGCTGTTGTCGGCGACACCGTCGGCGACCCGTGTAAAGACACATCCGGTCCCGGATTAAACGCATTAATTAAAGTCGTAAACATGGTTGCCATTCTTTTTGCCACCCTCTTTATCGGCGGCGGCTTGCTTGGCGGTTTGTTCTAAAGTTTGTTTAAAAAGTCGTATGGGAAAACCCCATATGATTTTTATTTTTTTTTACGAACCGGATATTTAAACCTTGTTTTTTTAAATTTTTCACTAGTTTTTTATCTGACCTTTTCCTATTCTGTTTATTGGTGATTTTTTGAAAATTAAATCCAGAGTCAGTCTTAGAAAAAATGACAAAAATAAAATGGTCGAATCGCTTCGTATCATTTACGGCGATGACATTTCCGCTTTAGAAGACGCAAAATTTGAAGTCGTCACAACAGATGAATTCAAAGTCATTTTTGCCGGCGGAAAACAGATGTTTATTGAATTTGACGGAGAGCTTTTCCCGACGGTTCGCGGCGCCCTTTCTCTTTTGCCGGCGAACAGAGTTGTTGCCGTGGATATGGGAGCCGTTAAATTCGTTGTCAATGGCGCCGACGTGATGAGCCCCGGAATCGTTTCAGCCGATTCATCCATTCAAAAAGACGATTTGGTTGTCATTGTCGATGAAAAACATAATAAACCGCTTGCGATCGGACGTGCACTCATATCAGGGGATGAAATGACCGAATCAAAAACCGGAAAAGCCGTTAAATCATTATCGTGTGTCGGCGATACACTTTGGGATTTAGAGATTTAACCGTATCAAACAGCCCATTATGAAAATGAAAAGCGAATTATGAAAGCTGAAAGCGAATTTTGGCAAAGAAAAAAGCAAAGTTTCATTTAAAATATATTATATTTTTTAATATTTGGCATTGGTTGTTGAAAAAATAGAGCAAACCCTCATAGATTTTATATACAAGTTTATAAATATGAATAACATCATTGGTTATGTACTTTCAGAAGCATAATTCAGTTTTATAATCTTTGAAAAACAGATCGGATTGTTTTTCCGATGCGTTTTTCCTTTTTACACATTCAAAAAGACAAA
>Ga0099364_10003124_pt1 | contig 25985 bp, 20 predicted proteins | sample TergutTh196P3_FD_73070 | JGI IMG/M metagenome (GOLD analysis project Ga0099364, IMG submission 73070) | Microcerotermes parvus P3 segment gut microbial communities from Pointe-Noire, Republic of the Congo - Th196 P3 | ecosystem: Host-associated > Arthropoda: Insects > Digestive system > Gut ...
CGGCGGGGTATTAGACCCGATGGGAATAACCGGTCAAGTTCCCTGGTCCGGTGCTCGTTCTGCGCAAGCTGCTTCTTGTGGTTTTTTGCCGCCTGCGCCTGCTTGACAACCGACGCTTCCCGGATTTTTTCGGTAAATTCGGATTGGTTTTGATTAACATACCCGCTGATTTTACGGATAGCGTCCAAAACAAGCTCGCGGATAACCGATGTGCGGATAAAATGCGCCGAGCAAGACCTGTCGTAGTGGATAAAGCTTAGTTTGTGGGTCGAGCAACTGTAGTGGTCGGAAGTCTTGTGTTTATACATCTTACCATGCCGGTGTTCATCGTAATGCTGCTTGGACGGACGGTGGTTGTAAAGTTTCGCCCCGCAGTCATTACAGAACACAAGGCCGGTCAGCGGGTTGGCTTCGCCTAGGTTATCCATCCGGCGAGGCGTACCCCGCAACTTCTGAACCGTGTCGAACACCTCTTGCTCGATTATCGGCTCATGCACGTTATAGAAAATCTTACGGTCTTCCTTATTATTCCACTTTGCCCGTTTATCCTTGTAGGATTCTTTATAGGTGCGAAAATTCACGACATGGCCGCAGTATTCTTCTTTGCTGAGGATGTTCGCAACCGTTCCATCCCGCCATGTATACGGGTTTGACACATCAACCAGCGAAGCCTTTTCCCCAATGCGCCGCGTCCTGTCGATATATACTGACGGCTTCTCGATTTTCTCGGAATATAGGACTTTCGCTATCTGCGTAGGCCCCATGCCGTCCATCGCCATTCTGAAAATATAGCGGACAACTTCGGCGGCGGGTTCGTCAATCTCCCAGCGGTGCTTATCGTCCGCCGATTTCTTGTAGCCATAAACGGCATTGTACGATAACGGCTTGCCGGCGTTGCCCCGCGCGTGCGCAACGGTCTTGATTTTCCGGCTGGTGTCACGCGCGAACCATTCCGACATGATGTTGATAAACGGCGCGAACTCAAGACTTTCGGGATTATTGCTGTCGATGTTATTGCTGATTGCAATGAATCTGACGCCCTTTTGCCGGAATAGCTCCAGGTACATACCCACCTGAACATGGTCACGCCCAAGCCGGCTCATGTCCTTTACGCATAAAATGGACACATTGCCCGCTTCAACATCAGCAATGAGCGCTTGCCACTGTTCACGGTCAAAGCGAGTACCGGTCGTGCCGTCATCAGCATAGTGACGGAAGTTAGAAAACCCTTGTTTATTGGCGTAATCTTCGAGGATTTGCCGCTGGTTTTTGATAGATAGACTATCACCATCCAAGCTGTCCTCACGGCTCAAACGGCTGTACAGCGCAACGATTGGCTGTGGATTAGCGGTCTGCCTTTGATTATTCATCATTGTGAATCTCCTTCGGCAAGCCGCCCTGTCTGCGGTGATTTCATTGTAGCGCGCATTTCATCGTATTGCAAGTCATTTTTCGCAAGGCGGAGCGTTTTCTCGGCAAAAGTCTCGGTGCATTCATCGCTGAAGCACACCGAGACTTTGTAGGTTGTAGCGCCGATTTTCTTTTCCATGAGCAGTTTTTGTATAAGCAGGCCTCCTATAAAATATTGAGGATAGTAACCGCATTGCCTCGTAATTATATTACTTCCTCTATATAGTGGAGAAATCGAGGGGTCAGAACGGAACTCTTTTTTGAATTTCATTTATTATTTTTTCAAAACATGATATACTGGTATAAATCAAAGCGGTGGCGGTGAGCGGTTTGGGTGTAGCAAATAGCATGGTTGACACAATAATCGAAACCCCGACACGCAAACAGCTCAAGCGCGACCTTGACCGCGAAGCCCTTGACCGGCTTGAGGGCGCCGCCCGCACTGCGGAGGAATTTGAGGTTGTCAACAGAGAGTGGGACAGGCTCGACCGGAACCGTGAGCGCAGGGAACGCTATTATGAACAGCTTGTAACAAACGCTATGTTTGATTGGGATTTCCGGGACATGGTTACATATGACGAGGATTTGCTCAACATCATATTCCGTTGTATTTGCCAGATGCACCTTTTGACTGCTAACCCCAAGCTATCCCGGCTTGTGGACAAGGCAACCGACAAACAAAAGGCAGTATTCTTCACACGGTATATCCTTGGCTGTTCTGTCGCTAAAATCGCCGCTTGCCACGGCATGACAGAGCGCAATGTGCGGAAGCTGATAGCAACGATGATAAAAAATATTCATGACGGATTACAAAGGTAGCTTATGAAATTTACGGATTTATTCGGGAAATCCACCTCGCGGTGGATACAGTACAGCGAGTATACCGCCAAGCAAGCCAGTGATGGCGATTGGTATGTTTGCCCTGCGGATAAATCCAGAGCGGTTGTTTATGACCCGATTGAAAACGCCGGGGAAATCGTGGTTGACGCGCTTAATATCGGGTTGAAGTGCATGAGCAGGGCGGAGCATTACGATAATAACAGTATAGTTGCTGAGATTTGCGTATTTGCGGAAAAGTATGGTTTGTTGGGATTTATGGCCGCGCTGCCGACAACGCCGGAGTTTATGAATTATGATACCGCGTATTTGCCCAAGAACCGTTTTATCCGTGCGGGGAGTATGGCGTCCAAAGAATATGCCAAGCTGTTCTTTCCGTTTGAGGATAAGCTAAACGAGAATCCAAACCCAAACAGGCGTTACCGGAAAGCTGACGGTTCGCTGATGGTGTCGCTGGCGGCGAAAAGCAAACCGAAAGCCGTAGAAATGTGTTACCAGAAAACATACGCAGAATCTTGTGATTGGCTGGTCACGCAGTTCAAGGATTGGGCGCTGTTGTTCGCCGCGAGCTTTTTACACTACGACCTTGCGGAGAAAGACCCTGAATCGGCTAACCTATATCGTGAGGCTATTGCCGCCTATGATGGCAATGTGCCGTCTTTTCATATTGAGCTGTTCGACAAGCCTGTGCTTGTTTGGGATTTCAGTTCGCTTATGACGGTGATAAATGTGGTGCTGGGGATTATGATTACCGATGATAAGCGCCCATTACGCTCATGTAAGTATTGTAACCGGGCATTTATTGCTACACATCCTAAATCGGAGTTTTGCAGTCATAAGTGCAAGAATAAGTATAATGTTTACAAGAGCCGGAGCTGATAAAAAATAGCCGCCTGGCTTGGTTGTAGCCACCGCCGCTTAACGCCCGTCAGCAGACGGCACAAGTTGCCCTCGAACAGCCGCCAATGACGCCCATTTTAGTGCCAAAATCTAACCCGCCCGTAAATAGACGGGCGGGTAACGAGGCCGTACACGGCCTCAAATCGGCAATAAAGGAAACAGATTAGAAATCGATGTCGTCAAGCCTCTTCCTTTGGCGAAGATAATCAATGCGCGCATCGTCTCTATCGTCTTGATTATCAGCAGAAATAATTTTGGCATACGCCTGCCTAAGACCAAGTCTTTGCTTTTTGAGTCGTAGCGCCCAAAGGATTTCGCAATACTCGTAACGGAGCTCGTGATATTCTGAGAGGTCTAATTCAACGAGGAACTCGATAATGCTATCCAGCAGGAATATTGGAATCATAACGTTTTTAGCCATCGCCGACGCCCCCTAACTCAATTCCAAATCAATAACCAGCTTAGCCATGCGATCATCAATAATGGACTTACGGTTTTGAGCGCCGTAGATAAGGGAACTGGTACAGGCTTTGTTTACGAGGCGTGATATGCCGGAGGAGAACTGGAAAATATCATCAATGGCGGCCTCTGAGAAAATGTCCTTTTCACAACCCGCGAAATCCAAATGAGTACGGATATATTCTGTGGTTTGATGCCTGTCCATGTGGCCAATTCCGCACTGGACGTCGATTCTTTGGCGGATAGCGGCGTAGGATTGGAGTTTGAGTTTCTCCCAGAGTTCAGTCTGTCCGGCGAGGATGAGCGCCATTGGTGATTGCGAATCCATCTTGAAGTTAAGCAGGAAGCGAATCTCCTCCAGCATCTCCCTGTCGAGCAGATGGGATTCATCGACGATAACTACAGGCAAGGTCCCATGAACGCCTTTCATAATCTCAATCTCCTTATGAAGCTGGCGTTTCGCTTCACTGCGATAGTGTTTAGCCTCAAATCCTAGTTGCTTTAAGATACCTTTGTAGAATGTTGTCGGCGTCATTTTAGAATCAGAGAGATACAACACCTCATACCCGGAATCTTTTAGCTCGTCGTGAAATCTACGAAGGGTAGTCGTTTTACCGGTACCGCTATCGCCGGTCATCACTGCAAAGAGCTGGCGTTTGGCGGCGTATTTGAGCCGTTCTATCAGTTCGTCGGAATCATTTCCCCGGTAGAGCTTGTCTGTGGGGATAGTACGGCTGAAAGGGGTTTGCGTGAAACCATAGAAGCTCTCAAACATCGCTTTCACCGCCCTCTAAACCATTGTAACGGATAGCGCGGCGGACGCCCTCATTGCGGGCATTATGACGCTTCTTTTTTTCATCAAGTAACCGCGACGTTTGCGGCAGCGCGGGCAACATGGATTTTGGCAGCTTTGGGCGCGGGCCAGTGTGTTCGCCAATCTGGAGTTCGGTTATGCGCCATGACTTTCCATCGTACTCCGCCGTCAAGGTCTGGATATCGTTGGGGTCATATGCAACGTCTATTGTACGTCCGGCAAGCAGGGCGTCCGCTTCGTACTTTTTACCGCCGAAGCTGATACACCCGGACTTGTCCACTTTTCGCCGCTCAACTCTCATAAAAGCTGAGGCAACCGTCTCCGGCGGGACAAACCGAAGCGGCGAATTTGAAGATTTGTAGGCGATTTCCGGCGTAACCCCTTTTAAGCTGCCATGTACACGGGTATGATAGCATTCCTGGACCCATACGTCAAAATAGTTATTGAAATCATTGAGTGCTTTACAGCCTTTCAGCGCGATTTCATCTAAAAAACTGTCAACAGTACGGTTAAAGCGTTCAATTTTGCCGGTTGATTCCGGGCTGTAGGGCTTGGCGTACAGCAGCTTTATCCCCAGGATAGCGCAGGCCCGATCCATCCATTTTGTCCGGTACTGTTTACCGTTATCGAAGTAAACACGCCGGGGAAGCCCCTCTTTTAAGACCGCCTTACGAAAACAATCCTCTACAACGGTTTGATCCAAGCTGTCGTAAAACTCACCATGGACGACGTACCGGGTGGCGTCGTCTAAAAAGCTCACGAGATATATCTGCTTTTTAAATCCTTCAATGGTTAAGAACGGCCCGTATTTTATGTCGCTATGCCACATATCGCCGCGTTCCTGCCGCGCAAACCGGCGCGCGGCAACCCCACCGCTCTGGTACAGTTTCATTTGCCGTGAAGAGTAGCCTTTTGCCGTGAGCTTCTCCTGTAAAGTTGTACGCTTGAGAAGCCCTGCAGGCGCCTTCCCTTCCATCTCCAGTATCTCGATAATCTGCGGGATGCTTCGGTTTGGCACTTCCCGGCGCAGCAGGATGGCCTCGTCGATTAGCCACTCAGGGATGACGCCGGGAGCGCTGCTTACCCGTCCGGCCGGTTTCAGGCCCTCAAATCCTTTCTCCCAATATCCGGTTAGCCAGCGCGTTAGAGTCCGCCGGGATATGCCGTACTGCTCATACGCTTCCTTTTTGAGCAGCACAAGTTTAGCCGCGTCTGATTTTTCCTCCATTGCAGCCAGAATGGGCGCTATGATTTTGTGTCTCTCCACCGCTATTTCTTCCGGTTTTCGATTGTCGTTCATGCGTTTGACCTCCATTTTCATTAGTCTTGGAGCTTTCAGCATGAACATATCATATTTTTACCCGGTCGAAAACGCCGAACGGGTATGTACCCACAAGTGGGCGTTTACTACTGCACGGATCATTTCCCACGGCGCGCTTTTTGCAGAAATCCTCGTATCATACTTCGCCCGTAAAGCTCTGAGCACGCCTTCTATGTACAGACGGTATGCCAACCACCATGATTGTATCCGGCGGATGGTGCTCTCCTCGCAGCTAACCTTCTCTGCCTCGCCGCCGATAATCGCTTCTATTGTCTCGGTACAGTGCCTTTTGTACGGTATTATCATATCCGGCAGTTCATGGTGGATTCTACAGCACTTCTTACAGCGCAGCCGCCGGATGATAATCGTCATCGGCGTACCGCCGCTACCAATTATCATCCGGCTACGTGAACCTATCACGTACAATACATCGCCACATATCGGACATCCTATAGTTTCCTCGCTTCGTACCCGCAACTTCCCGCTTTCTCTTCCTCCAACCGGTATTTGCTTATCATTATCATTTATCCCACCATCCTTATGATGGGCATTATACCCGGCTATTCATGGGCGGGCAAGCCCAGCGGCTTTTGCGCGTTTAGGGGCAGTATATACACTTGGTGGTTATTAGGGGTGTCCGTTTCATACACCCCCGGCAAGTTTTATGCCCTAACGAATCATTAGGGGGCGTGTTTCACGACCTCGGTAGCAGAACACCATTGAGGGTACTCCGTGTTTTACGGAGTACCCTCAATATGTTATTATTATGCGATTTATTGGGGTAGGTGGTGAAACGCCGCCCCCTTAGTTGTAGACAAGCTCTGCAAGGATTACTTCGTGCGCCACTTCCCAGTCGGGGATTGTCGCTAACCTGGTTGCGGCGGCTTCGTCAATCTCGCTGCAAATATATTGCAGCATCCCCAACGACAAAAGTTCACAATATACGGACGGTTCATGATTTTTTAGATACGCCTTGTGCATCGCGCCGTATTTGCCGAGCGACGGCGCGTCCGGCGGGTTCGCTTCTGCGGATATTTTCTTCATTTACAACACCTCACTGTAGTTTTTTCGCAAAGCCTAGTTCTTCCTGAATGTACCGCAAACAGGGCGGCTATGCGGTTTTAGTAGCATTTCGGACTACCTCATCCGAAATACCCTCTACAGTATACATCTTTGAAATAGTGGCTTTCGTCAATAAACAAGCGGTCAACACCGAGTTCTTCAAAGGTGACTACATCATCCTTACGGCTTCGGTCGTGGAGTTTCACAATCTTGGCTAAAAGGGATTTCTTCATGCGCTCCAACTGCTTGATGGTGTATCTTTCGCCCTTGTTACGCTTGATTTCCTCAATAGAATCAATCAAATCGTCAACTTGGCGTTCTAACATTGCTGTCTGTCGTTCAATCGACATGGGGATTTTCTCAAACTGGCTGTGTCCGATGATGATGGCGTCATAGTCGCCGGTGGCAATCCGGGCGCAAAACTTTTTGCGGTTTTTGGTTTCAAAATCCTTTTTGGTCGCCACAAGGATATTTGCGGAGGGATAGAGTTGCAAAAACTCCGCCGCCCATTGCTCGGTGATGTGGTTCGGTACGACAATCAGGCTCTTGTTTGAAAGCCCTAGCCGCTTGCTTTCCATCGCCGCGGCCACCATTTCATAGGTCTTTCCCGCGCCCACTTCGTGCGCCAACAAAGTATTGCCGCCGTACAGGACACGGGCGATTGCGTCAATTTGGTGCTTCCGCAAGGTGATTTCGGGGTTCATGCCCACAAACTTGATATGAGAGCCGTCGTACTCGCGGGGGCGAATGGAATTAAAACGGTCATTGTAGATACGGCAAAGGCGTTCACGCCGGGTGGGGTCTTTCCATATCCATTCGTCAAACTTCGCTTTGATAACCTCTTGCTTGGCTTGCGCTATCGCCGTTTCTTTTTTGTTTAGAACGCGCTTCTCGTCGCCGTTGGCATCATATACCTTGTCAAATACGCGCACATCTCGGAGGTTCAAGCTGGTTTCAATGGTTTTGTAAGCGTTGACGCGCTGTGTGCCGTAGGTGTTAAAACTGTGGATATTGGAACGGTCAGCGCTTTTTTCGGTGATGTTCCATTCGCCCATGCGCTCAGAATAACGCACCTTGATACGGTCACGGGCGTAGCCGGAAGTGCCCAGAAGGTCATACATAAACTCCTGCACCACATCCGGGGGCAACCATGTCGCGCCCAGCCGCACCGATATTTCGGCGGCAGTCAGGTCGGGCGGGAGCGACGCTTCCAATGCGCGAACATTGACCTCCAGTGACGGAATGACGGCAGCTGCGGCTCTTGCCTGCTCCAGTTTTTCACGGACATTGCCGGAAAGGTATTCGTCTGCGGTGACATAAGTTTTATCTTGGGATTCCGCGCTGCCGGTATTGAGGAATATAACGCCCTCTAGCTCCGTCGCCAACGCTTCCTCGCTCATGCCGGTTAGCTGTGACATGAACGGTAAATCCACACGGGCTTTTTCGGAAATAGATACGGCTAACGCTTCTACCGGCGTATCGACACTTGTAATTTCAATATGCGGGTTGATGGTTCGCTTCGTGAACATATCGGCCTTGCGTTCCAATTCGCCGTTCTCGTCTATGATTTCCAGCGAACACAGCAGGCAATACGCACTGTCCTGTGAGAATGCTATGCTGTTGCCCCGCGAGTTAATCAGGCCGTAGGTCTTGGTGTATCGGTCATACAGGCGGTTTAACTTGGCTTGCTCCGCTAAGATTAGGGCGTCTGAATAGTCCTCGGTTTGATAGGTTATCAGGTTACGGACACATTCGCGGAGCTCAATCAAGCCTTTGATGCGGTTCTGCGCTGTAATCGGCAGTTCCACGGGAACCATGCGGCTGTCTTGACGGTAGTAGATTTGTCCGTCCACAAGGGTATAGCTGAAATTGCGGACATGGGGGTCGGCGGGGATGGAGTTATCTTCTTCCTGTCCATAATCGCCCCGCTCGTATTCGGGTATCTCCGCGTGGATATTGGTAACGGCGTCGGAAAGCTGCTCTGAAAGGTCGGCGTCCGGGAACGGGACGCATGATATACTGTTTTCCGCGCCGTACATTCTAAGGCCGGTTTCGGTTGACAATGTGCCGAGTACCATATCGGGGTGTTCTGCAAAATAACTGTTGACCGGCAAGCCGTCCTCTGTCTGCCCCAAATGTACCCAATCCGGCTCTATGTCGATAATCCTGTCGCGTTTTTGCAAAAAGATGATGTCGGTTGTTACCTCGGTTCCAGCGTTAGCCTTAAACGCATTGTTGGGTAAACGGATTGCGCCCAATAAATCAGCCCGCTGTGCGATATATTTACGGATGGTGGGGTTATTTTTATCCATCGTGAACATACTCGTTACAAAGGCCACAACGCCGCCTGGTCTAACCTTATCCAATGTCCGGGCAAAGAAATAATCATGGATGTGGAATTTGTGTTTGTCGTACCGTTTATCCTGTACGGAATAAGCGCCAAAAGGCACGTTGCCAATGGCAAGGTCAAAAAAACTGTCCGGCAGTTCTGTGGATTCAAAGCCCTGTACGGCAATGCTGTTCTTTTGGTAAAGCTGCCTTGCTATGCGCCCGGTCAGGCCGTCCAGTTCCACGCCGAATAGCTTGCTGTCGCTCATGGACTGCGGCAGCAGTCCAAAAAAATTGCCGATGCCGCATGACGGCTCCAGCACATTCCCTGTCCTAAAGCCCATGTTTTCAATGGCCTTGTAAATGGCTTTGATAACGGCGGGACTGGTATAGTGGGCGTTCAAGGTGGTCGCCCTTGCGCTTGCGTATTCTTCCGGCGTCAACAGGGCTTTGAGTTCCGTGTATTCGTTTGTCCATGATGTGTTTTCCGAGTCGAAGGCCTGTTGCAAGCCTCCCCAACCCACATACCGCGCCAAAACCTCCTGTTCTTCCGGCGTGGCAAAACGGTTCTCACCCTCCACGGTTTGCAGGGTGCAGATTGCTTCGATGTTGTTCTTGTACTTGGTCTTTGCGCCGCCCGCACCGAGGTTATCGTCCGTAATAATATAATTGTGCCGTTCCGACATGGGGATTTCCGGGTGCGAGTTAAAGGTCTGCGCCTTACTCCGGGGCTTATACTTTTCCCATGCGGGGGTGATTTTGTCGGGGTCGGGGATAGAAGCAGCAACCGGTTCATCATCCCGTTCAGTCGGTCTAAGGTCAATCACGATGCTTTTCAGACCGTTGCCTTCATCTTGTAGCTGATTGGCTGCGAGTGTCGGCTCCGGCACAGGTTCATCGGTGAGGTAATTGCGTTCAATATGGTCGGCGACAAGATTGTAATCGTCTGTGCCACCATAATTGTAGTATAAATAAAAATCAGTTATCCCGTCGTTTATCAGCTCATCGGAAACTATATATCCGCGTCCATCCAACGCATCCCGTATATTTTGCTTTAGTTCTGTGTACTCATCGGGTTCCATCCCTGCGGGGATGTCCTCAATACCGGTTGGCGCGTCCGGCTCCGGTACGACTTGCTCCACAACTGCAAGCAGATGGTCGTTCATGGTGTTTTCCGCTATCTTGCGGTCAAACTCGTCGCGCGGCATTTCCTTGTTTATCAGCGGAAATGACGGGTCATATAGCCGCACCGTGTTTTCATCGAATGCCAACATTTCATATTCATGGCTTCCGATGTAAACCGCGTTGCCTAAATGATAAACGTGCTGCCGGGGAAACAATACAGCTAATTCCTCGCCAAACCGCCAAGCGTGATTGCGTGTGAACACGCCGGATGTCGCGCCTTTTATAGCGAAAAGGGCGGCGAGAAGTTGTTCCGCGCTCTGTGTGTTATTTAGCAGCGCGTCAATCTGCGCGGTATTGGTGGCGTCCGCGATTTCGGATAAACCGTGCTTCCCTAAATATGCTTTCTCGTACCGCGCCAAACCGTTGATATAATCGGCAAGGCGCAAGGCGAGGGTATCCCGCTTTTCTTCGGGCGGCAAACTGGCAACCGAATCAATGAACCGGTCCTTTTCACGGAGAATTGCCTGCTGTTCCAAGTATTCAAGATACTGCGGGTAAAATTCTTCGATTTCCTGTGGGGTAAGATAGCGGTCGGCGTCAATCAGCTCATGGATACGTTTCGCGGCTTTCTTCCATGATAGCGTGTAAGGCGCTCCGGGCGGATAACTATCTATTTTGAATGTCAGCCCCTTGCCGTTACTCTCTGCCCAATACGATCTGTTAGCCCATGAACGTCCGCCGCCGTGTCCGTATTCTTTTTTTAGAAATTTGATGATTTCATCTTCCGAGTTAAGCTGTTTGAAATTATGATAAATACGGAATCGGGGCTGGAAAATATCGCCGCCGCTGTTGCGGACAAGCTGCCCGTCAATGACTTCCTGCGGAATATCCCCGGACATAGAAAAAGCGGAGGACTCGGCCATCGCCGGTTCCTCCGCTTCGCCTAAATCAGCAAGCTGTTCGTCTTCTGTGGGTAAAGGTTTTATGCGTATATCAGGTCTTGGTAAATCGTTTCCTCCGCGCTGTGCCGGATATTGTTCATCATCCCCACCCACAGCATTTGATTCTTGGCTTTCATCTGCTCCGTCACGCCCTGCGCCGCCACCATCTGCGCGGTCAGCAGCTCCATCTGCTCGTTGGCGGTCTGCTCTATCTCCATCAGGTGTTCGTTCAGCGTCCCCGACGTCAGAAAGTTCAGGTACAGGACGCGGCGGTGTTGTTTCAGGTATCTCTTTCTGAGTAATGCGTACTTGCCAAGGACTACGGGCGGTTCCTCCGGCACGGTCAGATTCGGGATTTGATAACCGCCCTCCATCCGATATGTCAGTTCCATGTTCAGCGCCCCTTTCATCTTTTTGTGGTACGGCTATAGTATGCGCCGGTTTTTCCGGCATTGCAAATGTGCGATTTTGGTTTTGTTCCTGTTTTTGCAGATTCAATACGGTAGCGGAAATCTCCCGTAAACACATTTCCGCTATATCACTGGTCGCAAGACCGAGAGCATTGACCGTGTTGCGGGTATTAAAACTGGTGATTGGACGGAAGTCAGATAAATAATAATCGGCGTCAATGCCGCAACGGGTCAACATCATATATGCTACGCTACGGTGTAAAACAAAGCGGTATTCACTTTGAATATACTCGTCGTCATAATCTTCAAGAACGCTTCCGTCGCGGCAGTCCATCAGGTCAGCCAAGTAATCTGCCATATTGTCCTCTACGGCGTTTCTTGCCGCTGACACGATAGCGTCGGCAAGCGAGGATTTATCCTCTAATTCACCAAAGGAATTTTCAAGGCTTTCGATGACCTCGGCTTCATATTCAGGGCGCATATCCCACAGGGGTATGGGGCGCTGGGCGCGGCTTTCGTGGGTATCGGATATGTCAAAGTAGTGTTTCAGCCGAGAATTTCCGTTATGCTCATCATCAAAGACGGCGATACCTTTCGCACCATTATTGACCCAGCGCCCAAACCGCGCATTCCATTTCTCTATTTCCAGCACCGCCATCGCGTCGGGGCGCTGGGCGTATATCAGAACTTGCTCGTCAAACCGGCACTTGTAGTTCCGGCAGGCTGACCGCAGAAACGCCGTCCATGCGGCTGGTGTAGCTGTTGCCTGCTCAATCGTGTGTTCATACAGGCCAGTGATGAATTGGTACTTGCTTGCCATCAAGCGCGGCTCCTTTCATGTGGTTTTTGGCATAGAAAAAGCCCGCAAGGTTTTTACCTTGCGGGCGTAAATGCCTGTATATTGTGGATTTATCTTGCTAAATCGTCTTTAGTAGGCGGCTTAATGTGGAACATGCGGCAGTAATCACGCTGCGCTTCAATCGCACATTCCGCGATAAAGCATAAAAAATTCTCGTCTGTCGGGTTTTCGTGCCTTTGCGCCACTTTCAAAGCGTTTATATATTCCAAACGCAGGACGGGCGGGATTGATACGATGGGATAGCCCCGGTTGACAAGGATAAGGTTCATCAGCAAACGCGCCGTGCGCCCGTTCCCGTCCTCAAAGGGGTGAATGTCCACCAGTTTGCGGTGGGCGAATGCGGCAAGCCGGACGGGGTGCAATTTATCCCATTCCTCAGTCAGTACGGATACAAAATCCTTCATCAGCACAGGAACCTCATCCGGCTTTGGCGGTATATACTCCGTCCCTGATATGAACACCTGAATATTGCGGTAGACGCCTGATTTTTCCGGTTCGATGCCCTGAAAAAACAGCTTATGAAGCTGCAAAATCATAGCTTCGGAAAAGGCAAAGGGTGTGTTTCGCGCCGCTTCCAACATGAAATCGTAGGCTTTCGCGTGGCCTACCGCTTCGTAACAATCGCGGAGCGGTTTGCCGCCCACGGTTATACCGTCCTCAAGCAATACCTTTGTTTCGGACAACGTGAGAGTGTTTCCCTCTAAAGCGTTGGAAGAATAAGTCATGCCGATACGGAAGTAAGCGTCCAGTTCCTTGACTTCCGCCGGTGCAAGCGGACGGCGTTTGTCAATCCACGCCTTTGTATCGTCTATTCTTTTGAGTAACGCTTGTATATTCATCAGGCTTTTCCTCCATTTGCTATGTGTTTAGTATACCATAAATTCCGACCGTTGTCACCGTTCATAGCTTGGCGGCGGCTTTCTTTGCTGTGTTTTCACGATACTGTCAAAGATAATTTCCTCATCTTTTGTAAATGGTTTTATATCACCGTTTTTGTCGGAGAGAAAATACTCGCCGTTAATTTTCTTGAACGTCAGTGGGTATTGATGAAACATCCTCCGTTCCCGGTCAACGGTTTTTCCGACAAAATACTTTACATTATGGATTGTGACCATTCCGTATAAACTCACTCCGCGCCCTCCTACCTCGCCTCATCGCGGTTTTTCGGTTGTTTGTAATGCTTCGTATGGTCATACGATTTTCCCGTTAGTTCGGCGTCGGCGCGTAGGAAGTAGTCAGTCCGTGCTTCTGAACGGTCCGTCCAATAATGTCCCCAATCATATCCGGGGCGGTCGTTTCTAGCCTGCCACGTTACCCACGGCTGCACCGCGTTTGGGTTTTGCGCCAATACAAACACTTTATCTTTCACCGGCATACGGTCGGTTATCATATATCCCGCCACAATCTCCGGCTCCGGGCAGGGCGCGTATATGCTGCCGTTTCGCTCCATGCGCTCGGCAAACTCACAGATATGATAAGTGTTGTTTCCGATGTCAACGTGGCACTCTCCGTGATATTTGCATTTGCGGATTACCTGCTCACCGTCGCTGTGGGTGATGGCGATATAGCCACCGTCAGGGATTCGGAACAATTCTTTGTACTCGCTGTTGATAAAGCGTATATCCGCGCCGTTGGGGTTATAAATGTTGTCGTTCACCTTGCATTTCTCCCTTCTCTTTTTATCTGCCGCCCAATCGCCGTGTTGATTTTGCTTTCAAGGCTTGCCATGTTGTCGCAGCGCAGTTCTAAGAGCGGGTGTGGAGTTTCGTCGTTATTTTTGGCGGCTTCTATTTTTGCCCTACTCACAAGGTCGGCCAGCCATTTACACTCCTGCTTGGTTAGTTCTAACCTCATGCCTAAAACCTCATTTCAAAAAAATAAAGAGGGTGGCATAGCCGTCCTCTATGTACGGAGGCATCCGAAAGGACGCGCCCCGGTCGATGGCAACTGAAATTTGCCGTTACCACCCTGTTTTCGGCAAATGACCTTTGGGCTTGTTGTAAACCACGGTGGTCCAGCCGTCCGTGTCATACACCCATTCTTTATTATATCTGCCGCCAACATCGGTCTTGTTTGTGAATTTCTGCCCGTTTTCCACATCGTCCAGTACCCTAACCTCAATCTTCGGCCCTGTGGTTTCATGGAACCCCGGCTGCACCTTGCCGAACACGAGCCTAAACTCGGTCACATACTCATTTGCGGCAAGCCCAAGTGCTGTGCGGGAGCAGTCAATCTCGTTGTTCACGGTCGAGAGCAGCCCCTGTTGGACGGTGCGGTAGTTTGTTTTCAGGTTGGTCTTGATTTGAAACTCCATTGATACCCATTCACTCCAAACCCCCGTCCATATTTTTCCAAACCGGACCGCTTCGGTGGGTAGAACGTCACGCCAGTAAAACTCCTCTAACGGTACATTGGATTTGTTCTCGATACCCGTAAAATCATAGAAGATACTGGAGCCTGCCATTGCTTCAACAACGCCGCGTTTCTCTACGCTCGTTTCAACATGGACGGGCTTGTTGACAACCTTGAATTTCACAAGGTCGTTGTGGATTTTAAGCTCTGCATAGAACATCTCCCCATCGGTGAGGTAGTAATCCGGGCTTGATACCTCCTGTATGCCGTAGACGCCGAGCGGCAGATGTTCGCTTGTGCAAATCCCGTTTTTGGCGCTTTCAATCGTGTCAACAAGCTCCATTTTATTATCATAAATCTCAAATATCGCGCCTTTGAGAGCAGCGCCCTCTTTGTCTTTCGTCAGGTCATTGAAGCCGGAGGATACCTTTTGAATTTGGATACGCCCGCGCTTCGGTTCGTTCACGATAACAACCTCGGTCGTTTCGCCCTGCTTGACGGATATTGTCCGCACGGTTTCGTCGAGAACATAGCCGTCCGGCGCTTTGATTTCTTTGATTTTGTAATTACCCGCCTGCAAATTCCTACCGAATAGGATAAGCCCGTTCTGGTCGGTGGCAAACTCCCCAAGCAGGTTGTTACGGTTGTCATACAGCAGGAACGCAGCACCATACAACGGTTTTTTAGTGAGCGCGTCAACTTTGACGATACGCAAAGAGCCGAGGGGCGTGTTTTTCCATTCGACAATCGTGGTCTTGCCGCCGATAAGCTCAATTTGCCGTACTGTGTTATCAAGCACATATCCCGCAGGGGCTTTCTGTTCCTGCAAGAAATATGTGCCGCTTGGAATTTCTGCGATGAAAACTTCTCCTAATTCCGATGTGGTGTAAGTTCCGATTTCAAGACGTTTTTCATCGAATAGCTTGAAAATTGCCGAAGCGAGAGGTTCCCGCGTTTCGGAATCTATTTTGAGAATCCGCAAACTTGAATAGGGGACGTTAAAGACTTCCACGGTATTCAGCCTGCCACCCTCGATATAGATGTTTAAGGGTGTGGGGTCAAGAATATATCCCCCCGGCGCTTTGATTTCGGTGATGACGTAGTTGCCGGGGGAAAGGTCGGGGACATAGAATAACCCGTTTACGCCGGTGGTAAACGTGCCGAGGTCGCGTTTCGCGCCGCTCTCAAGCCGGACAAGGCTAAACACGGCGTTTGCGACAGGCAGATTGGTTTGTTTGTCGATTTTCCGTAGCTGCAATCCCGGTTTGGCGGTGTTGTATAACTCAATCTGCTTACTTTCGCCCGGTTTCAACTCCACGATTTGCGGCATCATGTCGAGGATATATCCGTCAGGTGCGGCGATTTCGGTTACGGTGTAGCTGCCAGCTTCAAGGTCTGTGAGCGTAATCAGTCCGCTGGCGTCGGTCGTATAAGTGCCGATGACTTCGCCGTTTGTTTTTGCAACCTTGATTCTCGCGCCCATCAGCGCCTTATTGTCTGCTAAATCAAGTTTAAGGATAGTAAGCTGTGGTTTTTTGTGGTTTACAAACTCCACTTGCGCCGGTCTGCCGGACAACAACTGCACGTTTACGGGAGTTGACGATAGGATATACCCGTCCGGAGCCTGTATTTCTTCCACCACATACCAGCCGGGTTCGGCGTAAGGGATAATCGCGTATCCGGTGCGCCCGGTGGTAACTGTGCCAACCATCGCACCGTTCATGGTGGTGACTTTGAATTTCGCGCCCATAAGCGGGTTGCCTTTCTCATCCACTTTCTGAATATATATGGGCGATTTGGCAGTGTTGGTAAACTCCAGCGTGTACGTTTGTCCCGATTCGATTGTCACCTCATGGGCGGTGTTGTCGATGTTAAAACCGTCCGGGGCTTGAATTTCAGTTATCAGGTATCTGCCGGGGTCGATATTGTCCAGAAAAATAATCCCGTCCGCGTCGGAGATGTATTCCCCGATAAGCGTTATACTGCTGGCGTTCTTTCTCTCTATGCGGAATTTTGCGTATTGGAGCGGGGTTTTCGTCACGTTATCAACTTTGAGGATGGTGAGTGACGGTTTTTTCTCGTTGAAAATCTCAACCACCTTGTCCTGCCCGTCAATAATCAGGACTTGCTGCGGGGTGACGTTAAGCAAATACCCAGCGGGAGCCTTTGTTTCCGTGACGGTGTACCAGCCGGGGGAGAGGTTTTGTATAACTGCTTCGCCGTTTTCGCCAGTGGTGACGTCTTGGTAGTTCGCGCCGTTATTCCACGATATACGGAACGTCGCGCCGGGGAGCATAGCGCCATTTATGACGTCCTTTTTGATTATCGTCATTTTGGGCATACGGTGGTTAGAAACGGTGATGGTATGCTTTCTGCACTCTTTTAAAACGATTTCTTGACGGTATCCGGAGTTCACATACCCCTGTGGGGCTTCCAATTCCTCCACAATATACGTTGTGTCGATTTCAAGGTTTTCAAGCAGCGCCGTTCCGTCCGCGCCGGTTTGAATGTCCCAATAATGATTTGTGCGCGTGTTTGTAATACGGAATACTGCGCCAGCCAGCCGGAGCGTCGGTGTGTCGCTGTCAATCTTGGTGATTTCAATGCTCGGCTTTTTCTTATTCACAAACGTAACGGTATACTGCTTGTTATCGTCTGTGGCATAAATACGGATAGATTGGATGGGGTTTTCATCAAGCAGATAACCCTCGGGCGCGGAGATTTCTTCGATTACATAGGTGTCATCGACAAGGTAATCCCGGAAGATAAGGCCGTTTTTGTTGGTTACTTCCCGGAGAAGCACCTCGCCGCTCCCGCGCCGCAATTCAAACACAGCACCGGCTAAAGGCTTGCCGTCTTGGTCTACCTTTTTAATGAAAAGCCCGTCTTTGCGGTAGTTGCGGATTTCCTTGTGCAATACCTGACCTGATTGAAGCACCGCCGTCTGTAATTCCGAGTTCAGGTTATACCCAAAAGGCGGCTGCGTTTCCTGAATCGAGTATGTGCCGGGTGGCAGGCTGGAGAAAACCGTTGTGCCGTCTGCGCCTGTGACTTGGGTTCTGTCGATAAACGACGGCTCTCCGAGGTCGCTCCCCCAAAGGCGTATTGTTGCGCCTGCGAGGGGCTGGCCGGTGTTGGCGTCCCTTTTGGTAACGATAATATCGCCGGTGATTCGATGGTTTACAAACGTGACGGTGATTTCACGGTCGCCGGGGACATGTTCGGGAAAGTTCTCGATGTTGCCGGGTGTGACTTCAAACTCGTCCCTGCTTTCCGTCCATGAATCCACTTCGGTTTCCCCGCCGTTGGGGTCTATTTCTATAACGGTATACCGATAAAAATACGTCCAGATGGTTTCTGTCCATGTCATGGATATGATTGTGCGGACGTATGAGGGCTGCACCGTCACCGTCTTGGGGTCAGGGTCGCCGGTATAATACCGGGGAGGTTGCGATTCCCAAACGGTAATGGTTGCGGGGTCGTGATTGTTTTCAGGGTGCGTGTAGGTGAAAAGCCTTGCACCGTTATCAACCTCCCAATTATTCTCACGCAGGATTGTGCCATCGGTGAACCTCACCTCGATGTTGAATAAAGCCCCGTCAAGGCTTTTACCGTCTTGGTCGTGTTTTCGGATAGTAAACTGGCCGTATGCGCGGGAATACTCAAAGTCTTTCTGATTACGGACTTCTACCCTTGTTTCCACTTCAACCTCGACTTCGATTCGGAAACTGGAGCCTTCTTCTTCATCCGGCTCCTCCTCATCCTCCGGCTCATTTTCAAAGACAACCGTGCCGGAGGGGTTGGTCGTGTTTATCGTCACGTTTTGGGAAGCGGGGCTTGCCGGAAGATACCCGTCAGGCGGGGCGGTTTCCGTCACGGTGTAAGTGCCGCCGGGTGCCGCGACGTCAACAAGGATTTCCCCCCTGTTGTTTGTCACAAGGCCGGTTTGGTTGACGCCGGGGCCGGAAACCGAAAAGGTTGCACCGGAAAGGAGCTTGCCGCTGGTGCTTTTCTTGATGATTTTAAGTGTCCAATCAGATGGCGCACCGGGTTCCAGTTCCAACGTGTAAAACGGCTGCCCGGAACTTGCAGTCCATTCTAAATATGAATATCCGGCCGTACTGACGCTTTGAGAAGCGTTCCATGCTGCTTGCGCTGCCGGGTGGGAGCGGAAAGATGTATGATTTGTAATCGACCAAATAGCTAACTGGACACCTACAGTGCTTGCTTTGCCGTCTTTGTGGGCAATAAGCAGCTTCAGTACCTGTTGATTCGCTCCCGCTTTCGCGGTATATGTGGCACTGGTGTTCGGGTCAATACCAAACCTCGCGCAAAACGGAATGTCTTGCGACGAATTTGTGGTAGACAAAGTTAATCTTGGGATATTGCCAACATAATGCCCTGCTGTGGTGGTGAAGCCGACAGATTCGCCCCATACCCACGATACCCTTCCTGTGTCGCCGGGAGCGGCAAAGGGCATGAAGATTGGCTTGTTTTCGATAATATCGCCTACTGCCGCGATGAAAGCGAGAAACTCCGCTTCGACTTCGGGCGGCAGTTCCAACACCATGCCGGATACGTCAGTTGTACCCGGCGTAGCTACGGGTACGCTTGTTGCCGCAGCGGGAGTGGTGTCGGGTTCGTTGTCGTTCTTGATTGGCGCGGTATCAGGATTACCGACATTATGAGTGGTATCTAAATCACCGACGCTATCATTGCCGGGTTTGGGGTTGTTTTCGGTAGGCGGTGCGATTGTGATGGGCGGGACATTGACTGTATTGTCGTCAGACAAGCCGCCGTAATTGTCCCATCCGCTGCCTGTCATGCCGCTTAACGGCTCGTCAATAAAGGCAAATGCTGATGTGGGGAACGCGGTAAACACAAGAATCACAGCAAGCATCATGCAAAACGCTCTCATTCTTGCTTTGCAGTAATATTTCATTGATAGAAACACTCCTTTGATTTTGTTTTGTGGGATAAAAAAAGAACGCCCGTAAGCGTTCTTCAGTAAATATGGTTTTATCCAAAGATAAGGGTGTTCGCGTAAACATCGGGGTCGCGCTCAAAGTACATTTGGAAGTACATTGTCCCATTGGAAGTGATATGGCAACCGGCTCCGACGTATACACGGTTTGCGTTTAAGATTGCCGCCCTGTGGCCGTCTGATTTCATCCACTTGCTGACGGCGTTTTCCGGCGAATACGCGCCTGTGATGATTTCATACCCGGCGTTTGAGCCGTCAGGCCGGGTATGGGAATACGAGGTTACAAGTTCTTTTGCCCGGATTTGGGAGTATTCCATACACTTATCGTTGACGATATACGGTGAAAGCCCCGCCTTTTCACGCTCAAGGTTTACCAGCCTGATAAGTTCCTGCCGATATTCCCGTGTCTTTTTGGCGGTATCGGTGGCAACGGCATTTCCCCGGCTTTTGGCGTGTAGCCCACGGTGTTTGTTAAATTCATCCGCGAACCATTCATGCCAACTATCCCTGCCATCAGGCGGTACATTTAACGTGCCGCCGCCTGTAACTTGAACCGTTTTTTTGTTCTTCGCAATAATGGTGTTGTAGTCCCTGTATAAGATAGAGCCGATTTCCTTACCGTCTGCGGACACAAAGCACATGGTATTCGGGTCGCCCTCTCTGCCGCGCATATTCACAGCCGGGGCTGTCTTATCCAAGACCGTTACATTGTACCCCTCAAATACTGTGATGGTTGCGGCGTTAGCGGTAACCCCTGTCATGCAGATAACCGCCGCCACGGTAAGCAGAACCGCGAGAATCCTGTTTTTCATTTCAGCCACCCCACTTTCTGTCTTTATTATATATCGAAAATGGGGGGAGCGCAAAGGTGCGAAAGGCTAAATCGCAGGTTTTTCAACGGCTGTCACACAGAGCCTTTTGCTATCCTGCCCGGAAATGCAGGTTATCATTGTAAGCCGGTTATCGTCGGTATAATAAAGCGGCGTCCAATCCGACGCGGCAATGACGGTTACGCTTTCCACGGTGTATGAGCGTTCACCTAAAGCGGTTTTGTAGGCTACATCATCGCCCTTTTCCAGCGTATACAGGTACTTGAAATACCCATCGCTGCCGTCAAAATTTACGTTGTGGGCGCTCAGGCCCACATTGCTGTCCCATGCGCTTGTAGACGGAAAATGCGCCACGCCTTTTAGCATGGCTTCCATGTTGTCCGGGCTTTGGTATACGTTGACTGACAGCCTTAGTTTCGGAACGGTGAGGACGCCGATACTGCCGTTTCTCATCTGCGCCTGTTCAACGGGTGTGTGGTTTCCGGCGTATGTGTCCTGATTCCATATTGTTTCCGGGTCTGAAACGGTTTTGAGCGGGGCGGCGGTCATCGGCACGGCTTTAAGGCCGATTTCAGCAGAACCGGCTTCTATGATAATCTCTCCGCCTGCGGAATCATGGACGGTGATATTATCCCCGAATACCCCCGCGTTGTGAATCCGTCCGGGCGGGACAGGCTCGTCCGGCATGGGTTGCCGGGGAACACAGCCTGTTGCCATAAATGAGCAAAGCAATATGGCGGTGCAGGCTACAGCGATAGTTTTCTTGTAGGTTTTCAGTAATTGCTTCATATTTTTTTCCTCTCTTATGCGTTAATAAATGGCTTTGATTGTCCCGGCGCTAAAATCAGCCTCGATTCTGTATACGTTGCCCTCATAGGCGATTTTGTGGTGTAGTGTTGCGGAGTCCAACATGATGTCAAAAATACTTCCGTTCAAACCTTTCGCGGTCAGTTTGTCGATTTCAAGGTGGAAACACCGGCTTTCAGAGCGGTCGCCAAGCGGGGTGAGGTCAATTACAGGATTCTTCATTCTGATTCTAACTTTTGCCGCTAAATCGCAATAGCCGTCCTCCTCAATGCTGTAGACCTTGACGTTGTGGTGCAAGAAAAAGTACGCAGCGGCAACCGCAAGCAGCGCGATGATAGCGGCGGCGACGATAATCGGAACAATCGGCATTGAACCGCTGTCCGTGTCTTGTTTGGGTAAAGTGGGCGCGGGCGTCGCAGTTTCAGGCTCTTCCGGGTCGGGCTTGATTTCCGCGCCTGAAAAATATGCCGTATATACCGTGTCGCCGGGGATTTCCTTTGTGACCTCGCCTATATATTCTGCTGTTGTGATATATCCTGTAGGGGTGCTTTTCGTGGCTGTTCCCGTGTATTTGGCGACAGCGCGGTAGCTGTCGGGAACGTCCGAATAACCCATTTTTACTACACTCTGCGTTTCCCATACCACGCTGTCAAATGCCAGCGCCCTGCCATCGTCGGTGATGGTTTTGGGGATATATGCAAGGTCGTTTGCGGGTAAATCCCGGTATTCCCGCGTTGCCGTCACGGTGTAGGTGCTATTCTTGAAGTTTACCGCTTCGCTTTTTATGGAATCCAAATCCAGCATCAATAATCCGCAATATCCATCCTCGGATTCATATTCCAGCGTCGTGGATAACTGCTGGATTATCTCGTTCAAGTCGTTGCTGTCGGTGCCTAACTCTACCGTTTCAATATGGCTCTTTACGTCCGTATCTTCAGTTGTTTCTTGTGTGAGGTCGGCAAACTCATATTGCCAACCGTCCACGGTAAAGCTGTCGCGGGGAATTTCGTCGGGGGATTCGTCTGCGGCAAGAATATATGTCCTGATAATCTGCCGCTTTCCGTCCCCGGTGATAATCTGTTCATCGGTGGGGGACAGCTTATATTTTATGACCGTCAAGCCATCTTCTGCGGCTAACGCTGTTAATCCACAAGATAACAGGGTGCAAACGGCTACTAGCAGGCAGATAAGCCGTAATAAAAGGTATTTCATGCGTATTTTCACTCCTTCTCGGTGTTTGTTGTTGCAATAAAAAACAGCCCCTATGGGCTGAAAAGATGATTTATTGTGGATTAACGGGTATCGCGGCTTCGCTCACGCTGGCGGTATTGTTCCAACGCCTTGATGATGGTGTCCTCAATCTTCTGCGCGGACGTCCCGGCAGGGAAGAACCGGGATATTTTATCTCTCGGCATTTTGAATTGCTCCACCTGATTCGGCTTTTCCTCCTGCATGATGGACAGCATAACGTCCTCGCCCAACCGCCCGTCCTCCGCAAATTTCCGCATTTTCATTGCCTGCACATGGGACGGGGTGCAATCCTCGCTTTCAATGACTTCCAACAGGGCTAATTGCTGCTCCGGGGGCAGATATGACAGTTCCACGGCGGGGCGTACAGCCATTTGATGGATGTCTTTTTCTTTGGTGGCAGAATTATCTACCATATCAAGCAACTGTGGGATAAGGTTTGTCAGCCGGATATAACTTCGAATTTTGTCTTGACTGTCGCCTGTTTTTTCACTTAACTGTTGACGTGATGTTATGCCTTTCGACTTCTGTTGATTCTCAACAGAAGTTAGGTCTGTTCGTTGTCCCTGTCGATTCATGGCGTCCAGCTTCATTTTATACGCAAACGCTTTTTCAGATGGCAAGATTTTTTCGCGCTGCAAATTGCTGTCCACCATGATGATTGTCGCTTCATCGTCCGTCAGGTTGCGGACGATAAAATCCATATCGCAACGCTCGGCCAGTTCGCTGGCCTTTTTGCGCCGGTGACCGGCAACCATTTGATAACCGCCGCCCTCCAACGGACGCACAATGCCGGGAACCAGTACGCCGTATCGCCTTACGCTTTCAGTCATATCCAACATATCGGCGTCCATGCGTACCTTAAACGGATGATTAGGGAAGTCGCTGACTTCGGACAGGGGCAGGCTTACAACCCGCTCCAGATTGGCATCGTCCCTTTCCTCTTGTGTGGAAAAGAGGTCAGCGGCAGGGGGGAGCTTTAGATTTAACCCTTGCTTCATCTGCCAGCACCTCCTTTGTGAAGTCCTCATATGCCTTTGCCACCTTGCTCCCCTTGTCATAGGCAAATATGCTCTTTCCCGCTGCGCTGATTTCAGCGGCTTTTACCGCCACGGGAATTTGCGTCGTGTAGATTTTCAATAAGCTCCCGTACTGCTTACGCAGGACGTCAGCAGTTGCCCGTGCAAGGTTTGTCCGCATATTCGTCAGCGTGAGCAAAACGCCGTCCACTTTCAGCGACGGATTGATTTGCTTGCGCACTTTGCTGATTGTCCTCATAAGTTGGGTCATGCCTTTTGCCGGTAAATACTGTGCCTGTACCGGCACGATTACGCTGTCTGCCGCCGCCAAAGCGTTAATCGTCAGCATGGACAACGATGGAGGGCAGTCGATAATGATGTGGTCGTACTCATGTTTAATGTAGTCGAGATAGTCTTTTAAGATAAATTCCCGGCGCATGGTAGTTACAAGCGCCATATCCATTCCCGACAATTCAAGGTTGGACGGTATCAAGTCTACACCTTCGTCATGCCGCAAGATTGCGCCATAATGTTCAAAATCTTCATCGCGTATGGATTTTTCCATAATATCGGCAAGGGTCATGGGCAGGGCGTCGCTGTCCGGCCAGCCCAGCGCGGTAGTCAGGTCTGCCTGCGGGTCAATGTCTACAAGCAAGACTTTTTTACCCTTCATCGCCAGCCCGACGCCGAGGTTTGCTGTTGTGGTCGTTTTGGTTACGCCTCCTTTTTGGTTGCAAATCGCCGTGATTTTACAGCTTGACATTGTGGATTTCCCCCTTTCAAATAGATGAAGCCGCCTATGGTCGGTTGCCATAGGCGGCTATGTATGAAGGGGATAAAACCCCCGGAAACACAAAAAGCCTCAAAATGTGATATTTCCGAGCAAATCATTGCTTTTCTATGTTCTCTACCCATTCAGAAAATCCGCGTTCACGCATTTTCCTGACTACTTCATTCAGACACCCTTCCCCGAAGCTGCGGATTTTCAACAAAGCAAATTTATCAAGAAGTGTTATTTGCTCCACCCTTTGAATCCCAGCTTTATATAACACGTTAAAAGTCCTTGATGACAGCCCCAATTCACCTATTCCCATTTTTCTAGCGTTAAGTTCCGCGAGAATCTTTCTGCTCATGGGCTTGCCATTGGCAAGGCTTTCAAGTTCAATATATAACTCATTGATGGTTTCATCTTTACTATCAATGAGTTTTATATATTCCCCTACTATCCGGCTCACACTCATTTTGCGTAATCTTGATAGGTGACGGAGTTTCCGAATCGCTTTCCGCTTGGTTTCCGATACCTGCCACCCGCTGATACGCATTTCACGGCCTATTTGTTCACAAGTCATTCCACAACGATAGTGGTCGTTCAATACTGCCTGTTCGCGGTCGGTCAAGCTAGTCATTGCATCCATCACGCCGCGGACATACATATCACCGTCCGCTTCAGGCACATCATATACAAGGCAGTAAATTCGCTCTGCAAAATCACTTTCAGTCATTTTCATTAACAACTACTCTTTTCTGTCCTACCCTAAACGGTGTCTTATCGCAAGATAAATGCGAACAATCCCGCCATGAGCCGCTATTCTGTCATCTATCTTCCCGCATAGGCAATATTGCCTATAACACATTACCTCCATTATAGGCAATACTGAATATATGTCAAGGAGGGAATGCGTTATGGTTTCATACAAACCTTTGTGGAAAACGATGGAGGAAAAGGGCGCGACAACATATACGCTTCAAGTGAAAGGCGGCGTCAGTAGTTCTACAATCCGCAGGATAAAAGCTAACGAATCCGTGTCAACAACTTCACTAGAAGCTATCTGCAAAATATTAGAGTGTGAAGTTCAAGATGTCATAGAATTTTTGCCAGATTAAACCTATAGCAGCGACCCCCCAAAACGCAAAAAAGCCGGTGGTTTTTGAACGCTCACATTCAAAAATTACCGGATTTTCGCAAATATGTTGCCAATGAACAAAAAGCCTGATTAAATCAGGCTTTTCTGTGGCTCCCCAAGTTGGACTCGAACCAACGACCCTGCGGTTAACAGCCGCATGCTCTACCAACTGAGCTATTGAGGAAAATTTGAAACCCTTTTGCGGAGCGGGTTTCTTGCTCCATTGTTCCTTAAAGCTCTGCCGTAGCCTATCCTTACGTTTGGGCTACCAACTGAGCTATTGAGGAATACAGCTATTTTATTTAATCATATTCATCATGACTTGTCAATGCGTATTACTGGACATATGCGCTAAAAAGTTGTATGATATATTAT
>Ga0099364_10003125_pt1 | contig 25985 bp, 17 predicted proteins | sample TergutTh196P3_FD_73070 | JGI IMG/M metagenome (GOLD analysis project Ga0099364, IMG submission 73070) | Microcerotermes parvus P3 segment gut microbial communities from Pointe-Noire, Republic of the Congo - Th196 P3 | ecosystem: Host-associated > Arthropoda: Insects > Digestive system > Gut ...
TCATATGTTCTGCCGCCCTTGAACGGTTTCAGGGTGCGCGTTTCCGTATCGCGTATGACGCGGAACTTGTTGCTGTCCTCGTCGGCCTTGGCCAGCGCGACATACGGCCTTACCTCCGTCCCGTGCGGGGCGTTTACTTGGCACAGATTGTCCACGGTTATGTACAGGCTCTCGAGCTTCGCGTCATACGGCGCGGTGAACGCCAGCTGGTATCCGTTGCCGACCGGCAGCGTAAACGTACCGTCATAGATCTCTATAGCCTCGCTGTTCGCGCCGAAGCCCGCCAGCTCCACGGTTTTGGACTTGCCGCTGTCATATGTACTCAGCAGCGCCGTCTCCGTCATGGCAAACGGAACGATTGAACCGGGGTTAGGCTCTCCGGGCGCGCCTTGCGCGCCTTGCTCGCCCTGTTCGCCCTGCTCACCTTGCTCGCCCTTCTCGCCCTTCTCGCCTTTCTCACCGCGCGGTCCGCGTTCGCCTTTCTCGCCGCGCAGACCTTGCTTACCCTGCTCGCCTTGCTCACCCTGCTCGCCTTGTTCACCCTGCTCGCCTTGCTCGCCCTGCTCGCCTTGCTTCCCTTGCTTGCCTTGCTCGCCCTGCTCGCCTTGTTTCCCTTGCTTGCCCTGCTCGCCCTGCTCGCCTTGTTCGCCTTTTTCGCCTTGCTTGCCCTTCTCGCCTTTCTCTCCCTTTTCACCCGGGCGGCCTTTCTCCCCGTGACAACCGCACTCGCCCTTCTCGCCTTTCTCACCTTTCTCGCCCTTCTCGCCGCGTTCACCGGGGCAGCCTTTGGGCCCGCGCTCGCCCGGGCAGCCGCGCTCGCCTTTCTCTCCCCGCTCGCCCTTATAGCCTCTGGGGCCGCGGCAGCAGCAGCACCGGCAGCCGTCATGGCATTCGTCCCGATGCCCGTCTCTGTGTTCATGCTTTACGAAATCCGAATACTCCAGATCCTCGCGGCACTCATTGGAATGATAACTATCAGACATAAAAATCCCCTTTTACATAAATATAAAGTACCCGTCAGGGTACTTCATACTATGACACGGTAATAACCGGTGTGACACAGTTCTATATATACTGCTTTGATACCGGATTTTTGCACTCGGGGAGCAAAAACGTGATCCTTGTGCCCAGACCCTTTCTGCTGAGGACCTCTATTATCCCGTAGTGGCGGTCGATTATCCATTTGGCTATGCTCAGGCCAAGCCCCGAGCCGCCTGTCTTGCGGGCGCGCGACTCGTCGGCGCGGAAAAAGCGGTCGAATATCCTCGGCACATCCGCGCCGTCGATGCCGATGCCTGTGTCCTCGACGCATATGCGCACCTTGCCGTCCTCCTGCTTGCAGCTGAGCGTTATCTCGCCGCCCTCCGGCGTGTACTTCCGCGCGTTGTCCACCAGCACGCGCAGCGCCTGCTTCAGGAGCCCGGCGTCGCCGAGGACATAGCAGAACTCCGGCGTGTCGTGCTTATAGACATGCTTTTCGTCTATCATCGCCGCCTCGCCGCAAACATCGGCCGCCAACTGCGACGCGTTGACCGGCGCGGACTGCATCGGGATCGCGCCCTGTTCGCCGCGCGACAGGAACAGCAGCTGCTCGATCAGCTGCTGCATACCGTCGGCCTCGTTTTTCAGGGCCTCGATGGACTCCTGAAGCGCGGCGGGGTCGTCCTTTGCCCAGCGCTCCATCATGTTCACATAGCCCTGTATCACCGCGATGGGCGTGCGCAGCTCGTGCGACGCGTCGGACACAAACCGCGCCTGATGCCCGTATGCGACGTGTATTGCCGCGGCCTCGTCCAACACTTGGTTAACTGCGCCGGCAAGCTCGGCGGTTTCGCGCGCGCCGCCGAGCAGCGGCAGGCGCGTATGCAGCGGGTCCTTGCGCACGTCGCCGGCTGCCTTGGTCAGCGCGGCAAGCGGCCACATCCTGCGCTCGGCGCCGCGCCTGTTGCCGCGCGCGAACCCTATCAGGCACAGCAGCTCCGCGACGGCAAGCGGGACCATAAAGTTCGCCAGCACCGGCAGCTGATAGATGTACTCCAGCCGCAGGTATTCCCAGACGCGGCTGCCCATAAGCACCAGATACCGGAAGATGTTGTTTATCGGCATAAGCTGATCCATGCGGTAAACGAACAGCACCACGGAGAATATTGCCGCTATGGCGATGTTAAGCCAAAAGAACAGCCAGACAAGCCTCCATACGCTGCTCCGGTTGACAAATTTCGACATTGACGGCGCGCGTTTACTCTCTGACGACATAACCGACCCCCCTGACCGTATGTATTATTTTCAAGCCGAAAGGCTCCTCTATCTTTGTGCGCAGATATCTGATGTAGACGTCCACCGAGTTTGTTTCGCCCGAGTAGTCGTAGCCCCAGACGGCGGACAGCAGGCCGTCGCGTTTCTGCACGATGTCTTTATTCAGTACCAGATGATGCAGCAGGTCGAACTCGCGGCGCGTCAGGTCTATCGGCGTACCGTCCACCGCCGCCACGCGGCTCTCGGGGTCGAGGCTCAGTCTGCCGCAGGAAAGAGCGACGCCCTTTTTGCGCAGGAACGCGCGTATACGCGCCAGCAGTTCCTCGATGGCAAAGGGCTTTGTCACGTAATCGTTCGCGCCGCCGTCAAGCCCGGAGACCTTGTCCATAACGGCGTCGCGCGCGGTAAGCATTATGACGGGGATGTCGCTGTGCTGGCGCAGGCGGCGCAGCACCTCCATGCCGTTTAGCCCGGGCAGCATGACGTCGAGCAGAATAAGCGCGTGGCCGCCCGCGAGCGCTTTGTCCAGCCCCTCGCGGCCGTCAAAGGCTTTGTCCACCTCATAGCCCTCGTGCAGCAGCTCCAGCTCGACAAAGCGCGCAAGGCGCTCCTCGTCTTCGATTATAAGTATTCGGTCCATAGTTTGCCTTTCTTTATGTGGGGTGGGATGTTGGGGGACGGGGCGGGACGGTAGGGGACGGTTTGGGGACGGGGCGGGACGCCCGGTGTGCGTCCCCTACGGGGTGGGCGCAGGGTAGGGGGATGCGTCCCCTACAATTTTTCGGTGTCGCCTGGGTTGTTTTTTGTTTTGTCGTCAAAGCGGTATCTGACCCCGCATACCGCGCCGACAAGTATCACCGGCAGCACAAAATAGAACCCCAGCACCGCCGCGCACCAAAAAATGAGCGCCGGCATCGAGATGATGTCGTATTCCTTGTTTGACGCGATGAATGTGCGCTCGCCCATTTTGTCGAACTGCTCGCCGAGCCATTTGAAGAATCGCTGTACGGCTTCGGTGAAGTCCTCACCCTTGGGCTGCCTGTAATCCTTCTCCTCCTGCGCGTTGCCCGGCAGTACCGTGACGGCGCCCGCTTTCGCGCCGCCGCGCGGCGAAACCTTACCCTGACGCTCGAGATGCACTATCGCGTCCAGCAGGTTGCCGCGGCAGACGTCAAGCGCGTCGCGCGCCTCCTCGAACGTGACGTCGGCGTATTCCAATAGTTTTTCTACCTGTTCAATGCTTATCATTCCGGCATTTCCCCCTTTATACGTCAAGTATACACTATAAATATGTAAAAGTCTTTGGAGGAGGATTAAAAACAGATGAAAAATAATGCAGAAGGGGAGGGGAGATACACGATTTGTTGTTATAACTCATAACTTATAACTCATAACTTATAGGTGACAGAAAAGGGCCGGCGCGTTGCGCGCCAGCCCCTGATTTATAGCTTGAGATTATTTACAGTACCCTTCTCGCGCCGACAAAGTATCTGGAATAATACGCCTCCGACAGCGAGGTTATGATGACGCCGCCGCGCCGTGACGACGCGTGGATGAACTGCCCGTTTCCGATGTACATACCGACGTGGCTCGCGGCGGCTTTGTTTATCGACGGGTCGCGGAAGAGGACCAGATCGCCGATGACAATATCGCTTTTCTGAACCGGCGTGCCGTTGCTCAGCTGGCCCGCGGAGCTGCGGTTGAGGGAATAGCCGAAGTTTTTGAACACAAATGTGGTGAAGCCCGAGCAGTCGAAGGTGTTGGGACCGGATGTGCCGTATTTATACGACTTGCCCAGATAGTTTCTGGCAAAGGCCACGATCTCGGCCTGAAGCCCGGACATAGTGTCCGTATCGACGGCTGCGGCGGGTATGAACTCGTCGGCGCCGCCTATGTAGTCGCCGTCGCCGTCCATAAGCTCAGGCTCGACGTCGTCGTCAATCGGAACATGATTGGGCTGAGCCATCACCTGAACGGGACGCTCGATTGCGATATAGTCGGCGTGGATATAGCCGACGGCGCCGTCGTGCGTGACCTTGAACCAACCCTCCGAAACGCCGATTATGTCAACGCGGTCGCCGCGGTTTATTTGGGCTTGGATGCCGGCCGTCAGCGACGGGCCGCCGCGCACGTTTACGTTTGAGCCTGTGCAGATGCCGTCGCCCAGCGGCATATCCGCGTCGGGCCTGATAACGACGTATTCGGCGGCGACATAGCCTGTGGTGTAGTTATGTACGACACTGTACCATTCGCCGTTCTCTACCGAGTCGAGAATGAGGATCGTCGCGCCGTTCGGTATCCGGCTCATCTCCCGTCCGTTGAGCGACGGCGCCGCGCGGAAACGCAGAGAGCTCGCCTTTACCTGTCCCAGCCTTGCCTCGGCGGCAAACGCGCTTACGGCGGTGGCCATAACTATTACACCCAGCAGCGCCGTTACCAGCGCCAGTTTCTTTAGCGAAAACTTCATAAACTCCTCCAGCAAAACCGATACTATGCGGACAGCGCCCGCTCCAGCCAAACCGTCGCCAAGTCCATGGCGGCGTATAGGCCCTCTTTTTCACTTTTCTTTACGACTCTGTCCTTGGCTTTTATGTCGGGCGAGGTGTACTGAAGCTGGACCGCTACGCGGGAGGCCACGTTCAGCTCGCCGGCCTTTTGCTTGTCGGGGACCTGCTTGGTTTCAAGAACCTGAAGCATGATAATGTACTTGTCGGCCATACTGCCGTAGTAGATAATGTTGTCAAGGCGCATGAAAGGCCTGCCCTTGTATATCATTCCCTCTCCGGGTTTCTTTTTCGTAACCGCCACTGTTCCACCTCGTTTTCAGTTTGTAACCGGATTGTAACATAGCGTCCGTTATTTGTCAACCGTTTTCTGACAAAAACTTTTAGAAATATTTTCCAGCATACAAAGGACGCCGTTTCCGGCGTCCTTCAGTGTGATGATAGACCTTAAAAACGGCGCGTCAGGGATGGCCGCGAGAGCGGCGCGTCAGGGATGCCGCATTGACGGCGCGTCAGGGATGCCGCGCCCTACTCTCTTAGTTTCTTGTAGTTTTCATATCGGCTCTCGTATATTCCGCCGGTTCGGACGGCGTTTATTACGCCGCAGTCCGCGCCCTCGCCGATATGCACGCAGTCCGTGAAGCGGCAGCTGTACTGCTCAAACTCAGGGAACAGCGACTTTAGGTCGCTTTTGTCACCGAGGTCAAGGCTGTCAAACGCCGAAAAACCGGGCGTGTCGGCTATCCATGTATCATCCCCGAGGCTGAACAGCTCGACATGCCGCGTTGTGTGGCGTCCGCGCCCGAGCCGGTCGCTGACCTCGCCGACCGGCATATTGGCTTCGGGCAGCAGCATATTCAGGATGCTGGATTTCCCGACGCCCGAGTGCCCCGAGAACGCCAGTATCTTGCCCCGCACGGCGGCGCGCAGCCCGTCGATCCCCTGACGCGTGGGCACGGCGGTTTGGATGACGGTGAAACCGATGCCGCGGTACATGCCGGCCATATCCGAGGTGTCGCCGATGTCGCTTTTATTAAGACAGAGAATGGGCGTGACCCCCTTTTGGAGGGCCAGGCCCAATATTTTATCTATCCATAATGTATTGCTTACGGGCGGCGCGGTGCTGGCCACCATGACCAGCGCGTCGAGGTTTGCCACCGGCGGGCGCGCGAACACGTTTTTGCGCGGCAGTATCTCCTCGAGCCGTCCCGTGCCGTCCTTGACGGAGATTTCGGCCCTGTCGCCCGGCAGCGGAGTTATGCCGTCTTTTCTGAAGCGGCCGCGGGCCTTGCAGATTGTAGCGCCGCCGTCGTGGACGACCGTATAGAAGCCGCCGATGCCGCGCGTTATAAGCCCCCGCACTACTGCACCAGCGGGCGCGTGAACTGGAGGTCGCCGTCAAAGTAGATGTCGACGGAGTCCGACGGCTGGCCCGTTACCGTGTACGTCACCTGACCCAGAGAGTTGTTTACCTCCTCGGAGATGACGATTATGGCGTTGCGGCGTATGACGAGATTGGTTGTTCCGGGCGTGCCCGGGAGCGTGACGGTAATCTGCGCCGTTACATCCTGCGCCGGCGTGGGCGTGCCGGGATCGGGGGGCGGAGTCGGGTCGTCGGGATCGGGTGTCGGATCATCGGGGTTCGGGGTTGGGTCGTTCGGATCGGGGTCGTTGGGGTCGGGGGGCGGTTCCGCCGGCCCGAGGCTGACTTGCAGCTGTATCTCGGTGCGCGTCTCGACCTCGGTGTCGCCCGGGATGCTCTGCCATATAATCTCGCCCGCGGGCTGCTCGGATTCCATTTCAACCACGCTGGGGATAAGCTCGAGGTGATCTAGCTCACGCTCAGCTTCCTCGTACGGCATACCCACAAGGTTCGGCACCTTGACAAACACCGGTTCGGCGCCGTTGCTGACGATCAGCTTTATGACCTGACCCTCGCGCACAAGCTCGCCCGCGGGCGGCTCCGTGCGTATTACATGGTCCCTGACGACGGTGTCCGACGTTTCGTAATCCAGCGAGAAATTCAGATTTATATCCTTGCCCGCCAAGATGCTTTGAGCCTGCCGGTATTCATAGCCGTTGAGCGATGGCAGCGAGAACTCGCGTACGCCCCTGCTTACGGTCACGGTGATCGTAGCGCCTTTTTTCACTCTCCTGCCTGAGGCGGGGTCCTGCCTTATTATACGGCCCTCATCGTAAAGTCCTGAGTATTCGCCGTCCGACGTCGCCTCAATTATAAAATCGCCGTATTTTTCCCTGTCATTGCTGATTTCGGTGAATAGCGCGTTTATGAGGTTCGGCACCTCCACCGTGTCGTCGTTGGAGGGGATGGTCAGGCCGTCGTTGTCGGTCAGGTTGCCCAGAAAGGTCAGGACCAGATAGAACATCGCCAGTATAAATATCAGCACGCTGGCCAGACCCGTTATCATAGTCAGCGACTTGTTGCGGCGGCGCGCGCGGTATACCTCGTCGTCCTCGTCGTTTGTCTCCTCGGGACGCGGCTTTTTAACATTCTGTTTCGGGACGGCGGCTACGCCCGGCAGCTTTTTGGTCGGCTCGTCCTCATCTCTTGCCATCAGCTCCGATATGTCGTAATCAAAGCTGATGCTGGGGTTTTTCCTGAACTCCTCGAGGTCCTGCAAAAGCGCCTCGGCCGACGGGTAACGCTTTGAAAGGCTTGCCGACATGGCTTTCATAGTGATGGTTTCCAGCGCTTCGGGGATACCCGGGTCGATCTCGCGCGGGGTGAGCGGTATGGAGTTTATGTGCTGGATGGCGACCGAAACGGGGGAGTCGCCCTCATAGGGCAGCCGCATGGACAGCATTTCGTACATGACCACGCCCACGGAGTATATGTCGGAGCGCGCGTCGATATGCGAGCCTCTCGCCTGTTCCGGCGATATATAATGTACGGAGCCGAGCGCCTCCTGAGTAAGCGTGTTCTGTTTGTTTGAAAAACGCGCTATGCCGAAATCCGCCACCTTGACGCTGCCGTCGCGCAGTATCATGATATTATGCGGCTTTATGTCGCGGTGGATGATACCCCTGCTGTGGGCGTGTATCAGCGCTTTGGTTATCTGCGTTGAGAAATGCAGAACCTCGCGCCAGCTGAGCTTTCCTTTTTTGGACATATACTGTTTAAGCGTTATGCCGTCGATAAGCTCCATGACTATATACTCGACGTTGCCCGAGCGCGACACGTCATAAACCGCGACGATGTTCGGGTGGCTGAGCATGGCTACAGCCTGACTCTCCGCGTGGAAGCGGCGCTTGAAGTCGGCGTCCTGCGCGTAGTCGTCCTTCAGTATTTTAAGCGCCACAAGGCGGTTGAGGCGGTGGCATTTCGCCTTGTAAACGACCGCCATGCCGCCGACGCCGATTATATCAACTATTTCATATCTGTTATCCAGCATTTTACCCAAGTATTTATCCATATTTCCTCCTATACAGACAGCAGGGCGACCGTTATATTGTCCGGGCCGCCGCGCATGTTGGAAAGGGCAACCAGTCTGTCGCAGCAATTTTCTATGGCGCCGCCGTGTATCACCTCATAAAGTATCTCCTGGTCGTCAAGCATGTTTGTCAGCCCGTCGGAACACAGCAGCAGAAAATCGCCCTGGCGCGGTTCTATCTCAAACAAATCACACGCCACGTCAAGCTCGGTGCCCAAAGCGCGTGTAATAAGATTTTTTTTCGGATGCGTGCGCGCCTCCTCGTTCGTCAAAGTGCCTCTGTCAAGAAGGTCCTCGACTACCGAGTGGTCGCGCGTTACCTGCTTTATACCGCTGTCGTTGAGTAAGTACGCTCTGCTGTCGCCCACGTTTGCCACGACGGCGGCCTTTACGCCCACGACGGCGCAGACCAGCGTCGTACCCATGCCGTAGTAATCGGGGTTGGTTTTGGCCAGCTCGCTTATGGCTCTGTTCGCGCGGTACGCGGCCATCTCTATGGTCTGTTTCATGGCTTTGGCGCCCATATGCGGCTTTATCTCGTTTTTCATTTCGCCCGCGACAATATCTGCGGCAAGGCGGCTGGCCACATTGCCGGCCTTTGCGCCGCCCATGCCGTCGCACACTACCAGAACTGCGCAGTCAGGCTTTATGTCGATATAGCAGCTGTCCTGATTCTGCTTCCTTACGCGCCCCTTGTCCGAAACGCACCAACCGTTCATAGCCTCACCCCTTTTTCAGATGACAGAGTACAGATGACAGAGTACAGATATATAGTTGTTATCTGTTAACTGTTAGTTGTTAACTGTCTAAGCTGTCCGCAGGCGGCTTCGATGCCATGGCCCAGCCCGCGCCGTATGGTCACCGTCAGGCCGCGCAGCTCAAGACGCTCCGCGAACTGCTTTATGTTTTTGCCGGGCTTGAAGTCTTTGCCCTTGACGGGATTGCACCCGATAAGGTTTATATGCCCGCCCCTGAGCTTATCCGCCAGCATGACGGCATGCTCTATGCTGTCATTCACACCGTCTATCATAATATACTCATATGATACGCGCCTTGACGTTATCCTGAAATACTCCTCCGCCGCCTTTATCACATCGTCAACGCCGTATTTGCGGTTTACCGGCATAAGCCGCGAACGTGTTTCGCCGTCGGCCGCGTGCAGCGATACGGAGAGTGTTACCGGCAGGCCGCTCTTTGCCAGCTCGAGTATCCTGTCCGGTATTCCGCAGGTCGAAACCGTTATGTGCCGCGCGCTTATGTCCAGCCCGTCTTTAGACGTGACCTCGCGCAGGAACCTTAGCACATTGTCAAAATTATCCAGCGGCTCTCCGGTGCCCATCAGCACGATACGCCTGATTTCAGCGCCCGCCGCGCGTTTTAGCCCCATCAGCTGCCCGAGCATTTCGCCCATGGTCAGGTTTCTTGTGAAGCCTTCGGCGCCGGATGCGCAGAACGCGCAGCTCATTCGGCAGCCCGCCTGTGTTGACAGACACGCGACGGGGCCGTATTTATAGCGCATAAGCACCGATTCCACCGAAACGCCGTCCGCGAACCCGAACAGGATTTTGGCTGTACCGTCCGGCGCTTTCTGTGTTTTAAGCGCGGCCGGCAGATTTATGGAGGCGATTTCACTCAGCCTTTCGCGCATTGGCTTGGACAGGCTGCTCATCGCGCCGAAGCTGTCCGCGCCGGCGTACATCCGCTCGCGTATCTGCTTCGCGCGGTACTCCGGCCAGCCCTGAGCGGCGGCGAAGGCTTTCAGTTCATCAAGGGTGAGATCCCACAGGTCAGTCATGCTTTTCTCCTGAGCTTGGCGTAAAAGAAGCCGTCGATGTCCCGCTCTGCGAACGGCGTGAGGAACATGCCGTCCGGCGCGGCGCCGCAGGGCGTATCGAACGCTTCCGCCGTAAATTCGGGGCGGGCGGCCAGAAAATCCCTGACGATGTCTTGGTTTTCGAGCTTCAGCACCGTACATGTAACGTATAAGAGCCGTCCGCCAGGCGCGACATAGCGCGACAGGTTATCTAGCATCTCTCTTTGCGCGAGCGCGAGCGACAGGCATTGCCCGGGGGTTTTATAGCGTATGTCCGGCTTTTTCCGTATGACCCCGAAGCCCGAGCAGGGCACGTCCGCCAATACGAGATCGAACGCGGTTTCAAACTCCGGAATAAATTCCCGCGCGTCCGCTACTATACATTCTACACCATCCATACCGTGTTTGGCAAGTGTTTCTTTCAATTCCACTGTTTTGAACGGATATTTGTCGCAGCAAACCAGCGAGATTTCAGCCATATTCCGCAGCATAACGCTTTTGCCGCCGGGGGCGGCGCACGCGTCAAGCACGCGCTCGCCGTCTTGCGGAGCGGCTATCTCGACGGCGAGCCGCGCGGCGTTGTCGGCTATGACAAACGCCCCTTGGGCGTACCCGGGGAGGCTCTCGATATTGCCGCGATATACAAGGCAGCCGTCAGGATGTCTTTCCGCGCCTGCGGCCAGCAACTTGTCCCCGTACTCCGGCCTTAAAAGCTGGATGTACGCGGGCGGCTCGGTGTTGTTGAATTTAAGAATCTCCTCCGCGCGTTCGCGACCGAACTCCTCCGCAAGCGCGTCGGCAAACCATTCGGGGTGCGAGTATTCCACCCACAAATCCCCGAACACCGGTATTTTATCCCATCCGGCGACGCCGCGCAGCACCGCGTTTATAAAGGACTGCGCGGCCGCGGGCATTTTTGCGTATTTTGCCAGCTTAACGCTCTCGTCAACCGCCGCGGACTTGGGGATCCTGTCGAGGAAGAGCAGCTGGTATACGCCGAGCCTGAGTATATCGCGCGTCTGCGGCTGTATCTTTTTGGTTTTGCTCGCCAGCTTTATACACGCGTCCAGCTTGTAATAATTCTGCAAAACGCCGTAGACAAGCCGCGCCGCAAGCGCCTTGTCACGCGGCGGCAGATTTTTCAGCCGCTCGTAGACCGTCTTGTCCGTGAATTTTTCACGTCTGAGGCGGAAGTCGGCCAGCACCCGAAGCGCGGCGCGTCTTGCGCCGCCCTGATCCGTCATCTGCGTCTGTTGGAGAGCAGCAGCAGGCGCAAGAGCTGCCCCAGTGACACCGCCAGCGCCGCCACATAGGTCAGCGCCGCCGCGGACAGCACTTTTTTCGTCTGCTGAAGCTCGTCGTCGTAGAGTATGCGCGTGCTTTCGAGCGTATCAAGCGCGCGTCTTGACGCGTTAAATTCAACCGGCAGCGTGATCAGCTGGAATACCGCCGCAAGCCCGAACAGCGCGACGCCGAGCAGGAACAGCATGTTCCCGAGCTCGCCGGCGAAGAACATGCCGGCGATGATAAGCGGCAGGCTGAGCGACGAGCCGATCCGCGTTACGGGGATGATGGACTGCCTGAGCTTAATGGGGCCGTAGCCCTTGGCGTACTGTACGGCGTGTCCCGCCTCGTGAGCGGCGATGCCCACCGCCGCCACCGATACGCTGTCGTGGACGTTTTTGGACAGCCGTATCACGTTGCCTCTGGGGTCGTAATGGTCGGTGAGGTTTCCGGCGACGCCCTCTATGCGCACGCCATATACCCCGTGCGCCTTCAGGACCTCGGCGGCGGCCTGAGCGCCGGTCATGCCGCGGTGGGTTTTGACCGCCGAGAATTTTCTGAAGCGCCCGGACACCATCTGCTGGGCGACCAGCGCGAATATAAGCGCCGGAAGCACGAACAGCAGGTAATAATTGTCAAAATAGTAAAAAGGCACGGCGATTCGCTCCCTTCAAAATATAGCGTTATACGCGGATATGCTTTGCCATGAACAGGCAGGGGTTATTCTCGTCCCAGTGCAGGGGGAACACCTCGAGCGGCTTGAACCCGACGGAAAGATAGAACAGTCTGGTTTTTTCATAGCTTTTGCTCTCCCTTGATTCGTCCAGGGTTTTTACCGTGAGAAATTCCATTTTATTTTCACGGCAATACTTTTCGCAGCGGTCGATAAGCGTTTTGCCTATGCCCTGTCTGTGATATTCTTTCAATATGCCCATTACGCATACTTCTGATGTAAAGGCGCCGTGAGCTTTTAAGGCGGCGAAGCCGACGGCCCTGCCGCCGTCAAACGCGGCGTAAAAGGGCATTGCGCGCACCTGGCCGGTATAATCGGCTATCGCGCTTTCGTTACCGAACCAGCTTGGCAGCGCCCTCAATATATCATTGCAGATTACGGATTTTTCGCAGGGATTATATATATCTCTTATTTCAGCCACAAATTTGATACCTCCGTTTTATACCGCGCATACTCTGTTTCTGCCCGCCTCCTTTGCCTTATAGAGCGCCTCGTCGGCACTGGAAATAAAGTTGTTTGTTGTGCCGGTGCGCTCGTGCGACCATGTGTTTACGCCGATGCTGACCGTTATCCCTGTCGCCGTCCCGTCGGGGCACAGGATTTCCAGATTCTCGATGCGGGCGCGTATCTGTTCCGCGACCTCGAGCGCGCCGCTTGAGCTTGTGTTGGGCAGCAGCACGGTGAACTCCTCGCCGCCCCAGCGCGCGGCAAAATCGCCGGGCCGTTTAAGCTCCTTCTCAAAGATTTTCGCGGCCGCCTGAAGCGCAACATCGCCCTGCTGATGCCCGTAGGTATCGTTATAGATTTTGAATTTATCCACATCTATCACTAAAATACTGATCGGTTCGCTCTGCCGTGCCGCTCTGCCCCACTCCGCCTGAAGCCGGTTGTCAAAGCTGCGCCTGTTGGGCAGCTCCGTCAGCTGGTCGAGCATACTCAGGCGCTCGATCGTGTGCAGCTGGTCCAGTATCTGGATTTGGTTGCGGACCCTCAGCTTGACTATCGCGGGTGAGAACGGTTTGGTTATGTAGTCCGCGGCGCCCAAGGTAAGGCCGCGTTCCTCGTCGTCGGCGTTGGTAAGCCCCGTGATGAAAACGACGGGGATATTCCGCGTTTTATCAGACGCTTTAAGCGCGCTGATCACGGCGTATCCGTCCATCTCCGGCATGATAATATCGAGCAGAATAATGTCGGGGCAGTGCTTCTCCACCGCTTTTATGGCGCTCTGGCCGTTTTTTGCCGCGTAAATAATGTAGTCGGGGCTTAGGATATGCGAAAGCGCCATTATATTTGAGTTTTCGTCGTCCACAACAAGTATGCTTTTCTTTGCGGTTTCATTCATGATTCTTTCCTCTCTACCAATATCTGATCGTTTATTTCGCTGAACACTTTGGCTATCTGAGGGTCGAAGTGCCGCCCCGCTTCTTCCGCTATTATGCGGACGGCCGCCTCGTGGGTAAAGGCTTTTTTGTAGGGCCGCTCGGAGACAAGTGCGTCGTACACGTCGATGACGGCCATTATGCGGCCGTGCAGGGGGATTTCCGTTCCTTTCAGCCCGTAGGGGTAGCCCGAGCCGTCCCAGCGCTCGTGGTGGTATGACGCGATTAATTTCGCGTTGCGTAAAAATTCCGTATCCCCTGTCCGCAGCATGGCCCCGTCTATAATACGTTCGCCCTCCGCGGCGTGTGTTTTCATCGTTTCAAATTCTTCCTTTGTCAGTGGGCCGGGCTTGTTCAGAATGGAATCCGGTATAACTATTTTGCCGATGTCGTGCAGGCGCGCCGACGAGATCACCGACGCGAGGTCCCAGCCGAGTATCTCGCCGGAATATATGCCGCGCGCCAGCATGGCGTTGAGCAGTATTTTCATATATATCATTGTGCGGTCGATATGGCCGCCGGTGTCTTTGTCGCGGCTTTCCACAAGGTCCGCCAGGGTATACACGATGCCGTTCTGGAGGTTGATCAGCTGTTCCGTGCGCGCAAGGAGCTGCTCGGTGCGTTCGCGGATCATCTCGTCGATGTGCAGATGGTTTTTGATACGGTTCAGCAGCACCGGCTTTGAAAACGGTTTTACGATGAAATCCACGGCGCCCAGCTCGATGCCATGCGCCTCGTTAACGGGGTCGGACAGGCTGGTCAGGAATATGACGGGGACCCGGGCGTATAAGCCGTCGGCTTTCAGGCGTTTCATCGCCTCGAACCCGTTTGTCTCCGGCATTTCGATGTCCAGCAAAATCAGGTCGGGCGCTATTTTTCCAAACGCCTTGAACATTTGCGCCGCGGAGGACAGCGCCACCACGCGGTAATAATCGCCCAGCGCCTCTTCCGCGACGGTCAGGTTTGTGGCGTTGTCGTCAACTATAAAAATCGTTTTTCGCATATCCGCACTCCCCGTTCATACATAATCAATCCTGTTTAATATGCTTGCTCACTTTCTCGCGCAGCACCGTCATATTGATCGGTTTGACAATAAAATCGCAGGCTCCCAGCCCTGTGGCCATGGTCATTATGTCCACCGTGCCGTCGGCCGTTATGAAAATTATCGGCGTTTTTTTATGCTCGGGGAAGCTCCTGATGATGGGTACAAGGTCAAAGCCGCTCATTCCGGGCATGTTATAGTCCAGCAGGAATAAATCGGGCCTTATATTCATTAAGAAATCTTTAAGCTCCTCCGGTTTTGACAGCGTATACAGGTTGTATTGGTCGCGCAGCGCAAGCTGTAATGTCCTTAGCATGACGGCGGCGTCGTCAACCGCGAGGATACGCGGCTTGTCGGAGTTCTCCTCGCTTATCAGATCATCGAAGGGATTCCGGCGTTTCGCGGGATTAAACACGGTTTCGATCTGCTCGATCAGCGACGAAGTGGTGAACGGCTTGCTGACATAGGCGGCGGCGCCAAGGTTCAGGCCCTTGAACACGCTGTTCTTATCGTTTTGCGCCGATAGAAAAATAACCGGTATGCGGGTATAGCGGGCGTCGGATTTCAGCCGCTCGATGGCTTCGTAGCCGTTGATTCCCGGCATATTGACGTCCAGCAGTATCAAGTCGGGCTTGATATGCCTGAGCAGCTCGAACATCTTTTCGGCGGATTGCGCCGGATAGACCTCGTAACGGTCCCTGAGCCTGTCTCTCATTGACCGCAGGCTGAAATTTACGTCATCGACATAGATGATTTTTCTGCGTTCCTCGTTCATTGGGAAACCCTCCTATTGATTCAAGCCCGAAAGTTTTTCAACGATCTGCGGAAAGTTCATCTTGTCAACATTATCCCTCAGCCAGTCCGCAAGGCCGCCGTCGGAATCATATTGATACCGGTCTATCTCGGCCATTGCCGCGTCCGCGCCGTCCATGCTGTAGGTCTCGCAGGCTTCGGCCAGCCGTGACAGCGCGTCCCCGTCCGGCTTATCCTTTACGGGCTTTTTGTGTTTCGCGCTGACGGCGGCGAGCATATCCTCTATATCGCGGATCAGCTTGCGCACGGATTTAAGGAACGCCGGATTATGACTGTTTATATAGCTGAGGTCGCCGTCTTTAGCCGCCTGTTCAAGTTCGGCGGCTTTGCGGCCGATGGGTTCGGCAAAAATATCGAGGCTTGTACCTTTGATACTGTGAGCGGCTATTTTATAGCCGGCCAGCGTATCCTCGCCGATGACTTCATCCATGCCGAGCAGGGAACGGATGCTGACCGTGTATGAATGAAGGATTTTCAGATATGTTTCCGCGTCGTTGCTGAACCGCTCCAAGCCCTTTGCTATATCCAGCCCTTCAATTTCCATATCAGGAATTGAGGGGGACTCCGTGCTTTGATCTTCTTCCGCCGATAACTCAGCCGTGAATTTCATGACGGCGTTTTCGGCTTCCTCAAACTCGCTCTGCATTACAAGCTCAATAACGCCGTCCAAGACCGCGCGCGTTTCCTTTGAGCAGCCCTTTTGCCTTATGGTTTCTAATGCTTCCAAGGCGCCTTTGCGGTTATAATCCGCGCACATGTCCTTTATCGCCAGCAGTTGTTCGCGCAGCAGCGCGGCGTCCCCGTCCGCGCCGTCCGCGTCCGGTTCCGGTCCGGCTTTATCCAGCAGCGCCCGCAGCCCGTTCAGGAACCCGGGGACGGTACTTTCGATAAAACCGGTGTCGTTCTCACGTCCGGCCGCTTCCAGCTTTTGCGCGGTTTCGGAGAGCTTTTTCTCGCCGATATTCGCAAGCGCGCTTTTAATGCCGTGGACGGTTACGGTGAACGCCCGCAGCCCCTCCTCGCCGTCAAGGTCGGCGTTTTCGAGCGCGGCCACGGCTTTGCGGGTGTCCCTGATAAAGGATTCCATCAGCATCGGCCCGATTTGAGCGCCGCCGTTTGCTTTCGGGCTTCCCGCCTGACGGCGGGCGGCTTCTATGACGTCCGCCGGCTGTTTGTCACGCACCAGCTTGTTCAAGACCGAGTCGAGATTCCGCATATCTATGGGCTTGGAGATAAACGCGTCGAATCCGTTTTGCAGGAACATGTCCGCCTGTCCCGCCACCGCGTTTGCCGTCAGCGCGACAATCGGGCGGCCATAGCCCAGGCCGCGCAGGCGTTTTGTTACCTCTATCCCGTCCATCTCCGGCATCATATGGTCCATGAACACGATGTCGTATGTTTTGCCGTTTTTGATTTTTTCAATGGCGGCGGAGCCGCTTAGAACCGTTTCGATTTGCAGCCCGTAAGGTTTCATAAGCCCCGCGGCGACATACAGGTTGGTTTCCACGTCATCGACGATCAGGACGCTGCCGTAGGGCATGGGCTCGTGTACCAGCTGGACGTTTTTTCGCTGCGTCATAGGGTTCAGGCCGCGGAACCTTTTCAGCTCCTCGGCCAATTCCTCGCCAAGAACTTCATCGCCCGCCACTCCCTGCGGCAGCCGCACGGTGAACAGCGAACCCCTGCCCGGCTCGCTCTCCACATGGATCTCGCCGTCCATAAGGTTCAGCAGGCGGTATGTAATGGCCATACCCAGTCCCGTCCCCTCGGTGGCGCGGTCGGTTTCCTCATTAAAGCGCGAGTATTCCTCAAAAAGCCTGCTTACCTGTTCGCCGGTCATGCCGAGGCCGGTGTCCCGCACGCTTAAAGCAAGCGTTATGCCGTCGTTTTTACCCGGCTCGGCGGCGGCGGACAGCGTGACCCTGCCGGTATCCGTATACTTAAAGGCGTTGGAGAGCAGATTGTTCAGTATCTGTTTTATGCGCAGCTCGTCGCCGACCAGCTTTGCCGGAAGGTTTTCATCGGCAAGAATATCAAAGACTATGGGCTTGTCGCCGATCCGCATCATGTTCAGGTGCGCGGAGTCGTTTATAAGGCTGGCGACATTATACGGAGCGGGCATGATGTCCATCTTTCCCGCCTCTATTTTGGAGAAATCCAGTATATCGTTGATAATGCCGAGCAGCAGGCCGCACGAGGCGTGTATTCTGTCAAGCCCCTCCGCGATAGCCTCGGGCAGCGATTCGTTCTGCATCAAGATTTCGGTGACGCCCCAAATAGCGTTCATGGGCGTGCGTATCTCGTGGCTCATGTTCGCTAAGAAAGCGGATTTTGCCCGGTTGAGCATTTCGGCCTCGGCGCGCTGCTTCGCCTCGTATTCCGTCTGTTTCTTATCGGTGATGTCCATGAGCGCGCCGGCGACTCTGAGCGGTGTGCCCGTGTTGTCCCTGCTGGTGGTGCCCAGCGCGTGGAAATGCCGGTATTCGCCCGTTTTCGCTTTGAGGCGGTATTCTATGTTATACGGAGTTTTTCCGGCGCCGTCTTTAATATGCGCCGCGAAAGCGCGAAGCGTTTCCTCCCTGTCCTCGGGGTGGAGCCGGTCGCTCCAGCTGTGAAGCACGTTCGGGAAGTCGCTCTCGTCTTTGAACCCCAGCATATTGCGGACTTCCTTTGACCACGTGAACCTGTTATTCGGGTTGATCGGGTCGCCGCTTACGACGTCCATATCCCACAGCGCGATTCCCAGCGCGTCGTTTGCGAGTTTGTATTTCATAATGTCGTATTCGTTTGAGCGGAACTGCTCGATCAGCTTCATCTGATTCAACACCCGCACCTTAACGCGCGCGGCCGAAAAGGGCTTGGCTATGTAATCCGCGGCGCCCAGCGCCAGACCTTTCTCCTCGTCGGCGGTGTCGCTCAGCCCCGTTATGAAGATGACGGGGATGCCGCGGGTTATCTCGGAGCTTTTCAGCGCGGTGATAACGTCATACCCGTCCATTTCAGACATTATGACGTCAAGCAGGATTACGTCGGGCAGATGCTTTGCCGCCGCCGCTATAGCCGTCGCCCCGTTTTTCGCCACATAGATGGTGTATTCCGGCTGCAATATGTGGGTCAGCGCGATAATGTTTGACGTTTCGTCGTCAACTATAAGGACGCTGTTCTTCTTGGACGCGTACATGCCTCCCCCTCCAGTTCATCTTGATTCCGGCAAGCGCGCCGGCCGCCGCTTCAAAGTCATAGTTCTCGATCAGCCGCGCAAGCTCCTCCGTGCCGGAAACGGCGCGAATTTCATCGAGAAACTCCACACACTCGGGGTTAAGTTTGTCAAGCATAGGCTCCAGCTTATCAAACAGCGCCAGCGCCTGTCCGTCGCTGAGAGAGCGGATCTCCTCCCCGGGCCCGTCGAGCAGTGGCTTCAGCTCTTCAAGAACCGCCGCCAGCTCGGTATTAAGGCGCTCCATAATCTTGTCGGGAATCGGGGCGGCCCCGTTTTTCAACAGCGCTTCAACCTCGGCGGCGGCTTTTTGCAGTCCGGCTTTGCCGATAAAGCCCGCGTTGCCTTTCAGGCTGTGCGCCAGCCTGTGCGCGTGTTCCGCTTCGCCCGCATAGATTGCCGCGGTTATTTCTGCGAATTTGGTTTGGTTGCTCTTAACAAAATTGAGCTGCAATTTTTTCAGCAGTTCCTTTTCACGCGGTTTGTTTTCAGCGGGCGGGGCCGGCGCATCCGAGGACGGCAGGTATTTCAGCAGCACGCGCCACAGCTCCTGCGATGTGAACGGCTTGCCCACATAGTCAGGCATCCCGTGCTTTCTGTAGTTTTCCAGATCGCTTGCCATGATGTTCGCCGTCATAGCCACAATCGGGGTTCCCGTATTCAGCGCCGTTATTTCCGCGGCGGCTTCTATTCCGCCCATAACCGGCATGTACATATCCATAAGGATCAGGTCATAGGGGTTTTCTCCCCTGAGCATACGCTCCCGAACCAGCTCGACGCCTATCTGCCCGTTTTCCGCCACGGTTGTTTTAAGGCCCACATGCGTAAGATGCTCGCATATGACCTGCTGATTCATCGCGTTGTCGTCGCAGACTAAAACCAGCCCGCTGAAGTTCGGCTTTTCAAGCATGTCCAGCTTTGCGGACTCCTGTGTGCCGCCGGCTGAGTCCGCCGTGTCAAAGACAATTTCAAAGCTGAACACGCTGCCGGCGCCGGGAGAGCTGTCCACCTTGAGCGTGCCGCCCATCAGCCCCACTATGTTTTTGGTTATCGCAAGCCCTAGCCCGGTGCCGCCGTACTCCCGCGTCGTGCTGGAGTCCGCCTGAATAAACGGGTCGAATATTTTTTCGACCTGTTCGGCGCTCATTCCTATGCCGGTGTCCTTTACCTCAAAATATACCGTCACACCGCCGTCCGTACTTTTTATTACCGTCATCAGCCTGACTCCGCCGCTGTTCGTGAACTTCACGGCGTTGGAAAGAAGGTTCATAAGCGCCTGATACAGCCTGACCGGATCGCCTAACAGCTTTTTGCCGTTCAGAGGCTCGCTTAGAGGCGGATTGGCGTATACTATAAAATCAAGCCCTTTTTCCTTAACGCCGGGCATTATGACCGATTTGCAGCGGTTAACAATGTCGCGCAGGCTGAAAGTCACGTTTTCCAGCTCCATCTTGCCGGATTCTATTTTTGAGATGTCCAGTATATCATTTATGATATTAAGCAGCCATTTTGTGCTGTCCCTGATTTTATCCAGATAATCCCTGACCTGCGGCGCGGCGCCGCCGGGCGTGTCCAGCGCAAGCTCCGCGAACCCCATGATGCCGTTCATGGGCGTCCTTATCTCATGGCTCATTGTCGCCAGAAATCTGCTCTTGGCCTTGCTGCTCTCCTCGGCGATTTCCGCCCTTCGCAAAGCCGCCGCTGAAATATTCCGGTTTAGCGCGCTTGCCAGCATATAGCATACGGAGCGCAGGATGCTGACCTCCCCCTCCGCAAAATCAATGGAGTTGCGGCAATCGTCGATACAGCAGAAGCCCCAGAACATGTTTTGCATGAATATCGGTATGGCCAGAACGGTTTTAATCCTGAACGCGCTCAGAAATTCCTGATCCTCCCGCGAAAGGCCGGATACCGCGCCTTTTATATAATCGCCGCGCGACAACCGGCTCTCCCACCGCGGCGAAGCGCTGTACGGGAAGCTGGAGACGGGAGAATCGGTTTTGATTTTGCGGCCCGTTTCGCTGAACCAGTAATATTTCAGAACGGCGTGCAGCCCGCCGTCCCTTGTTTCGTTCTGCCATATCTCGACACAGTCCGCGTCCACGCCGAGGCCCACGATCCTCATGCCCTCCAGGAGGGAATCCTTAAATGTCTCGCCGTCCCCGGCGGTGAGCAGCACGCTCGCGGCGCGGTTCACCGCGCGAAGCAGCTTTTCGTTTTTTTCGAGCGCCAGCTCCGTGAGCTTCTTTTCCGTTATATCCCTGACGGTTCCCGACACCCTCAGCGGGACGCCGTTTTCATCACGCAGCGTAGTCCCGAAACCGTCAAAATACCGGTATTCGCCGTTTTTATGCTTTAGGCGGTATTCGATGTCATAAGGAGTTTTGCCCGTGCGGTCGTTGAAATGCGCCGCGAAAGCGGCAAACGACCTCTCGCTGTCCTCGGGGTGGAAGCGGGAGGCGAAGGCTTCGATCGTGTTCGGGAAATCGTTCTCGTCGGAAAAGCCGAGCATTTGGCGCAGTTCCTGTGACCACATGACCCTGTTTTCAGGGCTTGTCGGGTCTTCGATCACAACGTCCACGCCCCACAGCGCGATTTTCATAGCGCTGCTTGCCAGCTTGAAATTCATAATGTCATATTCGGCGGACAGCAGCCGGTCGCGCAGCATCAGCTGGTTTTTTATCCGCAGCTTTACTATCTCGGTGGAGAAGGGCTTGGTTATATAATCCGCGCCGCCCAGGGACAGGCCCCTGTCCTCGTCGCCGACATTTGCGAGCGCGGTGAGAAAAATGACGGGGATGTCCCGCGTTCTCTCGGAGCTTTTCAGCGCGGTGATCACGGCGTATCCGTCCATGCCGGACATGACGATGTCGAGCAGGACGACGTCGGGCAAATACCGGTTCGCCGCCGCCACGGCGTCCGCCCCGTTATTCACTTTGTAAACGGTGTATTCACCGGCTAAAATACTCTCCAGCATCTCGGTGTTAAGAACCGAGTCGTCCACAACAAGTATGCTGTGTCTTCCGTTTTTCTCCATAGCGCCACACCAATCCTTTCTTCTGTCCGCCGCGCTCAATGCGGATTCGGCAGCCCCCAGCCACCCGATTTCCATGCTTCCTCGGCGCCGTTCATTTCATAATTGTGGCCGTTTGCCGCCTCCATGACGTCGTAATACGCCCAATATGCCGGGCCGACGTCGCGGAAGCTGATCAGCTCGGGGAGCCGCCCGTCGATATACGTCCTGTCGGGATAGCGCCGCAGCATACGGTTGACCATCGTGACCGCCTCGTCGCGGGTGATGTAGCGGTCGGGTTCAAAGCCGCCGGCGCCCGAATTGACCATCCAGCCGAAGTTGACGGCGGTGCTGATGCTCGCGTAGGCCCAATGCGCTTCAGAAACGTCGGTAAACCGCGCGCCGCCCGGGGACGTTCTGGCAAACCGCACCGCGATTTCCGCAAGCTGCGCGCGCGTCAGCAAAGCATACGGGTAGAAGTTGCCGTCGGGATAGCCGGCCATGGAGATGAGGCCCGACAGCGCGTTAACCGCCGTCGCGTACCACGCGGTATCCGGCACGTCGGGGAATCTGCTCACGGCCGGTATGCTCTTGTCGCGCAGCAGATTATAGAACATCTGCGCCGCCTCGGCGCGGGTAAATATCTTCACCGGCGCGAACATGCCGCCGCCGATACCCTGAACATAGGCCATATGGTCGTCGGTGTTGAGCAGGCGGGACACGTCGCTGTCAGGATGCAGACGCGCCGTCCGCATGAAGGTCACGGTGATCAGAACGGGGCCCTTGGGCATTTTGAATGTGTATGTGTTGTCCCTGTTGTCGGTGTACGGCACCTTTAAGCCCTCGTCGTCCGTGATCGAAATGTACCCGCGCTCGAACCCGAACCTGGGCGTCACGGTGAGACGCACGGTGTCGTTTACAGACGGGTTGGGCGGGTCAATCGCCGCCGTGCCGCCCGGCTCCGTCCCGCCGGTCCCCGGCCCTATGCCGTTGTTGGCCGGCGGCGCTATGACAATCTTGATTCCGCCGTCGCTATCGCCGGTCACGGGGAGCGATATGTGCGGCGAAGGGGGCGGCAGATGAGAAGGCGGCTGTGTTTCCGGCGTCTTGGTCGGGTCCGGTTCCTTGGGCTGCTGCGGGTCAGCAGGCGGCGCCGGCTTTGTTCCCATTGCAATGGCGTATTCGCTGAATTTTTTAACATACATGGTGAGCCCCTTGCGGTCGGAGTCGCGCACAAAATACTCGAGGTCCTGCGGCGGATTAGATATTTCAACCGTACTCTCCGGCAGTGTATGGATTTCATATGTCCCCGAAACATTATGCCGGCGGTATACCGCAAGATATGTCGCTGTGCTAAGGGGTTCCTCGAGCGGTACATGGATTTTTATAAGTTGGGGCAGTTGCGTAAGGTTGCGCCATGCCCAGTCAACATCTTTATCAACCATCTCTTCAATATCTTGTTCATTATATCCGGGGTCTTTGTAATTTGGGGCGGAATTATAGAAAACATTTGCGTTAATGTAATCCCTTACGTCCTTAAACAGGTATTTATTGACCCAAAAGTTGAGCCATAATTCTATAGTGCTGCCATCCTTTTCCGCTTCCGCTGTCAGCGCGTCGGCCGCCGGTTTCCTTTCCTCAGGGTCAAAGCTCTGCGCGTAAAGAGCTACCCTTAACGCGCCGCCGCCTCTGTCAACAAGCCAAAAATCCGAAAGCTCAAAGTCGAAGTCCTCGGAGTTTTCATCGAGCCATGGGTTAAGCCAAGTAGGATCCAGCATTGCGTCAAGGTCGCCTGCGGACATGTGCAAATCGTCGTCCTTAATGTTGATCAGCGTACTCAAAATCCCATGCAGGACTATCGGATCAACCTTAAGCTCTTCCCCGTTAACGATGATCTTTTTTGACTTGATCGGCTGTCCGTCAGGGTGTATTACAACAAGATTGTACACCCCATCGGGGACGTAGATTTCATATTTACCCCCGTCTGTTCTGGTGCTGTCCACTAACTCGCTGCCTTTGAATATCTCTACATCCGCGTCCTCAATGCCAATGCCATTTTCATCTTCAACCGTGCCGGATACCTTGTGCGTCCTTACCCATGCGGCATGGAGGGTGATTTCACTCTTGTCACCGTTGAGAGCGGCGGTTAACGCCGCACGAACGACATCCCAATCGGTGTCCCGACTGATAATAGTACCGATGCCGTCAGGGTTAAAGCTCCAGCCGGTGAAAGTAAAGGAGTACCGCTGCGGTGTGGCGGGCGGGAAAAAGTCGTATTTGAATCCTCCGGTAAGGTTGCTTAGCAAGGCTGTGGTTGTGTATGTTTTTTTATCTGGTTTATAGAGCCAACCGTTTCCGGCATTAGAACCTGTAAAATCTCCGCCGTTCGGGTCGAAAATGATGGTGACCAGCGGCAGCGGTTCCCAAATCGCGTAAACCTCAAGATTGTTGTCAACCGGATCGCCTGATTTGTACGTTCTGCCGGAAGAATCCTTCCAGCCGGCAAATGTATGATAGGCTTTAGTGACAACAGGCGGTTCAGGAAACTTGCCGTCGAACACAATGATTTCACTCGTGCCTCCGTTGTCAAAGGTGCCGCCGTCTGGGTTAAAGGTTATGGTTATTGAGGGCAGGTTCTCCCATCTGGCATAGAGGAAAGTGGTTACTTCATACGGGCCATACGGGCCGTTAGATTCAGCGCTGTACAACACAAAAGATTGATCGTACAGGGAGTATAGCCCGTCGTCTGTGTCATCTTCCAGATTGTCTTCCAGACTGTCTTCCGTGCCGTTTTCAGGGTCGTCTGTCGGTTCATTTGGATCGTCAACCGGTTCGTCTGAGTCTTGCTCGCTATCATCTGATAGGGAGGGCGGAACCTCGCTATCACCTGATAGGTTTTCAGAAGTATCTGATATGCCAAATGATCTGCCGGAAGAGGAATCATCTTGTATAGGATGCTCAGTGCCGCTGCCATCTCTGCTTACAAACCACCCCGCAAACTTTTTCCCTCGCGGCGCGGCCGGCGGCTCGGGCCATCTTCCGGCTTCGACTAAACCGTCACTATCAGGTTGAACAAAAGTGTAATAGTCTGCAACCTTAATCGCGGCATCGTTAGTTACTGGCAGTGTTAATGGCGAGTAATCATCAGGATTATAATTGTAGTAGAAAAAAACGAACTTATTATCGCCGTTTATGTTATCAGGAATGTCTGGTTCAGCATATCCCCATTTTGCGTAAGCAATGATATTCCCGAAGTCGTCAGTCGGAACGCCCCATAAATCATCAAGGTTAAGGTCCTCTAAGTTCCCGTTGCCATCTATCTTATACTGCCAGCCCAGAAACACATATCCCGGCGTCGGGCTTAGATTTGAAGCGGGATCAGAGGGCGGTGTTACGGAAAGGACGCCGTTATCCCTGTCCACGGTCAGGGAATCGTAAAACCCGCTGAGGTTGCTGTACTTTTCAGGGTTAGTTTTATAGTCGTTCTCGTCGATAACAAAATTGATATAATAGGGAGGCTTAAAACTGTCCTCGCTTATCGGCGGCGAGAATACACCTATTTGCGTCCATGTTCTGCCGGAACGCCATTCGTTTTTGTCCATGCCTAAAACGTCCTGATTAAAGGACTTATCATTCGCTCCCGTGCCCACCACCGCGCGGAATGTGGTGTTTGAGGTGAACGGAGTTAACTGATTATTGGCGGCTCTGTCTTTATTGAGCGCCGCGAGCGCGCTGTTGATTTGAGCAAGGGTGAATTTGAACGATATGTAGTAGTCGTTTAAGGTCGCACTACCATTAACATGACCCGAAAAAGAAGGAAAGGGATACTCGTCATATCCTGACGTGCTGTATTTTACTATGTCCAGCGAGTAATTTCCGTTTGCGCTTCTGGTTGTATTTTGCGGGTTGTTTGTCCATGCGGCCACCGGCTTAAACTCTGAAACGGGCTTGTTTGAAATGCCGGTCGTACTCGGCCCGTTGTTGAGTGCTTTCGGGTCAGAGCCGTAAATACCGAGCCGCCCGCTATTACCCGTCGGGTCATAGCAGCCGATGAAAAAATCAATGCTTCCATCGAGGGTTGCGTCTATTCCGATCCAAACGAAGCCGCTGAATTGCATAGTTGAATTTTGGTTTCTCTCGTAATTTCCGTCGATACCGTTGACGCGCACACGAAAGGCGATTTCGATGTCGCCGAACCACACATATGCGGGCGAAAACTCGGGGGTGCCGACGATGTCCTGTGACACGCGCACGCTGCCGGTCTGCTGGTCATCGGCAAGGTCGCCCACGCCGGGCATAAGGGGCACCCATTCCGAAGGAGCGGTCGGGTGGGTATAACCGCTTTTGCCGTCGAGGAAATCGCCCAAAAATATCGGGCCGTTGCTGGCGCGCGCGGCGGGCGCCGCCGCGGGAACAATGTCGAAGAGGATGCCGCCTCCAATCATCAAAATGACCAGCAGTATCGCAACGAAACTTTTT
>Ga0099364_10003126_pt1 | contig 25975 bp, 18 predicted proteins | sample TergutTh196P3_FD_73070 | JGI IMG/M metagenome (GOLD analysis project Ga0099364, IMG submission 73070) | Microcerotermes parvus P3 segment gut microbial communities from Pointe-Noire, Republic of the Congo - Th196 P3 | ecosystem: Host-associated > Arthropoda: Insects > Digestive system > Gut ...
ATTTATAAGCAAAAGAAAAAAATGCTGCAAAATTATTATACATTGTTGAAGTTGAAAGAAGAGGTTTCGCAACTTGTTGGAATGAAAGTGATACAATGTTTTTCGCAGGAAAAAGATACAATTACGATTGATTTTTTTGATGGCAATAAAGAAATATTTTTGCATTTTACGAATGCTCCTTTTTCTTCTGCATTGTTTATTTATGCAAATATGATTAGAGCGAAAAGTAATTCGATTGATTTGTGTAATGAACTGCTTGGCGAGTATTTACAGGATGTTCGAATGATTGAAAATGAAAGAATTATTGAATTAAAATTTATAAATCATAAAATTATATGTCATATTTTTGGCGGTGGAAATGCAAATTTATTTTTGTGTAATAGTAAAAATAATAAAATATTGTTTGCATTAAATAACTCGCAAAACCTTATAAACATTGATTATAAAGAAATAGAAAAAAATATTATAACTGATGCAACTGAAAATAATTTTACAATAATTGAGTATCTAACGAAATCAAATTTTTTGCTCGGAAAATATTATGCAATGGAATTTTGCCACTCGAATGGATTGACAGAAAATCAGAATTATAATAAAATTTTTAATGATCTGTCGAGCGAAGAAAAAGATAATCTTCATTCGAAAGCAAAAGAATTTTCAGAGTATTTATTAAAACAAAATCAATATTATGTTTTGAAAAATAACAACTCAAAATTACTTTCTTTGATTCCATTAACCAATTATGAAGTCCTTAAAACCTTTGATTCTATTAGTGCTGCGATAAAATATAAATGCGTGCAAAATATAATCGAGCGAAAAAGAAATGAAATATTAAAAGAACTTTTGCCTAAATTAAAACGCGATGAAAAGCGATTGTTAAAAACAATTGACATTTGCTCCAATATAGATGACTCGCTCGAAAGAGCCGATAAATATAGAACTTTCGCAGAATTATTATTATCGCAACCAAGTTTAAAACAAAGAATTTCCGAGCAAATAGAACTGAAAGATTGGAACGAAAAAGCGACAATTATTCCTTTGGATGGAAAATTTACTTTGTTAGAAAACGCAAATAAATATTATACAAAATCCCGTAAAGCCATTGAAGAAGCGGCTTACAGAGAAAAACGACTTCCGATATTAAAAGCAAAATTAGAGCAAATTCAAAGTGCAATCGAACGAATTAACACTGCCGAAAATGTGGGCGATTTGGAAAAAATAAAAAAAGAATTTATAAAAAAATCTGTTGTAATTATGCAAACCGAAGAAAGACCTATTGCGACTAAATTTAGAGCGTTCGAACTGGGCGACGGCTATACGATTTATGTTGGAAAAAATGCTGCAAATAACGATGAACTAACGATGAAATTTGCTAAACCGAATGATGTTTGGCTTCATGCAAGAGGTGTTGGCGGGTCGCATTGTGTGGTGCGTGGCGGTACTTCTGACGGGAAATTGCCAAAATTAATTCTTAACAAAGCCGCCGAAATTACCGCATATTATTCTGCCGCAAAAAATTCTAAATACACCCCCGTTACATATACGCAAAAAAAATATGTCAGCAAACCCAGAGGAGCAAAGGCAGGTTTAGTTGTTTTGCAAAAAGGCAATACTATTATGGCTGAACCAAAAACACCGGAAAGTGCGCTATAACTTCGGCATTGTGGACTTGTTTAAAAATCTTTGCAGGAGACGCCAAATCAAGTTTGGTATTACAAACATATTTTTAGAAGTTTCTTTAGGATGTGTTAACACATTTTTTTTATTTCATATATTTTTTTATTTTGTTGTATTAGCGCCAGTAAATAGAACATTAAAATTAACACTGCGCACTCGATGCGGCATATCTTTTTTAATATTTGAGGGAATACCGCATTTGATGCGGTATGACAGTGTTTATATATTTTTTATTAAAAAGTTTTTGTATATACACATTTGGAAAATTAAACAAATAAAAAAAGTTATCTTTGTATTTCAGAAAAGCAAATTATAAACAAAATTAATAGATTTTAAAATTATGAAAATAAAAATTACAGCAATCACGGCAATAATATTTGCTACAACATTCGTTCTAAATGCACAAACAGTAACCTCTGACGCCGATTCTGGTCCTGGCTCTTTGCGGCAGGTTATCGCAGATGCTGCTGATGGGGCAACTATTACTTTTGCTTCGAGTGTTACATCTATTACGCTTACGAGTAGTGAAATAAGAATCCAAAAAAACCTAACCATCAATGGCGGAACTGGAAACTCAAGAGTTACAATTAGCGGAAATAATAACAAATTAAGCATTTTTAATGTATCAGGAAGTTATAGTTCTCCTAATTATAACTTAAGTATAAATAATTTGGTTATATCCGATGCTGGTAATAGAGCGGTGGATATGTCTAATTATTTTAGCGCTGCTGGTGGCAATTTCACTGCCACAAATTGCGAGTTTAATAATAATGGCGGAACGCGGTAACAAAAACCACTACAAGAAAGGTTGCCTTCTGTTTTTGGCGTGATGCCATTTCCAACAGGATTTATTATACCTGTAATTTCATTAATTTTTATCTTCATTTTTCTATTTAATTTATGTTTATGAAATACTAAAATAACTTTTTTTTCGAATAAATTTGTTTTTATAAAACACTAAAATATGATTTTTTTAAAGATTTAATGTATCTCAAAACAAATCCGAATGAGTGCCGGTATTAGTTAATATCAAAATTAATTCTTTATCCTTTTGTTGCCATACCAACAGCCAATCGGGTTGTATGTGGCATTCCCAACAATCTTTATACTCGCCTTTTAATTTATGTGTTTTATACTTTGCTGGTAGTGACTTGCCTGATTCTAATATACCAACAACCTCCCAAAGTAATTCTATATTAAGATTTCTTCTTTTGCATTTCTCAAGATTTTTATCGAATTTCTTTGTGGTTTTAATTTCATACTTCACTACGCTTTATCCCATATTTTTTGTGTATATTTTTTAAATTCTTCTATATTCATTGGTTCAGATATCCGTCCTTCTCTAATATCTTCCAACGCTTCATCTAAACCATTCATTTTTTTTGCTTTAGGTCTGGAAATAGAAACAAAAGGTAATGTTTTAACATATTTCAAAAAATGTTTCCCTGAAATATTATTATCATCAATTGTTATTTCGTAAGTTGTCATAATATTTTTTGTTTAAATTTATTTTTATAATGATGCAAAGATACTTTTTTTGATGAATATGCTTCTAAAATAAATCAGAGTGAGTTCCTGTATTAGTTAAAGTAAGAATAAGTTTATCATCTTCTATTTTATAAACCAAAAGCCAATCGGGTTCTATGTGACATTCTCTGCAATTTTTATATTTCCCGTGCAATTTATGGTCATTATATTTTGCAGGTAATTGTTCGCCTTTTGCAAGCATATTAATTACTTCTTTAAGCAAGTTTTTATTGTATCCTCTTTTTGCACATCGTTTAAGAGAATTCTTAAATTTATTTGTTTCAATAATACTATATTTCATTTATACTTCCTGCCATATTTTGTCTATATATTCATTAAATTCTTCTATATTCATTGGTTCAGATACCCGTCCTTTTCTAATATCTTCCAATGCTTCATCTAAACCATTCATTTTTTTTGCTTTAGGGCTGGAAATAGAAACAAAAGGTAATGTTTTAACATATTTCAAAAAATGTTTCCCTGAAATATTATTGTCATCAATTGTTATTTCGTAAGTTGTCATAATATTTTTTATTTAATTTATTTTTATAAAAAACTAATATACGATTTTATTTTTTGTAATGAAACAAGTTCAGCAGGACATTTTTTTATATAATGTTACAAAAAATCAACATAAACATATTCCACTTCTGTCTCGCTGTTATCTAATAAAAGTCCGTAGTTAGTGTATAAATGTTCTTTTAATTCTTCAAAACTTAATTTTGTTGGAATAGTAAAATCATATTTATTAAAATTCAAATTGTTTTCATCATATTTAATAACTTTTTTATAGTTAGTTTGAAGAGTTCTTGCTAATTCGTTTAAAGTTACATTTTTCATTTCTATTTTATTATCTGTTGTTTGTATAGAACTTGCGTAATAACTTTTATCAAATGTTTGCAGATTTGATGATATATTAGTCATTAGTTTTGTAATATCTGCTGTTTGTATATAAATAACCTCATCGTTTGCTACTATTTTGTATTTAATTTCAAAATTATATGTATTAGATAAATGTTTTAGTATTGTTTCTTTAACTTCTAAATGCTCAAAATTATGATTTATAAAGTTTAATTTAATTTTTGTATTTAACTTATTCGTATCATTTGAAGTTATAAAATATTCATCTTCATAAACTAAATAAGCAATAATTTGCTTCATTTTTACTGCATTAAAAGTAATTGTATCTCTGCCATATAAAGAACTTTCGCTTTCTTTTTTTGATACTTCTGTTATTTTTAGTGAATAACTTACATAATCAATATTTAATTTTTCTAAATCGTTCATAGCAATTAAAGATGCACCAATTAAAATGCCATTATAAACAGCGTGCAAAATAAATCCTAAAATAAAACTATATCTTACCCGCAAATATCCCATTAATAAACCACCTACAAATTGCGAACAAATTAATATCGGAGCAAAAATAATTATAGCAATAGCAATATCGTAATTTGTTAAATGAACAAGACCAAATACTAACGCTATTGAATAAAATGTAAAACGAAAATACTTGTTCCATAATGTTTTTAAGCAATTTTCTAATCTAATTTTATTTTTCTTTCCTGCTATATAAGATAATAAAAGTGTAAAACGAAGGAAATAATTGTATTTAAATCTTAACGGAAGGCGAAAAACTAACTCTTCTATAAATGGGACAATTATTGCGATTAACAATAAAATAAGCCATACAGGTGATTCTTCTAATAAGCCATATAATAAATGGTCTTCGGTGTTAATCAATCCAAAATGTTCTATAATTGCGGCAATTCCCATCATAATTCCTGCAACTACAAAATCAATAAATAATACAACAATCAGTATTTTTATTTTATCTTTTATTGTTTTTGTATTATCTTGTTTTTCTATTGGATTTTTAAGAAAAACAACTAAATCGTTGAGTGTTTCTTTTATGAATTTCATTTTTTTTATAATTTTATGCTAATATAGTAAAATAAATTATAAAATCGGCATTGCGAATTCATTTCGGAATCTATTTTTTTTACAAAAAAAAAGTTTATTTTTGTAATAATAAATAATGTAAGGTTAAAATTATGATACCTCGTTATTCAAGAGAAAAAATGGCTATGTTATGGTCAGATGAATTTAAATATGATATATGGCTCAAAATTGAAATTGCTGCCTGCGAAGCACAATCCAAACTGGGAAATATACCAAAAGCATCGCTAAAAAAAATTAAAGAAAAAGCAAAAATAAATATCCCAAGAATACAAGAAATAGAAGAAAAAACCAAACACGATATTATTGCTTTTCTTACATCTTTAGAAGAACTTGTTGGCGAAGATTCGCGTTATATACATCTCGGAATGACATCAAGTGACGTATTAGATACGACTTTAGCCGCTCAAATGTCTATGGCTTTGTGCATAATAATGAGTGAAATGAAGAGGTTAGCAGATGTTTTAAAACAGCAAGCACTTAAATATAAACATACAATTTGCATAGGCAGAAGCCATGGAATACATGCCGAACCTACTACTTTCGGTCTTAAAATGGCACTATGGTATGAAGAATGTAAGCGAAATATTAATAGATTTTATAATATATTTAGAGAAGTTTCGGTAGGAAAAATAAGCGGAGCAGTAGGAACTTACGAACATATTTCTCCCGAAGTAGAAAAATATGTTTGCCAAAAAATGTATCTAACTCCTGCATCAATTTCTACCCAAATAGTGCAGCGTGATGCTCATGCTAACTTCATTTCTACTGTTGCTATTGCAGGTTCGTTGCTTGAAAAAATTGCAATAGAATTGCGACACCTACAAAGAACAGAAGTGTTGGAAGCAGAAGAATATTTTTCGCAAGGGCAAAAGGGAAGTAGTGCGATGCCTCATAAACGCAACCCTATATCTGCAGAAAATATTAGCGGACAGGTTCGTCTTCTTCGCAGTTATACAATAGCGGCTATGGAAAATAATGCTCTATGGCACGAAAGAGATATTTCGCATTCAAGTGTAGAAAGAATAATTATGCCCGATGCAACGGTGACTTTTGATTATATTTTAAATAGAACGATAGAATTAGTTGAAAATTTGATGGTTTATCCTGAAAATATGAAAAAGAATTTAGATATAACACAAGGATTGTATGCGTCACAAAAAGTTCTTCTTGCACTGATAAATAAAGGATTAAAACGTCAAGTTGCTTATGAATTAGTTCAAGAATCTGCAATGAAAACCTGGAATAAAAAGATTCCTTTTAAGGATACTTTATTAAAAAATAAAGCAATTATGCAACACTTTACCAAAAAAGAAATAGAAACCTTTTTTAGTTTTGACGAGATTTTCGAAAAAGTAGATTATATTTTTGATAGATGCGAAATTAAAGGATAAGAACAAAAGACACATCTAAAAATGTCATACTTGATGCAGTATGACATTTTTAGATGCTACTATAATAAACCACACATAAAGATAAATCTTTTTCCCATACTACCAAAACATTGAATACAATGCAACAGCAAAGAAACATATTAATCCGAATGGAACAAGCACCTTCCAAGTAGTATGCATAAGTTGATCCACCCTTAAGCGAGGTAAAGTCCAACGAATTATAATTTGTAAAACAATAATTGACATTGCTTTACCTATAAACCAGAAAGGTTGTAGCCAATCGTAATTTAGAAAACCACCAAAAGGCGAATTCCAACCGCCTAAAAACATTATCGTAACAAGAGCAGATACAACGAACATATTAGCATATTCTGCTAAATAAAACATAGCATATTTCATTCCCGAATATTCTGTGCCATATCCTGCTACTATTTCTGATTCGCCTTCAGGTAAATCAAATGGCGTTCTGTTCGTTTCAGCAAGCGATGCAATAAAATATATTACAAACAACGCAAGTGTAAATGGAATTAGTATCAAAGTTTCTATTCCACCACTTCCGCCGAATATATTCCAATTCCAGAACCAACCGTTTTGCACATTTACAATAACACTCATATTTAATGAATTAGTCATTACAGCAATAGATAGCAGACAAATTGAAATAGGAATTTCATAACTTACCATTTGTGCAGCAGCACGCATTGCTCCAAGCATAGAGTATTTATTATGGCTTGCCCAACCGCCAAGTATAATACCTACAATGCCGAATGCACTAACTGCAAAGCAATAAAACAATCCTAAATTAATATCAGACGGGATAAATATTTTACCGAATGGTAAGACAGCAAATGCCATCAAAGTTCCCATAAAAACTATAAAAGGAGCAAGATTATATAGTATTTTATCTGCTCTGTCGGGGGTGGTATCTTCCTTTTGGAGAAGTTTTATAACTTCTATTAGAGGTTGTCCTATTCCGTGATATGTATTTCGCCAAGGACCTACTCGCCTTTGCATCCATGCGGATATTTTAAGTTCTGCAAGTATAGCAGCAAGTGCATATACGGTAATAAATCCTATTATAATGGCGGCACTAATAGCCCAACCGACTACATTATTTCCAACTAATTGATATATAAAATTTTGTTCCATAATATTTTAATTTGCAAATTATATTTTACAAAAATAATGTTTTTTCAAAAAAAACATTACATATATAACATTTTAAAATATCATACCAACTTATTTCGGCATCTCCTAATTTTATGCAACTCTATTGTAACATAAAAAAACTTTATATTTGATAGCAATAGTAATTTTTTTAAAACAATAATTAGTTTAAAAAAAAATGTTATATTGCAAGTTATTAAAATTGTAAATGTGTTTTTTAAACACAAATTGTTAATTAGAAATATTTTTTTATAATAAATTTCGTAAAGATTATGAATTGTTTAACTACAAAGTTAGCATTGCTGTTTTCAATAATACTGCTTATGAACATTAGTTTATTAGCAGAAGAAAAACTGCAAGAAACAGAAAGTAGCGGCAATGATTTACTTATAACGCAAGTAAATCAGAAGCATTTGTATGGAACCGTTTTAGAACATCAAAGCGGTTCAGGAACTCGAACTCCACTAAAAGGTATTGGAGCGGCTGGGAATCCACGACTCAAAATAATTAATTTAGGGTCGTCAATTAATTCCAGAGAGTTAGATTATGCGCCATCCGTAACGGCTGATGGCAAGCGTTTTATATTTGTTTCCAACAGACGAGGAAGCAAAGAATTACCTAACGGCAAGTTATCTACGGACTTCTGGGCATTTACTAAAAAGAATGCAGCAGATACTGTTTATGATGGAATTGTTCCATATAACATTGATTTAAGCCCTGATAACGACCATTTAGGTATAAATACTGTTCTCAATGAAGGCACTGCATGTATATCGGCAGGCGGTAAAACATTGCTATTCACGGGCTGCAATCGTCCTGATGGTATGGGCGATTGTGATATTTATGGTGCTACTATTGATGATGCAGCGGCAGATGTAATTAAATTTACTAAACCGCGAAATTATAGGAATCTTAATTCCGAAAATTTCGATTCACAGCCGACACTTACTGCCGATGGTAAAAGAGTATATTTTACATCTACTCGCAGAGGACCAAATAGTGCAGGTAAGAACGTTCACGACGAAATGGATATATGGTATGCCGATTGGGACGATTTTGAAGGCGATTGGAAAACTCCTCAAAATTTAACAGCAATCAATACTACATACCAAGAATGTTCGCCTTATATCTGTGCTGATGGCAAATCGTTAATATTTTCATCTAATAGACCAGGTGGATATGGCGGACTTGATTTCTATGTTACGTATTATGACGATGCTACAAGAACTTGGAGTGCCCCAGAAAATTTAGGAAGACCTCTAAACACATCAGGCGATGACCAATTTATTACAATATCGGCTGATGGAAAACAAGTTTATTTTTCATCTACAAGAAGTGATATATCTGGTAATCAAGGCGGCTTGGACTTGTATATGGGATGGGTTCCAGTTTATCCAAGAACTGTTATTATAACAGGAGTTATTGTGGACGATTGTTCGGGTGAGCCAATAGTTGCAACCGTTTCAATGGCAAACAAACATACAGGCAAAACTGTTGAAAATACTTATATAGAAAAAACAAGAACGTTCCAACATATCGTAACAATAGAAGATTTTGTTAATGGAAGCGATACAGCACAAGAAATAACGTTAGATATAATTTCTACGCATCCAAGATATGGAACTAAAACAGTTTCACAAAAAGTGCCATTCCATGAAATGACAGAGTTTGCAGATACTGCTAAAAAGCACGCCGATTCGTTTGATTTAAGAATCCCTATGGGCGAAAGACCAACACTTGCCGCTATAATTGAAGAAGCGGATTATATATCAAAAAGTAAAGGAAGACAACCGAAATTAGCCACTTTTAGTGGTCTTGTTATGGCGGAACAATTAACATATGATTTGTATCCGCTATTAACTTATGTGTTCTTTGATGAAGGTTCTGCAACATTTCCTGAACGCTATCATATATTTAAATCTAAAAATGATACTCGGAACTTTTCTGATACTACTATTATAGGTGGAACATTAGAAAAGTATTATCATATTTTAAATATATTTGGATTTAGATTAAATCAATATCCAAACGAAAAAATTATTCTTGTAGGTAATAACGATGACGAAACACCTGCAGAAAAAAATACTGCAGGACTATCGCAATCAAGAGCAGAACTTGTCCGTAATTATTTTAGAGATATATGGGGAATTACTGAAGACAGGATGGAAGTTAGGTCAAGAAACATTCCCGAAGCACCATCTAATAGAAAAGATACTCTCGGTATGCGCGAAAATAGAAGAGTTGAAATTAGAAGCACCGAATGGGAAGTGTATAAACCTATATTTGACAAAGACGTTTCTAAAGTTCCACAGCCCGATGATATGAGATTTAAATTTACTAATGGCGTTGAAGATGAATTAGTTGCAAGTAGAAAAATTGTTATCCAACAAGGCGGAAAAGATTGGATTACTCTATCAGATTTAGGTAAAGTTGAAAACACAGAATTTACTTGGGACTGGACAAATGAAAACAGCGATTATCCGCAAGATAATCAGCCATTTACTGCACAACTATTTATTACAACTAAATCAGGTGCTATATGCACGTCTGACCCTATTGAGATACCTGTTCTGCAAATATCAACTCAAGAACGTCTTGTAGCAACAGGTGAAGGAAAAACAAAAGAAGATTACTCTTTGATTCTTTTCCCATTCGGCTCAGACCAAGGGGGACCTATAAATGAAAGAGTGATGAACGATTACGTTTATGGACGTATTATGCAAACATCAGATATACAAGTAACAGGTCATACCGACATTATTGGTCTATTTGATGCAAACGTTAAACTTTCACAAAGACGTGCTACTTCCGTTAGAAATGGCATTCAAAAAGCATCAGGCGGCAAATATAAAAGCATTAATATGACAGGAGTTGGACCAGAAAATCCAATTTATCCTAATGATTTCCCTGAAGGTAGGTTCTATAATAGAACTGTGCGTGTTCAGATAGAATCAACTATTTATAGTGCTGAATAAATACGATTTATCGTAATAAAAAAATTAAAAGTAGAACTGAAAAGTTCTACTTTTTTTATTGTTTAGATTGCGAGCAAATATATTTTTAGAAGTATATATTTTATATTGCAATAAATCCTCCCCCATCATATAACGGAAAACGGCATCATAAGACGGAAAATAGCATCTTATAATTTTTTTTCACATCATAAGACGGAAAATAGCATCTTATAATTTTTTATTTGGTGCGTATTTCTTATAGAATTAATTTTGCATTTTGTTATTTGAATTATTGTTAAAACATAACTGATTTTGCAAATGCTTATTTACAAAACAGGAATGAAAATAACAAAACATAATACGAAATTAATCATTTAATTATAAATAAGTTAAAAAAATGAAAACTTCAAGATTATCCAATGCTGTTATTAAAGCAGCAAATGCTATTAGAGCAGTAATAATAGCAGCAATAATAATTGTTGCTATATGTAGTTGCCTGTTAAATGCTGCATATTTGCAGAACATTCCGCAAACAATTACACAGCCCGATGGTAGTGTAGTCAATTGTTTTGCGTCGGGAGATGAGTTCTATAATTATTTGCATGATGCAGATGGTTATACGATTGTAAAAGACCCTGAAACAGGTTTTTATGTTTATGCTGATAAAGTCGGCAGTGACCTTATTTCTACTGATTTAGTCGTAGGAAAAGGAAGACCGCAATCACGAGGATTGCAAACAGAATTGTTGCACTCACAAGAGTATATTGCTAATAAAAGAGCAAATTTGCTTGATGCAACAGCACTTCCACAAAGTAACCAAAAACAACATAATAGTTTTCAGGGTCCGTCTCCCTTCGATACTATTAATCAGATTGTAATTTTGGTTACCTGGAACAACGGACCATCGTTTTATTATCCGCTATCTTATTATGATACGGTTTACAATCATGGTTCTAATTCTTTCAAATCGTATTGGAAAGAGTTATCATATAACCAATTAACGGTTAATACACATCTTTACCAATACAAATCTCCATACACCAGAAATAGTATTACCAGTGGTGCAACGTGTTATGGAGCATTTATAAAAGACATTATTACTAATGTCGCTAATAATGTTCCACAGAATCTAAAAATAGATTGCAACGGCGATGGTTTTGTGGACAATATTTCTGTTATACTTCAGGGCGTGCCTGTCGGCTGGAATAATATAATATGGCCCCATAGTGTGGGCGACCATTCTTTTTTAAATGGTATGACGGGCTGGGGATTAGGATATAGTTCTGCCAATTGCAATGGGTATTATACTACTACTAATCCAACATACAAATTTGGACCTATTAGAGGAAAGTATTTAAATACTTTTAATCTCAACTTCGAATTTGGTAATAATCCATCTGGTGGAGGTGTTCCGCCGAATATGTTAGATGTTCTATGTCATGAATTTTTTCATACATTCGGGGCACCAGATTTATATGTTAATACTGGTATAAATAGAGTCGGAAACTGGTCTTTAATGTCTAATGGTGGTAATTATGTCACTATGTATGAAAGACAAAAATATGGACTATGGCTTGATTCTATACCTACTATAAGTGCTAATGGAACTTATACTTTGCAACATTGTAAGCAAAATGTAACAAAAAACGCTTATAAAATTAATTGCACCACTGACCCTAATTATTTCTTTGTGCTTGAGTTAAGAAACCTTAATAAAGAATTCAACACTTCTAAATTAACTACTTATCCTTCTGAAAACACAGGTGTGTTAATATATAGGATAAATAAAAATAGAAGCGGAAAAGGAAACTATTATGGCGATAGTTCAGGAACAAAAGGTGAAATGTATGTATATAGAGCAGGCGGAACTAATTCAGTGGCAGGTTCTATAAATAAGGCATTGTATAACAATGTTTATACGCACAATAGTGTTATACGTAATACTATTACCGATAACACTACAAATCTTACTACCAGTTTTTTAGAAAATGGTTCTGCGAGTGGATTATATATTTCTAATATTTCTGTTCATTCGTCAGGTGATTCTGTTAGTTTTGTTGTTGGGGCATATTCTTCTACCCCAAAATACACGCTATTAGTAAGTGCAAGCAAAGGCGGAACGGTAAGCACAAATCCAAGCAATCTGACGAGTTTGGATAGTGGCACAAGCGTAACACTTACTGCTGTAGCAAGCACGGGTTATAAGTTCATAAACTGGACAAGGAAAGGAGCAAACACAACAATCAGTTCAAATAATCCATATATATTTAATATTACTAAAAACGACTCCTTGTTTGCTAATTTCAGTCCTGTTGAATGGACAATTACCTATAACTTGAATGGTGGTAGCGGAATTATGTCCCCGACAATTTATACAATAGAAACACCAACGATAACACTTCCAACACCAACTAAAACAGGATATAATTTTGCAGGTTGGTATAACAATTCAGGACTAACAGGAACACCAATAACATCTATAAATCAAGGTAGCACAGGTAATAAAGTATTCTATGCGAAGTGGGATACAACAATTACATCTAACCAATTTACATTAACATTATTAGCATCGCCGTCTAATTCTGGTAATGTCATCGGTGGTGGAGTTTATAATTCTGGAAGCATTACTCGTGTTTCTGCTATGCCGAATGCAGGTTATCGTTTTGTGAAATGGACTAAAAACAATGTTGATTACTCGCTAATTCCAAATATGACTATAATAGTTAATAGCGATATCACATTAGTTGCTCACTTTATATCTCTTAATCCTGTTCCGAAGTATCAAGTTTCGGTTAATATAACTCCTTCGGGGGCAGGTTCTGTTATTGGTTCTGGTCAGTATGATTCTAATACAACTTGCCAATTAGTAGCGACTTCTAATAGTAATTATCAATTTGTAGGTTATTATTTAAATAATGCTTTAGTATCAAGTAATTCTAATTACAATTTTATAGTAAATAATGATGCTAATTACGAAGCAAAATTTGAATTAAAACCTGTTCCGAAGTATCAAGTTTCGGTTAATGTAACTCCTTCGGGTGCAGGTTCTGTTGTTGGTGCGGGTCAGTATGATTCTAATACAACTTGCCAATTAGTAGCGACACCTAATAGTAATTATCAATTTGTAGGTTATTATTTAAATAATATTATGGTATCAAATAATCCGAATTATAGTTTTACAGTAAACAAGAATGCTAATTATGAAGCAAAATTTGTTTTAAATTCTTCTACTGCTAAATATCAGATTTCAGTAGATATAATTCCTGGCAATGGTGGTTCTGTTGTTGGTGCGGGTCAGTATGATTCTAATACAATTTGTCAGTTAATTGCAACCCCTAATCCTAACTATGTTTTTGCAGGTTATTACTTAAATAATTTTTTAATATCAAGCAATCCTAATTATACATTCATCGTAAATAAGGATGCTAATTATGAAGCAAGATTTAGAAAATTTATATCTTATTCGTTTGAAGAAAACATTAAATCTGCAACATTGTCAGTAACGCCAAATCCAACAAGCGAGGAATTTAAAATTTCATTAGATATTGTGAAAACTGCTAATATACATATAATACTATTAGATTTATCAGGCAGAGAAGTATTATATATTTGCGATAATAATGTATCGGCAGGAACATTCACTAAGACAATAAAGACCGACAATCTTCCAAAAGGTATTTATTTCTTAAGATTATCTGTTGAAGGAAACATAATTGTAAAAAAGATAGTAGTAAATTAACACATTGCATAAGAAATATGTATGTTTCCTATCCAAACCTATCCAATCACGGATAGGTTTTTTTATTATTAGTATTGATTTATAGTCTGTCCTGCCGAACTTATTTCAGAACCTCCTCGTTAAAATTAGTAGATGCCGAACTAATTTCGTCATAACGGGATGTGAACTTTCTTGAATCTAATTCTATTTTACTATAACTTTTCGCAATGCCGATTTGCCATTAATGATAAATTTGATGAAATATGTGCCACTTGATAACTCTTTATCTATGTGATAAATCTGCTCGCCTTGTGATGCTATACCTTCAAAAATATCTAAAACTGTTGCTCCACTTATATCTAATAAATAGACGGAAATTCTTTGCTCATCGGGGCTGTTAAAGATAATGTTAAAGTCGTTTTCTGCAGGATTCGGAACAATGCTAATATCGTAAATATCGTCTTCTAAAATGCCTAATACGAAGTTTGCAATAAGCGTGATATTATTTTTTATTGTAACACTTATTTCTAAACTTGTCTCTAATACATTACCAAATTCATCCGACCAATATGCAAAACTATATACTGTGTCGCTACTTGCTGCCTTTAAATTTAATTCTTTGCCGCAATCATATAAGCCCGTAGTTGCTCCGCTAATACTCCCCATATACGTTGGACTTGAATAAATAGTCACAGCAAATTCTTTGACCAAAAATTCTGCCACCAAAATAGTATTGCTATCTGCAATAAAAATATATTCAGGTTGCGTTGAAATTAAATTGCCATTTATATCTTTCCAACGCCTGAAAGTATAGCAATCATTAGTAATTATGGCTGTTATAGTTACTTCTGCACCTTTTTTATAGTTACCCGCACCTGTGGTTTTGCCCGAACCAAAAGGGTCAGTAGTTAAAGTAATAGAAACAGGTGGCTCCGTAATAAACTCTGCTATTAGTTCTATATCAGAAGAAATTATTATAGTATCTATTGGATTTAATGAAATAATCTCGCCCGTTAAAGCATCTGTCCACCGATAAAAATAATAATTATCATTAGCAGTTGCTTTTATAATTATCATTGAATCGCAAATAGTTGTATCAAAAAAAGTTTTATTATTTACTAATCCTGCACCTGTTGGAGACGGATTTAATTGGATATTAATACCATTTGTATCAAAATGTGCTACCAAAATACTATCAGAAATTAAATGAACATCGTAGTGGTTTTCTGTTGAAATAATATCACCTTCTTCGTTGCTCCAGTATTTAAATTTTGTGCATTTATCATTAATATATGCTTGTATTGGCACTACTGGATTGCATTTTTTTGAATGTGTTTCTACCCACGACAAAATAACTTTTGCATTTGCGGGTTCTGTTTTTAATTGCAGTTTAATAGGTTCAACCAAATCAAAATATGCTATATATGTTTCGTTATTTGTCACAAAGATATTTATTACGGAATCATAAGTTTTCTCTGCACCGCTAAGGTCTTTTTGCCAATGCAAAAATTGATAACAACTATCTCGTGTAGTTGCTATTAATGTAGCAGTGTCTTTACATATATACTTTCCTGCCCCTATAATATTACCTGCCCAAGATGGTTGTGATATTGCAAGTATATTAAAACTATATTTTTCAAACACTGCTATTAGCACAGAGTCAGACATTACAGTAATTGTATCATTTTGATTGTAAAATATAATATTTCCTGCCGTATCTTCCCAATGTTTAAAAACATAACAATCAACAATTGAATTGGCAGTAATATTAACAATAGAGTTTTTACAATTATAAACACCTTCACCTGATACTATACCTACATTCTCTGGTTTTACAGATAAATCTAAATTATAAATTGAAGTATTTCTTTCAAAAACTGCTATTAATGAAGTTTGTTTTTCTAAAATAATTGTATCTATTCGGTTAAACGAAATTGTATCGCCTGTAATAGCATCAATCCAGCAAACAAATTCATAACAAACATTATCTTTAGCCGAGATACCAACCGTGTCACATTTTCTAAAATGATTATAAACTTCAGCTGAATTTTGCGGTTCTACTGTTAAAAATATATTATAAGAATAACTTTCAAACACAGCAATTAAAGTAGAATCAGATGTTAAAGTAATCGTATCATTTTGTTTGAAAGGTAAGATATTTCCTGCAGCATCTGTCCAATGTAAAAAATTATAACAAGAACCTGGAATAGCAGAAATTATAGCAGTATCACAGCCATTAAATTCATTATAAGTTATTCCTGCATTTAGTGGATTTGTATGTAAAAATATATCAAAATCATAACTTTTAAAAATAGCAATTAAAGTAGAATCAGATGCTAATTTAATCGTATCATTTTGTTTAAAAAATAAAATTTTTCCTGCGGTATTCTTCCAATGTAAAAAATTATAACAAGAATCAGGAATAGCAGATATAATAGCAGAGTCACCACATCCTATCTTATTTGGTCCTGACACTATACAATTTGAGGGATCCGCTATCAATGTTAAATTAAAACTATCTCTAATAAAATTTGCTATTAAAGTTGTATCGCTTCTAATTGTTACAGTTAATGGATTATTTGTAGAGACAATGTTGCCGTTACTATTTTTCCAATTTACAAAATGATAGCAGGTATTAGGAGTAGCGATTAATGTTAATGTTGTATCACAATCAAATGCAAGTGCAGTTGTGCCTGTTGGATTAGTTGTTCCACCTGTAGTTGCGTTTACCGTTAAGTTAAACGTAACTATATATGGTATAACAGTATCTGCTTCTACTGAACCATAGGTTACTATACAATCATGACGCAGTTTCCCTATTTGGTCTGTTTTAAGTTTATTTATTATATCTGATGTTGTTATTCCTGATGTTGTTACTATATCCGATTCGAATAATTTATTTGCTGTTTTTACATAATTTTTTGGTATTATATAGCCACCGGATGTTAATTTGTTAGTTCCAAATACTAAATTACGTGTTAGCCCGTTCTGCCCTTGTATTAAATTATCACCTCCAGCAATGCTTCCCGATATTTGGTCCGGAGTATTCCCTGTGTATACGCAATTGTAACTTCGCAAATAGGCACCAACTAGACCATAGCCTGAATTGCTATCTATTGTGCAGTGATATAAAAATGTACTAGCCGCAGCAGAATGAATAGCACCACCACTATAAGCAGAATTTTTACTAAATGTGCAATTGGTAGCAAACAAAAAGCCAAGTATATGCAACGTTCCATGATTACCAGCACTATTGTTTAAAAAAGCACAATTATTAGCAATAAATCTGCCACTATGCACGCACATAACACCACCATTTGTTCCAGCAGTATTGTTTTTAAAAATACAATTATTAGCATTAAAAGTGCCAGAATCTACTATCATTGCACCTCCATTGCTGGTATGATTCGCACCCGTAAGAATTAAATTATTTATTGTAAAATTGTAATTACTACTTAAAGAAAATATTCTTCTTGTTCCTGCATTAATAGTGACTTTATTATTTGTGCTGTGACCATTAATAGTTAAATTTTTTGTTATAGCTATATCAGAACCAGTTAGATAAACAGCAGAAATACCACTATTAAATATTATAGTATCCCCTGAACTAGCGGTGTTAATTCTCTCTCTTAACGACCCCGTTACATTATCAGCCAAAGTAGTTACAGTATACGTAGCCGAGTTAAGATTATAACTGCAAAATAAAATTGCACACAATAAATTACATATTATTTTCTTTTTCATAAAAAAATCTTGCAATATTCTAAAAAACTATTTGCAATATAATATTTTTTTTATAAAATACTTTAAAATATATAAAACATAAAATTATAAAAAAAACGTATTTTTGTAATAAAAATATTTTAGTAATTTCTTTTTTTTATTAAAAACTATAATATAAAATATTATGAATTTAGAACAACTAATTGATATATTTCAAAACGACCCCAACGAAAATAAAAGACGACAAGCAGTAGAAGATATTGTCGCTAATAATATGTATACCAATTTATCTATACAGGCATTTGCAAATGGATTGCTGGATAGTTATGTAGGTATTAGAGATGTGTGCCAACGTGCCTTATTAAACACGCCCGATGAATATAAAACTGCCACCGCAACGGCAGTTGCTCCTCTTATCAATATAAGAGAGATTGAACTACGTAATGCTTCAGGTGAAATTCTTACTAATATGGGAAAATATGCCATAAAAACATTACTTCCATACTTAAAAAGTAATGATTTTGATGTTCGTAAGTTTGCTTGCGATATACTTGGTATTATCGGCGATGAAAGTATAGTGCCTTATATTACGCCCTTATTAACCGACCCCGATAGAAATACTATGTTATCGGCAATAGAAACTCTCGGTAATTTACAAGCAACTACTGCATTAGATTCGCTAATAATGGTATATGAAAACTTTGAAGAAATAAAACCTTTTGTTATTGAAGCAATAGGTAAAATCGGCGGCGAAAACTCTGAAAGTTATCTTTTAGAACAATTAGAAATTGATGCTAATGATACTTTTTTGCAAACAATAATTATAGACGCATTAGCATATAATGCAAAAAATATTGATATTTCATATAAATTACTAAAATCAATGCCTAATTGCAAATTAGAATTGCAAAAAATTATGATGATGACTGCTTTTGCTATTGCATCAAGATTAGATATGCAACTTCTTATGCCTGACGATTTAAGATATGTTTCGCATATCGGACTAAAAGAAAATGATTCAAATATTATGATTGCAAGTTTATTAGCATTAGGCGATGCGTATATAGAAAAAGATGCTGAAGCATTAATGTATGTCGTTGTAAAAAATATTCCTGATTTGAATAAACAAATAATTTATAATTTAAGTGTTAATTCTTCGCCTGAAATAATTCAATTATTTTTAGATTTATATCTTTCGCGTGATTATAATGACGAACCCGAATGTGATTTTATTGTTTATATAAATTTGTTTTGGGAGCAAGTTCCATATCCTAATAAAGTTGCTATTGTAGATGCTGTTTTACTTACTATTGAGCAAAATTATAATACAAGATTGTTAGAACTAATTGAATTTCTTTATAGTATTGATGCTGAACTTATTAAAGAAAAATTACTTATTTATTCTAACGAAACTTCCAAAGAAAACCAAGAAATAGTAATGAACTTTTTGAGAAATCATTGATAAGTATCTATATAGAAAACTTCTAAATATAAAACTTTCTTATTCAATTATGCTGAACTTGTTTCAGCATTTCTTTTAACACGGGGATTCATCCCCGTGCTAATAAGTTTTACTCGTATTTAACAACATTAGGGGATTCCGAAACGAGTTCGGAATGACATTATATATAAAAAACAGAATTATTAAAAATAATTCTGTTCTAAATTATAGAAAAATTATAGTGCTATTTTATAATTGTATCAATAACATTACAAGTAGAATCGTGTTTACATTTGCATTTAAAAGTTTCATTATAAATAACAGTATGTTTTTCTTTAAAAACATTGACGTAAACAGTGCTAAAAGTAATTATTATGGCACAAATAAGATAAATATAAAACAAAACTTTATAATTTTTGTTTGACAAATCTTTTTCCATTATTATTTTTTCCTCCTACTTAGATCAATTGGAGTGGTAACTGTTCCTGTAATAGAATATATTTCTATTACATCTAAATTTGTACCTGTAATTTCTAATGCCACATCTTCTGTAGTGTAATCAATAACAACAGCAGGACAATCTTCAGGCTCCTTATGACCATAATACTGAGTTTTTTCTGTATATTCAATACCAAACTCATCAACTAAATATGTAGCACCATCTACTAAGATTTCAAAAGGAGTAGGATCTTTAGTAGTAACAATTGTTGAAGAAAGAAGGGCACCACAATGATGACAATAACTATTATTAACACTTGATGTAGTGCTAGTTTTAAGTGCTGTATATACAGCCGCTCCGGCAGCTACCACAGCTGCAATAGCACCAATAGCTACCCACGGAATTACTCTAATTCTATCATCGCAACAATCCTCAAAAATAGGATTTTGCATTTCTAATGTGAAAACTTCTATTCCGTCCAGTTTTCCAATAACATTAAAAAATTTTGGTAACAATTTCATATTATAACCAAAATGTAATGTATCTCCATCTGAATCTAACCAAATAAAGTCTTCGTGTCTAGTAAAAACTAGACCTCTAGAGTCTTTGCTAAGTATGGCAGTTTTCATTACTGCTCCATGCTCCTCTAATCCAGGCATTTCATTAAAAAGTATCTTATAATTAGATAAGCCTTCTACATCAATTGAAACGCCATTTAGCCCCGTAGAATCAATGTGTTCAACATGTAATTCTGATGTTTTGGGAATTAAGTGTGCTCCACGAATTGGATACACATTTCTGCCTTCATAGGTCATTATATTAATCCTTAAATTAAACAAATATTATTACAAAAATACATTTTTTTTATAAAATAAGTAGATGCTAAAACAAGTTCAGCATAACGCATTTTTTTAATTATGAGATGGCGAAATAAATTCGGCAAGACATATTTAGAAATTATCTATATTTTATATTTTTTGATGCCCACCTGTTTAGAATAGTATTATGAAAATTATTATATTTGCCGATAATAGTATTATATCATTGTTTTATAAGAATGAAAAAAAGAAGGAATATACAAAATATAAACGAAAAAACACCAAGCAAAGATAGATATTTAATTACTTATGCCGACCTATTAACATTGTTATTTGCTTTATTTATTATACTTTATTCTATCTCAAAACCCGATTCAGAAAAATTACAAGGTATATTATTGGCAATGAATAATGTGTTCAGTCCGAATCAAATAATAGATGGTAACGCTTTATCACCCGATGTGGCATCAGCCGAAACTCCACCTATAATATTATTTCCAAGCCAACCTTTAAATATTATAGAGATGCAAGATAATATAGAAAAATCCTTATCAGATTTAATAGCAAGCAATACATTAATTTTTCAAAGGATACCTGAAGGAATGCGGTTAGTAATACCAAATAAGTTTTTATTTGCATCGGGGAAAGCAACGATATTGTCTGAAAGTGTAGAAATGTTAGATAGTTTAGCATTAATCATAAAACCACTGAATATGCAAATACAAATAGATGGACACACAGATGCAGTTCCTATAAAAAGTTTTAATTATACTTCTAATTGGGGCTTATCAGCCACACGAGCAGTAAATATAGTTGAAGAGTTAGTTAAAAGAGGCGTTCCTGCAAGCAATTTAGTTGCACGCGGCTTCGCCGACCAAAGACCTATTGCAGATAATATTACAGAAGAAGGGAAAGAACAAAATCGCAGAGTAGAAATTATAATTACTCCAAAAGATGTCAATGTAGCCACAACCGATATGGAAAGTATTGATACTACCACAAATGCACTAAAAGAATAATGGCTTCTAAAAATGCCATTCCGTGTAATGTTATGCCACACTTACTTCGGTATCCTCTTGTGTATTATTATATTTATGTTTTTTATTATTTTTGTGTAAAATATAACGATATTATTAAGATTATGAAATCTAAATTAATAATTATTTTATTGCTGCTAACATTAACTACACAAATATTCGCACAAAAAGAAACCTATAATTGGTATTTCGGAGCAGGAGCAGGTATTACTTTTATGCCTGATGGCGAAAAAGCAGAAGTTTTAACAGAATGTATGATAATTAATCATATGGAAGGAACTGCTACTTTATCTGATAGAAATGGGAACTTATTATTTTATTCTGATGGCGAAAATGTTTGGAATAAAAATCATAAACTTTTGCTACAAGGTTCAGGATTGAGAGGACATTTTTCTTCTGCTCGTTCTGCTATAATTATTCCTAAACCTGGTTCTAATCAATACTATTATGTCTTTACAATTGATGCATTGGAAGAGTGGAGCGAAAATAATGGTAATCCTATCGGTAGATATGGTGTTAATTATAGTATGATAGATATACTTTTAGATAATGGGAATGGCGATATAATGAATAATACTAAAAATGTGCGTTTGCTTGATAATGCTGTTGAAAAAATGATTGCTATAAATCATGCTAATAAAGAAGATATATGGCTGGTGGTCTATAATTGGAAAGATAATTATTATTATACTTATCTAATAACTAAAGATGGCATTTCAGAACCAATTAAAACTGCACGTCCTTTTTCTTCATTTTATCAACCAAATGGCACTATTGCTTTTGGCGGATTTAATTTAGAATATGATTTTAAACATAATAAATTAATAGATTGTGATATGCCGATTCATTCATTTGTTATATATAATTTTAATACTACTTCGGGAACAATACAAATAAATAATCCTGTTGTTATTCCTGCATATCCAATTTATTATGATGAAGATGAAGATTCGTTAAAATATAGAGATTCAGGTAAATATAATCCTTATAGTGCAGTTATATCAGATGATGGTAGCAAATTATATGGTAGTTGTCGTGGACGTGCAATAATTCAGTGGGATTTATTAGCAGGTGATATAGATGCTATAATTAAATCAAGGAGTATAGTAAGTGAAGATACTAATAACACAGGTGGTGATATTTTATATAATTTTGGTGCAATAAGAAAAGGACCCGATAATAAAATGTATATAGCAAGGAGTTGGGCACCATATCTTGCTATAATTAATGAGCCGAATGAAGATGCAAGTAATTGTGGTTATGAATCAGAAGGTGTATATTTAGAAGGAAATGCTTCGCGTTATGGTTTGCCGATAATGATGAATTATAATGTTGAGCCGTGTGTATTTACGGGTTATGCAGGTGGCAACAAAAATATATGTATAGGAAGTAGTGTGCGTCTTGGTGGCAATTTTGATACAACGGACTTTACTTTTTTATGGACTCCGTCCACATTTTTAGATGACCCTAATATATTAAACCCTACCTGCAATGCTTCGCAACAGATGACATATATTTTAATGATAGTAGATAATATTCGTGGTTGTATTGATTACGATACTATTTTTGTTGATATATTGCCGAGACCAAGTATAATAAAAGCAGATAATGTAACTACTTGCAAAGATGATCCTGTTATGATTGGAACTACTAATAATGACATAAATTATGTTTATAGTTGGTCGCCGACTACTTATTTAGAAACCCCGAATGGCAGAACTACATTATGCACTCCCGACCAAGATATGACATATATTTTAACTATATTAGATACTACTACGGGCTGTTATAATTACGATACAATTAATGTTAGTGTTCGCAATTTAGATAATTTTGAATTAGTTGGTGCATTTTTTATTTGCGAAGGGAAAAATACAACTATAAGCGTTAAAGATGACTTTGCTTCTTATTACTGGTCTACAGATGAAAATACAAAAAGCATTATAATTGACGCAATAGGAGAATATTATGTAATAGTAACCGATGAAGACGGCTGTTCAGGTAAAAGAACATTTGAAGTTGTTTATTTAGAATCCGATAATTTTAATATCATCGCTCCCGAAACAATATGTGCAGGTATAGAAACAACATTAAGAACTAATTTAGATTTTCCTAAATATAAGTGGTCAAATGGTGATACGACCCCTACTATTACTATAAATAAAGCAGGAATATATTATGTAGATGTAGAAAATGGAGAAGGTTGTTATGCTACTGACACAGTTTTTATAGATGAAATTACTATTGATTATAGTTTTCCTGATGAAATAATTTTCCCTACAATTTGCAATGATACATTTTCTATAACTAATGCGTTTGTAAATAATAGCGAGTTAGATATATATGTAAGAAGCATATCATTAAAATCGGGTTCTAATTTTAATTTAGGTAATACTATTATGCCTGTGCCACTAATAATAAAGCAAAATGGACAACATTCAATAACAACTAATTTTAGTGGAATGATTACAGGAAACTATACTGATACTTTAATTATATCTTTATATGAACCTTGCGATGCAGATATTATAATACCGCTATCGGCAAATGTCGGTGGTGCTAATACTATGTTAATTACTAATCCAATAAGAACAGAACCAAGCAAAAATATAATCATTCCTGTAATAATTAGAGGCGAAGGCGTTGAAGCAACAAATAATAGTATAAAATGTTCTTACAGGCGAGATATGGTGCAAGTATATGGAACAAATATAGGTGAAATGAAAGATATAACAAGGAACGAATTAATTGAAACAATTAGCATAATTAACCTATTTTCTGCTAATAATTCGGGAACAAATGAAATTGATTTGCAACTATATGCTACTACCACTTTAGGATTAGATACTACCTCTGATATAATCTTTTTTGACTTTGAATCGGATATACCTTGTGCTAATATAGATTCTGTTTTTGTTAATTTTGAACTTATTGGTTGTCGGCTTGGAGAACGCATTTTTAAGTTCTTTGAACCAACTACGTTAAGTGTTAATGCGACTGATAACTACTTTGATTGCGAAATATCATCGGAAGAAGAAGGTGCATTTAGTATTTCTATTTATAGTTTGCTTGGCGAGCAAATACAGCAAATAACTTGGTTTAAGAAAAATAAGTTGCTTGAAAAGAAAAACATTTTGTTATATAATTATGTTTTAGGTTCGGGCAGTTATTTTATCTTATTACAGACACCAAGCGACTTTATTAGAAAAAAAGTGCTGAAGATTAAACAATAAGACAAAATATATTCCGCATAACATTTTTATAGATAAAGTTTAATAATAATAAAAAAGTATATCTATTTTAGGACTTTTAGAAATACCGCCAGGATTGATTCCTTCTTTGCCTTCAGGAACAGGAATACCTAATAAGTTAAAATGCTTTTGCCAATAAATATGCGTCTCATTAGTGTTAATATCTATAAAAGTCATCGGATTAGTGCTAAAAACATTGATACCCGAATTATCTATATAAGAAAAATATATTAATTCGCTGCAATATATCTCATCATTAGTTAAATCAAATGAATTATCGTAGTTACGCCCCAAATAAGATAAAGCATTTTGCATAACGGAAGGAATAATTGATTGAAGCGAATCTGCTAAACGTCCAACAACAATTTTCGGCTTATTATCTGATGTTAAATATCTATTTACAAAATCGTTAATAGCCGTCAAAACCACGCCATTACTAATTGCTTCTATAACAAATGAATTGCCGATGCTATCTACAAAATATATTCCGCAATGCGTAAAGTGATAATTTTCTATACTTGTCGTAACGCTTCTAATAGCAGAGTTAAAGCCGTTATTACTGCCATCTTGGAATAATATATCGCCTGATTGCAGTTCAAAACCGCATAATTTATTTGCAAAACAAAAACACAATAGCAAAAATGTAAATACTCTCATATTGCAAAAATAACGTTTATTTAACACGGGGGTTCATCTCCGTGATGAAAAAAATATGGAGATGCTGAAACAAGTTCAGCATGACGGATAATTAAGTTAGCATATTGCTAAATTAGATATTAAACTCATTATATAATCTGTCAAATGTATATATTATTACGCCATCATTAGTAAAATCAATACTACCGTTTAACTCAGATACTATTTCGTTCA
>Ga0099364_10003127_pt1 | contig 25974 bp, 15 predicted proteins | sample TergutTh196P3_FD_73070 | JGI IMG/M metagenome (GOLD analysis project Ga0099364, IMG submission 73070) | Microcerotermes parvus P3 segment gut microbial communities from Pointe-Noire, Republic of the Congo - Th196 P3 | ecosystem: Host-associated > Arthropoda: Insects > Digestive system > Gut ...
TGCTTGCTTGCTTGCTTGCTTGCTTGCTTGCTTGCTTGCTTGCTTGCTTGCTTGCTTGCTTGCTTGCTTGCTTGCTTGCTTGCTTGCTTGCTTGCTTGCTTGCTTGCTTGCTTGCTTGCTTGCTTGTATAATTGTGTTGCTTTCCGTCATTTCTGTCAAGCCTTCTTTTCAACGTGAATATCAAGATATTCACGCTACAAATGTTGAATATTCGTCGAAATTTTACCAAAAACAGCACCAATTGTCAACAAAATCGAAGAATGTCAGCAACATTTAACAATTGAATTTATCTGAACTCGATGTGAAGTGTTTTTCCTATGCCCCCTGCGAGTTGTTGCAGAGTGGCTATAGTTGGACTGCAATTCCCCGTTTCTATACGACTTATGTTTGATTGTCTAATGCCCGTTCTCTTGGATAGCTCCTTTTGTGTCAGATTTTGCTCTAAACGTGCGGCGATAATTGCCGTTACATATTCACGCTCAGGGCGTTGGCGTTCCCACTCTGCGGCGAACTCAGGGTCTTTAAGCTGCTCTTTCAAATAATTTCTGTGACTGCTCATATTACTGCATTCTCCCTTCGTAATCGGCTTTATACTTTCTTGCAAGCGCAACTTCTCCCGACGGAGTTTTATTTGATTTCTTAATAAAGCCATGTGTAAGTACAATCTTATTGCCTACAATAAAGAAGTAGAATATCCGCGTGATGTCACTCGCGAACTTGATTCGCAATTCAAATAAACCTTTGCCAAGCGATTTTGAATACGGCTCTCGAAGCGCATTACCAAACTGTTTAAGTATTTCAACGCCTGCTAATGCTTTAACGCGCATTTTTATATCAAGGTTATCCAAAAATTTCTCAACAGGCTTCTCACCGTTCGGTAATTCATAGTATTCTACATCAAACATGAGTTTTATCTCCTAAATAATAATATTCCTTTGTTGATATATTGTCAAGTTAAACTTTTGCCGAACAGAAGCAGTTTTCGCAAACTCTAACATTAGCATTGCAAAATACGCAACTTTCAACAAAACTAAGGACCCAAGCAGCCGATTGGTATTACAAAGACACCGTCATCACGCTTATATGGGTATTTGCCGCCCGTAACAACGGCAAGAAATGCGGGTTCGCCGCATTGAGATATGTCTATACGCGACACCAAACTCAACAAATTAGCAGCCGCTGTATCTTCATAGGCACTTCCGAGTTTAACCTCGATAGCCCCCCAAGTACCATCATCTTTTTCAACAATAATATCCACTTCAAACCCTGTTTTATCTCTGTAGTGCATAACAGAAGCACTATTTGCGGCGGCATAAACCCGCATATCTCTGACACAAAGAGATTCAAACAAGAAGCCAAGCGTATTGAAATCCTTCAGCAGTTTTTCCTGCGTTGCTCCGAGAGATGCCGCCGCAAGAGAGGGGTCTGTCAGGTGTAGCTTTGGGGATTGCCGTAATGGTGTTTTTGACCGTAGTGAAACACTCCATGCCGGCTGATTGTCTATAACAAAAAGGTTATGCAAACTCCTGATATACGCATCGGCTGTCGCTCTTGATAATGCGCCGCCCGCACTTAACACATCACTCAGCACTGTTTCCACAGATGCGGGTGTAGCTGTGTTTCGAGCATAGGAGCGTATAAGCGACTTTATTTTTTCAGGGTTTCGCTTGACACGCTTATCCGTCGAAAACGCCCATTCATTGTTTTCAAGAGAGTATAGATAATCTTTGGCAATGCCGAGTGCCGCTTTTTCGTTCATCTGCAATGTTCCCGGCCATCCGCCGCGTAAAATGGAAAACACGAGTTTCTCTATCGTCAGAGTTGAAGCTACATCTAAATCAGGTTTTCCCCTAAATAATTCAGATAATGATATAGTGCCGTTTGACTCACCGGATTCGTAAAGCGACATAGGGTACATACGAACGTAAGAGAACCGCCCTGTTCCTGAATGTCGAGTTGTCGGGGGTGTCGCAGAACCCGTAAATATAAACTGACCGCTGATATTTCGTTTGTCGATTTCTCTTCGAGCTGTGTCAAAAAGATTCGGCGCAAGCTGCCATTCATCAATAAGTCTTGGGGTTGCGCCTTGTAATATCAGAGAGGGGTTAAGCGAGGCTATATGAATGTTATTGTCCCCTTGCTTAAAGTCATCCAAATAAACCGCACTGTTGGAAAATTGCTTGGCAGTTGATGTCTTGCCGCACCATTTTGGTCCGACTATCATCAGACCGCCAAGCCCTTGCAGTTTTTCCTCGACGATAGCATCAGTAACTCTTTTTATGTATTTCATAACAAGCATTTCCTTCACTATTTTTGTTAACGTACAAGGACATTAGACTTCGCCCCAATCCTTGCGCTCTCGGTCACTCGGTCGTTCCGATACAAGCACGGTCGCGACCCTCGTTCGCTCGATTATACCACACTCTGTTTTCATTATCAAGTTTGGCGCGTTTTTGTTATGAAGTTTGGCGCGTTTTAATTATGAAGTTTGGCGCGTTTTTGTTATCAAGTTTGGCGTTACTGTCACTTTTAACGATGCAATTTGCAGAGTTTCATTTTGGGTATATTGCAAGGTTTTATTTGGGTAATTTGGAGAGTTTCACTTTGGTAATTTGGAAGGTTTCATTTGGGTGATTTGGAGAGTTTCACTTTGGTGATTTGGAACACCCCGTCACGACTTGCCCGCAACCCAACAGCGGCAACGCAAACGTCACAGCACCGTAGCGGCAAACACCCCCGTCACGATTCACACGCGCATCATCACATTGTACGTCTTTACCACGCCTCGGTAATCAAACTTAATTACCGCAGTATCGCTTACCGACTTAGGCTCTTTCACCGTGACCTTTACCTCGCTGTCACTTGCATACGCCTTAACCTTCGGTACTGTCGTACAGTCAGCGGCAAGCGTAACCACTTCCTCATAAACATCATACCCGACTATTCCGTTTTCACTTGTAGACCTCGCAGGCGTTTCTTTGAGGGTTAGTTTTATATCATTAACCACCACACTCACGCTCGGCACCTTCGGCTGTGCAATCTCAACACCTTTCGCCGAAAACCCAATCCCTGTCAAATCAAACAGCGGGTGCGTTCGCATATACCAAGGCGCATCACTTTCCGCAACTAAATATACCGCGTGTTTTTTGCTAATCCCCGCAATTTTCGCAGAAACATCAGCCGAAAACCTTGTATTTACCTGTGCGCTGTCCGCAGGGACGATTATTTCGCCGAGTTTTCTTCCGCCCCACACATCGTTATCCCAAGGACCGTCAATCCAAACACTTATCTTAAACTCGAAAGAGGCTTTGGGCGTGACAAACAGATTTATCGCCGTATTTTCTCGGATTTCGCTGAAATTAAAATACTTGTACCCTATTATGTCGTCCGACAAAACGTCGGTAATCGGAGCGTGGTCGTTCCATATATCCCACGAGTCCGCCTGTACCTCCTCATTCGACAGGTAACAAGCAATGCCCGCCGAATAGTACCTGTACGGGTCAAGTCCGTTAATGTAAAACCCCTCTGACGTAACCTGCGCCCCTTTGTACTCAAACGCTCCGGCTTTTGCTGTCCAGCCCTTTGCCCTGATTTCTACTCTGCCCCCGTCTGCTACCGATTTCTCGTCCCACGTTATTTCAACGGGCGCAACCATCGGCTGACGAGCATGACCGAATCCTCGCGGCGGGCGATGATAAAACGCATACCATTGGTTGGCTATACATTCTATACTTCCGTGCGTGTTATGCCCCGAATAACTCGTAGTCAACGCCGACCCGTCCTTGTTTCGCACAACTGCCCGCGAGTCCACAAGCACGCCGCCGCTTCTCCAAGGTCCGAGCGGAGTATCGCCAAAAGCGTAACGCAAGGCTGAGTTTGTACTCTCTAATCCATAGTCCGGTCCTGAAAAACCGCTGAACACCCAAACGTACTTGTTGCCGACCTTTCTGATAGAAGCCGCCTCATAAAAATTAAACGAGTGCAAGTCCTCACCCGGGTAAACATGAGGGTAAACCGTTCCCTCAGGGTCTCTTATTTCGCCGTATTTATTGCTCGACGGGATAAAATAATCAATAATCTCCGTACCCTGCCGCAACGAATACATGGTGTTTTGGTCAAGCTCCGCCGCTTGGATTCTCTGAAATCCCCAGTATCCGTAGACGCGAAACCCTATTTCATAATCAGGGTCGTTTTCATCGGTTATGTATTCGATAAAAACCGCAGGGTCAAAACCCATGATACTTTCTTCGACGGTGCTTTTCCCGTCCTTCGTCATGTTAATTGCGATGAAAGGCCCTACAGGGCTGTCACTTTTGGCGACCATTGCCCGCCTGTTTTCGCCGCAGCTATTCGGATAAAGGTAATATTCCTTCGTTTCCCCCGCCCCGTTTTTACGTCTTACCTCAACAAGGTCGGGCGCGTACATAACGTCCCATTGCGCTTCTGTCTGATAGGTGAAAATCGCCCCCTCGTCGCGCCACACGGTTAAATCCTCAACCGCCGCAGACCACGCCCTAATATCAGGTCCGCAGTAGCTGTCCACGCGAACGTCGTGCGAGCCGATTATGTAAGCCCTGTACTTGCCCGGATTTTCGGGGTCCTCAAACACTCGCGGTTCTCCGTCGGGTAAATGCTCCCACAGGGGCAGGTATGGGTTGCCGAATGTTTTGTGTTCTCTTTTCATGTTTACCTCCATTTTTTGTGAATTTTCTACTCTGTTACTCGAAAGTATACCGTGTATCTTTCATCGCAAATATCGTATAACGGGATGAACGAAACCGCCTCTTCTTGAGCTGCGGATATGAAGGTGTCTTTCCAGCTCCCCCATTCGCGCTCGTGAGCGTGTGTCAAGAGTTCCTCCGCTTTTTTGCCGCCTGTATGCAGTGTATGCTGTGTTTCGCAAAGTCCCGCAAGAGTGACAGGTCCGTACTGAAAAGCAACTAACTCTGTGCTACCGGGCAACGGCACAGCGGTAATACCTTTTACAAATCGGCAAACTATCTTGTCGTCTTTTTCCCATACCCGTTCCACGACGGCAAAACCCTTACTAATATCCGAAGAAATCGGCTCCCCGTTCACAGCAATACTCATACTTTCCTTAAGCCAGTACGGAGAACGCAAGTGTAGCTTCATCTTCACAGGTCTGTCTGCTTCTACGGTAAAGCATATCTCATGCGCATCCGGGTGAGAAGCGTAAAGAGATGTCATATCGTTAATATGCTTGCCGCTCGAAGCCGGCATCCAGCCCGAAAGAGTTTCCCTGCGTTGGGTTAACTTCACGGCTGTGCCGTCAATCTCAAACCGCGCTTTGGAATCAAAATACTGACAAACATATACCGCTTCACCATCTTGATAATATATGCCTTTTTCTAAGGATGCGTTAGCTTGTACACTCGTTCCGTGACAGCAGAAAAAGCTGTGGCAGTCGGTGCCCCAGTCTTTCTTGCCGCCGGGCATGAGAGGTAAAAAGTACGCGACTACGCCCTTGTCGTTACCGCCCGGTCTGTAAGACCGCTTATAGGTTTGCGCCATCACTCCATTATATATGTTTTGTTCGCGGTAGTCGGCATATTTTGCATCCCCCGTTCGGCGAAACAGAAAATCCGCCAATCTCATCATGTTGTAGACTGTACAAAACTCTTGGTTCTTATCTCCGAGCCTTGCTGCCAGATTTTGCATGGGAGTCCATATTTCGCCGTCGGTCTGACCGCCTGTGGCATACGCTCCGCGCTTCGTGACAGCAAAATCCCAATATGCCTCAACAATTTCTCTCCAACGCGGCTGACCCGTGACATCGTATGCAAGGGCGCATCCAAGAACCTCCGGAATTGTTGTATTGGCGTGCATATTAGTGAGTACATCTTTCCCATCTGTCAGTGCGTCGAACAAGCGTCCGCGATAATATGCTTCCATGAGCGACATAAAAATCTCGTTTTTCGTAAGCGCGTAGAGCTGTGCCCAAACTTCTAACATCCCGCCCGTTTCCACGTCTAAGATATTTTCAAATTCTTCTCTTGTGAATGTTTCCGCCCACCGTAAAAACCACTCTGCAAAAGGTATCGCAACCGATATGGCTTTTTGCGAACCGGCGTACTGCGCCATATCCGCAAGCCCCATAAATATTTTATGGATAGTATATTGCGGTGCCCAAACGGCTTTTCCTTTCGCTATCCAATGCAGATATTTTTCAGGGATTGCCGCCGCCCAGCCGTTTCCGTTTTCCTTCTGACATTCGGCAAGCTCATCAATGACACGCTCAGCCCTTGCCTTGACTTCTTCGTCGCCTGTGGCATGATAATGAAAAGCCGCGGCAGATAGCCAGTGACCTGCAAAGTGACCGCGCAACTGACAGGTCGGGGATTCCCATCCGCCAAGCATATCCTCCGGAATGGACGGGCATGTGTATCTCCCCGCTTCCATACGGTAATTTTGCAAAAGCCGGTCTCGGCTCAGCATCATCAAATACTCGCGGTTTATCTCCCTGCGCCTGATAAGCTCGTTGTCAAACAGGCTTACTTTTTTTCCGTTTAGTTCTTTAATACTTGTCATATACCGCGCCTCCATGATTACTGTTTGTTATAGACATCATGCTTCGAGTATATCTTATCTCTCACAGCAAATCAATCCATAAATATCAAGCGTCAAATCAAAATATACTCCTTATTCTTTATTCTTTCACGCTGCCGATATTAACTGTCACAAAATATTTTTGAAGGTTAATTCTTCAAAGCAAATTGACTCTGCTTCGTTTGTGGTTCGGAACATGGGTTTGTGGTTTATTTACAATTTCGATTGTTTGCTCATTTGTTTTTATGACACATTCGCCGCCTGATTTTGAAAGAATGTCAAGCCCTGTCAGTTTATGATTCTCCCACCGCATATCTACTTCAAATCCGCCTCGCGCCATCAAGCCTCTTACACTTCCTGAACTCCATTCTTTCGGTAACGCAGGCAAAAGCACAATTTCGCCAACCCTGCTTTGCAGCAACATCTCCGCAATTCCTGCTGTGAAGCCGAAATTACCATCAATCTGAAATGGAGGGTGGTTGCTGAAAAGGTTCGGAAGCGTAGCGTTTCTCAGCAGTTCTTTTGCGTTTGTCAGCGCATTATCGCCATCTCCAAGGCGCGCCCACATATTTATTATCCACGCCCTGCTCCATCCTGTATGCCCTCCGCCGCCTGACAATCTGCGCTCAAGCGTAACCCGAGCGGCTGCCGCCAACTCGGGGTTTTTCGCAGAATCAATCTGCGTTCCGGGGTGTAGCGCAAATAACTGTGATATGTGACGATGCCCTATGTCGATTTCATCATAATCCTCGTTCCACTCCATTATTTGTCCGTGTTTGCCGACCATAATTCCGGCGACTCTTTTCAGCGTATCGGACAAAATTCTTGCAAATTCCGCATCGGTGTTAAGGATTTCCGTTGAGGCAATACAAGCATTAAATAACTCGCGGATAATTTGATTATCCATTGAGGCACCCTTGCATATAACGCCGGTCTCACCGTTCGGGAGTCTATATTCATTTTCCGGAGAAAGAGTCGGGCAAGTGACTAAAAACTCGCCGTCGTCTGTCAAATAATTTACAACAAACTCCGCCGCCTCGCGCATTAGCGGATAATGCTCGCGCAGAAAATTTTTATCAAGTGAAAATAAATAATGCTCCCATATATGCAAGCATAACCACGCCGCGCCCAACACCCAATAACTGGAACTGAGACAGACATCTTGAGGGGCGGTATCTCCCCAAATGTCGGTATTATGATGCGCCATAAAGCCGTTGCAGCCATACATATATTTTGCTGTTTGCCTGCCGTTTTTAACCATGCGTTTAATATGTTCAAACAGCGGTAAATGACATTCTGAAAGATTGCAGGTTTCTGCGTGCCAGTAATTCATCTGTGTATTTATGTTTATTGTATACTTGCTGCCCCAAGCCGGTGCAAAGTCAGTATTCCAGAGGCCTTGTAAGTTAGCGGGCAAAGAACCCGGACGGCTGCTCGAAATTAAAAGATACCGTCCGAAATTAAATAACCGCTCTGTCTCAATGTCTCCTACGTCCAGCTCAACACGGTTATACAGACTCCTGTAATCACTTAAGTGAGCTTCGCAGAGCCTCTCATAACCTAACTTTGCGGCGATTTCAAGGCGTTTTATCGCAGAAGCTTCAGGGTCATTCTCCCGATAGGTCGTGTCGGCGGACAGCAGAATTGTTACGCTGTCTGCTTCGCGTACAATTAAGCTGTTGCCGATAGCTTTAACAATGCCGCCTTCTGAAATAACCTTTATTGCCGCGCATAACTTCCCTCCGCCGTTACAACTGCCGGTCATTACGCTTATGTCAGGCGGCTTGGTATAACTTTTGTCGGTAAACTCGCTGTAATTCGGGTTTCTGTAGGTTCGCGTCTGATATGGCTCGTAGTCCCAAGTGGGGTTTCCCCGCACAATTTGTGTGTGAAATGACAGTGAAGCACTTTTATCGGAGGTCAGGCGAAGCACCATGACGTTATGAGGGTAGCTTGTGAAAATTTCGCGCTTGTATGTGACCCCTCTTGTTAAAAATGATGTTGTGATAACCCCCGTCGTTAAATCAAGCTTGCGTGAATACTTTTCGATCGGGTTTTTGTCGCCCGCAAACAATAAGTACAGATTCCCGAGCGGTTCGTAATGACGCTGTGTCTCGGGGGTTCCCGACAAGGCGAAGGCGCAGAGTTCTTGAGCCTCGATAATTTTTCCGGCAAAAATCAAGCGGCGAATTTCCGCTAAGTTCTCATAAGCAGACGGATTGTTGCGGTCGGTGAAACTGCCGCTCCAAACACTGTCCTCATTAAGCTGTACATACTCCACATACGGTCTGCCGAAAACCATTCCGCCAAGCCTGCCGTTGCCTGTCGGAAGTGCCTCATTCCAGTTTTCGGCGGGGGAGCAAAAGTCAATGATAGTGTTACTTCTCATGCTTACCTCACTTTTGGAGCCGAGTCATAGGCTTGTATCAACATTATACACAAAGTTTGCAAAGCCACAACAATTTTGCAATAATTCAGCAATATTTGACAATAACGCAGCAATATTTCGTTCACTTAGTGCTTGATGTTTCAAGAAAGTTAGAGTAAAATGGTGTAGACTTGAGAAACCGCGAGTACGAGAGAACTGCAATAGAAATTTTGAAGGTGTTTCATAAGTATGAAAGGAATCCGCCAAAAATCAACATTCTTTGCTTTTATCTCAATGCTGTTATGCGTTACTGTGATGAGCGGCTTTGGACTTCCCTGCGCCGTTGCCGTAGCAGCTTCAAACAACACAGGTGTTTCAAACACGGACGTTGAAAATACAGGGATACCCCCCCCCCATAACCTTTACGCGCCTCCCTCTTTACGATGATTATCTTGCCTCGCACGCAGGCGCTCCTTTACCTGTAGATACCATAAATGTTGACATCTTTAATGTTAAAGAAAGCGTAAACACCGAGATACTGTCTGACTTGTCAGGCTTTGCCTCGGTTATTGTTTCTGAGGGCGGATATGCGGTTTGGGAGGTTGATGTCCCGAGTGAGGGACTTTATAACCTTTGTCTTGAGTACTACCCAATTTCGTCTCGCGGAGTAGATATTGAGTTTCGCATCGATATTAACGGTGAGCCCCCCTTCTCCGGTGCTGATATGCTCATGATGACGCGGATATGGACGGACGGAGGTATTGTCAGACAAGACAACAGAGGTAATGACATACGCCCTATGCAAGTAGAAGCCCCGCGTTGGGAACTTCGATACTTCTCTGATGCGATGGGTTATGTCACGGAACCATATTTGTTTTACTTTAATAAAGGCGTAAATACCATAGAGCTCACGCCGATAAACGAACCCATTGCAATGCGCGGACTCTTTTTAGAGAACAAATCCCCGACATCATCTTACATCGAATATATTGCGTCCATTGACCGCGCAGAGTACGCATACGCGCCAACAGGTTACATAAACGAGGTGCAGGGCGAGAGTGCGCGTTTCCGCTCGTCACCGACACTCTATGGGATTTACGACCGTTCATCACCGGGTACAGAGCCTTACAGCATAGATAAAGCTACGCTTAATATGATAGGCGGTGTTCAGTGGAATATTCCGGGACAATGGATAGAGTGGGAAGTAGATGTTCCCGAGGATGGGCTTTACAATATTACGTTCAAGAGCAGGCAAAACTATACTCGCGACAACGTATCCGTGCGCCGCTTCACCATAAACGGCGAAACACCCTTTATCGAAGCCCGCGAAATCAGCTTCCGTTTCATGAGTGACTGGCAGCACACCTCACTCTCTGACGAAAGCGGTGAGCCTTACCTATTCCCCTTGAAAAAGGGAACCCATGTCATACGCCTTGAGGTCACACTTGGCGAGATGGGTTCGTTTCTCAGCGAAGCAGAGCAAATTGTAAACCGCCTGACAGCCGCATATCGCAAAATCCTTGTCCTTGTCGGCACAACTCCGGATCCGAACCGCGATTATCAGGTAGAAAAAGTCTATCCTGAGGTCATGGAGTATTTTGAGCAGGAGATGCACACTCTGAGAGACTTGGTTGAGAGGGTTACAGAATATACGGGCACTCGCGGCAGCGAGATAGCTTCGGCTCAAACGATAGCAAACAGGCTTGAGCGGTTTCTGGAAAAACCCCATACTATCCCCCGGAATATCAATGGGTTTAAGTTAGATATAGGTGCGCTCGCAGCGTTTGTCGTTCGCATGAGTAACTCACCACTTGATATAGACAGTGTCATAATAAGCTCGCAAGGAGCGGAGCTGCCAAAGATACGCGGCGGCTTTTTCTCGCGTATAGCACACGAGCTTCGCTCTTTCTTTGCTTCCTTTTATGTAGATTACGACTCTATAGGGGATGTTTATGATGATAGTGTTCGTCCTCTGGAGGTTTGGATGCTCTCCGGACGCGACCAAGCACAAGTGCTGAAAGGCATTATAGACGATTCTTTCACTCCGCAATCCGGCATAGCTGTGAATATTCGGCTCGTCGCCCCCAATGTGCTTTTGCCGTCGGTTGTCGCAGGCACAGGTCCTGATATTGCCTTACAAGTCCCCGCAAGCGAGCCTGTAAACTATGCTATGCGCGGTTCGGCAATTGACTTAAGCGGCTTTGCGGGCTTTAATGAGCTTAAATCCGATTTTTTTGACAGCTCTTTTGTGCCTTATGAGTTCGACGGAGGTGTTTACGCGCTTCCCGAAACACAAGGCTTCCCAATGTTGTTTTATCGTGTGGACATACTGGCGGAGCTTGGGCTTGCCGTGCCTGAAACATGGGACGATGTCATAAAGATGCTTCCGGTACTCCATAAGAGCAACTTCGATTTCGGACTTGCTACTGACGACCTGCTATCGTTATATGGCGGTTTTCTGAATTTCCTGTATCAGCGTAGCGGCACGGTATATAACGAAGAAGGCTCGGTGACGCTTCTCGATTACCCTGTAAGCGTGGATGCCTTTGAGTTTATCACCTCAATGTACACACAATATAAGTTGCCGAAAATTTACACATTTGCCGACCGTTTCAGGACGGGCGAAATGCCGATAGGAATCAGCGATTACACTCTTTTTAACCAGTTGTCTGTTTCCGCGCCGGAAATAAGAGGATTGTGGGACTTTGCGCCCATACCCGGATATGTTGGCGAAAACGGTGAGATAAATCGCTCGTCCACAGGCGGCGGTGTCTGCTCCATGATGCTTCCGACAGTTAAAAACCATGACGCTGCGTGGGAGTTCTTGCAATGGTGGGTAAGCGCAGAGACACAGACGCGCTTTGGCCGAGAGATGGAAAGCCTCATAGGAGCGGCAGCACGGCATAATACCGCCAATGTCAGGGCGTTTGAGCAGCTTGCTTGGTCGGGCGCGCAGCGCGAAAAAATAATGGAGCAGTGGCAATGGGTCGTCGGCACTCCCGAAGTTCCCGGAGGGTACTACACGAGCCGCCATATGTTAAACGCCATGCGTAAGGTTATGAACAACAACGAAGAGCCTCGCGAAACACTGCTCGATTACGCTCGCGTCATCAATAACGAGTTATACAAAAAACGCTTGGAATTCGGTTTAATCACAGAGTAAGGACGAGAGAATCAACACGTGCTGTAATAAGCACAGGAACACACAGGGGGAGTTACGTTGAAAAAACAACTGCAAGCTCAAATGCGGGTCACATGGAGCCAAATGAAATTATCGCGTATGTGTTACCTCTTTTTGCTGCCTTTTGCCGCGCTGTTTATCACGTTCTATATCGCTCCTATGATTATCTCCATTTATTACAGCTTCACAAATTACAACGTGCTGGAGCCTGCGCGGTTTATCGGTTTTCAGAACTATATAAATCTATTTCTCGCTGATGAAGTCTTTCTGATAGCCCTGCGAAACACTTTCCTGCTTGCGGCAATAACGGGTCCAATAGGTTATATTCTCGCTTTTATATTCGCGTGGCTCATTAACGAACTGCCAAGGTACTTGCGAACCGTTGCGGTACTTGTGTTCTACGCTCCGACTATCTCCGGGCAGGTGTTTTTGGTCTGGCTTATATTCTTTTCCGGCGATGCCTACGGATACCTTAACGCGATACTGATGTATTTCAACCTTATAGACCAGCCCATTTTATGGTTGCTCAATCCCGATTATATGATGACTTGTATTATGGTTGTAGTTTTGTGGATGAGTCTCGGGGCAGGCTTCCTCGCATTCATCGCCGGCTTGCAGGGACTTGACCGACAGCTCTTTGAAGCGGGGCTGATAGACGGCATTAAAAACCGCTGGCAGGAGCTGTGGCACATAACCCTACCCTCTATGAAACCGCAGCTTATGTTCGGTGCGGTTATGGCAATCACCCAAACATTTGCCGTGGCGGATGTCACCATCGCACTTTGCGGATTTCCGTCTACTGACTACGCGGCGCACACAATAGTAAATCACCTGATAGATTACGGCGCGATACGTTTTGAAATGGGTTATGCATCAGCTATTGCCACCATTTTATTCTTGGCTATGATATACACCAACAAAGGTGTGCAGTCACTTTTACGCAAGGTCGGCACTTAAAAGGCGCGTAAGGTCAATCTAAAGACACTGAGGATTATGTTTTTGAATTTAACGAAAGGATATAGTGCGGCGAGTGAAAAGTTTATTAAAACGCTCGGCAAATAGGTCGAGAATAACAGACATATTTGTATACTTGATTCTTATACTGGCAGGAGCGTTCTTTGCTATACCTCTTATATATGTTATCAGCAACGCATTCAAGCCGCTTGATGAGTTCTTTGTATATCCCCCGCTGATTATTGTACGCAACCCTACGATGGATAATTTCCGCGACTTATTCACACTAATGGGGCGCTCGTGGGTGCCGTTTACACGCTACATCTTTAACTCACTAACAGTGACCGCACTCGGTACGGCAGGTCATGTATTAGTCGCCGCGATGGGAGCTTTTGTTCTCGCGAAATACAAGTTTCCCGGCAGCGCGATGTTCTTCCGCATCGTTATCGTCGCCCTTATGTTCTCCGGCTACGTCACCGCTATTCCGAACTATCTTATTATGACGCGCCTCGGCTGGGTAGACAGTTATCTCGCGGTTATTGTACCCGCAATTGCGGCACCGCTCGGACTGTTTTTGATGAAACAGTTTATCGAGCAAGTTCCCGACTCTCTCATAGAAGCGGCAAAAATAGACGGAGCTTCCGAATGGCGCGTGTTTACCCTCATAGTTATGCCTATGGTCAAACCCGCAACCCTGACTCTCGTAATTTTTTCAATACAGGCATTATGGAATAACACCGCAACAACCTTCATATATTCAGAGCAACTGAAAATGCTTCCCTACGCGCTTCAGCAGATTCTTGCAGGCGGTATAGCGCGGGCAGGTGTCGGTGCCGCGGTTGCGCTGTTTATGATAATTGTTCCCATATCCGTATATATCTTTACCCAAAGCAATATCCTTGAAACTATGGCAAACTCAGGTATTAAGGAGTAAATTTCATACAGCGTCGGTCTTTTCGGTTCAAGAAGACCATGTGCGCAATTTTATAGTGAACCGGAAAGTACAGTATAGGAATGAAAAGAGTTGTTTTAGTTATTTTAATCATTTGCCTTATAGCGGCAGTGCCTGTCGGTACAGCAGGAGCTTGGACTCATACTCTCAACTCATCTTATGCGTATAATTACGACTATTGGGGTGTGGAGCGCGAGTCGCCGAGTCCGTATAATGCCGATATTGTTGTAAAGGGAGCGGATCTGGGAATAGGTAATTTCAGAGACCCGCAGGGAGTTTTTGTTGCAGGAGAGCGCGTATTCCTTGTAGATACAGGCAACAATCGCATCATTGAGCTTGACTCGGGTTATAACCTTGTCGCCGTTATAGACAGCTTCAATAATGGCGGACAAAATGACACCTTCAGCTCCCCTTATGATGTTTTTGTGACACCGACCGGTGATATTTATGTAGCGGACACTAACAATCATCGCATCGTCCATATGAACGCAGATCTTGAAGCAATCAAGATTATCACAAAGCCTGATGATGCACTTATGGACGAGATAGCTGAGTTTCTGCCTCTTAAACTTGTCGTGGACAATGCAGACAGACTTTATCTCGTTGCACAAAACGTAAGTCGCGGACTTATGGAGTTTAGCCCGGACGGCTCTTTTGCCTCATACCTTGGAGCGAACCAAGTGAATTTCTCAGTTGCTGACATGATATGGCGCACTATATCCACGCGCACACAGCGTGAGCAGATGGCACTCTTTATTCCCACAGAATACAACAATGTTTTCCTTGACCATAAGGGGTTTGTGTATACTACAACCTCGGCTATAAACGAAGAAGATTTAATAATGTCATTTACACAAGACGATGACAGCTTCTTAACAAGACTGCTCGGCATTGGGGAGAGTTTCAATGTTGAGCCCGTACGCAGGCTGAATGCCATGGGTGCGGATATACTCATACGCAACGGCTGGGTCACGCCTATCGGAGATTGGGACTGGTCGGATGCCGGCGGTGTCAGCGGTCCGTCAAGGCTTATGGACATAGCTGCCGACGACCAAAATTCATACTATGTTATAGACAGGGTACGTGGTCGTATCTTCGGCTATGATTTTCAAGGTAACATACTCTATATCTTCGGCGGACTCGGCAATATGGCGGGGCATTTTCAAAATCCGACCGCTATCGAATATATAAACGGTTCACTTCTTGTCGTAGACTCGCGTAGTGCCTCAATGACGGTTTTCAATCCTACTGAATACGGTGCGCTCATACACAGAGCCCTTGAAGAATATTATGTCGGAAACTACGAGCTATCCGGGCAGCTTTGGGAGCAGGTGCTGATGTTAAACGCGAACTTCGATCTCGCATACATCGGAATCGGGCGTTCACTGCTGCGTCAGGGACGCTTTGAGGAAGCTATGTACTATTTTGAGATGAAAGCGGATTTCGACAACTACTCCAAGGCGTTTGCCGAATACCGCAAGCAAGTCGTAGAGGATAACATCAGCTATGTGGTCGGCGGACTTTTCGCGCTCATCATTGTTTTCGGAGTATATAAGCATCTGAAAAAGCTGTTTATGTTAGCCGGTAAGGATATTTCCATATTCAAGACGAAAAAACGTAATATCACAAATCAAAATGATAAGGAGGGATTGGCATGGGAGAACTGAGAAAACCACTGCGTTATGCTCTGCACGTCATTTTCCGCCCGTTTGATGGTTTCTGGGATCTCAAGCATGAGAAACGCGGCTCCCTGTCCGCCGCGCTTACCATTTTCGGATTGTGGCTCATCATTTACGCGCTGTCATATCGGTATACCGGATTCCCCGTTCAAATCATCAATTGGGAGTACTTTAACATCTGGCGCGCAATGCTTATGACCGCTGTTCCGCTCCTTTTGTGGTGCGCTTCAAACTGGTGCCTGACTTCGCTCTTTGACGGTAAAGGTTCATTCAAAGACATTTTCATTGCCTCTTGCTATGCTCTTACGCCTTTCATACTTATTAACCCCGTTCTAATCATTATGAGCAACCTCATCACCGTAGACGAGATTGATTTCTATTCGTTCTTCTTTTATCTCGCGCAGGTCTGGTTTATCTTCCTTATGCTCGCCGCAATGGTGGAAACACATGAGTATTCCATGACCAAGGCAGTATTTTCAAGTCTTTTCACAATTATTGGGATGGGTATCATGATTTTTCTGTTTTTTATTTTCTTCAGCCTGCTTACCGATGCCGCTGCATATTTTATAGCGTTATACAAAGAGATTGCGTATAGGTTTTACTAATATGAAACATTTTTATCCAAAAATCTTAATACTCTTGCTCGTACTTCTTTTAGCTGCCGCATGTGCGGAATCCGTGTCTGTTTCGGAGTACATTTCGCCGTTTTTCCATGAAGACGAAGACGAAACTACTCTCGTAACGGAAAACGAGTATCTTCATCTGTCGTTAGACTGCTCGACTACGCAGTTTACTCTCACCGACAAGCGCACGGGTATGGTGTGGTACTCTAACCCTCCGCAAGCGGAAGACGATGCCATCGCCATTGGCGCAATGCGAGAGAAACTGATGTCACAGGTTATCTTAAACTACGGTCAGCAGAACGGCGTAGTTACGGAGTTTAACAATTATTCGCTCAGCATATTAAACAACTCTTTTACTTGGGAGCTTCTGCCAAGCGGTATAAAGGTCATGTATACAATCGGAAGGTTTGAGCGCGAATACATTGTGCCGCCTGCGCTGACCGAGTCACGTATGCATGAGTGTTTATCTCTGATGAACGAGGATGCGCAAAAAGCGGTTGCTAACTATTATAGGATTATTGACATAAACAATCTGCGCCGCAGTGATAACCTCGACGAGCTTTTGGAAAAATACCCGACGCTTGCGGATGAACGTATGTTTGAACTCCGCGAAGGCTTGCAGGGTCACATTATGGCTCGCCTTGAGGAATATTTTGAGGAGATTGGATATACTCGGGCGGATTATTTGGAAGATATAGCTGACAGCGATACTGAAACAAGCGAAAACCCTGTATTTAACATATCTGTTTTGTATGAGCTCGACGGTCCTGATTTTGTTGTCACTGTACCGCTTGAGGAGCTTGAAGCACTGTCGATATACCCTGTCTTGAACATAGGCTTGCTGCCGTTCTTTGGAGCGGGTGGCGTTGATGACGAAGGTTTCATCCTTGTCCCTGACGGCTCCGGCGCTCTCATAACCTTCAATAACGGACGGCATAACCAAAGCATATACAACAACTCCGTTTATGGTTTTGACTCAGCTCTCAAGCGCGATGCCATCGTTATTGACAACTCGGCGGCTTTTCCCGTGTTTGGTATAAGTAATAACGGCAGTTCTTTTGTATGCGTACCGGAAGACGGCGCGGAATCCGCTTCCGTCACGGCGGATGTTAGCGGCAGGCTTAATTCATATAACTCCGCTTCTGCCTTTTTTACCGTAACCAATTGGGACGACGTAGATATATCCAAAGCAAACCTGAACGTGAAAGTGTTTGAACGTCAAGAGCTCTCCGGCGAGCTGCGCCAGCGATACATTTTTCCCGACAAAGACGGCTATGTGGGCATGGCAGAGGCATACCGCAGCTATCTGCTTGGCAAATACCCGCATCTTCAGCAGACAAGTGAATCGGATGTCCCCTTTTCGCTCGGTCTTATAGGCGCAATTGACCGCAGGGTGAACAGAGCCGGTGTCGCGGTTACGACAGCCTTTCCGCTCACGAAGTATGACGAAGCTACGGGTATAATCTCTCAGTATGCGGATGCAGGCATTAACAATCTGCGTGTCAATTACATCGGCGCGATAAACGGCGGAGTAATACATGACCCGCCCGTTAAATTAAATCCGATATCAAGCCTCGGCGGAAAAAGCGGCTTCACTCAAATGCTTGATGCCGCAAGTAAACAAGGTGTGGACGTATTTATCGAAGCGGACTTTACTTTTATGTACAACACTGATATTTTAAGCGGTTTCTGGCAATACCGCGACGCGGCGAAGCGACTGAGTCGCGAGACGGTTCAGGTTTTCCCGTACAGCTTTGTCTGGTATGGCGAGCGCACGGGAGCATACGGTCAAAGGTATTCAAGTTATCTCGCCGCGCCCGCTTTTACAATGAAAGCTATTGACAGTTTTCATTCGCAGCTTGCATCGTTTGGCGGACAAAATATCAGCTTTGCCGACATCGGCAGCTCGTTAAACTCGGATTTCAACACGAAAAACCACACCTCGCGCTTTGAAGCCGCACGTCTGCAACAAGCTAAGATGGCGGAGCTCAGTGCGAGCGGCACACAGCTTATGATACACACGGGTAATATTTATGCTGCCGTATATGCCGATTTTATTGTCAATATGCAGCTTGATTCTCTCGGTTTTCATATTACGAACGAGAGCGTACCCTTTTATCAGATTGTTCTGCGAGGGCTTGTCCCGTATTCCGGCGAGCCGATAAACCTCGCGGACGACTACAGATACGCGTACCTCAAAGCTGTGGAAACAGGCGCAGGGCTTAACTTCTTGTTTATGAACGCGGCGGGCGAGATGATACAGGATACGAATTACACAAAGTTTTTCGCGTCAGATATAAATCGCTGGGGAGACATTCCCTTTGAGTTATACCATGAATACAACGATGCCTTAGGACACACCGTTAACTTGCGTATAACAGATCATCTGAGAATATCGGAGTATGTTTATATGACTGAATATGAAGATGGGACGCAAGTATATGTTAATTATGGGAACGATGTATTTTCAAATAATGTAATTACAGTCGCCGCTATGGATTTTGAGGTAATCAAATAAAATGAAAAAAGATACAATGCCAAAATATAAAAAGAGAAAGATGACCGCAATTGCCGTCAGGAACGCGAAAAATGGTTATATGTTTTTGCTGCCGTTTCTGCTTGGGTTTATTCTGTTTCTTGTCGTGCCGCTCTTTACATCACTCCGGATGAGTTTCTCTGAGGTTGGGTTCAGTCTTGACGGATTCACTATGACAAGTGTCGGTCTTGCTAACTATACACGCGCATTTACCGTTGACCCTGAGTTTAACCGCTTTTTTGTCGCGGAACTCACGAAGATTGGTACGCGTGTCCCGTTCATCATTGTAATGAGCTTCTTCACGGCTTTAATTCTTCAAAATAAATTCAAGTTCAGAGGACTGGCGCGCGCCATATTCTTCCTGCCTGTCATTCTCACATCCGGTGTCATCGTGGGCATTGAAACAAACAACTCACTTATGAATAATCTGCGCGGCATAATGCAGGAATCCTCTAATGTCGGGTATATAACCGACGTTCTTGAAGATTTACTTCTTGGCGGCATTGCGCGATATAGTGCTGTCCAGTTTGTTCTAAGCGCGGTCAACGGCATATACGACATTCTTATGTCATGCGGGATACAGATACTTATTTTCCTCGCAGGGCTGCAAGCTGTTCCCGCCAGTCTGTATGAGGCGGCAAAAATCGACGGAGCGACGGGTTGGGAGTGCTTCTGGAAGGTGACTCTTCCCATGGTAAGCTCGCTCATTGTCGTAGCGACTGTCTACTCGATTATTGATACCTGCGTTAGGACTGACAGTGAACTCTTCACCAGAATACGACAGCAGATGGTGGTCAGCATGAATTACGGATATGCTTCCGCCATGGCATGGATATATTTTGTGTCCATAATGGTAATTATAGTTGTCGTGGTGGGCATATTGTCAAAGGTGGTGTTCTATGATGAGTGATGCCAAGATAAAAGTAATGAGTATGAGAGAGCGCAGGCTTATACGCAAGAACAAGAGCTTGGAAAAAGTGAAACTGACCCCTGCCGCCGCTCGGCGAAAAACAGGCAAGATGATTTTCAGCGTACTGCGCGGACTGCTTGTCTTCGGTCTGTGTTTTCTCATAGTTCAACCCCTGCTTTCCAAAGTGTCAATCAGCTTCATGACAGAGTCCGATTTATATGATTCTACTGTTATAAACATTCCGCGTGAACCTACACTCGATAACTACAGTCTTGTTTATGAATTGATGAATTACGGCAAGAGTCTTTTTAACTCAATTTGGATTTCAACCATAGTCGCGATTCTTCAGGTCATGGCAGCGACGCTTGTCGGCTATGGCTTCGCGAGGTTTAATTTCCCGTTTAAGAAACTTTTGTTTGGGCTTGTTCTCTTAACAATAATAGTTCCTCCGCAAACAATTCTTACCTCACTATATCTGTCTTTCCGTTACTTTGATGTTTTCGGGCTGGTGACGCTCATACGCGGCGAACCTATCAATATGCTTAATACTATCTTGCCATACCTGCTAATGGTAAGCGGTGTCATGGGTCTAAAGAGCGGACTGTATGTCTACCTCATGCGGCAGTTTTTCCGGGGGATGCCAAGGGAGCTTGAGGAAGCGGCGTATGTGGATGGTTCAAACGCTTTCAAGACATTTTATATGATTATGTTACCCAACGCCACGCCGATGATGGTTTCTTGCTTCCTGTTTGCGTTTGTATGGCAATGGACGGATTCGTTCTATTCTTCGCTCTTCTTTAGAGATGTACCCCTTGTCGCCGTATCTCTCGGTGCACTGGCAGACCGTTTCGGCGGTTACTGGACAAGCACTATGGGTATGGCAGGCATACCGCCGGCTTCTTTGGTACAAGTTATACTGGCGGCAGGCGTACTGTTAACCATAGGTCCGATAATCGGCATATATCTTTTCGCTCAAAAGGGCTTTATCGAAAGCGTAAGCAAGTCCGGCATTAAAGGATAACATACGGTCGGCGGACAAGCCCGCAAGCGAATATCAAATGAGATATAGTCAAAATTCCGGAGGTGATGCTTATAAATCTTAAAACAGCCAATACTCATATGCCCCGTGACCCGGCGACTTCGTAACCCCGCGTTTTTCGTAATACACAAACTATTTAATAAAAAAAGGAGAATCCAAAATGAATCGAAAAAGACTCACAGCGTTACTTTTAGTCATGTTGCTTATTGTTAGTATGGTTGCGGCATGTAACAAAGACAATAACGCACAAACCCCGTCGCCAACCGAGAACACAGGCACGGGTGACGGACCCGGCCCCGTCGTGCCGGGCGGCACATTTCGCGACCTCGGCGGCTTGGAAATTATCGTAAGCGACTGGTGGTCAGACAATGAAGCCGTAGAGGGACCTGCACTCAACCTGCGTGACGAAGAGTGGCGCGAATACCGTGACATGATTTTTGAGGAAGCCAACTTCACACTCAGACGCGAGAACATTGGCGGTTGGGGCGACTCCTATATGGAGCTTTTCACAACGACAGCAATGGCAAACGATTGGAGAGCGGATGTCTACATCATGCAAGCCGACTGGGCTTTTAACCTGATGAAACAGGGGCTGCTCTATCCCTTAGATACGATTGACTCTCTCAATTTAAGCGATGCCAAATGGAATCAGGCCGCAATGGACCCATTAAAGATGGGCGGACACACATACGCTATTACTGCCGAGGAAGTTGAGCCGCGCGGCTTCATATTCTTCAACAAGCGTATGTTTCAAGATGCGGGTATCGATCCGGACGAACCCTATGCTCTTCAAGAAACGGGAGAATGGACATGGGATAAGTTTATAGAGTATTGCGAAATTTTAACCCGCGATACCGACGGTGACGGCATTGACGACGTCTTCGGGTTTACGGGTTTCGCAGGCGATGCTATCCCTCTCTTCCTCGCGTCGAACGGGTCGCGGTATTTTGACATAAATGCCGACGGCACCTACAGAAACGCAACTCAGGATCCCGCAACTTTGAGAGCGCTTCAGTTCGTCGCTAACTTAGAAAAGTATATGCCGACAGCTCCGTCGGAAGTCGGGGACGGATGGGCTTGGATGCGCGAGGCTGCATTTATTGAAGGACATGCCGCTATGATAACTCAAGAGATGTACGCGACGCGGTCTTTTGAAGCCATGAGCGACGACTGGGGAGTACTTATGCCTCCTAAAGGTCCGGATATGGATGAATACAACACCTACATTTGGCAAAACGTAATGGTCATGCCGTTTAATATCGACCCGCAGAGGGCTGAAGATATTATGTACGGATACAACCTGTACTACGAACCTCTCCCCTACGATTTGGCAAATCCGGACTTCTGGAAAGATGGCGGCTGGGGTTATAGTCGTGTGCGCGATGCAAAATCTGTTGACATAACGCTTTCCATGTTCTATGAACAAGGTCTCTATTTCAGTAAGATTCACCACTTTGTGGACGGCATATCTTGGGGAGACCTGCTTGAATACGGTATTTGGGATGGTGAGGCAGTCGCCGGAAAAATAGAGGCGATGCAGCCTGTAGTTGACGCAGCCTTGGCATCTTTCAACGAGTTGATTTTAGCGGGAGCGCCTGAGTATGTTGAACCTGCGGAATCAACAGTGCCGCAGCCAAAGGTTGACACCGTCTTGCCTTATGACGGCTTAGAAGATATGATGACCGGACTTGCCGGATTTGAAACCGACTTTATCGGCTATCAAAACAATTATGCCGCCGGGCACGGTCGTCTGGCATTAGCCGGCTCTCCGCCGACCGAATGGGTTGATGGCAGTGGCTTGCTCGTATCCGGTCTTGTAAACGGTTGGGATGGCGTAGATATTCTGCTTCAAGGCTTGCCTGATGGCACATATATCCTTGAAGTTGAGTTTGATTCGGACGCAACAGACAGCTTCGTTATCGCTAACTGCGATAGTAACGCGGCGTACGTCACAGGCGGCCCGATTGTCACCTACACATTCGATGTAGCAGACGGAAAATATGACGGCACAAACCGCCTGCGTTTGATGCCCGAAACACGCGACGACTTCTATATTGTCAGCATCACACTCTCCGCAGCGTAACCCGAAATTTAATAAACAAGGGGCTGTCGCTCACGATTTCTTAAAATCGTTTTGCGACAGCCCCTTTCTTCCTCGTCGTTTTTCCAATAGTGCCGACCATATCATCTGTTAACCGATGCCCGAATATTTATTTTGATAAGCGTTTCGTGAGTTAAATACGAAACATTACCTCCATCCACATAAATATAGTCAGGCTGCAAGTTTACCTGCAAATTCTGCGCAACGTGGTCATTGAGCCGAAAGCGCAGCAGCGCGAATCTATCCGACTTATGACATACATAATTTATTTTGTCACTTGTCACGTTTATTAAAAGCCGCCCATCCACTACATTATATTCGGGCTTTCCACTGATGTTGTCTTGTTCAAATTCCACGTCAAGTACATCAAAAATTTCCGGTATAGGAAAAGACAGATATATCCCTTTATAGTCGCCCTTCGGCAATGCTTCCATATGGATAGCGACCGCAGTCTGCGTATTCTTCGCACCTTCAAGTGTTGTGTCCCCTTCTAAATAAGCGCGCAGTATTGAGAGTGTTTCATTGTTTATCGCAGGTTCTGCCGATATGCGAAAATAGTCAAAATCCGCATGACCACCAACTACTTGTGTCGAGTAATAAAATAATGCGAAGCGGTAGCCCGTGAAATGTGTCAGCTTATATTGCATGGGCAGAGTGTCGCCGATAGCACACCAACGCAGCTCATCAAGACTGTAGTAAAAACGCGCGCTATCCGATATGTCAAAATTAAAATCCACCCGTAGGTATAAACGCTCCTGTCGGAGTAAAATGCTCCGTACTTCTATCGGGCTTCCCGAAGCAGCATTGACCATGACTATGTATTTTTGTCCGTTTACCATCTTAACACCCACATAGCCGAACATATCTTGAAGAGCTGCTAATCCCGCAAAGTCGCCGTCATTCATTCCGCCCGTGTCTAAGGCAGCCGTACCTGCGCTCGTCGGCCCGAAAGTCCGTTGTGTCAAGGTGTTGCGAGCATCCATCAATCCATTGCAAAGGTATGCGGATTTTAGCCGAAAGTGACTCGGTCGCTCCGTAAGTGACCAGAGGTTGTGGTCGGGATTGTGATTAAATTGCCATGAAAGCAAGAGCTTCGATTCGACTGCGTTGTTTTCTCCCTGCATTGTTTTAATGCTTTTCGTCATTGGTTTGACTTGATAAAACTCGTCTGAAATAATGACATTTTCCTCTATACTCCTTGCGGCGGGCAACCGCATTACTTGAGGCACACAACCATCCACTCCAAAAACAGGCCAACCATCCGTCCATTTCACCGGTACAAGCACGGGAATCCTGCCAACCGCTCCATGGTCCTGAAACAACATGGCATACCAATCCCCATTCGGCGTGTCGATGATGCCGCCCTGCGCCACTCCCATGTTTTTGTATTCCAAATCATCATCCAACACTATGCGTCCCTCATAAGGTCCTTTAATATGGTCTGAGCGATAACATAACTCTATGCGCCTTCCTGAACCTGTCGGCGGCCATGCGATAAGAAACAGATAATATCGTCCGTCTATCTTATGTATGTGCGCTCCTTCGGCAGGCAGTCCGCCGTTTCCTCCCGCGTCGGCTTTGTCAATTATAATATCATCAGTACTGCCGGGTAAAAGTGCGGTAGCATCTGTTGTCAGTTCAACAATTCTTATAGTTCCTCCTCCATAAACGAGGTACACGCGTCCGTCATCGTCAAATAACAGCGACGAATCGTGGTACATCTTATCTATCACATATCGCCGCCAAGAACCGCTTTCAATATCCTCGGTTTGAAAAATATAGGTTTTGTTAGTGGTAAACGACGCAACGGAAACGTAATATGTGCCGTTTTTATAACGCAGAGAGCTTGCCCAACTGCCTTTTCCGTAAGCAGTAGCACCATTTCGTAACGCACAGGCATCACTATCGTCTAAAATATCATAAGCATAATTCACAATCCTCCAATGAACCAAATCATACGACTTCATCAACGGAACTCCCGGACAGAAATACATCGTGGTGCTTGTCATGTAATAGCAGTCTCCGACGCGAACTACGTCGGGGTCGGGGATGTCAGACCATATGAACGGATTTGTAAACATTCCTTCACAATTGGCGCGTGTTAAAAAAGATGCGCCGATAATGCTGAACACATCTCCCGGCATAGGCGTTTTCATGGTAAATACCGCAGTATCAATAACGTTATCATCGGCATATGTGTCCGTGTGTTGAACATTTTTCTGCCGTATACGACGAAATTCCTTTGGTGTGCAATTGTTCTGTTGCTTAAACGCCCTGTTAAATGAACTTATACTCTGATATCCGGATTCATGGGCGATGACGGTCACTGGTAGATTTGACCTCAGAAGTAAATTTTCAGCCTTTTTGACTCGTATTTTTGTCAGATAATCGTAAAAATACATATTTGTACATTTAAGAAACCATCGACTGAAATAATGCTTACTGAAGCCTGTGGCCTTCGCCGCCATACTTAGTGTCAGTTTTTTTGAACAATTCCAGTCTATGAAATTGATACATACGTCTATTCTGTCCGCATATTGTGTGCGCGTGTTTGAGTAGATTTCTTTGTGATTTTTTCTCCCCAGTTGCAAAGTAATGTTGATAATTTCGTTAACGATGGCAATATCATAATAGGGGCGACGGTATAAATCCTCATCCAACATTTTCAGAAGAGCGTTTTTGATAACCTCGTGTACATCCGGGTCAGTCTCAGATGTGAGCAGGTATGGTTTTTTGTACAAAAAGGTCATGCTTCCTAATACGCGGATTGTGCTGAGGAGTGCCAAACTAAACAGCAATATGATTCGCCGACCGTTTGATTCAGGCGCGAATATGGTATGGGAGCACCGTGAAGGAATAATCAAAATGTCGTATTCATTTAGGTTGTATTGGTGATGTTCTGCCTCCATCCGGTACACATTACAAATGGGCATGACTATCTCTACCGCGTCATGCCGGTGTTTGGGGTAACTGTTGACATCGGTATTGTCGTAGAATGAAAACGACTGCTCCGTTTCGTAATTCATTACTTCAAGAGTATCCTCTGATTCTTTTGCCATAACAT
>Ga0099364_10003128_pt1 | contig 25972 bp, 20 predicted proteins | sample TergutTh196P3_FD_73070 | JGI IMG/M metagenome (GOLD analysis project Ga0099364, IMG submission 73070) | Microcerotermes parvus P3 segment gut microbial communities from Pointe-Noire, Republic of the Congo - Th196 P3 | ecosystem: Host-associated > Arthropoda: Insects > Digestive system > Gut ...
ACTCCTTATTCCACAAAGTAGCCACAATGTATCACGAAAATAATTCTATTGCAAGACAAAAACCGGGCGAATCGCCCGGTCAATGCTTATTGATTGCTGATTAGTATTATTCGCGGCTGCGTTCGGCGCTATTTTCTACGCTTTGCGTTTTGACCCTTTGACTGCCGCCAGCGCGCCCAGCGCGAGGAACAGCCCAAGACCGGCGCCTGTGTCGCATCCGCCGCTACTGCCGTTACGCTTGATTGCAGTAAAGTTTATTGACGCATCGGCAACAATTGTTACACCTTCAATTACCTCGTTGACATTAAGGGAAATCACAACATTGGCTCTGTTATCAGACGTGAGCTCCATTTCTATCGTTGTGGGCACACCTTCGATTTCAATATCAAATGTATACGTGTTACCCGCCTCAGAAAACGGTACATTCACTGGCACCGGTGTGGTCATGCTAACAGGTAAAGTATATTCGTCGCCTTCAATCGTAGCTTTTAAATCGTATCTACCGTTTGAAGATAAGGTAAGATGACTTTCAGTCACATTACTCATGGTGAAGATCACCGAACCTGTTGCGGTAAGGCTGACATCAAATGGGCTAGGTTCGCCGCCCCCTTCTGTAAGTGTACCTTCAATTTCACCTGTACCAGATCCCATTCTCCAAATCCCGGCAAGCTGCTGCGGATTTGCTTCCGCTGCGTACCCAACCAGAAAAACTCCGACAAATACCGCTGCCACTGTAAGCGACAACAACGCGAACAAACTGCGGTTTCTTTTTCCTGACATAACGAACACCTCTCCTTTAATTTTTTTTGCAAAATCCGGAACGATTTTCAGCGCAAGACAAACCGCGCGTTAATCCTATTCACTACCCGCGGCAAACCTGTTTGTCGAGCAACAGTTCCCCGGAGGAAATATTTTCTATGGGGGTAAAAGATCGCCTTGCCGAACACTCGGCTTTATACGCAAGGCGCGTAAACGCGAGCAGATTTGCCTGATTCTCCGGCGTAAGCTTCTTAAAAAGCTCCATTGCTTCTTCTGATCGACCCACCGTGACCACCTTCTGTATTTTAAGTTATCAATTTTATTGTATCAAAAAATATAACGTTGTCAAACTCAAAATTATCTCTCAATTAAATGATTGATGTTTTCGTTGCTTTTCAATTTCTTATTTGCTATTCTTTTGCGGCGAGAGGAGTTATTATATGCGTGAAAAGATACGGCAAATCCGATATGCTTTAGGAATGAGTCAGAAGGAGTTTGCAAAACGACTGGGGTTAACTCAAACAACTCTCTCAATGATTGAGGGCGGCAAGAGCGTTATTGTCGAAAAAAACATCAAGCTCATCTGCGCGACGTTTAATATCAGTGAACACTGGCTGCGGACAGGCCAAGGCGAAATGTTCCTCGCCTCGCCTTATGAAAAGGAGTTCGGGGATATTTTTTCCAAGCTGACGCCCGACACGCAGGACTGTCTGCTCGCCATAGCGAGAGAACTCCTCGCCGTCCAAAATAAACTGCTAAAAGAAATCGACGTGAACGGTTAGCGCCGCAGAGCTAAAAAATCCTCCGGCAGCATTGCCTTTACTTTTGAATCCTTGAAGTCTTTGATGTTTCTGGTGATTATATAGTCCAATTCCTTTTCAACGGCGCATTGCATTTGCATATCATCCTCGATATCTTTGAGACTATCGGAACAAAGAACCTCAATCAGCATTTTGTGATCTATGCCAATAATATCGAAACTGTTGCAAAGCATCAGTAATATTTCTTTACGCTGCGCAATGCTTCGTTCTTTTCTTAAAATATAAAACATGTTCAATATAGTATGGCAAGCTAAATAGCCTTGTACCTCATTGTTTATGCAAAGCTCGATTATTGCTTTCGCGTTTGCGTGAAATGGTTCTCGACACAAAATCCAGTCCAACACAATATTTGTGTCAATTAAAAGGGCCGTATTTCTCATACAAATACTCGTCCCTTTCTCTCTGTATATCAATATCTTTATCAATACTGCCTGAATATTTCTTGAAGATACGCATAGCTTCTTCTTTTGACATTAAGGTTTTAGCCGGTTCTTCTTCCTCCGTAAAGAACATGATAAATTTACCCCTCTTTACGGGAGCTTCTTGGTTAAGTTCAAATATGCCATTATCATAAAACCCATTGACCGCCTGCATCGGAATCCTCCTAATCGTCGCGGACTTTTTTTCGATAATGCGCGTCGGCACGTTCAGGCAGTATGATTATAACGCATCGCGCGCATCCGGCTACGCCTTCTTAAACCCGTTGAACCACGCTCTTTCCCCGAAGGGCTTTTTGTCCGGGCGCTTTGTCGGCTGTTCCGCTATCCCCACGGGCAGAAAGCAAACCAGGTCGTAATCCTCGGGAACGCCGAGGATGTCCGCCATCTTCCGGCCAATCGCGCCCTCTCCGGTGATTTCCCCCTCGACCCAGCAGCTTTGGTAACCGAGCTCGACTATCGCAAGCAGCATATTTTGAATCGCCGCCGAATAATCCTGAACACTGAAGCATCTGTCCGCGTAAGCGATCAATTTTTGGGTCAGCACGCAAATAACAGCCTGAGCGGTATCGGTGTGCGACGTGATGACTTCGCGGAATTTACGGAGAACATCGGCGTCGTCCACGGCAATCAGGCTCGTCGTCTGTTTATTGCACCCCGAAGGCGCGGCCAAACCCGCCTCGATGATCTTTATCAGGTGTTCCCTTGGAACGGCGGTATTCGCATACCTGCCGCGATAACTCGTCCTGCTGTTGATAGCGTCTAGTGCGGTCATGAATAATACCTCCTCGTTTAGAATTATGTCACTCCGGCTCGCTGAAACGCCCCATGAACAGAATCGCGCCCGTCTGATTGTCCGCGATGAAAAATATAAACGGGTGATCGGCGCGGAATTCATAAGGCTCGCGGGGCGGAAACGCCGCCGTCGTGCGCGTGATCGCGATCCCGGTCACCGCCGCCGCCTCCGTCTTCTCCTCGTCGAGCGTGATCTTCGTCTTGTGGATTATGCGCGACACGCAGAGCTCGTCTTGGATGTTGGTCATATTTTTGAAATTATCCCGGCTTCGCTCAAAGATACTTTGCAAACCCATCGATTTGAAAACCGGCGCGAGCTCCATCTCCCACTCCAGTTCAAATTTAGGGATATAAACGCGCACTCTCTCGCGCGGGGCGCGCTCCCTCCAACCGGCAAAATCCCCCGCCGCTAGAGAGGTCTCAAGCGATTTAATACCGCCCCGCTCTCTCGGAAGCAGGGCTACGAATGAACGCCTGCCATCCTCGTAGGGCATCTCCAAAAGCTGGAAATCCTCGGTCTCGAAGTACGGAAACGTGTTGGTCTGGGTCATGAACTCCGTCTCTTGCTCCGTCACCCCGAAAAATGCGCCGCTTGAAGTGTCTTCCTTTTCGAAGGGTTCCTTCCATTTGGAGAAGAAATAGACCGCGTTCGTCAGAACGAGCGACGTGACGTCAGGGCCGTTCGGCATCAGGTCGTCGCGCTGGAAAAGATCCTTTATCATGCCGCGCGTGCGTTCGGCGGTCCACATGTTTATGGCGTCCTCCGCGTCGCGCCATTTCAGGCGGAAGTCGAACTGTGTCACCTCGCCGCCGTAATAATCCCCGATGATCGACAGATAAGAGGGCAGCAGATCAAATTCGATATCCGGCCAAATCGCGTTCGCCACGGACAACTCGCCCTCCGCGCCGGCTTCCAGTTCGTTCCTCAATTCACTCATCGACGGATGAATATCCTCTTGATAACGCATGACCTCGCGGACCTCGCGCTCTGCCTCGCCGGAAGTTCCCGCGAAAAGCATCGCCATCGCGGACGATATGCTGTAGGGAGAGAAGAAAATATTGCCGTCTTCGTTGGAGAGCCCGGCGTACATGTCGAAGGCGAAACTATTCACCGATTCCGCCGCCGGTTTAAAACCCGCCTCGGCTGCCCCCGACGCTAATGCCGCCTTCGCCGTAAAAAAAACGATCACAAATATCAGAACCGCGCGTATAACCTGTTGATTGTTCATTGCCGCCACCCCCTCTGTCAGGACTATATACCGAAGCGCGGCTGTCGGTCAAGTTATGCGATTTGCCGGAAAAAAAATTTTGTTATTTTTGTATTTTTTTGTGTATATGCGCACAATTTCAATTTAAGATACGATATACTTTACGAGCGCCGCAAATTTCGATTATCCGAGGCGGCGTCCGAAAAGGAGCGATTCGCCATGCGATACACCGGAACAACCGTGCGCGGCATACGTATGCCCATCGTCCGCAAAGGGGACGACCTGATTGCCATAATCACCGAAAACCTCGAAAAAGCGGCTCTGAATGAACGTTTCCATTTCAAGGACAACGATATTGTGGGCGTCACCGAGTCTTTTTACGCGCGGGGTCAGGGGAATATCGTCACCTTGGACGACGTGGCGGAGGATGTCGCCCGCAAAGTCCCGGAGGGCGACATCGCCATAGCGTACCCCATCTTGAGCCGCAACCGATTCCTGCCGATGCTGCGCGGTATCGTGAAGGGCATCAAAGCCCCGGCGAAAATCCGAATTTACTCGTCCTATCCTACCGATGAGGTTGGGAACCACATCATCGAACCTCTATCGTACTTCGAGCGTAAATCAAAGCTCGCTTCCGAGTGCTTCGGCGAGACGGAATGGGAAAAGACATTCGGACGGTACAAGCACACTTTCACGGGCATCGACTACGTGGAACTTTTCCGCAGCCTCGACCCCGACCGCGTCGAGTTCTGGTTTGCCAACAACCCCCTCGACATTTTGAAACGCGACCACAGCGTGATAATCGCGAGCATACATGCCCGCGCCATGCATCGGAAAATCCTGAGCGCGGGCGGCGCGGAGTGGCTCTGCGACCTCACTGAAATCTGCAACGCTCCCGTTGGGGAAGGGGCGGGATTTAATCCCGAATTCGGTCTTTTGGGATCGAACTTCTCCAGCGATTCCAGCCTGAAACTGTTTCCGAGGGACTGCCGGAAGTTCGTCGATGAATTGCAGGAAGCGCTGCGCGTAAAAACGGGAAAGAATATGCAGGTTCTTATCTACGGCGACGGCGCGTTCAAAGACCCGGTATGCGGTATCTGGGAACTTGCCGACCCTGTTGTGTCCCCCGGCTACACCGACGGGCTGGAGGGCACGCCCACCGAGATCAAATTGAAACTCGTGGCGGACAGCGCGGATGGCGTCTCCGAAGGCGAAGCGCGCAAGGCCGTATCCCAGGCCATCGAGGCAAAACGCGGCGCGCAACCCGGCAAGGATTACAAGCTCTCGCTCGGCACCACCCCGCGCCGCTACCACGACCTTATCGGTTCGCTCTGCGACCTGGTTTCTGGCTCCGGCGACAAGGGTACGCCCGTCATACATATCTCGGGCTATTTCGACAGCTACATAGACGAGTAAAACGCTATTTATACAACAGCATAATATCCTCCGGGGCTACGCCAAGCTCGGAGGGGGGCTGTTGTGTTCTTTTTTCTTTCGGGACAAGCCACCAGATGTCCCGCGATTTTTTTTGCTGATTTTCGTATCTGAACTGTATGTTGTACTCGAACGGTTTTTCGATTTCATTGGTGACCCGCACAGGAAATCGGTTTTCGGCGATGCTCGGGGCGAAATTATGCGCCCTGACGCCGACGGCGCAGAGATCGTCGCGCACAGGTTTGGATGTCGTAAACCGCAGGTTCCAGTCAGTGATAAATATCTCGTAATCGCCGGTTTTTTTCGCGTCGGCGATGTTTTTGCAGCCGGTCAAAATGGCGGCCTGCCTGCTCCCCGGATCGGAAAAGAGCCCTTTCGTATCCTTATGCGCGATGATTTTGCCCGAGTCGATCAGGGCGATCTTACCGCACAGGTGATAAGCCTCGTCCCTGTTATGGGTCACCAGCAGCGCGTCTTTGCCGAAACGTTCGAGCAGCTTTTGCGTCTCGACCTGCAGTTGCTCCCGCAAATGACTGTCCAGCGCGCTGAACGGTTCGTCCAGCATGAGCAGGCCGGGATCGCCTACTAAGATACGAGCCAGCGCGGTTCGCTGCTGCTGCCCGCCGGACAGCTGGCCGGGGCGGCGGTTTTCGAGCCCGCTTAATTGCATCAGCTCGATCATTTCCTGAAAAATATTTTCTTTTTTTTGCGGGGATTTTTCTTTGTGTAAGCCGCACATAATATTTTGGCGCAGGGTCATGTTGGGAAAGAGCGCGTAATTCTGAAACAGGTATCCGACCCGCCTTTGCTGCGGCGTCAGATTTATTCGCCGCTCCGAATCGAAGAGGGTTGTACCGTTCAGGACGATCTTGCCGCTGTCCGGCTTCACAACACCGGCAATACACATCAGCGTCATGCTCTTTCCGCTGCCTGACGCGCCGAGCAGGCCCGATACTCCGCCGTCCGTTTCAAACGCGGCGTCGAGGCGGAATTCGCCGATATTTTTTCTTATTTCGACAGTCAGGCTCATCTGCCCATCGCCGTTTTGTCGCGCCGTTCCAGCATATTCACCGTGAACAACACCAACGCGCTGATAGCGACGTTGATCATGACCCACCTGAACGCGGCCGCGTCGTTATTCGTGCGCCAGAGATGGTAGACGGTTGTGGATACCGTCGCCGTCCTCCCCGGCGTATATCCGATCATCATACTGGTCGCGCCGTACTCTCCAAGGGCGCGCGCGAAAGCCAGGACCGTGCCGGCGAGTATTCCCTGACGGCAGACGGGCATCCGTATGCGCCAGAAAATAAAAATATTTCCGAGGCCGAGGGTTTGTCCGGAATACTTGAGCGTTTCGTCGAAGCTTTCAAAGGCGCCGCGAGCCGTGCGATACATAAGCGGGAAAGCCACCAAAGCCGCAGTCAATACTCCGCCGTACCACGTCATCACAAACCTCACGCCGAATTGGGCCAGAAACATTCCGAGCGGCCGCCTCACCCCAAAGAGCATGATGAGAAAATACCCGCAAACGGTCGGAGGAAGCACGAGAGGCAGCGTGAGGAACACGTCGAGCGCGCCCTTGGCGGCGCGGGGAAGCCGCGCCGCGTAATAGGCGGAGAATATTCCCGTAAAGAACACGATTACGGTGCTGATCGCCGCGATCCTGACCGAGTTAAAGAGCGGATACCAGTCCATATTGTTGTCTTTCTACGGTTTTGAAAATCCTACGCTTTCAAATACCGCTATAGCCTCGTCAGTCAAAAGGTAATCCAGAAATGCCTTCGCGGCTTGCTGATTCTTACTCGTTTTGAGCACCGCAGCCGGGTATATCACCCGGCCTCCGCTCATTTCGGATGTCGCGTAATCCACGACCGGAAGCCCCGCGCTGAAAGCGTCCGTGCCATATACGACGCCGCAGTCCACGCTCGCTTCCGATACCTGCGTCGTCACCTCCTTGACGTTAGAGCCGTATGTGATGACGCCCGAAGCGGCAAGCGCGTCCTCGTCGAGGCCGTAGAATTTCAGGATGTTCTGAGTGTACTGGCCGACGGGCACGTCGCTGTTCCCCATAGCCATCAGCAGTCCGCCCTCCGAAAGCATAAGCGCCAAGTGGCCGAAGGCGCGAATGTGCTTTGGGTTTCCGCTCGGGACCACCAGGGCGACGCGGTTTTCCAAAATATCGACGCGGGTCGGCTGTAACACAAAATCGAGATTTTCCGTATTGACGGTATCCGGGGCCGTGATGTCGAGCTGATCCATTTGCCTCTGCGCTGCCGAGATAAAGACGTCACACTCCGCGCCCTCCTGGATCTGGGTCTTAAGGGTTCCGGAGGAATCAAAGTTAAATATGAGCTTCACGTTCGGCTCCGCTTTGGTGTACAGGCCGGAAATTTCTTCGAGCGTCTCCGTCATCGACGCCGCCGCGAAAACGATCAGCTCCGTCTGCTCCGCGCCCGCCGCCGGCACGGCTCCGCAAAATGCCGCAAATAACACCGCCGACAAGACAAACGCTGTCCCGGACACGGCGATTGGAACTCTTTTCTTCATAACTGATACCCTCCTCATACTTACTTGTGTTTTTACGTAAGGTAATTTTACATCAGGCGCCATTCGGATGAGTGTTATCGGTTCGAATAGTTTTATTCATCGCTTCAATCGCGGCGTCGTAATCCATCACAAGGACAGCGTCCTTTATCCGCTCTATTTCCTCCCTTAAAGCGCCGGCTGTATCAAGCGTGTTCAATCTCGCCATCGCATTATCTATCGCGGCAAAATTCATTTCGCCGAAAGCGCCGGTCATTTCCGCGAAAATATCCGGCAGTTCAGGCGGTATTTCAATACGGCCCGAGGGGCGGTTTTTTTTAGCGTATGCTTCCTTTAATTTAAGATACAATCCGTTGAGCCCCTCCAAAAAGACCGGCAGGTTTGAAACGCAAAAATTAACGTCCGGCTTACCGGAGGCGATTTCAAGCTCGCGCGCGAGTTCGGATAGAGCTGCCGCGCCGATGCTCGCCAGCGCGCTCTTCATGCCGTGCGATAAAACGCAAAAATTGCGCATATCGCCCGCCGCTAAAAATTGGTTCAAATTCCTGTCGCACTTTTCGATCTCCTTTATCATCAAAAAGAGAGATTTATCATAAACGTCTCTCCGGCCTGAAACTATTCCCAAGCCCATTTTTACGGAAAGCTCTTCTATCCGTTCGATTTCATTCCAAAAATCTTCCTCATGCGCCAGGAGTTCGGCTTCTCCCTCCGCGATCATACCTCGCGGCTCGCCGATTATTTTTTCGGGCGGAAGCCAATCCTTCAGAATTTGAACAAGCGACGCCTTCAGAATCGGCTTCGGCAGAAAATCGTTCATACCGGCTCCGAGCAGCAATTCTTTCGCGCCTGTTACGGCATTGGCGGTGAGCGCGATAATCGGCACATTTATGCCCATTCCGCGAATTATTTTGACGGCCTCCGCGCCGTCCATCTCCGGCATCATGTGATCCATGAACACTATATCGTATTGCTTTTCGCGGACGAGCTCTATTGCCCGCGAACCGGACTCCGCCGTTTCGGCCGTAATTTTGCATAGCCCCAAAAGGCCGGCCGCGACGTTCAGATTGATTTTATCGTCATCGACAACCAATATCTTCGCGTCCGGCGCGCTTATAAGCTTTACATCGCCTCCCGCCTGCCGGACCAATGTCTCGTCGCCCGGAACCTTGGGGATAACGATCTTAAATTCCGAGCCCTTGCCGTACACGCTTTCTACTGTTATCCGGCCGCCCATCATTAGAACCAGAGCTTTGGTGATGGAAAGCCCAAGGCCGGTTCCTTTTTTATGGCGGTTCTTTTGCTCGTCGGCCTGTTCAAACGCGTCAAAGAGCTTCGGAATATTTTCAGGGCTTATTCCAATACCCGTATCGCTTACCGTAAAAGTAATGTCCGTGTCAGCGACGCAAATGTCGAGCCGCACAAAGCCTTCTTCCGTAAATTTGACCGCGTTGCCCAATACATTGATAAGTATCTGCCTGAGCCGTACATCGTCCCCAAAGAGGCACGAGGGCGCTTCGCCTTTCAGGACGACTTCAAAGGCCAGGTTTTTTTCATTTATTAAGCATTTTGTGATTGAACCGATATGGTCAATCAGAGCGTTAAAATCGTAGTGTACGGGCCTGAGCCCCAATTTGCCGGCTTGTATTTTTGATAAATCCAGAACATCGTTGATAATCTCCAAAAGAGCCATAGCGGATATTTTTATGTCATCCACAAAGCGCAGTTGCCGTTCGTTCAGTTTTTCCGAAAGCAGCAATTCCGCCATGCCCAAAACCGCGTTCATGGGCGTTCGGATTTCATGCGACATATTCGTCAGAAATCGGCTCTTTGCTTCGGAGGCGTCCTGTGCCGCCTCTTTAAGTTTATTCAGTTCATGCGTGCGCTCCTCGACGCGCCTTTCCACCGTTCGTAAATTTTCGTGCAGCGTGTCCAGAACTTTAATGAATGCGCGCTGCAATATCGTGACTTCATTTTTTTCATTCATGTCGTCATCGGGCAGCGGAGGGGGCGGGAGGTCGCCCGCGGCGTTATCCGTGTCGAGATTGCCGCTCGAAATTTGTTCCGCGTAACGCGTCAGCGCCTTAATAGGCCTTAGAATTTTATTCGTATTCATAAAAATAATCCAGACGACCAGAAGCAGGCAGGCAACGCTTGCCGCAATGAGCAATATCGCAATATTGTAGCTATCCGCGAACAGCAGGTGAAACGGCGTGCAACTGTAAAAATAGAGGAGGCGGCGGCTTGTCCCGGTATCTATCCAAATCGGCTGCACGGATGCAAACGACCTCATGCCGGAAAAAGGCGATAGGATTTCGCCTGAAAATCCCTCGCCCCGTTTTAGATTGTCGCGTATCGTATCTATATCCTCAAACGGAAAATCGGCAAGGTTACTGTAAATCAAATCGCTTCGAGGCGCGTGAAGAATAGTCATATCCGTGCTCGTAAGCACCAGAAAACTGTCCGGCTTTTTCGCGCTGAGATCAAACATGTCGAACATTTCCTGATAAAGAATATCCACGCCGCAAACGCCGATGGCGTTGCCGTTTACCGAGATAGGAACGCTTACCGTCGCGGTGTAAATAAGCCCTTCACCGATGCCGTAATCGTAAAGGCCCAAATTGTCGAAATAAGCGATTCCTGTCGAGAGAGGTTCGTAATACCACGGAGAATCCTCCGGGGACCTTAGTTCCTCTATGGTTTTCGCCGGCGGTAATTCGTTAATAATACCGTCCTGTCTGATATATCCTTTTATATAATGTTCTTCTTTAAGGTACACGTCCGGTTCAAAGATAAACCACGCGGAGTACACGCCCGGGTTCAAATTCATCATCGCCAGCAGAATTTTTTCGGCCGTGACACCCGCGTCGCGGGAGCCGGGATCAAGTTCCGCAAGCGATTGCTGGGTTAGATGCAGCAGGCTTGTCGTAAAGTCGATCTTGTCCCGGATCAGCGAAGCGACACGCTCGGCCCTATCCGCATACGTGTCTTTTGCCCTATTCATGTTTGTTCGGTACAGAATATTCGCCGACAACGCTAAAAACAGGCTTAAAACTAAAAAGACAACCGTGATGGTTGTCAGCATCACCTTATTTAGAGTAGTGATCCCCCGCTTACGTTTCACCATTTTCGCCCCCCTCGTTTATCTCTCTGATTCTGTCGGATGCGCTTAAAAACAAATCCGTCAAATCGGGGTCAAACTGGGTGCCGCGCCCGCCGGAAATGATCTCAATAGATTCCTCATGCGTAAAAGCCCTCTTGTAAGGGCGCTGTGAAATCAACGCGTCATACACATCCACAAGGGACATCATGCGCGCTTGCAGGGGAATCTCATTACCTTTCAGCCCGTCGGGATAGCCCGTTCCATCCCATCTTTCGTGATGGCTGTACGCGAGCGTTTTGGCATACTGCAAAAAAGTGCTGTTGGGAACTTTTTCCTCCAAGCTTTCGAGCAGCATTTTACCGTATAACGAATGAAGCTTCATATCAGAAAACTCGTCGTCGGAAAGCCGCGCTTTTTTCAGCAAAACGTCATCGCGCACTTTTATTTTACCGACGTCATGCAGGAGAGCCGATCTCAAAAACGCGTCGATGTCCCATGTTTTTATTTCATCCGCGTAAACTTCGGTTTTCTCCATTTCGTTCAATAATATTCTAAGGTATTTCTGAACGCGCTCCACATGTTCGCCGGTTTCCTCATCGCGAAATTCAATCACTTCCGCCGCCCACATAATGACGGCGTTTTGCAGGGCGAGTATATCCGCTGTTTGGTCTTTCACCATTTCGACCAGGTTCTCATTAAACGCGCGCAGCTCGTTCTTCTGCGCTTGCAGTTGTAAATGAACTTCAATCCTCTTGAGCAAGAGCGGCTGTGAAAAGGGCTTGGTTATGTAATCCACCGCGCCTAACGAAAGCCCTAAAAGCTCGCTTTCGGGCTCGCTTTTTCCCGTCAGAAAAATAACGGGTATTTCCGCCGTTTCAGGGTTGGCCTTAATTTCTTTTATAGTGTCATACCCGCTCATTCCCGGCATTTCCACGTCAAGCAATATCAGATCGGGATGCGTTCTTTCGAGGAGCGCCAGAAGTTTTTCGCCGGACGGTATCGTCACCACGGTATACTTATGCTGCAAAGCGGCTTTCCCGGCGTTCAGGTATATCACGTTATCGTCCGTTAGAAAAATTCGTTTATTGAGTTCTTCCAATTTTTTTCTCCTCATATCCGTCACGAATTTAGAGTGATACAAATTAATATTAATGCTATGATAAAACGAGTGTTTTTTCAAGCGAAACGGTAGCACAAAGCGTATACGTCTTTAGCGGATAATCGCGGCGCGTATTGCTTTTCTTACAAAATTTACTTATCATCATGGGTGATATGCTCGCGCTTGTTAGGAACAGGTATTCGGAAAGAATCGCGAAATATACATGAGGTGAAGAAAGTTATGAACGAAGATGTTAGGAACAGCGTACTCGTCGTTGACGATGAAGAGTTCAACCTGAGACTGCTCACAAACATTCTGCATGAAGACTATACAGTCTACTCGGCAAGCAGCGGCGCCGAAGCGATAAGAGCCGCGCTTGAAAAAACTCCCGACCTGATCCTGCTCGACGTACTAATGCCCGAAATGAGCGGGTACGAAGTCCTTGACACGTTGAAGAAAAACGAAAAGACGCGGAAAATACCGATCATCTTCGTCACGGGGCTCAACAGCAAGAAAGACGAGGAAAAGGGCCTCGCGATGGACGCCGCGGACTACATAAGCAAACCGTTCAGCGTCGGTATCGTAATGTTGAGGGTCAGGAACCAACTGCAACTTGTCAATCAGATCCGCACCATCGAGAAGCTGAGTTTGATCGACCAATTGTCGGGCATCCCGAACAGGCGCAACTTGGATAACAGAGTAGCGTTGGAGTGGGACAGGGCGCGCAGAGAAAAGCTTCCGTTGAGCCTTATGATGATCGATATCGACAAATTTAAAATTTTTAACGACACCTACGGGCACCAAAAGGGAGACGAAGTCCTGAAGAAGGTCGCGAATTCATTCGGGAGTTCTCTCGCGTTTCCTAACTATTTTGCCGCCAGATACGGCGGCGAGGAGTTTTCGATTTTACTGCCTGACACCGGCTTAAATGATGCCTTGCCTTTGGCGGAGCGTGTGCGCTCCGGCGTCGAGAGACTTGTAATCGATTGCAACGACGGCACGACCACGAAAGTAACCGTCAGTATCGGCGTTCACTCGCTCGTCCCCTCGGACGAAGATACCATACAAGACGCGTTCGAAAAAGCAGACCAGGCCCTGTATAACGCAAAAGAAACCGGCAGAAACAGGGTTTGCGGTTATGGCGCCGCCGCGCTGCAACAGTCCGCGGTTGGCGGTAAACGGAAAAAGAAAGCGGACGAACGCGAAAGCGCCGAAGTGGACACGGTAAAAGACGAACAGCCAGCGAGACCCGGACCCCAATTTAACTCGGACCATCTTGCGGCCTTAAAAAAACTTGATGGCATCAATTCGGAAGAAGCAATGAGACGACTCGGCGGGAAGGCGGAATTGTACTGTGACGCGGTGTTTTTCTTCAGCAAGAGGATCGAGACAAACTGTCAAACTATGGAACAATTTCTAAAAGCTGGCGACCTGAAAAATTTTTCCATAGCCGTTCACAGCATAAAATCTACTTTGGTGGCAATTGGAGCGGCAGCCCTGTCGGAAAAAGCCGCGAAACTTGAAAGTTCCGCGAAAGGCGGCGACGTCGATTTTTGCCTTAGCCAATACCCGGAACTCCAGCAAAAACTTCTGTCTCTGCACGGAGAGCTTTCAGCCATATTTCACGAGAGCGCTTGCAAGACGATAAAGGAACCCGGGAGCGCCTCGGCATTAGAAGAAATAGTCAAAAGCGCGTTGGCCGCGCTCGAAAAATTCGACAGCGACGAGGCAACCCAAACAGTAAAATCCGCCGTCCGCTACGATTTCGGCGAGGAAACAAACACCCTGATTTCGAATGCGCTGGAGGCGCTTAAAGAATTCGACGCCGAAACCGCGGTGTCGAACTTGACTAAAATCAAGATATAACCTTTTGGTTGTATTGTTCTTTCAGTTTGGAAAGCGTGCGGAGCGCCGTTTTGAACTCAAAATCTTCTATATTTTTGACGAGTTCCCCGGTTCCGGGTATCGCTTGAATATCGTCTAAAAGGTTCATACATTCGGGATTTCTGTTCGCGAGCATATCCTCAAGTTTCGCAAACAGGTTGCCTGCGTCTTCCTTGGTTGATGATCCGGCCTGTTTCCCTTTGCTCATTCCGTCCATTAACGGGGTCAATTTTTCGAGCACAGCGTTCAATTCGGTTTTCAAAATACCGCAGTACTCCTCCGTAATCATATTTTTCCCGTCAGACAGCATTTCTTCCGCAGCGGCTGCGGCTTTTCGCAAACGATCTTCACCGATTTGCGCCGCGTTTCCTTTCAGCGAGTGCGCCAACCTGTGAGCGAGTTCGATATTTCCTTCACGGGCTGCTTTTTGGATATCCTCGACTGTTGTGCGGTTCTCTTTGAAGAAGTTTACTTTCAAAAGCGACAGCATTTTTTCTTCGGCCCGGCCTGCTTCGTCAATTGGAGTAAAATTAATTACCGGCAAGTATTGCGTCAGGCACTCCCATAATTCCAAAGACGTGAAGGGTTTTCCCAAATATCCGTTCATTCCGCCCTGCTTATAAAGCTCAATGTCGCGTGACATGATATTCGCGGTCATTGCGACGATAGGCGTTTTCACACCCATCCAGGCTATTTTTGAAGCGGCTTCGACGCCGCCCATCACCGGCATATGTATGTCCATGAAAATAAGATCGAACGGTTTTTCCTTATTTTGAACCCGCCCCAAGACAATTTCTACGCCTTTCTTTCCGTCTTCGGCCGCGACGGTTTTTATACCGACCCTCTCAAGATGTTCGCAAACCGCCTGCCGGTTCATCGCGTTGTCCTCACAGATCAAAATTTCGCCTGAAAAATTTGGCCTTTCTGACTCATTAAACGCTATTCTTCGGGGAGGCGCGCCGGTCGCGTCGTCAGTAACATCGAATGTCAGTTCGAAGCTGAATTTGCTTCCCGCTCCGACGACACTTATAACATTAACGGTTCCGCCCATCATTTCGATGATGTTCTTCGTTATGGCAAGCCCCATTCCGGTGCCTCCGAACTTACGCGCTATACTGCTGTCTCCTTGCGTAAACGGTTCAAAAATCTTTGGCAAGTATTTGGGATCGATGCCAATACCGTTGTCCTCTACTTCAAAATGAACCGTCGCGGTTGTTTCGCCGGAGTCGATAACAGAAGCTAAAAGCCTCACACTGCCGGCTTCGGTGAATTTTACGGCGTTCGACAGCAGATTGATCAGCGCCTGGCGTAATCTGATGGGATCGCCGAGCAGTTTTCTCCATATAGGCGGCTCTGTATCGAAGGAGAGCACGATCCCCTTTTTTTCTGCCTTCGGCAGTATCAACGCCCGGCAATGAGCGAAGACGTCCCGCATGTCGAAGGGGATATTTTCCAATTCCAATTTTCCGGATTCGATTTTTGAAATATCGAGAATATCGTCGACGGTTTCCAGCAACCATTCGCCGTTCTCCAGGATTTTTCCCAGGTATTCTTTAACTTTACGGGGATTATTGTCGTCGCGCGCGAGTTCCGCAAACCCGACGATGCTGCTCATCGGCGTTCGTATATCATGGCTCATATTGGCTAAAAATGTGGATTTGGCTTCATTTGCCGCATCGGCGGCGTCTCGGGCGAGACTCAGGTTTTCATTAACGGCTTCCATCTCGCGGAGACACGCCTTCTGTTCACTCAAATCCCTGTAACATGCGGCCACCGCGTCCTTTCCATTGTATGTGACAGCCGCAAGAGTGACTTCCACCGGAAGCTCTTCGCCGTCCCTCGTCTTATATACAATTTCAAAACGGGCACAGCCTTCGTCGAACGCTTTCGCGAAAAACTCAGCCTCTAATTCGGCGGTCGGTGTTCCGCATGGCTGACGCTCGGGCGCAAGTTCGCTCGAAATTCTTAAATATTCCTCCTTGTCCTTTACGCCGAACAGATTTAGCATGGCGGGGTTACAGTCTATTATATTTCGTTCCGTGTCCCACAGGCTGCAACCGACCGGCAGCGCGCAAAACAACGCGCGCGCGCGTTCATCTGCTTCCTTCATGCTCTCCGTTTCCGCGAGACGCAATGCTTTTTTTATATTCTCTTCCTCGGCCTTTTTCCTCGCTTTGTCCGCGCGTACCAGAATCAATGATAACGCCGCGGCTATAATAACGCCGAGAATAATTAACGTCTGCACAGTTATGCTCATCTGATTTCCTCAAGAGAATCGTGTGATTCTTTTGGCGATTGTTATTATGACAATATGGCTTTGAAAATCACAGCAACTCCGTCGTAATCGAATTCTTCGAGCGCGGCGAGCCCATTTTCCAAAGAAGCGTTGGTTTCCGCGCCGAAGTCGAAAGCGAGTAAATCGCGTATTATTTCGACGCCTGAGTCCGTGTCGAAATTCTCTGTCGCGTTAAGCGCTTCTTGTATTTTCTCACGTAAATACCGCGTATCCCCAGGTTTTTTCTCGGATTTTGCTTCAGGCGGGGAAAAAATCGGCGACAACTGCCCATGCAACTGCAAAAGCTGCTCCATAAACGGGGGGAACCGTTCCACGCATACGTCGGCTTCGTTGTTTTTCCCCGCCATTTCCAGTTCGAGCGCTGTTTTAGACAAATCCATCGCGCCTATCGTGGCAAGCAGTGATTTCATCGCGTGAACAGCTATCGAAAACCTTTTTATCTCATTATTCTTTAAAAAACCGGCCATGTTGTCGCATTCGGATTTTAGTTTTTTATGGAACATCTCCAATGTGCCTTTGTACATTTCCTTATTTCCGGAAAGCCGGCCCAAGCCAATCTTCGCGTCGACCACAGCGATTTTCTCAAGTTCAATAAAGAACGGATCCGGTGTTTCATCTTCGGCTTCCGTCGCTTTTAATTCGACTTCATGCGTTATTTTTCCGGGCGACAGCCATTGCTTGAGGACTTTATCCATATCCTGTATGACAATGGGCTTTGATAAGAAACCGTTGAAACCGTTGGACAAAAACATTTCTTTCATGCCGGCTACGGCGTTGGCCGTCAGCGCGACTATGGGCAATTTTTCGTATTCCCCGCCCAATTTTCTTATCTCCTGGGTCGTTTCGATTCCGTCCTTTCCGGGCATCATGTGATCCATAAATACGATGTCGTAGGATTTGCTCTTTACTTTCTCGATCGCTTCGAATCCGCTCGAAGCCGTATCGATTTTCAGTCCGTAAGGATCGAGTATGCCTTTTGCGACATAGAGGTTCATATCCATATCGTCAACGACCAACACGCTTCCGTCGCCCAACGATTCGCGTTCGATATTGACTTTTTTCGATTTCGCCTGGTAACTTGAGCGGAAATCCCGCAGTTTCTCGACGAGGTCCCTGCCCAAAGGCGGAGCGCCGACGCCGCCTTGCGGCAGGCGCACGGTAAACAGCGAACCCTTGCCGGGCTCGCTGTCGGCAGATATATCCCCATCCATCATGTGTATCATATTCAACGTGATGTTCATGCCGAGGCCGGTACCCTCGGTCATCTTATTGGCTTCCTGGTTGAAGCGGGAATATTCGTCAAATAGCGTGGACAATTGTTCCTCGGTCATGCCCTGGCCCGTGTCGCGCACGCGGAAAACTAGCACAGTTTTATCGCCGGTTTCCTCCGAGGCGAGCGAAAGTTCGACCTCTCCCCCGCTCGTATATTTGAAGGCATTGGAGAGCAGGTTGTTCAATATCTGCTTTATGCGAAGAGGATCACCGACCACCGTCGCCGGAACTTTTTCATCGATGTTTACTTTAAAATCGATGGGTTTGTTTTCATATTTGATCATATTCAGGAAAACGGTATCGTTGATAAGGCTGGCGATTTCATATTCCTCAGGATAGAGTTCCATCTTGCCCGCCTCAATTTTCGACATATCGAGTATGTCGTTTATGATACCCAGAAGCAGGTCGCCCGAACTAAATATCCTGGTGAACGCCTCCCTGATCTCCGGCTCAAGGGTAGCGTTTTGGAGATGAATTTCCGAGATGCCTATGACCGCGTTCAAGGGCGTTCGTATTTCATGGCTCATCTTCGCCAGGAAGTTCGATTTCGACTGATTTGCTGCTTCGGCGGCTTCGACCGCGGATTCCAATTCATTCTGGAGCCTGATGTGCTCGCGGATTTGATTGACCAGTTGTATTTGGTTTCGCACCCTGGATTTGACGACCTTTGTGCTGAAGGGTTTGCTTATGAAATCGGCGGCGCCGAGATCCAGCCCTTTTTCCTCGTCTTCGATGCTGTTTAGGCCGGTGATGAAAATAACGGGGATATTTCGCGTCGCCTCGGATTCTTTCAGAATCTCCAGCACATCATATCCTGTCATACCCGGCATGATAATATCCAAAAGGATGACGTCCGGCATGTATTTGTTCGCCATATCTATGGCGGACGATCCGTTCTTTGTCATATAAACGGTATATTCCGAACTCAGTATGTTGATGAGAACTTCAAGGTTTAACCTTTCGTCGTCAACCACAAGCACGCTGTTTTTCTTAACGTCACTCATTTCGCTACCTCGCTGTATTATTTTCTCTGTTCCCCCGCGCTATATGTATTTTGATATTGTATCGAGCATCTGCACTTTGTCCAAGGGCTTGATTACGTATTCGGACGCCCCGGCTTCAAGCGCTTCGGCCATGTCCTGTTCGCCGGCGTTGCCGGTCATGAAAATGATCGGGGCGGTTTGCCCCTTTGCCCGAATTTCCCCCGCAAGCTCGATGCCGCTCATATTTGGCATTTCTATATCCAGGATAAACAGATCGGGGCGGTTCGCGTCGAGAAATTTCAGCGCGACCGCGCCGGAGGTCATGCAGATCAGTTTATGCGGCGTCTCCTTCACTATTGTTTTGAGCATGGTCAGGAAAAACGGCGCGTCGTCCACTGCCAAAATAATTTTTGGAGATAAAGTATTTTCGTTGTCGTTCATTATCTGTACCTCGCCCCTGGAAATAAAAAAATACGTTCGATGGACAACTGTTATCGATGTTTGTACTATAGAATATGTCAGTGCGTAATGCAAGAAATTCGGCAGAAAAATCTTACAATAATCAAAAACGGGAGCAATTTAAAAATGAAATACGTTATAGGAACAGATCAGGGGTTCACAAAAACGCTAACCGTAATATCCGATCTGGACGGCAATATACTTGACGCGTATAAGACAGGAGGGGCGGAACATCATTGCGTCGGGCTCGACACGCAGATGAAACTGATCGATGAATCGTTCGCTGAAATATTACGCCGAAGCGGAGTTTCAAAGCGCGGCCTGGCGCACATATACTGCGGACTGACGGGCGCGGATTGGCCCGAGGAGTACGGCCAATTGAGACGCCTTGTCCAAGCGCTCGGCTATTGCGAGGAAGTATCCGTCGTGAACGACTGCCAAATAGCGTTCAAGGGCGGCTCGCTTAAGAGCGCCGGCGCCGTCATATGTGTCGGCTCGGGGATAAACTGCGCGGTGAAAAGCCCCTCCGGCGAGGAATTCGTATACAGTTTCTTTGCGGAGGACGAGATAATGGGAGCGACCGCTATCGGCACAGCCGCGCTTACGCTCGCCTATAAGTCCGCGACCGGCAGGATTGGATCCACGGCGCTCACCCAACGGCTTCTGGATCGCTTCTCGGCGCGGACTGTGGAAGAACTGTTACGCCTGGACGTATCGGGAGAGATTAAAAACGAGGACAAAAGATTTCTGGCCCCTCTGGTCTTCGAATGCGCGAAGGGCGGGGACGAAATAGCCGCCGGATACATAAAGGATTTCGGCATGAAGATCGCCGGGCTTGTGAACGCGCGCGCGAAAATTTACGGGATGGAACTCACGGATTTCGACGTGGTATTATCCGGCAGCGTATTTAAGGGGCCGGGCTCGCTTCTGGAGGACGCCGTGCGGATGGAGATACATACGGTCTGCCCCGCGGCGCGCGTTGTCCCGGCGAGGTACGAACCGGTGGTGGGGGCGGTAATATCCGCGCTCGAAATCTGCGCCGGCGGATATGACGTGGAGAACATCGAGGCATCCTGTAAGAGATTGGGGTTGTTGAGATAGAGCGATTTTTTCTTTCCCGCGTAATTTTGTTATAATTTCAATACAGAAGAATCAGCACAAAGAAAGAGGGTATTAGATATATGTCAACTACCAATATAAACATCAGCATAGACAGCGAATTAAAAGACAAAGCGCAGTCTGTTTTTGAAGCATTGGGGCTTGATATGTCCGCCGCGGCGCTATTTTTTGAAAGAAAAAAATAGCGCCGCGTTTTTTATTTCAGATCGGTCTGCGGCGCTTTTCGTTCTAATCGGATAGCGAATCTTCCCTTACGCTCTCCATATTTCTTTGCGCGCGTCAATAACTCATATCGTTCAGTTTCCAGAAGATGTCCGTGTTGTTCATGTCCTCGCGTTCCCTGATGTGATCCAGGGCCATGCGCCCGTTATTATCTTTGATCTTCACGTCCGCGCCGATGTCGAGTAGCGCGGTGATTACGTCGGCGTTGTTGGCCTCGGCCGCGCCCATCAGAGCAGTCCAGCCGTTCGAATCTGTCGCGTTGACGTCCGCGCCGTTTTCGACCAGCGCGGTTATCACGTCGGGGTTTTCATGGTTTGACGCCGCAATCATCAAGGCGGTAATGTCCCCCGGGCCTCTCGCGTCGATTTCCGCGCCGCCTCTGACCAGCGCCGTTATTACGTCGGGGTTGTCGTTATCCAGCGCCGTAAGCATCAAAGCGGTCAGACCGACCGAGTTTCTCGTGTTGACGTTCGCGCCGTTTTCGATCAACACCGTGATTATTTCGGGGTTGTCGTTTGTGGATGCCGCTTCCATCAAAGCGGTGGAACCGGACGCGTTTCTCGCGTTGACATCCGCGCCGTTTTTAAGTAGCGCGATCATTACGTCGGGGTTAGCGTGCGATGAAGCCGCGATCATCAAAGCTGTCGCGCCCTCGGAATCTCTCGCGTCGGCATCCGCCCCGGCGTCAAGCAGCAGGGAAACGATTTCGGGGTTGTTTCCCCGCGCGGCCCACGTTAACGGCGCTATTCCGTTGTTGTCTCTCTCCTCTGCGTAAGCTCCGGCGTCCAGTAGCAGCGAAACTACTTCCGAGTTGGGATTATTTCTGACCGCGTTTATCAACGGCGTCTGTCCTCTGAGGTCTTTCGCGTTGACGTTCGCGCCCGAGGTTATCGCGGCTTCAATTTCGTGAGGTATTCCTCTCTCGCACAGCCTGATAAAATCTTCCGCGTTTATCATTGCGGTTATCTGCGGGGCAATCCTCCCCGCTTCAGCCGCTTCCGTCGCGACGCTCAAATGTTCGAATGCATCCGTGCCTCCAAAAATTCGATTGTTCCTCGCATAGTCGATCGCTCTTAATCCGTCGTTGTCTCTGATACCGGGGTCGGCTCTCGAAGCAAGTAATAGGGAAACAACAACGACAGGGTTACCGGAACGCTGTTCGCGAAGTTTTTCGCAGGCATGGATCAGAGCGGTTTTCCCTTTCTGATCCTGAAGGTCGATTTCCGCTCCGTGCGATATCAACGCTCTCACGCCTTCGGAAGTATCAAAAACGTTTGACTGTTGTGTAACATAACGCATCAATGCGGTTTCTCCGAGGAAATTCCGGGCGTTTATGTCCAGTCCATTTTGAAGGTACAGTGTTAAATAATCCTCTCCCAAGCCTCTGCCGGCCGAATGAAAGAGCACGTTATCGCCTTGGTTGTCCCTGGCTTGAACGTCCGCGCCGGCATCAATCAGCATTTTCGTTTTTTCGGGCCTCGTGAAATTATGCACAGAGCTCATTAAAACCGTCATGCCTTCGTTGTTTTTTGCGTTGACGTCACCTCCGGCATCAAGCAGAAGGCGGATTGGTTCCGCATCCCAATAATTCCAGGCAGCTCGATGCAGCGGCGTTGCGCCGTAGTCGTTTTTCGCGTTAACGTCCGCCCCGGCTTCGAGCAAAACCGATACCGCCTCCGGCCTGTTATTCCTGGAGGATATTATGATAAGAGGCGTGTCACCGATGAAATTTTTCGCGTTGACATCGGCCCCGGCTTTTATCGCGTCCTCTATTTCCTCGGGCGTTCCCTCTCTGCATAACTGAAAAAATGACGCCGATGCAACGTAATCCTCTGCGGTTTTGCCTCTGTCGTCACGAATATTCATATCCGCTCCGGCATTGAGCAGCGCTGAAACTACTTCCGCGTTATCCGACATCATAGCCCACATCAACGGCGTGGCGCCGTCGTTATTTTTCGCGTTGACGTCCGCCCCGGCATTCAGCAGAAGCGTAATGAATCTCATGCTCAAGGAAGGAGTGTTGTCATGGATTCTTTCCGCATACGTCAGCAGAGTTTTTCCTTGAGCGTCTTTAATATCAACGTCCGCCCCGGCTTCGAACAGCAGTAATAAGGCTTCCGGCTCGTTTCGGCTCCCAATCCACCTGTACGCCGCGCTGAAGACATCCGCTCCCGCTTCGAGCAGCGCCGAAATACCCTCAAGGTTTCCGTCATCCATAGCCCGTATCAGCGGCGTCCATCCGTCGTCGTTTCGCGCGTCGATATCCGCTCCGGCTTCGACCAGCGCCGGGATGATTCCAGGGTTGAAATTCGCTGCCGCCTGCATCAGCGGCGTGTTTCCATAGTTGTCTTTCGCGTTGACATCCGCTCCGGCTTCGACCAGCGCCGAAATAACATCCGGGTCGGCGCTAAGTCTGGCGGCAACCATCAAAACCGTTGTTCCTTCTCCCATACGAGTATTTTGTATTTGCCGCTCTCTTTCAAATTGATAATTGACGTCCGCGCCAGCTTTGAGCGCCGCTTCAATTACCTGAACCGTACCATCAGCGCATAACTGCGCGAATTTTACGAGGTCAGCCGCAGCTTCGGCTGCTTCGGACAGCATTCGAGCGTGCGCGTCCAGTATGGCAACGATGTCTGTTTTTCCTATTTCCCTTGCAATATCTCTCGCGGTCTTGTTTCCATCGTTCCTTATACTTGGATCCGCGCCGGCTTCAAGCAGCAACCAGACAACCTCAGAGGTACTGTTTTGCGCAGCCCAAATCAACGGCGTGTTACTATAACGATCTCCCGCGTTGACGTCCACCCCGGCTTCGAGCAGCAACGCAGCGACTTCCGGATTGGGATTTAGCACAGCATAATGCAAAGGCGTATATCCGTCGGCAGTTTTCGCGTTGATAGCCGCTCCGGCTTCGAGCAATAACGAAAGGACTTCCGGGTTGGAATTTCGCGTGGTGGCGCTGAACAAAGGCGTAAATCCGTAGTCGTTTTTCGCGTCGATATCCGCTCCGGCTTCGAGCAGCAGCGTAGCGACTTCCGGATTGGAATTTACCGCGGCGCCGAACAAAGGCGTAGATTCGTCGTCATTTTTCGCGTTGATATCCGCCCCGGCTTCGAGCAGCAACGAAACGACTTCCGCGTCGGAATTATATCTTGCCGCCGCCATCAAAGCCGTCCATCCTTCAGGTATACGCGCGTCTTCAATTATCCAAGCGTTTCCCAATTTGGCGTTGACGTCCGCGCCGTTCTTTATCGCGGCTTCGATCTGTTCAAACGAGCCGTCGGCGCACAGTTTAACAAAGTCCTCGGCGCTCATCGCGGCGGCGGCAATCCCGACTCGCGGCGCTGAAAAAAATCCCCCGACCAGAGCGGCGAGGAATAAAATCGCAAACAGTATTTTCCTGGAGCCATTGTCACGGAACGTTTTGAACATGTACATCCCTCCAAAAATTTTTGTAACATTACTTAAGTTTAGCATGTATAAGAAAATTTCACGCCTTGACAATCAAATGCTTAATCTCATCAATTTTAAACAGGACAGCGATTTTTTTCTTTCCCGCGTAATTTTGTTATAATTTTAGAGAAGAGATCAGCACAAATAAACGGGGGTATTCACGATGTCTGTCGTTCAGTTTGAAACAACTGTGGATGCTTCCGAAGCGTTCAATGCTTGGGAGGCATTTAAGAAGTATAAGGGAATTGTTCAAGGCGATATAGACGAGAAAGCGGAACTGGCAACGGCGAGAGATGAAAAAAAAGAATTGACCAATGTTGAAAAATCTATTTTGGGGCAATATATGACGCCGTCAGCCGTCGCGGACTTCATGGCCTCTCTTTTTACCCAATCCTGCGACGAATCATTCCATCTGCTGGATGCCGGCGCAGGACAGGGAGCTTTAACTTGTGCTTTTCTGAAACGATGGCGCTCCGGAGGTTTCAATTTTTCGCGCGGCAGGGCGACGCTTTTTGAAATAGATGCAGCTATGATCGACCTTCTAAGGACAAATGCCGGACAAGCAAAGCAGGATCTACCGGTGGATTTGGATATCAAACAATGCGATTTTATTGAACAGGCAACAATGATGGCGCTGCGAAGAGAGCGTCCGTTCACTCATGCTATTTTGAATCCTCCCTACAAAAAGATAAACAGCAGTTCCCGACATCGCCTCCTTTTGCGTTCCGCCGGAATAGAAACCGTTAATCTTTATACGGCCTTTGTGGCGCTGGCGGTTGAATCGATGGCTTCTGGAGGGCAGCTTGCAGCTATCATTCCGCGTAGTTTTTGCAATGGTCCGTATTATCGCCATTTCAGAAAATTTCTTTTGTCGAGCGCGGCAATACGTCGGATACACCTTTTTGATTCACGTAAGGACGCATTCAAAGCGGATGGGGTGTTACAGGAGAACTGTATTATCCATGTGGAAAAAGGCGCACAACAAGGAGATGTGTTGATTTCCAACTCTAACGACAGTAGTTTTTGTGATTACAACATCAAGGTATATCCCTTTAAGGAGATAGTGCGTCCGAGCGTCAAGGAAATTTTTATTCATATTCCGAACGACAGAGCGGAGATTCATACGGAGTTATCGGGTAAGAAAAATTTGCATGATTTGGGAATTGAAGTTTCCACAGGTCCGGTTGTGGATTTTCGCCTCCGAGATTATCTGCGCGACATGCCTGAAACCGGGGATGTACCTTTGCTGTATCCGGGGCATTTTAACAGCCGAATGGAATGGCCTAAGAGAGGTTTCAAGAAACCGAACGCGATCCGCTGTTGCGCGGAAACCGTGAAATGGTTTTACCCCAAAGGATTTTACGTTGCAGTCAGGCGGCTTTCCTCAAAGGAGGAAAAACGGCGCATCGTGGCCTATGTAGTTGACCCCGAGTGTTTCCCGGAAACTCGCTTTCTCGGCTTTGAAAACCATTTGAACGTGTTCCATTGTGGAAAGCGAGGTTTGCCGGAAGGACTTGCGCGGGGACTCGCATTGTATCTTAACTCGACCCTGATTGACGCTGAGTTTCGCCGTTTCAACGGCCATACGCAGGTGAATGCTACAGACTTGCGTGCCTTACCTTTTCCATCGTATGAAAAACTAATAACGCTTGGAGAATGGAGCGGGATATTTGAGCCCCTTTCTTCAATTCCCCAAGATATGCTTGATAAGCAAGTGGAAAGCATCATGCAATGAGCAACATTCGTAAAATCAACGAAGCCTTAGCTATCGTACAAGTGTTGCGGCTAACTCAAATTGTCCGCAAACAGCTCTACGAAAATGACCGCGAAAATAACCTGGGAAAAATGTCCGGGAGAAAGAACTCTTTCCTCCCCCCGGACAGATTTAGCGGGCTAAACTTCAAGCTCGCTCAAAATGACCTCCTTGACCAGATAATCGTCTATCAACTGTTTTTCCTGACTCGCTGCCGCCATCAAACTTGCTCGCACAACTTTGTTTACTTTCCGAGGTATCCCTCCAGAGTAATCGTGAATCACTTTCAACGCGGGTTCCGTGAAAATCTCTCGTTGGCTTTTTACGCGCTCTA
>Ga0099364_10003129_pt1 | contig 25968 bp, 17 predicted proteins | sample TergutTh196P3_FD_73070 | JGI IMG/M metagenome (GOLD analysis project Ga0099364, IMG submission 73070) | Microcerotermes parvus P3 segment gut microbial communities from Pointe-Noire, Republic of the Congo - Th196 P3 | ecosystem: Host-associated > Arthropoda: Insects > Digestive system > Gut ...
GCTGTTAATGCGGAGACCGGTCGACAGCTTCTGTATCGACTTCTGAAGCTGCAGATTAGTCGCCGCCAGCGCGTTATACGCTTGCAGCGCGGGGATATTGTTCATTACTCGCATCGTTTACAACCTCCTTGTTGTAATTTTTTCTCGTCCATAGGACATCCAGTCCCACGGATCTTCCCTGAGTCACTTACCCTTCCTTGGCTGCCTTCCATGGTCAATAAAAGCTCCTCGCCGGCATCACCTCCCGAATGATTGCCATAAGCAACTGTTCTTCCGCCATCAATATCCCCTAATGACGACGAAAAATATTCAATAAAATCTATCGCGCGGCCGGCATCCTGCCGCCACTGCACCCTAATTCTCCTCCTCTGGAGGAGTACCAAATACCATCCAATAAGCAGTTTCGCCGCGTCCACGACCGACTTGACGCCAATCGCTCGGGCTTGAACGAAACCACGCTTTATTTATCCCCGCAATTAAAGCAAAGACCATCCAGTACGCAGTTTCGCCGCGCCTGGGAACGACTCCATAACAATCGCACAGGTTTGAACGAATCTACGCCTTCCCTATCTTCGCGATTTGCGCAGAATTCATCTATATACATAGCTTCGACACGCCAACGAACGGCTTCATGCCAACCGTTCCGGCCCGGACGAAACTACGCCTTCTTTACCTTAACAATTTACGCAAAGACCATCCAGTACACAGTTTCGCCACGCCGGCAACCGGTTTAAAACCAACCGCTTTCGGTTCAAACGAATCTGCGCTTCATTCAATCTTCGCGATTTATGCAATAATTATCCAATACACAGTTCCGCCGCGTCCGAGGCCGGTTTAAAACCGGCGCTTCGATTTCAAACGAATCTGCGCTCTCTATAATCTCCGCGTTTTGAGCAAAAACCATCCAGTACGCATCTCCGCTACGCCCGCAACCGGTTTAAAAATCAACCGCTTCGGGCACAAACGAATCTGCGCTTTCCCAACTGAAGAAAATTTATTCAGCTATTCATTTAACCCTATGGCCTGATAAGTAAAAAATCAGACCGCTTCCCTGCCGTTATGTCACGGCGAACGGCATCGCCCGCGATATGATCGGCGCGCACACAACTGAGGATCTCTCGATTGATTTCTTAAGAGTGGGAGTTTTATATCGGCTGAAAGCATACAAGCCTGAACTGCGGGTTTGTTATGACTTTTCATCAATTTTCACAACCTCATTGTTGTGTGGAGCTAAATATCACCGGATACATCCTTGCACCGGGACCCGTAGTCGAAAGAACTGTGTGATGATGCGGCATTACACGATTTTTTACACCGTTTCACGCCTGGTTCAAATTTTTGTCCCTCGCAACACCTCCTAGAATTTATTTAGCACAAGAATAACTATTTTTTCCCGGTTGTCAATAGGCAAAAAATATTATTGTAAGGCAGATGCATCAAAAATTGCGGTACGGTGAGGCCTTGGGGAGATTTCAGAAGCTTAGAGGATATTCGCGAAAACATTGTAGAAATCATCATAGCGTTTATGGTATGCTCGTGACGAGATAGGAGGGAAATCGAAATGGCAACCGAACTGCTTCAAAAGATAAGCAGGGACGAAAATGAGCGAGCGCGCTTCCGCTCGCGCCGCAAGTTCCGCATGGACATGGAACACAACATTATCGCCGCGCGGGACGAGGGAGAAATGAAGGGAAGAATAGAGGGAGAAATGAAGGGGAGAATGGAGGGAGAAATGAAGGGAAGAACGGAGGGGAGAATAACTACCGCGAAAAATATGCTGGATGATGGAGAGCCGATAGAAAAAATAATAAAATACGCAGGCTTGACCCGCGAGGAAATAGAAAACTTGCGCGAAACCGACTAATGGCGGTCGCCCATACGAAAAGCGCCCCCCGCGTTTGCGGGGGGCGCTTTTTCGTTACTTGTTCGATTTTGCTACTCTCTCGTGTCGATGCTGAATCCCAGCGTTCGATCGATGTTCTCGATCGCGTGCAAAATACTGTCTGCCGGTATTTTCCGGATAACGTCGTCATCATCGTCCACGACGGTTATCTGAAACACATCCGCGTCTTCGCGATACTCGAACTTCAGACTGCGGTTAGACATTTTCGACAGCTTTTCAGCTATCCTGTTCGCCTCGCCCTCATTCATCCTTTCGCCGCGGGCCGCTTCCGCGTTCATGTTCGTCGCGGGCGATCTGGTAGCGCCCTTGTTCTCTATGGACAGCGAGCGCTCTGATGTCGGATCGGCTACCTTCAATCAGGATCACCCACCTCTGCTGCCGTCATTTATTCTCGCGCGGCTTACCTCAGCAGCGACAGAACGTTTTGCGGCATCATGTTTGCTTGCGCGAGCATCGAGGTGCCGGCCATGCTCAAGATGTTGAGCTTCGTGAAGTTCATCATCTCCTTGGCCATGTCGACGTCGCGGATGCGGCTTTCGGCGGCGGTCAGGTTCGTGCTGGCCGTCGTCAGGTTGTTGATGGTGTGCTCCAGCCTGTTCTGGTACGCGCCGAGTTTCGCGCGCTGGCTCGACACCTTGCTGATGGCGTTGTCGATCACCGTGATGCTCCGCGCCGCGGACGCCCTGTCGGTGACGAGAATGGAGTTCAAGCCGAGCGCGAAGGAGCTCATGTCGCCGATGTTGATGCCCATGTCCTCGCCCTCGTTCGCGCCGATCTGGAACACCGTCGTGTTGTCCGCGAGGTGAAGGGTGGTCTTGTAAAGATCAGCCTCTTTCGCGAAGGTGAACTTCGTGCCGTCATAACCGACCTTGATGTTCGCCATCGTGCTGAACTCCACGTCGACGTTCGGATTCACTATACCATAGAGCACGTTGCCGGTGATCTTGACGTTCGACGCGATGTTCTGCGCCTTGTGCGCGTCGTCGATCGCGACGGTGAACTGGGTCTCGCGGGCGTCCTGAATCACGTTCAGGGACAGCGCCTTGATTATGTCCTCGTCGCCGGAGAAGTTCAGCCTTCCGGCCGCTCCCGGCACTATGGTGCGGATGACGAACGTGCCCGCCACGGAATTCGGGGAGTCCTGCCTGTAATTCCCGTTTCCGACCTGGTTGCCGTCCGCGTCCCTTTTGTCCGTTATGAAGCTGACGAATTCGGGCTTGTCGGCGGCGGTATAATACTGCGCCTGCTGGAGCCCCTGGCCGATGGCATCGTCGAGCTTCCTGCGGACGTCCTCCAGCGTGTCGTTGGCGTACAGGGTTATGCTGGTCCTGTTGCCGTTGCCCTGGAAGAGAGTGAGAGTCTTCGGGTCGTCCAGCATGAACTTTCCGTTGGCGTCCCAGAACTTGTCGAGATCGAACAGCTTCACGTCTCCCTTCGCTATCTGCCCGATGAAAGCGGCTTCAAACGAGGCGAGAGTAGTGTTGTCGCCAGCAGTACCAGCGACAAATTTTTCGTCCAGGGAAAGTTGGATATTCCCCTGGTAGACAGTGCCATTCGACGTGTTCAGGTAGAAGCTCTTGAATTGGGTTTCCGAATTTGTAATCGAATTCGGATTCGGAGTATCCGCGTCGACGTTTGCAATTACCCTGAACGTGGCCGAAATAATGGGGTTAGCATTGTCGACGTCACTCCACCCATTCGGCCAAACTTCCTGCGTATGAACTTTCGACTCTATACCAACGCTGGTATTAGCATCGCTGCTGGCGGCAACATAGTTCATCACGATCTTGTCGCCAATGGAAAAGCTCTTATACGCGTCAGCTCCAGCAGCTTCACCGGCAAGCACCAGAGAATCCGCCGCTATCATCTGGACGCCAAAAGCGGAATAATTCGCGCCATTGTGACCAACAATACCTTCATGGCTAATCGTAATCTCATCCGTAAAACTGCTCGTCTTTCCATTGATATCGAGGACATTCGACTGAACACGGAAAGTAACGGACTGAGTGCCGCTGTTGATCGCAATTACCTCAAACAGAACGCTGGCGTTGTTATGCATTTCATCAGCACCGGTCCCAGTCAAACTGCCGTTACCAAAAGACATCATAGCAGCGGTAGCGTCATTCCAACCACCACTCGTAGCTACGTCACTATCTAAATTCTGCTTGATGGTATACGAACCGGCGGGAAGATTGTCGACCTGCACATGAGTGACTCCGGCCTCGGAGTTCTTGAACAAATCCATGATCACGTTCTTGTGCTTGATCTTGAATATGTCGCTCTTCTGGATCTCGGCCTGGCCGGGAGTCGCGCTGATGCTGATTATGAAGTTGCCCTCGACCGCCGCCTTCTGGCCGAACTGGTCTATCTGACGAAGGCCGCCGTTGACGATGGCCTTGGTGGACAGCTTGTCGGTGGACCAGAGAACAGCCGCGGATCCGTCGAGCAGCTTCTTTTTGTTGAACTGCGTCGTGGTGGATATGCGGGTGATTTCCTCCTTGAGCTGGTCGACTTCGAGCTGGATGTAAGCGCGGTCTTCCTGCGTCAGAGTATCGTTCGCAGCCTGCACAGACAGCTCCCTCATGCGCTGTAAGATCGAGTGGGTCTCGTTCAGCGCGCCCTCGGCGGTCTGGATCATGCTGATGCCGTCCTGGGCATTCGCCGCCGCTCTGTCGAGGCCGCGGATCTGGGCGCGCATCTTTTCGGATATCGCGAGTCCCGCCGCGTCGTCCGCCGCGCTGTTGATGCGAAGGCCGGTCGACAGTTTCTGAATCGACTTCTGAAGTTGCAAGTTAGTCGCCGCTAATGCGTTATATGCTTGCAACGCGGGGATATTATTCATTACACGCATTTTTACAACCTCCTTGTTGTAATTGCTTTTTCTCGTCCGCGGAAATCCGTTCCCGCGGAACTTCCTTGAGTTAATTAACCTTCCTTGGTTTACTTCCCTGTTCAATTAAAGCTCCTCGCGGGCATCACCTCCAAAATTTGCCTCTGGCAATTCTTCATTTCCGCTCGTCACTATCCCCGAATGACGAAGGAATTCCTATATTGAAATTTTTTAGTAGCGGGCGGCAGGATGCCGCCCCTACGACGCTCCCGTTTTGTTTCGGGTTTTTATTTTTATGGCAGGGGCGGCATTCTGCCGCCCGCTACCGGATTCCTTCCGCTGTTAATAATTACCTCAGCAGTGACAGTATGTTCTGCGGCATCATGTTGGCCTGCGCCAGCATCGAGGTGCCGGCCTGGCTCAGGATGTTGAGTTTCGTGAACTGCATCATCTCTTTCGCCATGTCGACGTCGCGGATGCGGCTTTCGGCAGCCGTCAGGTTTGTGCTGGCGGTCGTCAGGTTGGCGATGGAGTGTTCCAGCCTGTTCTGATAAGCGCCTAGTTTCGCGCGCTGCGTCGACACCCTCGATATGGCGTTGTCGAGCATCGTGATGCTCCGCGCCGCCGACTGGCGGTCCGTTACCAGCACGTTATGGATTCCCAGCGCGTGAGCGCTCATGTCGCCGACATTGATGCCCATGTCCTCGCCTTCGTTCGCGCCGATCTGGAACACGGTCGTGTTGTCCGCGAGGTGAACGATGGTCTTGTACAAATCCTCCTCTTTCATGAAGGTGAATTTCTGGCCGTCCCAGCCGACCTTGATGTTCGCCATTTCGCTGAACTCAACGTCGACGTTCGGATTCACTATGCCATAGAGCACGTTGCCCGTGACCTTGACGTTCGACGCGAGGTTCTGCGCCTTGTGGGCGTCGTCAACGGCAACGGTGAACTGGTTCTCGCGGGCTTCCTGAATGACGTTCAGCGACAGCGCCTTGATGACGTCCTCGTCGCCGGAGAAGTTCAGCCTTCCGGCCGCTCCCGGCACTATGGTGCGGATGACGAACGTGCCTTCCACAGACATCGAGGTGTCTTGTTTCACGTTGTTCGCGTTGACGAAGCTGACGAATTCCGGCCTCTTGGAAGCATCCGTAAAATACTGCGCCTGCCCGAGCCCCTGGCCAATGGCGTTGTCGAGCTTATTGCGGACGTCCTCAAGGGTGTCGGTGGCGTAAAGCGTTATGCTGGTTCTGTTGCCGTTGCCCTGGAAGAGTGTGATAGTCTTCGGGTCCTCCAGCAGGAACTTTCCGTTGGCGTCCCAGAACTTGTCGAGGTCCCGAAGCTGCACGTCCCCCTTCGCAATCTGCCCGATGAAGGAGGCCTCAAACGACGCGAGAAACTCATTATTTGCTCTGGCCACGTCAAATTTATCGTCAAACGTAATTTGGACATTGCCCTGGTAGACAGTACCGTTCGATGTGTTCAGGTAGAAGTTCTTGAATTGGACTTCCGAGCTCTGAACTTCCGCATTCACCCTGAATTGGGCGCTGATAATACTACCATTCCACCCATTCGGCCATAATTCCTGGTCATGAACGTTTGATTCTATCCCTATTTTGGTGGTAGTAGCAGGATCAGTAGGAGCCTCATCACTATGAGGGCCGGCAATATGGTTCAGCACGATTTTGTCGCCGATTTTATAATTCCTGAAGTCGCCTTCAAGCGATAGAGCATTAGCCGCAACCATCTTGACGCCGAAGGCGGAATAGGAGGGAGCGGGAACAAGGGGATCAGTGGAGGCTTCACCGAAGCCAACTATACCATTTTCCTTGTCAAGCGTAAACTCATTTACAGTAAAACTGCTTGTCTTTCCATCCACAGAGAGGACATTCGACTGGACGCGGAAAGTTACGGACTGAGTGCCGGTGTTGATCGCCACTACCTCAAACAGGATGCTGGCGTTGTTTCTGCTTTCGTCCAAAGTAGTGGTGACATCGCCTAATGCCAACCCATACCTGATTTCTTTACCATCTACCATCACAGGCTGGGTAAATACCTGCATCCCTTTTAAATTCCAACCGGCGCTATAGGTCTCACCCAACTGCGTTACGGTAAATATCCCCGAGGGAAGATTGTCGACCTGCACATTGGTGACTCCCGCCTCGGCGTTCTTCTGCAACGCCATGATAACGTTTTTATGCTTGATCTTGAATATGTCGCTCTTTTGGATCTCGGCCTGTCCGGGATTGGCGCTGATGCTGATTATGAAATTACCCTCTATCGCCGCCTTCTGCCCGAATTGGTCAATCTGGCGAAGCCCGCCTCTCACTATGGCTTTCGTGGAAAGTTTGTCGGTCGACCACAGTACGGCCGCCGATCCGTCGAGGAGTTTTTTCTTGTTGAACTGAGTTGTGGACGATATGCGGGTGATTTCCTCTTTTAGCTGGTCGATCTCGAGCTGGATGTAAGAGCGGTCTTCCTGGGTCAAAGTGTCGTTCGCCGCCTGCACGGACAGCTCCCTCATGCGCTGAAGGATCGAGTGGGTCTCGCTCAGCGCGCCCTCGGCGGTCTGGATCATGCTGATGCCGTCCTGGGCGTTCGCCGCCGCGCGGTCGAGACCGCGGATCTGGGCCCGCATCTTTTCGGAAATAGCAAGTCCGGCGGCATCGTCAGCGGCGCTGTTGATGCGTAACCCTGTGGACAACTTCTGAATTGACTTCTGAAGGGCGTTGTTCGTACTTGCAAGCGCGTTGTAAGCCTGAATTGCTGGGATATTATGATTGATTATCACTTTGCACAACCTCCTTGTTGTGTGAAGCTTAATTTCTCCGGTTGGCATCCTTGCCCCGGGGTACATAATGGAACGATTGTTTTTACCGTGTTACAAATTTCTTTCGATATTGACCAAGGACCTTTTTTGCTTTTGCCCCTCGCAACACCTCCTAAATTTATTTGAGACAAGAATAACCATTTTTTTCAACTTGTCAATAGGCAAAATACATTTTCTTGAAAATTCGTTGAAAAAATTTTTCGCCTTTGAGCAAAAGAAAAAGCGCCGCCGTCGTTTATGGCTGACGCTAATTCTAAAGTTGAGAATCTTCTGGCCCTGGCGCTAACAGCCGGGTCTTAAACGGTCCCGGTCAAGCGCAACCTTGACCGGGCAACCCTATGGGGCCGCGCATATTGTATCACCCTCAACCCTGTACGGTCAATTATTCCGCGCCGACGCGCTCGACTTCCGGCAGTTTCGCGGTTTCTTCCGCGGCTTCCCCCGCTTCGGATTCTTCCTCCTCCGGTTTTTTCCACGCAACCTTTAGGCCTTTGGCCTCCAGCATCCTGACGAAGGAAACGGAGTAATTGATCAGCAGGTTGTGCAGGATTTCGGCGTTCTTGACCATATCGGTCAAAATCATGTCGACCATCTCCGCCAGCAACGGGTCATTAGCGCCGGCACACTTCTCCAGTGTCTGAGCAAGCCAGTCGAGGTGGCTCGCCGCCCATCCGGGCACCGCGCGCCAATGTTTTTTGACGGCGTTCCATACAGTCAGGAGAGCGCCTTTCAGGTCGCCTTCGTACAGCAGCTTCTGAGCGGCGGCGCGGTCAGCGAACCAGTTCGACTGTCCCTTAAAGGTCTTGTCGGAGCTCTTGTACTCATCCATCATCGCGCTGTGGGCGATTTCCATATCGAGAACTTCGCCGAGCAGGCTTTTTATTTCATCGTCGGCTCCGTTGTTCAAATCAACCGCGTTTGCCAGCATTTTCTCCGCTTTCAGGTGGCTTGGGTTGTGCACCAGGTCGCGTCCCATCGACACGCGGGCGTAATCCTTGAAGAACGCGACCATTTCGGCCACAGGCATCTCTTTACCGTCAAAATCCGCGGCGGCGACGTCCATAAACCGCGTCGCGAGAGCGGCCCGGTCCTCCGTCATAAGCAGCATGGCGTAGTTCCAAAGAACCCTGCCCGGCCACTTGAGGCGGATCGGGTCACACCTCATCATGATGTTGTTCAGCTCCAGCCTGATATCCGGTATATCCTCGCTGCCGGCGGCCGCAAGACGTTCCAGCAGTTCACACGATTTTTCCCACGCGATATCCGGCTCGACCGGGCCCCATTCGATCGCGCCCTTCCCGGTCCAGTACGCTATGGCGCGCTCCGCGTATGATACCCATCTGCGGATAAAGGTCATTATCGCCCTGTGCGAGTCGAGTATCTCCTTGTGCATCGCGTACCAGCGCCCGACAGTCTCGACGTCCTCCAGGCTTCTCGTGAGAGCCAGCTCGATCGTCGCGAGCCTGGTGTAGCTCTGGCCGATGAAATCGAACACGGCGCTGCGGCCGTGAATCGTGTCGAGCACGTGGCCCGCGCGAGACGCGTATTCGATTCGCCTCCCCGGTTCAAGGCCGGCCGCGGCCGTGCTGTCCATCAGGCGCTCAACCTCGTTCAAGTCGCGGTCGATCGTGCCGAATTGCTCATACTGAGCCGCAATATTAGCCAGCACGCGTTCGCCCACCTCGCGCACATTTATATCGTTATAGCCCTCGCGGAAGCAGGACGAAGGGGTGAAGCTCATCGGCTCCAGGTTTTCGACAAACGCGCCCAAAAAACCGTCAAGAGGCCCAACCCTGGTTCCCTCTATCAAAGCGCCTCCCTCGGTGCAGTCCCATGCCGGCAGGGGACACTTGATGATCATATCTTCGAGCGTGCGGAGGAATGACAGCCATGTCCGGGTCGTTTTGACCATGCCGCCCAGGGCTCCCGGAATTTCGGGCGAACCCGTCCTGTCGGCCTGACCCCCTCCACCGATGCCGGCCGCGTGTGACGAACCGTCCTCTCCGTAAGCCAGGTCCTGCCCGATTATTGCCACGCAGGGAGAATTCATGTAATGCGCGAGCGAATAATTCATGTGCGCGACCGATATTCCCGACATCATAGTCGAGCCGCCCAGCACTCCGCCGGCAAACCAGGTGTCCACCACGACTTCCTCCTTATGGACGAAGCACACCGGCCCCGGCCAGCGCCCGGAGGTCCATGGTACGCAGAGGCTCTGCGCGACAAGCAGGATATCCTTGCACTCCTCCGGAAACTGTTCAACGGTTTGTGAGAAGAAAAGGTCGTAAGTCGCGATGACGCGCTCAAGGGAGGTTACTATGTGAGGCTTGATGCCGTTGCGAAGCAGTTTAGCCAGCACCGCGTCGGAGGTAATGATCAGGCACTTATCCTGAACCGCCTTCAACTGCTTGAAATTTTTATTGAGCGACGGCCCGGCGGCTACGAGAATGGCCGGCCTGTCGGGAAATTTATTTTTTATAAGGTCAAGGGGCTTGCCAAAGGCTATCATCGGCGACATCAGCGCTATCTGGCGTAACCCGAGCAGCGTATCCTCCGCCGAGTTTCCGACATACATCAGCGTCACCGTGACCCATTCCTTTATTTTTTCGCCCAGGCGCCTGAACGCGCCGCCCCAGGCGTCAACCTCGCCTTCGTGGGACGACAGCACCGCAAGCGCCGCCGAGTATATGCCCACCGGTCTCAAGGCCGTGCTCAGACATTCCTCCGTCAATATTCGGGAGATTATGAATTTCGAGTTTTCGCGCTCCTTTTCGGTTTCCCCCTCCCCCTCGGCGTCTGTGAGAAACGTTATGAGGCAATTTCCCGGCAACGCCGAAAACACGTGGGTCAGATGCAGGGTATAGGCTATGAGCGACAGGTTGGGTTCCACCACTATCAACGACAGCGCGGCGACAGGCAGGGCTTTTATCGCCTTGAACAAATAAGGCGGCGTGCCCGTGCCGTACAGAATAAAGACTGGTTTGTTCCTGTCCTCGCGGCTGGAACGGCTCCAGTTGAACTTAGGCTCCCCGCCGCGCTCGAAGAACGGCTCGCCGGAGAGCCCCTCCACCCATTTTCCGGCAGGCGTCTGATTTTCGTAATGAGAGAAGTCATGACCGTGCCGCGCCACGTATCTTTTAAGCAGTAACGCCAGATTGGGCTGCCTTCTCTCCAACTCCTTCATGTTGCTCTCCCACACGGACGTGCTGTCGGGAGCGCGGCGCAGTTCCTTAGTCATTTTTTCTTCCTCGCCAGAAGATCCGGGACGGCGGTTTTCGGCAGGATGACCGGTATTTCCGGCACTATCGTGGCCGAGGTCGCCGCTTCTTCCGCCGCTTTCCTGTTTTCCTCCACTATAGCTTCCCAAAGCTCCTTGCGCCAGACCTGGACTTCGCGCGGGGCCTGAATACCGAGGCGGACCATGTCCCCCTTGACCTCAACCACCGTTATTTCAACGTCCTCGCCAACGCGAAGGGCTTCGCCGGGTTTTCTGCTCAAGACAAGCATTCGCTTACTCCGCTGCCTCTCTGGCAGCCATTGCCTGCTCGCGCATACGTTCGCGCATCTCGTCGTCCAGCACCTGATAGCGAAAATCGTAATCATCGTTCAGCGCTATCGTCTGGACGGCCACCCTGTTCACCCTGTTCACTACTATGGGAGCCTTGAGATTGGCCGTCATGTCCCACGGGTGATCGGGGGGAATGGTTATCACTATCAAAATAGCGACGTCACCGTCCGTCGTCACGTCGCCTATCGGCTCCAACACCTCGCGCGGTATCTGCGCGTTATAGTCGCTTTTGATCGAATCCGGCGTCGTGACAGGAAGGGCGAGCCCTCCGTCCTCGGTGCTGTGCATCCACATTATCGCGTTGTCGTCGTCGCCGACAAGGATCCACTTATGCTTGTCCTCGAAACCGGGAATACCCGCCGGAAAAATTATGATATCCTCTTCGTCTATCTCCAGCTCCCCGAATCTCGTGGATATCAGTGTTATCATCAAGATTCCCCCTTGAACAAATTCGTTACTTCGTGATATTTATCTCAAAAAGTCGAGCAGCGAGGGCTGCAGCAGACGCGCTATCGCCGCCAGACTTGCTTGATATATGTTGGACGCCATTTCAAAATCGGTTATCGTCTCCGCCAGGTCCACGCCGACCGTCTGCGTGTACAGGTCGATGTAGTTCGTGTTGTTCGTCGTCATGCGGTACACGGCGGCCTCGTACCTGTTCATGAGCGCCCCGTCCGTAGCCCTGCATTTTAGCAGCGTCGACAGCCAGGTGTCCAGTTGCGACAGCATGACGTCAGAGAGTCCGTCCACGTCGCCGCCCTCCACGGTGTTAATCAGGTTGTCCAGCACGCCGAAGAAATCTACGGCGTATCCGTTGTTCCCCGTGCGCTGCGTAACGACTTGATTGAAGGGCTCATTATCATATCCGTGCCTGGGGCTGCCGGCCTTACCGTCAGAATCGACCTCGAAACCGAAATCTCGGGGTATTTGGGGTATTGCCGTTCCGGTTGTGGGCGTACCTGTTATTTCAAAATTATATCCCTTGGGAGACCATATCGCCAGGCGCTTGCCATTGGAGTCACTGATAACCTCCGCCCTTATATCCTGCCCCTGGAAACGGGTGTTTATCATGTCAACCAGTTCCTCGACGCTATTCACGGTCGGTTTGCCGCCAGGCACACTGCTGTCCCACAGGTCAATCGTGTGCGTCGCTCCGTTCACGGTGATCGAGAGAGTGGAATCATGACTCAACCCGGAAAAATTGAAGGCGTTCAAGTAAGCATCGCCCACAAGCCCCGTATCCAGCCCCATAATATTCGCGGCGCCGCCGCTGACGTCGTAAACGGAGACGGCCGAGCCGTCCTTCGCCGCTATCGAAATAGCGCCGTTTACCACACTGGCGGGAGGAGGGGGATTAGGGATAGTATCGGTCGAGAACGAAACATCGAGCCAGCTCCCCGCGTAGGCGCGTATGCGGTTCGCCACGGTCAGCATGTCCTCGCCCCTCAGGACCGGAACGTCAACCGAGTATCCGGGGGTTCTTATCCTTATCAGGCCGTCCTCCGGGAATCTGAAGTCCGACGCCACGTCGTTGGAACTTTTCAGTCCGGCGCTGACGCCGAGCTGAGCGGCCACGCCCCCCGTATATTCCCTGAAGCGCGGGTCGCCGTAAGGCGCGTCGACTATGCGCAGAGGCTCGCCCGTCGTCGCGAATATGGAATAAGAATGTGGATTATTCTCAGGATTTTGCTCGAAGTTCGGATTAATACTTTCCCCAAGCGACAGGAGAGTCCCCCCGTACTGCTCGTTCACCTGCTTTACTATTGCTTTTGCCACTGTTTCGCCGGTAGGACAGTTGGTGTTGCAGACTTTGACCTCGTATTCGCGATCCCCAACCGTCACCTTCAGTATGGCGGGCATGTTCGCGTCGAACATTCCGCCGTCGGTTCGCGGTACAGGATAATCAACGTTTATATTTTCTACCGTAAGAGCGGTGTTGATGCCCAGCATACTCGCGTAAGCGCCCGCCCCATCCTCAGTCTTCCCCAGTCCGTCGTATACGGCGAAGGGCTCGCCGTCGAACGTGCGCAGCACAAGGCGCTTTGTCGCTTCTTCCGCGTTATCGCCGCTATTGTTGAGGGGATCTATTATCGGGTTCACGCCGTCGGGATAGTCAATTTGAACTATCGCCTGGAGCCAGTCGCCGCAGACGCTGTTGATTCGCGCCGCCAGTTCTTCGAGCGTGAGGTCTCCGTCGTCGGCTATGTATACCTCGGCGCGCCTGTTTCCGCTGACGAAGTTGAGGTGTAACGCGCCGCTGCCGCCGGCGCCGGGGTTATCGGGATCGGGGGGCAGCGTCGTATTCCATCCGCCGAACGTTACCGGTATCTCCGTGCTGGTGAGGGACGTCTCCATCTGCATCATGGCGGCAAAACCGATGTGCGTGTGGTCGAAGTTGTCGTATATGGGCTGCGAACCGACCATAAAACTCCCCAGCACGTCGGCCGCGTTGCCGAAGCCGCTGAGCCTTATCTGTTCAGCGCTTTCTATTTCCAGCCACTGAACCGTATTGCCGTCTTTGTCGATATTGGTCATTAACCTGACAGTTGCTTCGGGATCAATTTCCGTCGTTGTTCTAATAAATATTTCGAGTTCCCGCTTAATGTCCTCCAGTTTCACAGGCCCAGTAAATATCTCCGAAAGGTCGAACCAATATTTCTGCCCGTCGTGCTCTAATGAGAACGCGCTGTACTCCGGGTTGAGCTTGAAGTCATGCGGGTCTTCTTTTTTGGGCAGATGGCTCGTTTCGAGAATATAATTCCCGGATGCGTTCGGAATCGTATTCGATGCTTTGTAGACTCCGTCGGAGAATAACGGCACGAGTCCGCCGTCGGCTGTAACACTGAATTCGGCGCCGCCCTCGTCTGTGATTACCAGCGCGCCTGTGGATACGTCAGCAGTAATGTTCGGTCGATCTGGATCATCAAAATAATCGTTTATGATCTCCTCAATATCATCAAGGCTGTTGTCTTTGCCAATAGGAATTTTATACGTTTCGTGCCCCTGTCTTATTGTCAATGTTCCGCCGGACAATGTTTTGAATTCATCTCCACCCGGATCATCTTCATCCGGGTTATTAAATACTTTCGACTTAACCACATGGTCGGCGCCGTCCGGCCTGGAGGACGCCGTTACTATCTCGGTCGCGAAGAGCTGCGTCGCCCCTCCGGTCGCGTGGAGGCTGAAGTAGTCGTTCGAGTTCCTGCCGACGATGTCGATCCATTCGTTCTCGCCGTCGCTCTTGTATGCAGCCCATATACGGGCGTCCGGCAGCGCGTTCAGGGCTTTGGCTATATCATCCAGCGAATTGTCCTTCTTAACATTAACCGTGTAGACCGTATTGTCGCCGAAGCGCAGTTCAACCTTGCCGTCGCTCGCCGCTATTCTGTCCATATTACCGTATGCCGCGCCCTTTATACCCTGAGGCGCGTTTATCGGGTCGGTCTCCGGCCAGCCCGTGAGGCGCACCGGCTCTCCGGTGAGGCTTTGTATCTGGAGGTACTGCACGCCCCGGTCGAGGTCTTTAACGACCGTCGCTTTAATTAGTTTGCTCGCGTCCCCCATTTCCGTGCTGTTGTTTATCAGGCGCGCAATATCGTCGAGGCTCCATCCGTCGAGCGGTTCGCCGGGATCGCGGAAGCGGTTGAAATCCCCCGGATCGGTGAGGCCGTTAGCTATCTCGTCCGTCCACCTCTCGGGTATGCGGACCTTTACCGTCCTCCAGCCGACCTTGAATTCGAGTATCTCGCCGCGCCCGGTCCACTGGAAGTCCATCGGCACTTCTATTCCCTTGAGCTTGTGCGTTGTCTCGTCGAGCGGGAATACCTCGCGTCCGGTGAGGGATACCTTGCCGGTCTGCAAACGGGCGAACTCCCAGGAAAGAGCGTAATTGTTGCCGTTATAGACGACAAGCCCGTCCGGGCCTATGGCGAACGGCATGGTGTCTGTCTTGAGACCCGAGAAGAGATAATTCCCGGCGATGGTCGAGTTCGCTATCGACATCAGCGCCGCCTTCAACTCGCGGAGTTCCGTCGCGATCGCCATGCGGTCGACGTCCGCAAGCGAACCGCTGCCGCCCTGTACCGCGAGCTCACGAATACGGTTAAACAGATCGTTCATGCCGGCAAACGCCTCGTCCGTGAACTTCAACCATGTGACGGCGTCCTGAAGGTTGCTAATATACTGTTTGCCCTCCGTCATCATCGTCTCAAGCCCCATGCCCTTCGTCACGGCGTGGGGGTTCTGCGACGCGTGCTGATATTTTCTCTCGGTGGCGAGCTGCTGCTGAATATCGATCAGCCTGTTCAGGTTCCTGTGCATGTCGTTAAGCATCAACGTCCGCATCATGCCGTTCGTAACTCTGTAACTCATTTTATACCGTCACCAACCTTCGTCACGTTTCGTTTACCGGGCGCCCATGCCGTTTATCACCCTGTCCAGCATTTCGTCCAAAGCCGTCATGTAGCGGGAAATTGCCCCGACTCCCTGCTGGAACCTGATGATGTCCAGCATCTCCTCGTCGGTGCTGACTCCCATCACGGCGTCCCTCTGCGTATTTATCTGGTCGCACACGCCCTCCTGCGTTTTGTACATATAGTCCGCCTGATAACCCTGTATGCCGATGTCCCCTACGAATAGCAGGAAATAGTCGTTAAAATCCGCGGATTTCCCTTCAAACAGCTTAGTCTGCTTCAACTGCGCCATCCGCAGAGCGACAGCTCCGTCGCCGACGCCCCTGCTGAGTCCGTCGCCGTCGCCCGCGCCCGTCGCTATGAGGCTGAGATCGAATGACAGTTCGGCGTTAAGGCTCAAGAGCCTCGACGCGCCGTATCGCGCGTTGATATGACCGAAGTATGCCGTTCCGGTGGTGTTGATGTTATCCCCTATCCCGTGCCCCGAGTAATGTACGGCGTTCATGCTTTTCATAATCTCATACGCCATGTCGTCGAGGTAGTCCCCCAGTCCCAGAACGAGATCGTCGCGCGCCTCCATCATGGCGAAGATGCTGCCGTTGGTCAGGTGGGGCTGCACCTTTATCAGCGTAGCGGCGTTGCCGGACGGCAGGCCGTGCGAGTCGTAATAGCGGTTCAATCCAACGAGGCTGAGCCGTATCCCCTGCCCGAACCGCCCAAGCTCGTCGGCCATCGGGTTGTCCCATCTCACCAGATTGCCCAGCTTGTCGGTGGTCTTGAATATCCGCGCGTCTTTAAAACTGTTGCTCTCAGACAGGAAGTGTTTGCCGTCATATATAAAGTACGCGTCGTTCACATGCACGTCTTGCTTCTCGATTGTTGAGGAGGCTCCCGTGTCGGTATTGAACTGCATGTAACTGGTAGCGCACCCCGGGCCGGAGTCGAGGAAACCCAGCAGGCGAGCTATCGAAAAATCGCCGTTCAAGCCGCAGACGCTTCCCGGCAGCACGTTGATCCTGTTGGCCTCGCCCGACACGTTGCTTGTGAGGGCTATATAGTGCGAGCCGTTCGGCTCCTTTATCACGTTCGCGTGCAGCCACTCCTCGGGACTGCTCGGCGCGGTTCCCGGCGGATTCGTGGCATACCAGCCCGGCGCCGTCGAAGTCGGGTCCGAGGCGGGAGGTTGATTGCCGGGATATACCAGCGTCGTCATGTACGCGGCGTTGATTTTATTCGCTATTGTGGTAAGCGAGTCGTTTTCCGTAACGGTTATCTCCACCATCGGATTTTTGTTGGCGACGCCGAGATCCGACGCAAGGGTTCCGAAGGTATCCGTAATGGAGAGCAAATGCCCGCGCATATCGTCGGTGTTGGCGGCCTCTATCTCCAATCGCTGGGCCGCGGGGTCGAAGGATATGTGAAGCTGGGGATACGCCGCGAGCGCGTTCTTTATGTCCTCCAGCATTAGGTCCCCGTTTGAGCTGGGTATTGTGTCGCACGGAAGCCCTGTCGGGAAACCGTCGCGGGTTACATTCCACATGCCTTGAGCGCTATTGTACTCAAACCTGATGTAGGTCTCGAGCTCCCCCGCCGCAATGCGGAACTCGTATTCGGGCCCGTCGGCAATCGCGTTCTTGACGAGGCCGGGTTTTACCTGATTGAAAAAAGTATTGCTCGACGCCTTGACTCCGGCGTTGCCGACCTGAAGGGAGAACGATCCCCATATTCCGAGGGCTTCGTTTTTGTCATACACCGTATCGAGGCGTTCACCGCCTTGCAGTATCCCTTTCGCCCCGCCGACCATCCAGGTCTTGCCGTTGGCAAGACGTTCCACAAACAGCTCGTGAACCCCGTTTTTGGAGCAGGACGCCGGATCTGTCGCGCCGCGTTCTATAACGGCGGTCGCCACGGAATAGTTGCTCACATGGTCGTACTGGTTATACTCTATCTGAACATCATAATAATTGCTGTTGCCCACCATCGGGACGAGCACGAGATGCCTCACGTTCTTTATCTTCGTGCCGTCGCAGTTGAACTGCGCGCCGCCCTGCACCAGATATTTGCCGTTTATCTCAATCTTGTAATCGCCGTCGGTCTCGTCGAGCGAAGGGCTGCCCACGGAGGCTCCGGTTAGCTTGCAAAGCCGCTCCGCCAGCAAGTCGCGCCTGTCCATAAGGTCGTTGGGCTGCTCGCCTTTGCTCAGCGAGGCGGATATATCCTTGCACAGCAGGGCTATATCGTCGATAAGGAGGTTTGCTTCCTTCACCATTTCAGCTATCTGCTCGTTGAGGTCCGACCGGTACGCGTCAAAATTCGCCCTCATGTTCAGCAGGGAGGATATCATCGAATCCGTGTTGGAGAGCATAATGCTCCTCGAAGTTTCGAGGTCGGGGTACATATGGAGGTTTTCGAGCGCTCCCCAGTAACCGTTGAGCGACGTGTGGAACGTCCCGTTGTCGATGCGGCCCGAATAGATCTCTACATTTTTCAGGCAGTCGAGGCGTGTCTCCCAGTACCCCAGCGAGGCGAGCTGCGATCTGTACTGCGCGTCCAGAAACAGGTTGCGTACCCTCGTTATAGAAATGACGTTAACTCCCCCGCCAACGGTCAAGACACCGTCGTTAATCGGAATACCCGTGCTGACGTTCACCCTCTGACGGGCGAAACCCTCGACATTGGCGTTCGCAACGTTGTGCCCCGCCGTCTCGATTCCGGTTCTGTAGTAAGTAAGGGCCGTATTTCCGTTCGTAAGCCCGGCAAACATGTTACCCATCGTTTACAGCCCCACGCGTCCCAAGCCGTTGATTATCTGGTTCAAAACGCTGATGAGCGTCGCGATATACTGAGAGGCGTAGTTATAACCCTGATTCAGCTCCACCAGGCGCAGCATTTCCTCGTCCGAGTTGACGCCCGAGATGGACTCGCGCTGTATTCCCAACTGCTCCACCACGTAGCTCTCCGACTCGAACGACGTCTTCGCGAGCTGGCCGTAAGCGCCGAGTTTCGCGCTAAATCCGGCATAAAGATCGTCGAAGTTGGCTATGCCGCTGTTGAACAGCTTCGCCTGTTTCAGCCTCGCCATGGAGAGCGCGCCGGTGCCGTCGGCGGGGCCGAGCGATTTTCCGAAGCCGTCGCCGCTCGCGGCCGCGAAGCGGTCCTCGTCGAAAGTCATGTCCCCTTCGAGGGCGAGCTTGCCGAACGCCCCGTACTTGTCGGGTATACGTTCGAAGAAGCCTATCCCCGTCGTGTTTGCGTATTTGCCGCTGCCGTAGCCCGCGTAGTGTATCGCGTTGAACTCCGTCGCGAGGCGGTACATCATGTCGTCGAACACGTCCATCTGCGACAGCAGAATGTCGTCGCGAAGCTGAAGCGTGGCGTATATCGCCCCTTGCATGAGGTGGTGGCGGACGAGTATGGTGGTGTTCCCCACGCCGTTTATTTCGAACCTAATGCCAGGCAAAAATTCCGAGAGCGCGTCCGCCTCCGCGTTGCCCACCTCGGCTATTCTGCGCGCCTCTTTGAACGCGTTTGAAGACGACAGGAACTCCCTGCCGTTGATGATAACCCATGCGTCCTCCGCGCAGACGCTCTCAAAACGGTCGTACCTGTCGATGAGCGTTCCGTCGTCCTTGAACTGGATGTAAGACGTAACGTCTCTCTGTGCCGGACTGCCGGGCTCGTAAGCGTTCGGCGGCGTCGCGTCCACAAAGCCCAAAAGACGCGCCACGTTGAACTCGGCCTCGCCTCCGCCGCAAATAGCGCCGCTCAGAACGTTGATCCTGTTGGCCTCCCCGGCGACGTTACTGGTGAGGACAATGTAGCAGTGGCCGTTTTCGTCGTACTCCAGCGAAGCGTGCAGCCATTCCTCCGGCTTCGCGGGCGCGGTCCCGGGCGGATCTGTCTCGTACTTGAGGTTGCCCTTGGGCTGCTCATGGCCTTCGTCATCCAATTCGTATGTCCTGTCGAACATATAAGCGTTATTTATCTTGTTCACTATCGTCTGTAACGAATCCCCCAACTCGACGTCTATCCTCACGGCGGGATTCGTATTGGCAAGCCCGCACGACCTCATCAGTTCCCCTCCGAGGTCGTTGATTGAGAGGATGTGACGGTCGCGCGACTCGATCGTTATGGCGTTGTTCTGATAATCCACATCGAGTCCGAACTGGGAATAATTGGTGCTGAGGAAAGAGCCGAGATCTTCCACTCGGAGTTCACCGTCTGGACCGGTCGCTTCCTGTTCGTTCGGCGGCTCGAAATTATCTGAAATCATCCACTTCGACTCTTTTTTATCCCATTCTATGTTAACCGTAGCCTCAAATGAACCGGCGGATATTCTGAACGTGTACTTTTCCTGCCCGCTGGGACCGGGCGGCCCCAATACGACGCCAACGCCCGGGGGCGTATTGCTGAAAACCTCGCTTACCGCCCTCACACCCGACGACCCGACCTGGAGGGCGAAATAACCGCTGATGGGGAGAGGAGCGTCGGAGCTTTCTATCCCGGTTATGCGTTCCTGCCCACGCCCGACGGTCCAATAAAGCTCGTTTGCCATGCGAATCACTTCGAGCTCGTGAGTGCCGTTCACCGAACAATTGCCGCCCGTTGCCGCCCGCTGCTCTATCACCACGCCGGCAACATCGATGTTGCTCGTTATGTCGTATTGGTTGTACTCGACCTGCACGTCGTAATAATTTCTGTTCGTCGGGTTTTCGACCAGCATGAGATGCCTTACGTTTGTGCCCTGCACCAGCAGCTTGCCGCCAAGGTTGATCTTGTAGTCTCCGTCGAGTTCGTCAAGCGGGCGGCTTACCTCCGCTCCCGTGAGTATGCACAGGCGTTCGGCGAGCAGTTGGCGCCTGTCCAGCAGTTCGTTCGGCTCGGCTCCCGCCAGCATCGCGCTCCGTATCGCCTTATTCAGTATCGCTATCTGATCTATATAGGAATTGGCGTCCTTCACCATCGCCTTAATGTCGGCGTTAAGCTCGTCACGGTATTGGTTGTAACCGATAGCAAGTCCTTTCGCGAAATCAGTCAGGCTTACCGTGCTCGTTATAAAACTGGTGCGGATACCGTCTTCCGCGGGGTATATATGAACATTCTGAAGGGAGGTCCAAAAATCGTCGAGAAAATTGTTGAGTCTTTTCTCGCCCGCGTCCACTATAATCTTCTCGACCCTGTTCACGCCGGTTCCCATTATCGCCCAGTAAACCTGGTTTACTCCCGCCCTCACAAACCGCGAGTCGAGGTATATATCACGCATCCGATGTATCGAAAGAATCTGCACCCCGGTGCCGAGCATTGAAAAGTTGGGTCTGGTCGACAAAGCGTCCGTCGCCGAGCTGTTTATGACCTGCCTTGTATAACCCGGCTCCTTCGCCTTCATGGTGTTCATACCGGCTACTTCCATTCCCTTGCGGAAATACGAGATCGCCCTGCGCCCGGTCTCAATGCCGTGATATGTGCTAACCATGCCGTTCCCCTCCCAAACAAGCAAAAAAAAATTAACCAGAGATACTGAATCCTCTGGTTAATTATCGACATTGTTTGGCTGAAACTTTTGCGATTTGGGAAAATAACGGGTTAAAATCGCGTGTCGAATCCTCCCGTGACAGACCCTTCCATACCAACGCTCATTTTTCTCCACTCGGATATGAGCACTTCATTGAGATTCTTCGCCTCGTCCATCAGGCGGGCAAGTATCGACATTTCAACCTTTAGGCTTTCCACGGTGGAAACCAGCTTACGCGACGCCTCATTCATCCGCTCGGCCTCGTCCGGGGGAAGCGCGCGAATTATCTCGGACACCACCGGATCGCATCCAACCGTCTCCGCGACATCCGACGCCGTTCGCCCGCGCTTCGTCTCTATCGCCTGAGCTCTTACGGAAATATGGCGCATCTCAGACATCAAGTCCTGCAAATCGGGCATTCGCCCGTCCTTGAGCGCCTCTCTCTGCTGCAGTGTTACAGACAGCAACTCACATAATATTTCGTCCTGCTTCAGCAGGGTATCAAGGAGAATATCGGATTTCTCCGGCATAAATACCCCGTCTCAATCCTCAATCTTGTTGATGCCAGCCCAGATAAGACGCCCCGCCAGTTCCCTGAGGTCGGGATTATAGCTGCCTTCATCGATCCGGCGTTTGAGGTCCTTAACCCTGTCCTCCCGCACCTCCGAGATACGGCTCATCTCCTGCGAGATATTCGCCATCTCCCTAGCGAAAGTACTCACCGCCAATCCATCGGCCGCGCTCTCTCCGTCAGGACCATACCCGACGCCCCTGCGTGACTTGACGCCGTTTACCGCTCCTATGCCGCCAATTTCGTTGATTTTCTCTATCATCACCAGTTCACCCCTCGCGGTGGAAACTTCTTTACGTATATTATCGGTTTTTTTCAGGGCGCCTTTATAAGGAATCGCTAAATAAATAACATCCGGCTACGAAAGCTGTATTCCTCGTATAGTCAACTTTATAAAGCCGCTGTCCACAAGATGCTTGATTTTTTTCTCATCCACCTCAAGTATACCAGCGGCGTCCTGGATTGTGTATCTGGTATAAATATTTTCACGAATCAGGCTCCGGACTCTGGCGTACAGCTCATGCTCCGGTTCGCGGCACGTTTCGCATACGTGCCGATGGCCCGTGGCTATAACCACTGCCTCGCCGCACATTCCGCACTTCACTAAATCCAAAGACACTTAGTTCTTCACCCCTCAGGTTTCATGAAATAATCACACGCTCCTGCTCCACGTAACCGCCTCCCGCACCGACGCTCCGGCTCGGGTGAGAGCAATCGCCGCCGCCATCAGCGTATTTCCGGTGGTACAAACATCATCAACTAGAAGCGCCCGCAATCCAACGTCACATGCCGCTTCGATCGCGCCCGGAGGCAGCGCCCTGTCCGAGTAATCGGATGACGAGGCCTGACTTGGAGCGTAAATTGTCCATCTCAGGCAATTTTTCACCGGAATACCCCAAATCATCGACGCGCCTCTCGCAATCAACTCAGTCTGATTATACTCGCGCTCGCTGCCTTTATGCAACGGTATCGGGACCAAAATATCAACATCCGGTTTCATTATACGGTCGGCGATAATTTTGCCCATCATGACGGCGATTGCTTTACGCGACGCATACTTCATCGACTTTATCACGTCAATGTTGGCTCCGATGTAGCGGGAAAGCGAGGCGACTCCCAAGCCGTCCGGGTGGCGGACGCAGGGAAAATCGCCCCGGCAGATAACACAAAATTTCAATGGCTCCGACGCGAGCGGCTCAAGACACTCCCGGCATACTTTAACAGCGAGCCTGCCGCAAACCGGACAGCTCACCGGCCATACGATATGCGACAGGCTATGCCAGATTCTCAGCGTCTTTTCTGATCGCCTCAGCCCTGTCGGTTTCCTCCCAGCGCGGCACAGGGGAAAGGTCTGTCCTTCCTAAATGTCCGTAGGCCGCTATCCTCCGGTACTGCGGTTTACGCAGTTGAAGGTCTCTTATAATCGCCGCCGGGCGGAAGTCGAAGTGGCGGCGAACAAGCTCCGTGATCCGGGCGTCCGGTATGCGTCCCGTCCCGTGGGTATCCACCATTATCGAAACAGGATTCGCCACGCCGATAGCATAGGCGACCTGTATCTGGCATCTGGACGCGATTCCGGCCGCCACAACGTTCTTGGCCGCGTATCTTGTCATGTAGGCTGCCGATCTGTCGACCTTCGTCGGATCCTTGCCGGAGAAAGCGCCGCCGCCGTGGGGAACAACGCCGCCATAAGTGTCGACTATTATTTTCCTCCCTGTGAGGCCGGAGTCGGCCTGCGGGCCGCCAATTACGAAACGCCCCGTCGGATTGACCAGTATCTTCGGCTTGCCCTCAAGCAGCTCCTCGGGCAGGATGGGGGTGATTACATGCTCAATAATATCGGCGGAAATCTGGCTCGCGTCCACCGCCGGATGATGCTGGGCGCTCACGACCACCGTGTCAATCCGAACAGGCTTGATACCGTCGTACTCCATAGTGACCTGTGTTTTTCCGTCCGGGCGGAGATACGGAAGCACGAGATCCTTGCGTATCTTCGCCAACCTGCGGGCCAGCTTGTGGGCCAGCGCTATCGGCATCGGCATGAGTTCGGGAGTTTCATCACAGGCATACCCGATCATCATTCCCTGGTCGCCGGCGCCGACTCTGCCTATCTCCTCGTCGTCCATCTCGGATTCTCTCACCTCAAGGGAACGGTCAACGCCGCGCGCTATGTCGGGCGACTGCTCGTCAATGGCGGTTATAACGGCGCAAGTGTCACCGTCGAAACCGTACTTTGCCCTGGTATAGCCCACGTCCTTTATAGTCGAGCGGGCTATCTTTGGAATATCCACATATGTCCCTGTGGTTATCTCCCCCGTCACGACCACCAAACCCGTGCTTACAAGCGTCTCGCAGGCAACCCGCCCCATTGGTTCCTCTTCCAGAATGGCGTCCAAAACGCCATCGGAGATTTGATCCGCGAGTTTGTCAGGGTGCCCCTCGGTAACTGATTCAGAAGTAACAAGGTACCTTTCTTTGCTCATCGAACATACCTCCTCCTACTCGGATAAATTTTTCTTTTGCATGTGCCTCTAACTATATCATACATTTTTAAAGACTCTCAAGTCCGCGCGGGCTTATCGAGCGAAGCTCCCCTAAGGTCCCCGGCGACGCTTCCTCCCGCAAAACCATTCCACCCAGGATACTGTGAAGATCAGAGGTACGCAGGCCGGAATTCACTTCAAGCTGCAAAACCTGACCGGCGCCGCATCTCGGACATGTCCAGTCCATCCTCGCAACGCCGTCATGATCGGGCGTTCCAGCCAAAATTTTTGCCTCGCCGCACGATTGACACCCGACTATCAACATCTGTCACCACCCCCCTCTCAAACTTCCTGATCCTCTACTTCGATTTTCACGCGCACGGGTCCCTCCGTATAAATATCAGCGGCCGCCGTTATCGTCACGATCGTGGTTCTGTAATTCGAGCTGTCCGTCACGATCCTGTCGACCACGTCATAAAAATCCAAAGTGTCGAGATTGCCGACCGTCCCTGTAAACGGGTCGGGCAGTATGCCGCTCGATACCGCGGACCTGTTGATCCTTCTCAGCATTGTATAGAGAATATTGGCGGCGTCCTCATGCCTGTCCACGAATCTGATCGTTTCCTGTATCAGCACCTCGCCCTCACTGAAGACGAGGCTGCTGTCGAACATGTTCACGACGCCCTCCAGGACCTGGCCTATTGTTACGTTCGCGGGCGCTGTGAGACGCAGAACTTTGCGGCCATGCGCAGAACTAAGCCGGTTTTCTATGTCAGACCTCATTTCGGAAGTCACCGTTATCTCGGTACGCTCGTTCTCTCTTTCATCAGGATTCCACTGCTCCGCGAGTTTCACGTCCAGATATTCCTCGGATACCGAAACCAGCCTTCCGACAGCTTCGTCCAAGTCATAAGCGCCGTTCTCATCCTGCTCTATGGATGTCTGCGCCAGCATCTCACCCTGGTATGCGATGACGCGCCCGAATCTCAATTCCGCCAGCCCGTGCTTTAAGGCCTCCGTTTCATCCTTCAGGGCGGATACCTCGGATTCGACCCTCTCCTTCTCCGCCCTTATCGAGGACAATTCAAACTGCGAGGCGTCCAAATTGAACGTTATTCTTTCCCGCTCGTCCTCAAGCGTACGCACTTCGCTCGTTAAAGCGGTCATCTGACGCGCCATGATGTTTTGGCCGAATATCGCCATCTTGACCGATTCAGACGAATATGAAGCCGCCGCGAGAGACAGAAGTGCAACGGCCATTCCAGTGAAAATGGTGATGACTGTAGAGGTATGGCGTGGTCTAAGGTGAAGAATGGATATGCGCTTCTTCCCTATTTTTTTGCCCAGCGAGTCGCCGACATAGGACATGGTAGCGCTTATCGCCACTACCATCATGATGAGCGGCCAGTTGAACTCCGAAAGATCGAACCGCATCCGTCCACCTCCCACAAACTGCTCACATTAATCATAACAGCAAATTTGAAAACTTGAATTGTAACAACACGTAATTTCGTTATCAGTATCGGGATAAAAAAATCAAGATAGAGAATATCTTGAATACTCGTTAATAATTTATCCCAAAGAATATCATAACGCAAATAAAATCTATTGACATGACCGCAAATTATGTTAGGATACTCGACGTTAAGTAAAAACTCATATTCCTCGGTGGCGCAATAGGCAGCGCGGGTGGCTGTTAACCACTAGGTTCGAGGTTCGAGTCCTCGCCGAGGAGCCAGGAAACAAGTCCGGGATAGTCCGGCATAGTATAAAAACAGCCCCGAAAGCGGAAATGACAGCGCTTTCGGGGCTATTTTACGGTCTTTTGAAAGATTTTACTCAAGTATTTCCCTTAGTTATCC
>Ga0099364_10003130_pt1 | contig 25964 bp, 25 predicted proteins | sample TergutTh196P3_FD_73070 | JGI IMG/M metagenome (GOLD analysis project Ga0099364, IMG submission 73070) | Microcerotermes parvus P3 segment gut microbial communities from Pointe-Noire, Republic of the Congo - Th196 P3 | ecosystem: Host-associated > Arthropoda: Insects > Digestive system > Gut ...
ATACTAAAAGTTTAACACACCCCCCCCCCCCCCCCCCCGGACAATTCAACGTAAACAGAAAAAATACAGGAAACAACACAACTAACAGGACGACTGTATAATGGGAATAACTGAAATACGGGCAAATAAAAACTATCTAACACTCGCAAAAGCCGCATCTTTTATAATCATTTTATTTCACTTTCTTAACTTTTATGTATTTCTTATTCTTAATGATTTTATGCCCGCCGCACCTTCCGGGGGAATTATATCAAGAATAGGCGTATTTAATATGCTTGGCTGTATACTTGGCTCTTTTTTAGCACCATTTTTTCTGCCGTCACCCGGACGCAGAAAACCCCTTGCTTTGAGCATCGTATATATCGCGCTGGTAACACTACCAAATGTTATACTCAGGTCTCAGGGAGTGCAGCTTTGGATTGATTCAACCACGATTCGCAATATTATCGCCTGTTTCTCCGGTATGCTGCTTGCAATCGGTTACGGTTTATATTTCTCGGCTTTTCTTGAGAAAAGAGAAGCCGAAGCCGGAAGACGCTTTACCCTGTTTTTATTTGCGATCGCCTATGCCCTTGGATTAGTCAGCCGGGATATTTCACTTCGCATACTGAATGCCATCGGCGTTATTGCCGACCCGCTGCAGAGCATGGCATTAACATTTAATTTTATCCGGTGGCTTTTTGCCGGAATTGCAGTATTTGCCGTAATCACCGTGATTTGTCTTCACCTTCATAAAAAGACAGACGATCAAACGACGGATAAACCCATCGCAATACCGCCTGTTTCCGCGCCGGACAAACAAGTGATAATCCTTTTGATCTGCCTTTCGATTTTATTCAGGGGTGTTAACTCCGTACTTGAACAGCGGATGTTTGTGCTGCTTACCTATCCTGCAGACACTTTGACCCCGTATCTATTTATAACGGCGGCGGCGCTTCCTGTACTTGCGTTTTTTATTGAACGTTCCATCGGCAGCTTTCTAAAAGTGTTTCTTCCTGCGGCGACAGCCTTTTTTATTTTACTCTCCTGCCTGTTTTTATTCGAAGACTATTCCCGCTTTATTCTAATTATGAATATCTTTACAAGCATCTTTAGTTATCTGATATTTATTGTTTTTTCTTTCGAGATAACAAGACGTTATGCCGGAGGTTATTTATTTTATGCAATATCAACAGTAATTCATTTTACCTATCTATTTTCATGGCTCGGTCCGATTACCAACCGCTATATACCTGAAGGCACAAACTATACCGTGATGGTTATCGCGATAGCAGCTTCACTGTTTATGCTTTTATCTTTCCGTGTTTTAACCCTCCGCGCTCCGGCTGAACCGGCAAAAGAACCGCATCAGGATTTTAATAACACTGAAACAGTAAAAAAACTGCATCAGGATTACAGTGATATAGAATCTATTTTTAAGAAGTTTAAATTAACCAGACGTGAAACTGATGTTGCAGCATTACTTGTAAAGGACGGCTTGAGCGGCATCGAAATATCCAACCGTTTATGTATTTCTTACGGCACTGTAAAACGCCATATTCATTCTATTTACAGAAAGTTTAATGTAACCACCCGGGGTGAATTAATGGCTCAGTTTATCCAAAAAGAAAAATAAAAGGCAATTTACCCTTGAAAAAGTTATGTTTGAAATTCGAGGGGTTTTGTGCTATCATTATTATACAAGAAAGGAAGTAAAATTTGGGCTTGACAATGAAACCGATGGAATTGATCCGGTTTTTAGAAAACTATGGAAGCTAATCAATTTTCACCCGCCAATTCTTCCGCACGCTGTCTTGCCTGTTCAACAGATTTTATACTCGGAATTCCCAGACAATCTTATAATTGTCTGGGAACAATATACACACAAATTAACAGTTGTGGAATGCCACTAGACAAACATTCAAAAATTCTCTACACTTTTTAAACACTGGCGGTGTGCCTGAGCCGCTGAAAAATTCAAACGAATCAGGTTCTCATGACAAATGAGAAAAGAACAGGAGGACTTTATATGAGCGCAACTATACGGCTCAAAAGATTTGGAACAAAAAAACGGCCATATTACCGTATTGTGGTCATGGATAAAATGGCGCCTAGAGACGGAAAAACCATCGAAGAGCTTGGCTATTACCACCCCATCGAAGCGGAAGACAAGCAAATTTCTTTTGACGAAGAAAAAGCAAAAGCATGGATAGCAAAAGGCGCATCCGTCTCCGATACAGTTCGCAGGATCTTCAACAAAAAGAACGTTGCCGTAAAATAACAATAGAGTTGTCCGGGAACGAACCGAAAGTTAACAAACCGAAGGTTCGAGGATTCCGGGCAAATTCAATCTCACGCCAATTCGGGCAAGGGTAAAATATGGAAAAAGATTTAATTGAATACCTGGCAAAATCGCTGGTGGATGATCCCACGCAGGTACAGGTTAATGTTATAGAGGGTGAAAAATCAACAATTCTGGAACTTCGGGTAGCAGAAGGCGACATTGGCAAAGTAATCGGAAAACAAGGCCGCATCGCCAAGGCAATCAGAACTGTACTTCAGGCGGCAAGCGCAAGAACCGGAAAACATACTATGCTGGAAATCCTGGACTGATAACAGACAGCAGACAACAAATCAAGTATAGATTGCAAAGATAGAGTTGACATGGTTGATAGATTTGTTATTGGAACTGTAGGGGCGCCTTTTGGAGTTAAAGGCTTTGTAAAGGTGCGCTCAGGTTCTGGAGAAATCGATCATCTGTTAAAACTGCAATCGGTAATTGTGAGCAAGGACGGGAAAGAACGTGTACTCCAAATTGAAGAAATCACCCCCTCTCTGCCCGGTGTGCTGGTGCATTTTAAGGGCATTCACAGCCCCGAAGAAGCAAAAATCCTGACAGGCTCTCAGCTTATTGCGGGACGTGAATATGCAGCCCCTCTGGGCGAAGATGAATTCTACATCGAAGATTTAAAGGGGCTGCCTGTAGTTGATGGCGGCGAAGTAATCGGCCATGTTACGGATGTAATCGAAGGCGGCGGCGGCGAACTTGTGGAAATCGAACTTGCCGGTTCAAAGACAGGCAGGCAGGGAGAAAAGCGGCTTGTCCCTTTAATGGAAATGTTCTTTAAGGAGATTTCATTAAAAAAAGGAAAGCTGGAGCTTCAAAATACATGGATTCTGGACACTGCCAACGAACATGAAAGGTAAAAATGAAATACACCGTTTTAACGCTATTTCCGGAAATAATAGACGCCTTCTTCGCAAATTCCATCATTGCAAAGGCGTTAAAACGGGGGATCATCGAATACCAGCCGGTAAACATACGGGATTTTGCACACGACAAGCATAAAACCTGCGATGATGCGCCCTATGGCGGCGGCGCAGGGATGCTCATGCTGCCGCAGCCGCTTGCTTTTGCATTGGAACATGCAAAAGCAAGCTCCGGGAATAAAAAACGGGTGATTTACCTGTCACCGTCAGGCCAGCCGTTTAATCAAACATTGGCGAAGGAATTAGCCGCCGAACAGGAATTGATCCTGTTGTGCGGCCGCTACGAAGGAATTGACCAGCGGATCATCGACCGCTATGTTGATGATGAAATCTCTGTTGGGGACTATGTATTGTCTTCCGGCGAAGCGGCGGCTCTTGTAATCATTGACGCTACTTACAGGCTTGTTGACAATGTAATTACCCCCGGCTCTCTTGACGAAGAAAGTTTTTCTTCAGGGCTTTTGGAGTACCCCCAGTGGACACGCCCCGAAGAATTTGATAATATGAAAGTCCCGGAAATTCTGCTGTCTGGGCATCATGAGCAGATTCGGCTTTGGCGGCTTGAAAAAAGGGTTGAAAAAACCCTGCGGCAAAGACCGGACATGATTCAACATGGCAGAGCTTTTGGGATTTTTAGCAAGGAAATTAACGGCATTATAGACCGTATGACAGGAGAAAAAGATGAACGAAATTCAGGCAATTGAAGCCTCCCAGATGAAAGCAGAACCCTGCCAATTCAAAATTGGAGATACAGTCAAGGTTCACTTTAAGATTATCGAAGGCAAAACCGAACGGGTACAGATATACGAGGGTCTTGTCATCGCAATGAAGAATTCCAAAATTGGAAGAACATTTACCGTACGGAAAAATTCCTATGGCGTTGGCGTTGAAAGGGTATTCCCCCTTCATTCTCCGCGCGTTGTAAAAGTAGATGTTGTCCGCCCCGGAAAGGTCAGGCGTGCAAAACTTTATTACATCCGCGAGAAAATCGGCAAGGGCGCTAAAATTAAAGAACTCATCATTAAGAAGAGCGCAAAAACCAAAACTACTGCCGCCGAATAAACCGGAAAAACACTTTTCCCACACTCACTTTTGGCAATAAGGCAGAAAATTAGCGGAGCAGGATAATTCAATAATTATTATTCTCGTTTAAACCGATATACATGATAGGGGAAGTTTTAAACATGAATGCAATAAATACCAGCGACCTTAGACCGGGTCAGATTTTTTCTGATCCTGTGTACACGGAAGGTGAATATTTACTGGTGGCTGCTCAGGTTCCTCTTCGTCAAAAAGACATAGACGTTTTGGTTTCCTGGGGCATTGAATTTGTAAAAACCGAGGGATCTCTTGCAGATCCGGATGTGCCGGCGGAAATCCACCAAAGCGAAGATAAACCCTTAAAATTTTCAATAAGCGATGTACAGGGAAATTCTGTTCCGTACCGCTCCTACAAACATCTTATAGAAAAATTAAACATGGTGTTTTCAAGCCTGAAATCCGGTGATGGGATTGAAATGCGCGCAATAGACTACATCTGTATTCAATTGCTCCAGGGTTTAAGGGATTATCCAAATAATTTTGTTGAATACATCCTTGGCGGCGAAATTACAGGAAACGAGCTGGCAAAAAGTTCTGTAAATACTGCCATTCTTTCTGCAATGACAGCTCAGGAGCTTAAACTTCCAAATCATAAAATTCACAATATTATCGCAGGAGCCCTCCTCCACGATGTAGGGATGCTCAGGCTTTCTAAAGGCATCACAGAGAAGAAGGGCGGTCTTTCCGAAGCAGAACTTGAACAGATCAAGAGCCACCCCATTCATACTTCAAAAATTGTTACTAAAGAATTGTTCGGTCCGCATGAAGTAAACTTGATTGCAATTCAACACCATGAACGCTGGGATGGTCAGGGTTATCCCGATAAACTTTCTGGACAGGCAATTGACATCGGCGCCCGCATTGTGTCTGTAGCAGATGCCTTTGAAGCAATGGTAAGCAAAAAATCTTACAGGAATTCGCTTGTAGGTTATCAGGCAATAAAAAATTTAATGGCGGATAATGCCAGAAGATTCGATCCCGCAGTAATTATGGCTTTTACAAAAATTATAGGGATTTACCCCATCGGTTCAATTGTTCAGTTAAATGGTAATATTATTGCAAGGGTAGTCAGTGTACATTCAAATGCGCCGATGCGCCCTGTCGTTCAATTGTTAACAGAAAGCAGTGGTAAAGTAATTGACCCGGAAAAAATCACAACAGTCGATCTTTTGTCTGATAAAACATTATTTATTAAACATGCAATAGATCCGGAAGAATATGCCAATAAAAATAAATAGTGTAAGCCGGGGTAAAAAAGGGGAAGAACAGGCGGCGGCAGCCCTAGAAGCATCCGGGTTATGTATAATTACAAAAAATTTCCGTTCAAAATACGGCGAAATCGACATCATTGCCCTTGACGGAGAAATAATCGTCTTTGTTGAGGTAAAATCATGGTCGTCTTTTGGCATGGAAGATCTCCAATACGGTCTTAACGAAAAGAAACAGGATAAAATCATTAAAACTGCTAAGTATTTTCTTCTGGAAAATCGAGAATATAATAAGATGGCAATCCGCTTTGATGTTATATTCGTTAAAAATAATTCAATCACCCATCTTGCATCAGCTTTCACGGAGCGTGTATGATGTTAGAACAGGCATTAAATCACAAGAGGCTGGAAGTGCTTCAACAGCGGATAAATGATGAAAATTATCTTCGCGCTGCTATTCAAAGACTGGCTCTTGTAATGAGTAATGAATTAATGCAAATTACTACTGAAGGCGGGCGCAATGAGCGGAAGCGGAAGAGGCGGAAATAACCGGAAAAACCGTCAGCGGTTCTTCGGACGAAAAGACGAATCTACTCATAAACATTCAAAGAAGCATGGTGAACCTATATACCCCGAAGCCAAATTTGAGAAAAACCGGGCAAGCCATCATGAGCGGCCGCGCTGGACAGCGCCTGAAATGCCGGCAAACCCAATCACTACACCCGATTGCCCGTGGTGCGAAAAACCAATTAAAGACATTACAACGGCAATTTGTGATAAAGATACAGGAAGCCCGGTACACTTTGACTGTGTACTTGCACGAATTGTCAGCATGGAAAACCTTGAACTCCATGACAGTATTTGTTATATTGGAGGCGGGCGTTTTGGAATAATTCATTATAATAATCCGCCTGATACAAGAGATTTTACAATAAAGAAAATATTTGAATGGGAAGCAAAGGACAATAATAACGAATGGCGCCGTCCAATCTGTGATTATTTTTCAACTATTTAGAGTCTGTCTAATGGAAGATAGGGGCAATGGAAGAGTTATTAAAGGAAGACGACGAAGAAGATGAATTTCTTGCTTCTCCGGGAATAAAAGAAAATTTGAATCTTCTTGACAAAATAGGCGTTATGAGCTATATTAATTCCTTATACCGCAGTATTCGATGTTATAAAAGTCTTCTTGAAAAAGGACTTGATATATTTAACTATACAAATATAAATGAAATAATGAATGCGACTATTTCCCAGATATTTGATCAATTCATGCCTTCATTTATTGCTTTTGTATGGAAGCCGATTCAAACAAGAGAAGACATTACAATAAGAGCATATAAGGACAACAAACCTGTCGAAATAAATCTTCATGTCGATAACATCACGTCGTTTGAAGAATTTTTCTTAAAGTACCCAAAGCCAATACACTTTGAATTATTAGCTTTTCAACTAAGTAACGAAGAAGCAATAAAACCGTACCGCGAGATAAATACAGAAATTGCCGTTCCCATTCTTGGACCTTTTGGATTGTACGGCATTATTCTTATTGGAAATAAATCTGATAATGACGGATACAGCCGCGATGAATTGTTTTTTCTTCAGCAGCTTATATCTTTTGTGTCTCAGGCAATCAAGAATCATCTGCATTACGAACATTCCCTGCGTGACGTGAAAACCAGTCTTTACAATCATGGGTTTTTCCTTACACGCCTTAACGAAGAGGTTTCCCGAATAAAACGCGATGAGATTCATTCTTCTTCTTTAATTGTTATGGATGTGGATAAATTTAAAAATTTTAATGATACATACGGACACCTTGCAGGAGACAGTGTTCTGGAAAGTATCGCTCATGTAATAAGGCACAGCGTACGCGCTGGAGATATTGCATCCAGATTCGGCGGTGAAGAATTTACCATTCTGCTGCCTCAAACAGATAAAATTACAGCGTGGAATGTCGCAGAACGTTTAAGAATAAGTGTTTCCGAAATGAAAGTTGCATGGGAAAATCCATTACCGCAGGTAACTATCAGCATTGGTATATATACATTTGATAAAAATTCATTCGTCGATGTCAATGACATTATCCACCGTGCAGATGAAGCGCTCTATATCTCCAAAGAACGCGGCCGCAACCTAAGTACAATGTGGAATCCGGGAATTATCAATCCTCATCCTGATGAAGCCTGTTCAATAGAAAAATTAATGCGGAATGATTCACAACGGGAGTTGATATGATTGGAATAATCGGGGCAATGGAAAATGAACTTAGCCTTCTTTGCGAATGTATGGGAAATTACTCTACCGCAAAAATCGGCGGGTTTGAATTTTTTACAGGAAAAATCGAAGGAAAAGATGTTACAGTACTTCGCTGCGGCATTGGCAAAGTAAATGCCGCAGTCGGCTGCGCTTTAATGATAAATAAATACAACCCGGACTGTGTTATAAATACAGGATCCGCCGGGGGAATAAAACAAGGGCTTACCTTTGGGGACGCAATAATTTCGACAGGGCTTGTTTACCATGATGTTGATGTTACTGCGTTTAACTACGCGCCAGGCCAGCTTCCGGGGCTGCCGCAAATTTTTGCGGTCGAAGAAAGGCTGATTAAACTTGCGGAAGACGCTGTTGACGAACTAAAGCGCGAAAATTTTCTGCCCGGCTCTTTTAACCACTGCCGCGGCTTGATTGGCTCCGGCGATGTTTTTATGCACGAACCTGAAAGGATCAAAGATTTACGCCGTATTTTCCCGGACATCGCAGCGGTTGAAATGGAAGGCGCCGCAATCGCCCATTGCTGCCGCCTTTTTAATACTCCCGTACTTGTCATCCGCGCACTCTCCGATGTTGCAGGTACAGAATCACCAATGACCTTTAATGAATTCCTGCCGGTTGCATCAAAAAATTCAGCACAGATTGTAATTAAGCTCATAAAAAAAATATAAATCACAAATATGCACAATGAAAAACCTTATTTAAGCTTTTAGAGATTTTTTTATTCTGGAAAAAAATTCAATTTTATGATAGAATTGGACGATGGCTGTCGGGAAACAAAGAAACAGATTATTTCTCATGCTTGGGCTGATTTTCGTACTGACAATCGGCGCGGTAATCTATATTGTGCAAAGGCAGACAAATACAATTGTATCGGAGCTTATACAGAATTGGGTTTATACTGCAAATCAAAGCTTTGTAAATTATTTAACCGAACTCGAAGAAAGAGTCGCCCTGCGTGCAGAAGTTATCTCTGTCAATGAATCTGTAATAACAGCAATAAAAAACGGCGAAAATGAAACGCTGGAAAGATATTTACATAATTTAACAGTGGGTATGGATTATACAACCATTTGTGATCCCAATGGAATTGTTCTTGCCCGTTCGCAAACTTATGTAAAGGGCGACAATGTTTCCGGATATAAAGCAGTTGCTGCAGCGTTGAATACAGGGGTTCTTTCAACATCAATCGAACAAATTGAAATCATTGGCAATCACCTTTCCGTTTATGCAAGCGCTCCTATTTTTGAAAACAACGAACTAATCGGCGTTGTTATAACAATATTTGATTTAACCATAGATAAATATGTAGATGCATTTAAAGAAAAAACAAATTGCGAAGCTACAATTTTTTTATATGACGAAAGAATAAACACCACCATTACTGATGAAAACGGAAACCGGATTACAGGTACAAAAGTTTATGATTTTATTACAGACATTGTTATCGGCGAACAGAAGGAATATTCGGGACAACTGGAAATAATGGGAAAAATGTACGGTGTCTCCTATTCGCCTTTGATCGTCGACAGTCAGGTAATTGGAATGTTATTTACAGGGGTCGATCTTAGTACAACTTTAAATAGCCAGAATTCAATGAACTTCTGGATAATAATCGCTTCCTTTCTGGGTATTCTTGCATCACTTGCTTTTATACTTTTTTCTGGAAGGAGTTTGGAAAAATACGCTTCACTTACAGAACAACAGTTAAATCAACAGATTTTAATGGCTGACATTTCCCGTAGATTTTTAACAGATGTAAATATTGACGAGCTAATTTCAAAAACTCTGCGGATGGTCGGTGAATTCATGAATATTCCGCAAGTGCTTCTTTTCTGCCTTATGGATGACGGTTTTACTCTTATATGCCGCAATGAATGGATAAACCCCGATCTTGGTTTTGGATCACGCATAGGCGGTAAAATGCCGTTAAAAGAACCTATGTTAACTATAATAAAAAGTTTTAGCCCTGACAGCGGAAAAGATTCATGTCTTTCTTCCAACGACCCTGTCTTTAAAGAAGCCATGTCGCCCTACAGGGTAAATTTTAAAAACTATATAACTACACCCATTTTTGGCAAGGGTGAATTAATAGGGGTAATTGATTATTCAAGGGAAGATGACAACCGGATATGGAGTGACGGCGATATGAGCCTTGCAACTCTTTTTGCAAGCACTCTTTCGGGAGTTTTTGAACGTGAATCCATAGTGAAAGATTTGGTAGAAACACATGCACAGGAAGCGAAGCTGATTATGGCAAAAAACAATGCAGAACGTGCAAGCCGCGCAAAGAGCGACTTCCTTTCAAACATGAGCCACGAGATGCGCACGCCAATGAATGCAATTATTGGAATGACCACGATTGCAAAAAAAGCAGAAAGCGAAGAGAGAAAAAGTTATGCGCTTGACAGGGTAGAAGATTCTGCAAAGCATCTTCTTGGAATAATAAATGATATTCTTGATATGTCAAAAATCGAAGCAAATAAACTGGAATTGACAAACGTTGAATTTGACATTAAAAGACTTTTGCAAAAAACAATTTCCTTTTTACATTTTGACGCAAAAAATCAAAAACTCCACCTTAATATAAATGACAATGTACCATCTTATTTTATCGGTGATGATCAGAGGCTTACACAGGTATTGGCAAACCTGTTGTCAAATGCATCAAAATTCACTCCGGAAGAAGGTGACGTTGGCATAGATATTTCCCTTGTGTCCGAAGAAAATAATATGTGCAAGCTGCGCTTTGAAGTAACAGATTCCGGTATTGGCATATCTCCGGAAAATCTGGAGAAGATATTCAATGTTTTTGAACAGGCGGAAAGCGGAACAACCCGAAAATACGGCGGTACGGGGCTTGGACTCCCCATATCCAAACGCATTGTAGAACTAATGGGCGGACAAATGAATGTTTATTCAGAACTTGGAAAAGGTTCGCGATTTGTGTTTACAGTTAAACTACAGCGAATCGAAAAAGACCTTAGTTCGTCCGCCGACAGCATAAATAATATTTCCAAAATAACAGAATACGAATTTACCGGAAAAAAACTACTGCTTGCGGAAGACATAGAAATTAATCGTGAAATATTTATTTCATTATTGGAAAATTCGGGATTGAATATCGAGGTTGCAGAAAACGGCAGAGAAGCCATGAGAAAAATTTTAACTGATTATGACAAATTCGATTTGGTTTTTATGGATGTGCAAATGCCCGAAATGGACGGTCTTGAAACAACACGCCGAATCCGCAAGTTTGAAGAAGAGCAGCAAAAACATGCCGCTGAAACATCGCAGATATCAGAAGACACTACAGAATCAATGCTGGAGTTTGCGAAGCAAACTCCTAACAATAATAGGAATTTGCGAAAGCAAATTCCTATTATTGCAATGACCGCAAATGTTTTTAAAGAAGATATAGACAATTGCCTTGCCGCCGGCATGAATGATCATGTCGGAAAACCTCTTGATATGGACAAGGTAATGGAAATGCTTAGAAAATATTTGCTTTAACTTATCTTACAGTAGTACTCTTTTGCTTTTTATTCAAAAGCTTTCCATCTGCAGAACGGTATGGATTACGTCTGTTCCTTAAAAATTGCTGGTACACTGCGCTGCTTTCATAATACCCGTCCAAACCCTTAAACGACGATGATTCATCGCACCGGTACAATTCCATAAGCAGCGGAAAAAGCGGCGATGACATTATCTGTGATGTACGAAAAAGCGGAAGACGCGGCAGGGCGGCTGGAAGCATGTGGTTTCGTACAAGAAAACAAACGTCAGTTATTAAAGATGCGTTAAAACCCAGCCGCCCAAGAAACCGCCGTGTTTGAGCTTCGCCAAGTTCGGCGTGGCCTTCAAAACGATGACTCCCGTCAGATATTGAAAGCGGTTTTCCAACGTCATGCAGTAAAAGCCCAAGCGAAAGCCGGAGATCGCGGGCTTCCCAATTACGCGAAGCAGCCTTCCTGTGGCGGAAGGTTTCCATTGTGTGTTCCCATGCATTTCCTTCCGGGTGAAATTCCTTGGAATGATTAGCCGATTCAAGATCTGAAATTTCCGGCCAGTATTTTGCAGCGAAGCCGCTTTTCTTTAACAGTTCAAAGCCGAGACCGGGATTTGGCGAAGTTACCAAATCGCAGAGCAAAACTCGCTGTTCTTCACTGTTTGGAGCGCTGCCTGCCGCTAAAGAAGCAGAAAAAAGATCATCAAACTTTTCTGTAACCGGAAAATATTTTGCCAAAATTAAAGCGGCATCCGTAAGTGATCCGCTGCCGAAGTTTTCTGTAGTGATTGTCCCCTTGCGAATTTCATTAAGCAATGGATAAATTCCGGCAGGATCTAAAAACTTGCGGGATTTACAATCCCTGAAAAATTTTAATAATTCAAAAGAGGGCTTGTATTCGTCAAGCGAATCAACACATTTAAAGTACCATGTCTTGTCGTTTTCATCCAACGCGGCATCGGCAAGCCCGGCGCCGGGAAACCGCAGATTTTCAAACAGCTTGGCAAGATCCGCCACGCCGGCTGTTGTAAGAATATGTGTAAAATTTTCTGTTCTTTTGTCACTTAGCCAGGAGTCAATCGCTCCAAACCCGTGAAGATACGCCGGGAATCCCGCTGAATAAATCGCGTCTAAAACACCCACGGCGCATCTCCTTAAACTCGTTCACTCACCCGTCTACCTTGCGTATTCTGTTATGCGCATTTCACGAATCATCGTAACTTTGATACGGCCGGGGTAACGGAGATCGTTTTCAATCTTCTTTGCAATGTCTTTTGCAAGTTCCCTTGTCTGATCATCGTTTACAGTTTCGTTGTTTACCATAATGCGCAGTTCGCGGCCTGCCTGAACAGCGAAGGATTTATCCACACCGTTAAAGCCGTTTGCAATGCTTTCCAGATTTTCAAGGCGCTTGATGTAATTGTCCAGTGTTTCCATTCGCGCGCCGGGGCGGGCTGCGGAAATTGCATCTGCAATCTGCACAATAACAGCTTCGATACAATTCGGCTCTATATCATTGTGGTGGCTTCCGATTGCATTGATAATGCGCGGATCCTCTCCCATCTTACGCGCTATATCCATGCCGATTTCGGCGTGGTTAAGATCAGAATCAGTTTCCTGCCCCTTGCCGATGTCGTGTAACAGAGCCGCGCGTTTTGCAAGTTCGCGGTTGCAGCCGACTTCTGCGGCAAGCATACCCGCGATAATTGCAACTTCTTTTGAATGGTGAAGCACATTCTGGCCGTAACTTGTGCGAAAATAAAGCCGCCCAAGCGCGCGGACAGCATCCTGTTTAATGTTGTGGATGCCCATGTCAAAAAGAACTTTTTCGCCTTCTTCAAATATCTTCTGCGAAATATCCTTGCTTACCTTAATTACAATTTCTTCGATCCGCGCGGGATGAATACGCCCGTCAAGAATAAGCCGTTCCAGCGAAATCTTCGCAATCTCGCGGCGAACGGGATCAAAACAGGAAATTACAACAGCTTCCGGCGTGTCGTCGATGATTATATCCGCGCCAGTCAGTGTTTCGAGCGTGCGGATATTGCGGCCTTCCCTGCCGATTATACGCCCCTTCATTTCATCATTTGGAAGCGTTACGGTGGTTACGGTAACGTCGCCAGTTACCTCTGTAGAAAGACGCTGAATCGTTGATACAAGAATATCGCGCGCACGCTTTTCCGCCGAAAGGTTCGCTTCCTGCTCAATCTTGTTGATAATTGACTGAGCGTCATGTTTTGCTTCGTTTTCAAGATTTGCGATGATAAGAGCCTTTGCTTCTTCGGAACTTAACCCCGAGATACGCTCAAGCTCCGCCCTGTAGCGCTGCTCTTCTTTGGAAAGCGCATCATCTCTTTGTTGAAACTGTTTTTCCCTTTCAGCAAAAACCTGCTCTGTCCGCTCAATTTGAGCCGTCTTTTTATCTAAAGATTCTTCTTTTTGTACTACGCGGCGTTCATACCGCTGCAACTCTGCCCTGCGTTCCCGGGTCTCTCTCTCTTGCTGGTTCCTTTCACGGATTACCTGTTCTTTTGCTTCAAGAAGAATTTCCTTCTTCTTTGCTTCAGCTTCTTTTATTGCATCATGTTTTATACGTTCAGCAAATTGCTCCGATGCCGTAAGTTGAAATCTGGCATAAAGCCATCTAATTATCCAGCCTAAGGTTAACCCGGCAAGAGGGAGGACTACCCAAAATATCCAGTCCATAAAAAAACCCCTTACCGAAAAATATTCAAATCTACGGTAAGAATAGCCCAATTTATACCTAAATGTCAATAAAGAAAGACTGAATTTTGCAATAATACATCGAAATTTGCCGTTTGTAGCTGAGAATTTTGCTATTTGACGAGGAAAAACGGCCTACATTCTAAATTCGTCGCCTAAATATAATTTTCTGACCATTTCATTGCCTAAAATAGCCTCTTTGTCACCATTTGCAAAAATTTGACCGTCAGCGATTATAAAAGCTTCGTTGGTGATTTCCAGTGTGTCGCGGACATTGTGATCTGTAACCAGAACGCCGATGCCTTTTTCGGCAAGCAGGCGGATAATTTGCTTGATGTCAAAAACAGCTATAGGGTCGATTCCGGCAAAAGGCTCGTCAAGAAGCAGAAATTTCGGCTCCGTTGCAAGCGCCCTTGCGATTTCGGTACGCCGCCGCTCGCCGCCGGAAAGGGTATATCCCGGCTGGCTGCGAATCCGCGCGATATTGAATTCATCAAGAAGGACTTCGAGTCTTTCTTTTCTTTGGGCTTTATTGATATCCCTGCGGCTTTCGAGTATTGCCCAGATATTTTGCTCTACTGTAAGTTTGCGGAAAATTGAAGCTTCCTGCGGCAGATAGGCAATGCCCATCCTTGCACGGCGGTACATCTGCATCTTGGTGATGTTCGCACCGTCCATGGTTACAGTACCCTGATTAGGTGAATAAAAACCGACAATCATATAGAAGATTGTGGTTTTACCCGCACCGTTGGGACCCAAAAGCCCAACAACTTCGCCGTTCTTCATAGAAAAATCAACGCCTCTTACAACTTCCTTTTTGCCGAATTTTTTATGCAAACCGGAAACGCCAAGAGTGTGGCTTGGAGTTGCGGCAGCGTGAATAACGACGTTATCATTTACTTCAATGTTTTCTTCGTTGCTTTCTTCGGGGTTTTCTTTGTTATAATCTTCGTTGTTTTCTTCCATCATAACCTAATTAATAATTGTCCCCGATACAGAACCTTCCATGATGACATCATCTGTATCTAAATCCACACGAATTCTGTCCGCGCGGAATTCATCATCCCCTTTATGCACTACAGGAAACCCCGAAAGATCCAGAAGTTCCTCTTTGCGGCGGTATATCGCGTATTCGGAGCGGCAGACCATATCGTCCTTAAACAGCCGCACGGAAATTTGAAAAACCGCAACTTCATTTTCATCATCATATTCGATAAACCGGCTTCTTGCTACAATCTCGTTCTGCCTGTCCTCAAGAGTTGAGTTTCCCTCAAGCACTGCGATTTTTAATTGGCGGTCATAACGAAGCCTGTCTGTGTAAAATAAAATATCCTTGTCTTCTTCATGCCCCCAGACATTGCCATAACATTCGATAAAACGGTTATCATCACCTTGAATTTCGATTCTGTCGGCGCGTAAAATTAAATTGTCCGATCTTACTTCTGCGTTACCAATTAATATGGTTGTTTCACGACCAAGCGCCCTTGTACCAGTCATTCGATCCGCACTAAAAGTAAAAGTGTCGGCGGCGGCGGAATGAACAGCGCAAAACAACAGGAAAATAACTAAACATAAACCAACTAAACTTCGCGGTGGAAGTTTCGCTTTAAGTATCAGCAAATTATTCTTCCCCTGTTTCATCATCGTCTTCATCTTCGTGAACAAAAGTGCCGCTGACACTACCGGTGAATTCCCATGTGCGCCCTCGCACATCTGCACGAAGACCTATACCTCTCATGTTGGTTCCGTCACTTTGATAAACATCCACTTCGTCTTCTTCACCGGAAGAAAGAAACCGCTGTTCGTCTATCCATTCAAGCTGTTCTGTTTCAATTACAATATCCTCGGATTCAATATCGAATCTTACGCCGTCGCTCATGGAAATATCCCCGGAGCTGATACCAACAACTGCAAAGCCCGCATTACCGGAAGAGTTGATTTCTTCGCCGTTTTCGCCGTACTGTTCAAAGGAAAAATTCTGCAGCTTCATTATACCCTGTTGTTCATATCGTTCTGCAACTTCCGCAAAAAACTTCGCTATTGGATCCGCCGATCTTACACGCACATAATCAACATTATACATTACCAGATCCGGCAATTCTCTACTGGAAGAACCATTTTCGCCGTAGTCAAAAGTACAATGACAAAAGAAAAAAGAAAAGAGAAAAGAGAGAAAAGTTATAGTTATTTTTGCTTGTCTTTTCTTCATCTTTGTCCCTCTTTTTTCATTTTTCACTTTTCATTCTTCTTTTGTTTTGCTGCTGCGATAAAATCCCTGAACAGGGGGGCTGCTGCTGTTGGTTTGGATTTGAATTCGGGGTGAAACTGAACGCCTACACCCCACGGGTGATCTTCTGCCGGCCATTCAATACAGTCAACAAGGCTGCCGTCAGAATTGAAAGCGGCAAGTTTAAGGCCAGAAGATGCCATTTCGTCTCTGTATTGGTTTGAGAATTCATAACGGTGGCGGTGGCGTTCCATTATGCGCTTTTCGCCATAAGCCTTAAAAATGCGAGAGCCTTCTTCGTTTATGGTTTCCATTGCACCTAACCGCATTGTCGCCCCGTAATTTTTTACATTGACTTGTTCTTCCAAAAGGCTTACAACAGGATATTTTGAATCCGGCGTGAATTCGGTGGAGTCTGCATCATGCCGGTTAAGAACATTGCGCCCCCAGTCAATTAACATTATGTGCATACCAAGGCAGATGCCAAGATACGGAACTTTATTTTCCCTTGCCCACTTTGCGGCTTTTACCATGCCGTTAATGCCGCGCTGACCATAACCGCCCGGTATGAGAATGCCGTCAACGCCGCCGTCTTCTTTTTCAAGAAGCAAATCAGCGTCTGCTGTTTCAAGTACAGATGAATCAATTTTTACAGCTTCAATCTCTACGCCGCACTCAAGGCTTGCATGAAACAGCGCCTCGTAAAGTGAATTATACACATCGTGCGCATCCATGTATTTTCCGACAATGCCGATGCGTACCTTTTGTTTTACTGCGGAAAAACGTTCCATCAGTAAATGCCACTGTTTCATATCCGCGGGATTGCTTTCGATGTTCATTTTCCGCAAAATTACCTGATCAAGTTTCTGTTCAGAAAAGATAACAGGAATTTGATAAACCGTTGTATCAATGTTAGGTGAAGTAAGCACCGCGTCAGTTTCTACGTTTGTAAATACGGCAATTTTTCTCCGGGTCGGCTCGTCAAGCATTACAGGAGAACGGCAGATCAAAATGTCAGGCTGAATTCCCATCTCCTGCATCGACTTAACCGAGTGCTGCGTCGGCTTTGTCTTCAGCTCGCCGCCTCCAACTTCGGGAATCAATGTTAGATGAACAGAAATTGCATTCGTTCTGCCCTGCTCATGAATTATCTGGCGGGCAGCTTCAAGGAATGGAATGGATTCGATATCCCCAACAGTTCCGCCAATCTCGACTATTACAACATCTGTATTTGCTTCTTCTTTTGCAACCGCAAGAATCCGGCTTTTAATTTCATCTGTGATATGCGGAATTACCTGCACGCACTTGCCGGAATACTCCCCCTTGCGTTCCTTGCGGATCACAGACTCATAAACCTGCCCTGTGGTAATTGAGTTCGCTTTGCCAAGCCGCCCTTTCGTGAACCGTGCATAGTTGCCAAGGTCAAGGTCGGTTTCCGCCCCGTCGTCGGTTACATAAACTTCGCCGTGTTGGGAAGGATTCATTGTGCCTGCATCCACATTGATGTATGGGTCGCACTTTACCATACGGACATTAAGCCCTCTGCTTTCCAGTAATGCCCCAATGGAAGAAGCTGCAACACCCTTCCCCAAACTGGAGCAAACACCGCCTGAGACGAAAATAAACTTGTTCATGTGGTATAAGTATTGTGAATTTTGGCGGGAATTTCAAGGGGTGTGTTAAACACCTGCATACGCAGGAACAGGTTTTTGACAAACTGCCGTACCGGCGCCATGTGCGTCTACTCTCTTCTTACATTAAAACTTAAAACTGAATTTAGCATACCTAGAGATAAATTGACCATCGGGTGTATTCTTAAAACGGCGCTGTTTCGTTCTGCTGCGAATTGGTCGTCAAGGAAATAATAGTAACCGTTAATTTCGATTTTGTAATATGATTCAAGAAAATAGTTTTTTTCCCTTTCTGTGATTCTTCTGTTTTCCAGCAGCCTGTCCAGCATGGGTACAATTTCCTGTTCATACATTTCAATAGATATTCGTTCCCATATACTTCTTTCGTTGGAAAACCTTGCAAATACATGACCCATGTATGGTTGATTGTCCGGTATGGTATAAGTGAAAGTATAGACACTTCCATTCCTTGACTGCCTTGCTCCGTTTTGAACATCTACTTGTCTCGTTGTCCTTAATCTGGAATTTATAGTTACGCTGTTGTTTCTGCTGACTAATTCAAAACGGAAACTATCTTCTGCAGTATTATTGTATTGTGGCAAACCGTCTCTTAACTCAAGCCCGTATCTAAAAAATATTCCATCTACCTTCGGCTCCTGTATAAATTGTTCTCTTGTTACTACCGGCGCATAAAATTGATACTTATTTTCTACCGGAAGGTGTGTATACAAAAACGCCCTTGAGTCCAAAAAAAGATAATCTGTTGAATATTTTTTTATGTATGAATAATATTCAAGATACCCTGCATTCCATGTAACGTCTATTAAATACCACTTGCTGCCTATTTTTACCGCATTCCAGTCATGATCCGGATAGTCCCTTAAAGACCCATTATAACCAGCGCTTTTGGAAAAACCGTTTATGCTAATTGATGTAATATTGGCAAGTCTGCACATTTGATTAAATAAACTTGCATAACCGCTGCATACAGCTTTTTTGTTTCTGATGACCGATACATAATCCTGCCTGTTATATTCCCAACCGAAATAATGGTCTGTATCATAATCAATATAGTAGCATATCCAGTCGTGCAGTATTTTAACTCTTGAGAATGTATCACTAACTCCCGAAAGCAGCCTTTCTACAACACGGGGCAGGTAGGTTTCCGGGTCAAGAAACACATTTTCTAACAGTTCGTTTCCAACGTTTCTGACTCTTGCATCCATTCTGTTTGTTCTGTATCTTGCAGCGGCTGTATCTGTTCTTGTATACCGTTCGATTGCCTGCCTCGCGCTTTCAAGCAGCCTTCGTTCTTTGCCTTCCGGTTCTTGTAAAAAATCGAACAGAAAGGCGCAGTCGCCTTCGTCTATCGCTCTTGTAATTTCTTCCTGCGTCTGAGTGAACCCATATGTTGTAATTAGTAAAAATAAAATGATTGTTATAATTGCTTTCATTTTTTTCCTTTGTTTTATATATTTTCTGTTCCCATACAATTCTTTTTACTTCATTGTATGATGTATAAAAATTACGTTCTATCTCCCTGTTCTTGCAAATTCATCTTTTTTCATGCTATATTTACCTTATAAGTAAAGTAGGAGATTATCCATGACCCAACAAGCTGAGTTATTGAGAAATATTGATACACTTCCCCAAAAGTACTTTGGCGAATTATTTGATTTTGTCGGGTATTTACATCAAAAGGCGCAGCAATCTGCGGCGCAGTATGAAAATGATGATGAAGTTGCTGCCTATAAAGCGATGGCCGCTGATACAGAGCGTGAGCAGGAAGCTCTTGAATGGTGTAATGCTTAATCGTCAGTAATGATACAGCAAATAAATTTCTTGCAAGGGTAGTTGTGATTCCGATTTTCAACCTCATTTAATTCTTCTCTCTCTTTATTGAGGGGTGACGCCTTTACCTACAGACCTATAGCGACTTTCATATCTTCCTTTTTATCTGGAACTAGACCTTCCGTCCAGTACTGGAACGAGACCCTCCCTCCAGCCTTGAACTAGACCTTCCGTCCAGTGCTGGAACGAGGCTCTCCATCCAGCCTAGAACGAGACCTTCCGTCCAGCCTTGAACTAGACCCCTCACTCAGCCTTGATTGGACACCCCCATCAAGGCTTGATTAGACCTATTTGTTAAGCGCTTCCCTGTTCTAAGACAAACGGGCTTGTAATGGTTCGGATGTTTTTAAGCAAGCCGCCGGAGCCTGAATACTGGGTGCAGATTATTACTTTACAGCGGTTGATGCCTGTCATTGCGGGGACGATGCCGCGGATGCTTGACGGGTTGTTTTCTATAAATACATCTACTTTGTGCCTGACAGACGGGTTGTCGGCGCTGGCGAAGTATACGCCGCATTCGGGGTTGCCTTCACATTCAATTTTGATTTTATAGCCGTGAAGGGTAAAGGGGCGGCCTGATATCCATGTTGAATTTACCTGTACGTCCTCGATTGCGCCTTTGTGGAGGATAAATTCGTCGATGTATGCGTCTGTATCGGCTATTCCGTCAACGAGTATTTCGATGGTTTCGGCAAGGCTTCGCAGGGGTTGGTTTGCGCGCAGTCGGAAGTTAAGGGGGTTTTTGTCGGGGGCGGGTTTTTCATGTGGTGTTGCGAAAGTGCCTCCGAGGTTAGGGTAGATCGAATAAAAGCCGTTGTTAACGGTGAAGCCGTCGCATATCTGGTATGCGGATTCGTTGAGGTAGCCTTTGACGTGTTTTATAAGGTCGTCGAGGTTTCCTGTAAATCCTCCTCTGTTGCGGTAGGCGGCGCATACTTCCTCTATGCTTAGGACGGCTTCGCTGTCGGTACGGGCGATGAAGGTGTTTTCCTGCCCGGGCAGGTAGTTGGGGTAGAGTTTTACTCTGATGCGGTGCAGTACTTGTTTTGCTCCGTAGGTTAGGCTCATGGTTGTCTCCTTTTTGCCTGTCTGTTTGGATTTAGTAGACTGGCTTGTTTTGTGTTAACTGCTTCGTACGAGGCAGTTCTGTTGCTTTTAGAAATGTTCTGCTTTGGAAGATGTCCGCGTGGGCTGCTGCGTCGTACCAAAGGTACGCAATCCCTTTCGAGGGCTGATGTCGCCAAATGATTTCTGGTCATTTTAATTCTCCTTTCCATTTTGATGGTTGGTTAAACTCGGTTGGCTCCAAACGCCCTCTACAGTGTGCGTATCTTCGATACGATTCCACAGCCGCCCAACAGAGCTTTTTCCAACATACAAATCAATATTCAACATGGTGCTAGGCAAGGGTTGTTTTGTCTAAACACTTTACGTGTTTAGACAAATTGGGGGGTGACAGACCGGTATCTTAAAAAAGGCAAAGCGGCGTTAAAGCTGAAAGGGAAAAACCTGACAAAACCTATAGCTTCCCTGAAAAGCCGCATCCCTATCCGTATCTTCTATAGCAGCGAAGAACGTAAAATACCCGGTTTTTGGCAGATTGACACCGTACACCACTGCGGACAGGCCGTATACGGCCATTATTTACACACTTTGACCGCTACAGACGTGGCTTCCGGCTGGATTGAACTTCGTCCCATGCTCAATAATGCCCAAAGGTGGGCTTTCGAGGCTTTGTCCGACATTAACGGTACAACCATTCTCCCCGTTAATGAGTTTCACAGCGACAACAGCTCGGAGTTTATCAACAACCACACTGAAGCTTGGTGTAGAAATAACAGTATACCTTTTACGAGAAGCCACAACAGCAAAAAAAATGACAACTGTTTGCGGCATATATGCCGAGTCGAACAGAAAAACGGTGCGATCGTCCGTGCGTATGTCGGGTATGACAGGCTTGAAGGCCTTGAAGAACAAGCCCTCCTCGCCACTGTCTATAAACCTTTGGCGCCGTTACTCAATTTTTTTATGCCTACCCAAAAACTCAAAAGCAAAACAAGAATCGGCTCAAAAGAGATCAAGATTTATGATGAACCTAAAAGCCCGTTCCAACGGCTAATGGAATCTCCAAAAACTCCTGTGGAAATAAAAGAGCTGCTTTTGTCACAAATCGCTCTTTACAATCCGGAGGAACTTCAGCACAATGTTATCATCCGCCTGAGGCAACGGCTTGCTCAATCAAACCGTAAAATAACAAAAGGGGAGGATTAGCTTTCGGTAACATTTCTAAATGAGGCATCTCGGGGTTAATAACACAATACCCGTATTCGGGGTAAGGGCATATTAGATATCATGTCTAATTCAGTATCATTTGTTCCATGAAAAGGCAAAAAATATGTAAAATATGGTCATATAATGAAATAAAATTTAAAATATTGTAGAAAAATAGCTAGCAATAGTGTATAATTACGATTATTTGTACTGTAACCAGCGAATGGATTGCCAGTATCAATATTTTTAGGCAGTTTGATGTCTGCTTAAGTTTAGTTTTGTGAATGAAGGATAACTATAAATTATGGATAAGAGTTGTCTGGGGAGTAAATAACATATGATTTTAAATATTTTTGCTCTGGGGATAAAATATGAAAAAGGAATTTGACATTGCTGTATCCTATGCAAGTGAACAACGTGAGTATGTAGAAAAATTCGTTAATTTTATGGAGAAAAAGAAACTAAAAGTTTATTTTGATAGAAAAGAACAGGCACGTATGCAAGGAAAACTGTTGCATGAAGAATTGGCTGAGATCTACAGTCAGAATAGTATGACTCGAATTATTTTTCTATCAAACGAGTATGTAAATAAACCTTATACAAAGTTTGAAGCTGAAATAATATTGGCGGAAAATGTACATGAGAAATATAAAATGTTTATTTTCAAATTTGATGATGTAAGTTTGCCGGGTTTAAATCGTAATATGATATATTCTACAATTAGAGAATATAATGATGCAAAGGAATATGCCAAACTGATTTATGCTTCCATCAAAAATATTAGATACAAAAAGAAAAATGAAAATCTATATCAATATTTCAATTTTCTAATATTTAATAAACTAAAACTATTTATAAAAAATATCCCCGAAATGCAAATAATAAAAGAGACACAAAAACTGACTAGCATATACCGTATTATTAAAGACTCGAATTTACTTTTGTATTTTCAGGTTTGTAAAGCTATTGAAAGGGAAATACTATATTTATGGCTATACAAAATGGAGCCGATGGAAAAGAATGGTTCTTATAATGGCCTGGTAAGTATTGAGAACGATCATATGCGATTAAACAATCAAGGCATTCTTAATACATCAGAAGTTGTAATTAAATTCAATACCTTAGAGGAATTATCAAATATTATATATATAGAAGCCAAAATCCTTATAGAAGTTTAATTAAATGGAACACATTACAAAACAGTTTAAATTTTTAATTGAAAAGACTAAAAACAAAGAACAATTTGGCAATATTTTTATTTTGAAAGGAGAGAAGGGACTAGGACAGCATGACGTATACCAATCTTATCTGGAATACATAAAAAATGATACGGAAAATATTTATTTTGATGTGCGTTCTACTCAGAATACAGTCACTTATTCAATTTGGACTGAATTAAAAAAATATGTTGATATGAGTTATGAGGGAGTTTCAAGCGATAACAATAAAGCTGTAAATCAAGGATTGAATTATGAGGAGTTTCTGATTTCGCATCTTATTTCTGTTGGGAAAAATACCGCTATGTATTTCTTTTGCGAAGACATACAACAATGTAATGAAGAATTACTTGCCTTTTTAAAAAAAATTATGAATGTAGTACTTCCCAATACATTAACCACAATGGTGATCTGTCTATATACAGATTCTAGAGACTCTGAACGAAAGAGCGGAGATTATTTTATTGATTATTTTTCTAACTTTACACACAGAACGATATATTGTCATTTTAAATTATTAGATACCAGAATTATCCAGGAACATCTACATACATATTTAAACGAGAAAATAAAATTTTTATCTGATAAAACACAAAATATGTTGATTGAATTTGCTTTTGGAAATCCAAAGAGACTGGCTAATATTATTGAATATTTAAAAAGTGAAGAAATTATATATTGGGATTCGGGAGAATTAATTTGCAATGAATTTGATATATCACGTTTAAAAAAGTATACTATGATACAATATCAAAAACTCGATGAACAAATGAAAGGAATACTACGTGGCTCCAGCATTATAGGTCAAATATTTGATAAAAAGCTACTTGAAAAACCACTGAATCTTTTGTCCTGTGATGATCTACTCATAAGAATAGAACACTTAACGCAATTAATACATTTAAAAATAGATACTATTTATGAATTTCAAAATCAACATATTCATTTATCTATAGAAAATATTGTTAGCTCAGACGAGCGCTCTTTTTTAAACAAAGCTCTCGCAGATTACTTCTGGCATAAAGGATTGCAAAATCAACAAATTAATGACTATATTGAAGCAATTAATGATTTTAAGAAAAGTGGATTTTATTATTGTAACGCAAAAATAGAAAAAAAAGGGATAGAAGTATACCTGCGTTTAATTCCAATGGCCATAGCAACTATGCAATATCAAGAATCAATATCAATTATCAGGAAGATTAAAGATATTAACAATGGAAAACCGGAATTGTTGGAGAAAAAACAAATAGATGAATTAAACCTTAAGGAGGCAGATTGTTGTTATGTTCTTTTTAGATATGTGGAAGCCGCTTTTATTTATAAACAATTCTTAAATAATGATATTGAAACTCCTTTGAAAATCATTTCTATAAAAAGAAAATATGCAATGTCACTCTATGGTATAGGAGAAACGACTCGCCCATATCAAATTTTGAACGAATGTTTAAAAGAATTAGAAAAATTGCGAAATCCTAACCGTTACTTGGAAATTGTTCAAGTATTATCATGTATAAGTTCCATCGGAGAAACGATTGGTAATAAAGAGTATATTTCATATTTCGAACAAGCTCTTGGCTTGGCGAAAGATAAGCGTTTTACCGAGGAGTATCACCAACTTCTTCGAAAAGCATTAATTGTTTATAAAGGGAAAACTGGTATTCGACTCATGGAAACGGCTTTGGATTATTACAAAAAGACAAATAATAAAAAAGAATACGCAATGTGTTTACATAATATTGCGACAGAGGAATTATATGATGGTGATTCAGAAAATGCAAGAAAGTTTTTTCAAGAAAGTAAAGACATCTTTGAAAGCTTTGGAAGTGAAGGGACTCATTATCCGATAAATGGGCTCGGTAATTATTGGTGTATCATTGGAGATTTTAAGGAAGCAATAAATTGTTATCAAGAGGCTTATAATGAGGAACATGAAGACTTTTCAAAGATTGGAATATTAATTAATCAAGCAACTGCACATCGCGTAGTGAAACATTTCGAAAAAGCACGAGAAATCTTGAAAAATGCTCAACAATTGCTAGGTGGAAAAGAAGCCTCTACGTATGCTATTATAAAACAACATCTTATGTTGACAATGGGGATTAATGAATATTCAGCTAGTAACTATGAGCTGGCTTACAGTATGTTATTAGAATACTTTGATCAAGAAATAGATGCTCATAGTCACAGGAAAGTAATTGCTGCCTACTGTTTAGAACAGTTATGTAATGCTACCGGCGAACCATTTCCTAACAAGTATATCAATCTTTTATCACGAACTAGCCAGAAGATAAACCTTCTTAAGCCTAATTTTTTAGTATCTGTTAATTTTTCGTTTGCTGAATAAAAATATTATTTCTTCGTTTTATTATGATAAATGCTGGAAGCAATAAACGCAAATATTGGTATTAATAAAAAAAGTACTACGTTTGTTATATTTGCATGAAATCGTTGCAATATAATAAAATTAGATAACAAGCTCATACACAAAGTGAGCCAAAACGTTAAAACAATAGAGAAAATTGGGCGTCGCTTAAAAAAATCAGTAATACGATAATATATTGGTTTTTCTAGTCGCCCAAGTTCTTTTTTTACCTTATTTAGAGCCTATCTTAAAAATTGTGTAAATGACCAAAACATGGTAGAAATACCAGAGGAGAGAAAATGGTCATGGCACGAAAGAAAGAGAAGAAGGAAAAAGAT
>Ga0099364_10003131_pt1 | contig 25963 bp, 25 predicted proteins | sample TergutTh196P3_FD_73070 | JGI IMG/M metagenome (GOLD analysis project Ga0099364, IMG submission 73070) | Microcerotermes parvus P3 segment gut microbial communities from Pointe-Noire, Republic of the Congo - Th196 P3 | ecosystem: Host-associated > Arthropoda: Insects > Digestive system > Gut ...
TGCGAGCGTGGGATTAGAACCTTTGAAACTTATACACTGAATACACTTGATTTGTCGGCCGTCCCCGTATTGCGGGAACTTACACACCTGCCGATAATAATCGACCCGAGCCATGCAATCGGCATTTCAAGGTATGTTAAACCTATGTCATTAGCGGCAGTCGCGGCGGGAGCGGATGGGTTGATTATAGAAGTCCACAACGACCCCAAGAATGCATCATGCGATGGCGCACAGTCACTTACGCCTGATGAATTTTCGGAATTGTCGGCGGATGTAGGGAAGATTCGCAGTGTGTTATATTAGAACGAATGGGGTAGATAGTTTAAAGAAAAACAGCGGGTCGGAGCTCCGCTTCGAGCAGGCTGTTAGACACGGCGAATCTTCACGACTCGTTGATGTCGGAAAGGCATGGTCTTTAAAATGACGGTAGGAATAATAGGTCTCGGACTTATAGGCGGCTCGTTGGCAAAAGCGTACACAGTTGCGGAGCATAGGGTTTTGGCGTGTGATGCGGACGAAAGTATACAAGAATTTGCAATTTTGTCAAACGCAGTAAACGCCGTTTTGGACAAAGAGTCCATAAAAGAATGTAATCTGATTTTAATCGCACTTTATCCGAATGCGGCAATCGAATGGCTGAAAAATTCGGCGGGGCTTATTGACTCTTCTGCGGTTGTAATTGACTGCTGCGGGACAAAAAAGAATATATGCGAAGTCGGATTCGCCCTTGCGGACGAGTATGGTTTTACATTTGTGGGCGGGCATCCGATGGCGGGTAAGGAACAGTCCGGATTTAAACACAGCAGCGCGGCATTGTTTGAAGATGCGCCTATGATTATTGTGCCGTCTAAATCGCGGAATAACGACATTGAGTTTTTTGACAAAATAAAGGAATTGTTAGAACCCGCAAAGTTCGGCAGGATGACTATTACGACTGCTGCAAAGCATGATGAGGTGATAGCTTTTACATCTCAAATGGCCCATCTGGCATCCAATGCGTTTATAAAAAGCCCGACTGTTTTCGGGCATAAAGGCTTTTCAGCGGGGAGCTACAAAGATTTGACCCGAGTAGCGTGGCTTAACGAACATATGTGGACCGAATTGTTTATGGAAAACCGCGAGTTTTTATTAAATGAGCTTAGTTTGTTTATTTCGGCTTTAAACGAGTATAAAACCGCATTGCAGGAAGAAAATGCCGATGAGATGATAAAGCTTTTATATGACGGGAAGCGATTAAAAGAAAAGGTGGACAGGGGGGTAAAAGAATGGTAGTAGTGCCTGTAAATACGTCAAAGAATTACAATGTATATATCGGAAGCGGATTGCTCCGTCAATCGGGCGAAAAAATAAAAGACATATGCGACGGCGAAAAAGCACTTATAGTCACCGATGATATTGTCAACGGATTATACGGCGATATTGTCAGTGAGTCACTGCAATCGTGCGGATATTCAGTGACGCGGTTTGTATTCCCTAACGGGGAACAGTCCAAAAACACAGATACTTATATTTCGCTTTTGGGCGAACTCTCGCGTGCGAACCTCACACGCACCGATGTTGTTGTCGCGTTAGGCGGGGGAGTGACGGGCGATTTGGCGGGATTCGCGGCGGCGACTTATCTGCGCGGGGTGAAATTCGTGCAAATGCCGACAACGCTTTTAGCCATGGTGGATTCTTCTGTCGGCGGCAAGACAGCCGTCAACCTCCAATCAGGGAAAAATCAAGTCGGGGTGTTCTTTCAGCCCGATGCGGTAATCTGCGATTATGATACACTTTCTACGTTGCCCGAAGAGATATTCCGCGATGGTTGCGCCGAGATGATTAAACACGCGGTAATCAAAGATGCTGAGTTGTTTGAATTGCTGAAACTTCCGATAAAATCAAACATAGAAGATATAATCGCGAGAAATGTAACTATCAAGCGTGATGTAGTCGCACTTGATGAAACTGATTTGGGTGTCAGGCAGATTCTGAACTTCGGTCATACGGTCGCTCACGGGATTGAAAAGTTGAGCGATTACGCTGTAAGTCACGGGAGCGCAGTCGCAATCGGAATGGTTATTGAGAGCAAGGGGGAAGTCCGGCGGCAAATAGAGGAAATGCTGAAACGGCATGAACTGCCTCATAAAACCGATTTTACCAACGAACAGTTGATTGAATCCGCGTTATCGGACAAGAAAAGAGCGGGGCAAAAAATCACGCTTATAATAGTTGAAAAAATCGGCGAATGCCGCCTTGAGAGCTTTGGTATAAATGAGAAGCTGTATTCATAGTCAAACCTATGAATACAGCTTCTCATTTTCACCCCAACTGCCCCAACAACTCATCGCCCAACACAAATATTCCGCCGCTTGCAAGCTTATCAATCACGTCGGACTGATTATCAAGCCTTAATATGACAATTGCGTCATGCTCCTTGTGGCGACTTGTAAATGCGTACATATACTCAATGGATATATTAAGCTCTCTGAGCTTTTGCAAAACCGTGTGAAGGCTACCCGGGCTGTGTCCTATGGCGATTGCGGCCACTTCGGCGGTTTTTACCATAAAGTTATTTTCTTTAAGAACCTTTACCGCTTTTTCGGGTTCGGAAACGATGATTCTCAGTATGCCGAAATCGGTTGTGTCGGCAATGGAAAGCGCGTGAAGATTAATGCCGCAGTTAGCGAGACAACCTGTCACCTCCTCCATTCGCCCCGGTTTGTTTTCGAGAAATACAGTAATTTGTTTCAACACTTTTACACCTTTCCTTTCCGACACCAACGTGCCATAAAAGTGCGTTTTCCGCACAACCTCAAATTTATTTTCAAACTTCTACACCTTTCCTTTCGATATTTTTTAGTCTTAAACTTAGTCTTAAATTTTTCTGTTATCAATGACCCGCTTTGCCTTACCTTCGCTTCGCGCAATGCTTTTAGGTTCAACTAAGCGTATTTTAGCATTAATTCCCAAAACGCTGTTAATTTGCGCGCCGACTTTCCTTTCAAAAACCTCAATGCCTTTTACATTATCGGTAAAAATCGCCTCGGGTATTTCAATCTCAACCGTCATTGTGTCGGCATTGTTTACCCGGTCTACAACAATCTGATAATGCGGTTGTACATCGCTTATACTTAAAAGCACTGATTCAATCTGCGACGGGAATACGTTTACACCGCGAATAATAAGCATATCATCAGTCCGACCCGCCGGTTTTGACATACGGACATGAGTCCTCCCGCAATCGCATTTGTTATAATTAAGAGTACATATATCCCGCGTTTTATAGCGGACAAGCGGGATTCCTTCTTTAGTCACGGTGGTAATTACGAGGTCACCGGCTTCACCTTCTTTGACGGGTAATCCCGTATCCGGGTCGGTAATTTCCGCGATAAAATTATCCTCCCAAATATGAAGCCCATTTTGATAACGGCATTCATGCGAAACTGCGGGTCCCATAATCTCGCTTAGTCCGTATATATCGTGAGCGACTAATCCAAGCCGATTTTCTATTTCGGTACGCATTCCGTCGCTCCACGGTTCTGCCCCGAAACAGCCGGATTTGAGTTTTAAATCATCCTTAGTCCGCCCCATTTCCTGCAATACTTCCGCAATATTCATAGCATAAGACGGAGTACAGCACAAATGGGTAACACCGAAGTCAATCATCATTGTGATTTGCCGCTGTGTATTCCCCGAAGATGCGGGGATTGAAACCGCACCCAATTTTTCAACGCCGTAATGCGCACCAAGTCCGCCCGTGAAAAGTCCGTAGCCGTATGCCACTTGAACGCGGGAGCTTTTGTCCGCCCCCTCCATTACAAGGCAACGCGCCATACATTCCGCCCACATATCAATATCATTTTTCGTGTAGCCTACCACAGTCTGCTTCCCGGTAGTCCCCGACGATGCGTGAATCCTCACAATATCTTCCATAGGCACTGCAAATAACCCGAACGGGTAGGTGTCCCTTAAATCCTGTTTTATTGTAATAGGCAGGTTCTTTAAGTCGTCAAGGGATTTTACATCGCCCGGTGTAATCCCCGTTTCCTCCATTTTTGCACGGTAATAGGGGACATTTGCGTAAACTCTCTCAACTGTTTTTTTAAGCCTTTCAAGCTGAATTGATTGAATCTGCTCCCGCCCCATAGTTTCAATTTCTTTATTCCTGTATCTCTCCATATTTTACCCTTTCCCTTTCTGCACAAGTGTGCTATAAAAGTACGTTTTCCGCATTATGCAGGCTTAATTTTAAAGTTTTTACCCTTTCCCTTTCTGCACAAGCGTGCCGTTAAAAACTTCGTTTTCCGCATTATGCAGGCTTAATTTTAAAGTTTTTACCCTTTCCCTTTCTGCACAAGCGTGCCGTTAAAAACTTCGTTTTCCGCATTATGCAGGCTTGATTTTAAAGTTTTTACCCTTTCCCTTTCCATTAAGATATTAGTCCTTTTCGCTTTTTTCTTTTGCCGCCGATTTTTTACTTATAGAATTTAACACAAACATCAAAACAAGAGCCGTCGCCGAGCAACAAGAAGCGATTACAAAAGCAGGGAACATCTCGCTTACATTGATGATTGTTGAAGTCACGCCCGTTACTTCATTTGTCACTGTTACTTTTGCAATGTTGGCGAAATGCCCGCCGATTTGCCCCGCTATAACCGAACCTGCCCCAAATCCGAGAAGCACCAACCCGTAATTTGCCCCAACGTGTTTAACACCGAAAAGGTCTGCCGTCAGCGCAGGGAAGTTGCTGAAAATCCCGCCGTAGAATAACCCGATACAAGCTATTAAGGCAAACACCCATATTCCGTTCACACTGTTCACCAAAAGCGAAAGAACAACGCTCCCCGAAAGCAAAACGACAATAGTTTTGTGTCTGCCGAGTTTGTCTGAAACAGCCCCCCAAGTAAGCCGCCCCGCCGAATTACATAACGTAACCACCATAACGCCTATAATCGCCCATTCTTCAAGCCCTTTGCCAATCGCAATCTGCCTCGCGAAATTAATCATCATAACTCCGCCTATACAAGCAAGCATAAACGAAAACAACATCAAGAAATATTGAGGAGTCTTCAGCATTTCTTTCGGTGTATATTGTTTTTTGTATACCGCTTTAGTCGCGGCGGCTATGTTGGCTTTATCGGCACCGTGCGGGCTTTTCAAGAAGAAAGAGCAAATGGAAATCACGACTGCGAATATAAGGCTTAAAACCCGAAACGCCCCCGGTTCTCCTTTTGTTTCTCCTCCGAAAGACTCAATCATTTGTGCGACTATCGGCGAAAATACAACCCCGCCTAATCCGAGAGAGGCTACGATAATCCCCGTGATAAGCCCCCTTTTATGAGGATACCATTTTTGAGCGCAAGCAATAGTCGGCGAATAAGCGAACCCCATACCGATTCCGCCCATTAAACCGTATGTTACCCATAACAGCCACGATACTTCCGCCGTCACCAATGACGAAAAGAAGAACCCCCCCGCTAATATTAATCCGCCCGCGAAAACCACTTTCTGTGTCGAAAACTTTGTGACGAGTACCCCGCCGACCGCACTCCCGACCGTCATCATCAGAAGCAAAAGCGTAAATGCAAGACTTGCACCCGTTTCGTTCCCGCCGAATATGCTTTCGGCTATTCCTTTTTGGAATACACTCCAGATGTAAGCCACCCCTAACGTGACTTGGATTGCGATTGCCGCCAAAACAGGCGCGATTCCGCCGGACCTTTTTGCCGACTTTTGTGAAACTTCAGACATTTTTGTGACCATTCCTCTCTTAATTTCTTAATTTTCGGGATTTTTCCTTGTTTTTCCTACTAACAACTGAAACAGTGTAACATATTGAGATTTATTTGTCAATACACTTTGCTAAAATTATTTGACATTTATAAAAAAGTATGGTACACTATACGAATACGCTACAATTATTATGGGAGAATTAGTTTGAAGAAAGGAACGTGGTGAACCGCGATTTTCACTGCTCGGCTACGTCAAGCAAGCAAAGCTTGCTCTTGGTAGCTTTGGTGCGTGCGGTAAACCACATATGTGTGGTATGAAAAAATCTGCCGCAATATTTACAAACGGTATACTTAAAGAAAACCCGGTATTAGTCACATTGCTCGGAATGTGTCCGACGTTGGCGGTGACCACAACCGCGATGAACGGTCTCGGCTTGGGCGTTGCTACCGTATTCGTGCTGTTATGCTCGAATATTACTGTTTCACTGCTCAAGAATGTAATTCCGTCACAAGTGAGATTGCCCTGTTTTATTGTCACAATTGCCGGGTTCGTTACTCTTGCCGACAGGATGATAGGAGCATTTGTCCCGGTGCTTTACAACAGTCTCGGTCTGTTTTTGCCGCTCATTGCCGTCAACTGCATTGTATTGGGCAGGGCGGAGGTGTTTGCATCTAAGAACTCAACCGCGCTATCCGCGCTTGACGGTCTCGGAATGGGAATCGGATTTACATGGGTGCTGTTTTTAATGGGGGGAATTCGCGAACTGTTCGGCTCGGGGACTTTTATGGCGGGAACGCCTTTTGCCGTCGAGTTGCCCGCTTTGTCCACCAACCCGATGATGCTGTTTATTTTCCCGGCAGGGGGGTTCTTTACCTTTGCCATGATAATTGCAGTCGTGAACAAACTTTCAAAGAAGCCGCCGCGCGAATTCGGCTGTGAAAACTGCCCTTGTAAAAAATCCTGTACCCGCAATTCCCACGATTCAACGAAGGCGGGGTCATAATACTACTCCGCAGTATAAGTTTGAAAGTAAATCTGCGTAAATGCGGAAAACGAAGCTTTCAACAGCACGTTTGTGCAGAAGGGGCATGAGTAAAAAATGAGTTTACTTGAACTTTCTTTGCTTGCCGTGGGTCTTTCAATGGATGCTTTTGCGGTATCAATTTGCATTGGGCTGACTATGCAGAAAGGCACACTGAAAAAAGCGTTGATTGTCGGGCTGTACTTCGGTATTTTTCAGGGGGGGATGCCGCTTATCGGGTATTTCGCCGCATCCTTATTCGCTGACAAAATAATCCACTTTGACCACTGGATAGCTTTCGGATTGCTTTGCTTCTTGGGCGGAAGAATGATTGCGGGTAGTTTCCAAAAAGAGGAAATAGACACCAAGCCCCGCTCAACAGGGCCTAAGCAAATGCTTCCGCTTGCGGTTGCGACAAGCATTGACGCTATGGCAGTCGGCGTGTCGTTCGCATTCCTCAAGGTTAGCATTGTTCCGGCAGTTTCTTTTATAGGAGTCACGACCTTCGTGATTTCTGTGGCGGGGGTAAAAATCGGGAATGTGTTTGGGGCTAAGTTCAAGTCTAAAGCAGAGTTTGCGGGCGGCGCGATACTGATATTAATTGGGTTTAAAATCCTAATTGACAGCCTGTTTTGAAATATTAGACCTCTTGCGTAATCAAATATGGCGGCTTCACGCACATATTTTTCGCCATACTGTTGACTTTAAGCAGCCTGCTCAACGGCGAAGCCGCCGACACCGCTACTCTCATCGACTCTGCGTTAATTTTTGTTTAAATATCAACGGATATTCGCACAAAAATTGCCTTGTCTGACAAAAAATCTGCACGCAAATCCACTCATTTTTGATTACGCAAGAGGTCTAATACAAAACAGGCTCTCAGCCATCCTTCCATTCTTCGACTTCGGTAGAGATTTCGGTACTCATCCCAAGTTGCTCCATCAAGTCTTGAGCAGCATTGTAGCCCATTCGTTTTTGCCTGTTGTTCATCGCAGCAACTTCGATAATGACCGCTAAGTTACGCCCCGGTTTTACGGGGATTACCGAATGGGGGACTTTTACTCCCAGAATAGATAAAAACTTATTATCAAGCCCCATTCTGTCATAATTCTTTTCGTTATGCCACAATTCAAGCTCAATCACCATATTTATTTTTTCGCTCAGTTTTACCGCGCCTATACCAAACAGATTCCGCACGTTGACGATTCCAATTCCGCGCAACTCCATAAAATGCCTGATATTATCGGGGGAACTCCCCACAAGCGTGATATTAGACGTTTTGCATATTTCAACCGCATCATCGGCGACCAACCTGTGACCGCGTTTTACAAGCTCCATTGTCGTCTCGCTCTTGCCCACGCCGCTGTCGCCGAGAATGAGTATTCCCTCACCGTAGACCTCAATCAACGCTCCGTGACGGGTAATCCGAGGCGCACGCCGAAGGTTCAAATGCGCAATTATCTTTGAAATAACCACAGAAGTGCTTTCAACCGTCCCCAAAACAGGAACTCCGTGTTTTTTTGCCATTTCCAAAAGCTCTGAGTCGGGGCGGATTCCCCGTGCCAGTATAATTACAGGCGGCTTTGTCTCCAACAGTTTGTCAAAAATTGAAAGTTTTTGTTCCTCGTTGCAATGTTTGAGAAACGCCATTTCCGCTTTCCCAACTATCTGTATGCGGGTATTGTCAAAATATTCATAATACCCCGCAAATTGCAACCCGGGGCGGTTAATGTCGTTGTTTTGTATAAGAAATTCAGTCAGCGGTCTCGGTTCGTAAACCACTTCAAGCTCAAACTCATTTACTATTTTGTCCAACGAAATGCTAATCTCGGCAGGTCTCGATTCCAACATATTTTTACCCTATCCCTTCTGCACAAACGTGCTTTGAAAGTTTCGTTTTCCGCACAACCTCAGATTTATTTTCACACTTTTACCCTATCCCTTCTGCACAAACGTGCTTTGAAAGTTTCGTTTTCCACACAACCTCAGATTTATTTTCAAACTTTTACCCTATCCCTTTCTTTCCCTAATTTAACTTATTATACTATACTTGCATTTTTTTTACAAGCCCTATTTGACAATTAAAAATTTTTGTGTTATAATAGCCCTGCAACGGAGACCAAGTTTTAAAGTCAATCTGCGTAAATGCGGAAAACGAAGCACATTTGTGCAGAAAGGGCATGGGTAAAACTATGAAAAGGACTTGCGGAGTATTGCTCCATATAACATCTCTACCCTCCCCCTACGGGATTGGGACTCTTGGAAAAAACGCGGAGGAATTTGTAGATACATTGCGAGATTCGGGTCAGAAGTATTGGCAGGTTTTGCCGATTAATCCGGTCGGCTACGGCAATTCCCCTTATCAGAGTTACTCCGCATTCGCGGGAGAACCATTGCTGATTGAGCTCGATGATTTAATAGCAAACGGGCTTCTAAACCGTAAAAAATGCGATGATGCCGATTTTGGGGCTGACCCTTCATTTGTTGACTTTGAAAAGGTTGCCCGCACCAAAATGCAGTTGCTCAAAGAAGCCCATGCCGCGTTCAGCGAAGATGTGGCATACCTCGCATTCGTAAAGGCAGAGGCCGAATGGCTTGATGATTACGCCCTGTTCATGGCAATAAAAGAGCAAAACAAAAATGTTTCCTTCACAGAGTGGGGTGACTCCCTGCGTTCTTACGACAAAGCTGAAACAGAGCAGTTTATTAATAAAGACAACAACAGCAATGCCGTCGATTTTTGGAAGTTTACACAGTATATATTTAGGCGGCAATGGGACAAATTGCGCCGTTACGCTAACAAAAACGGCATAAAACTAATCGGCGACATCCCCATTTACGCCTCCCCCGACAGTGCGGACGTATGGACTAACCCGGGATTGTTCTTGCTTGATGAGGAGCGTAAGCCGACTAAAGTCGCAGGAGTCCCCCCCGATTACTTTTCAAAAACAGGTCAACTGTGGGGCAATCCGCTCTATGACTGGCAGGCGATGAAAAACGACGGATACGCATGGTGGATTAAACGGTTTAAGAAAGCCGCCGAACTCTACGATACTATCAGAATAGACCATTTTCGCGCGTTTGACACCTACTACTCAATTCCGTACGGCGAAAAAACCGCAGTCAACGGGAAATGGGAGGTGGGTCCCGGAATGGATTTGTTTAATGCGATTAATAAAGAAAAATCATTGGAGACTTTTCCTATAATAGCGGAGGATTTGGGCGAACTTTTTGACAGCGTAAAAATCCTACTCCGACAGACGGGTTTTCCGGGTATGAAAATTCTGCAATTCGGCTTTAACAATGAAAACAGCGACAATGAACACCTTCCCCACAATTACGACAAAAACATGGTAGTCTACACAGGTACACATGATAACTCTACCGTAAATGGCTTCCTTAAAACCAAAAACGCCCCGCGCGGCATGGCAAAACGCTACCTCAGGCCACGGCTTTTCGAGGGAATGCACCGCGCTTGTATAAGGAGCTTGTACGCCTCAAACGCGGGAATGGTGCTGATTCCCATGCAGGATATACTGGGGCTTGATGATTCGGCGCGTATGAACATACCGGGAACAATCGGCGGCAAAAACTGGATTTGGCGAATGAAAAAAGGCGCGTTCAAAAGCGCGGAAATAAAACGGTTAAAATCATTAAGCGAATGCTATTTCCGATAATAAGATAACGGTACTTTAAGGAGCGAGGAGTTATGAATATACAAATATTCGGAAAATCAAAATGTTTTGACATAAAAAACCGAACGGTACTTTAAGGAGCGTGGAGTTATGAATATACAGATATTCGGAAAATCAAAATGTTTTGACACAAAAAAACGAACGGTACTTTAAGGAGCGAGGAGTTATGAATATACAAATATTCGGAAAATCAAAATGTTTTGACACAAAAAAAGCCGAACGGTACTTTAAAGAACGAGGAGTAAAATACCATTCGGTTAATATTCTTGAAAAAGGGTTAAGCAAAGGCGAGTTGACATCGGTGATTAATTCAACGGGAACAGACACACTCGCCAACGAAAAATCAACGGACTATCACTTGTTTAAATACCTTACAAACGAGGGAAAATTTGAAAAGTTGCTTGATTCCCCCGCGCTTTTGAAAACACCTATTGTAAGGAACGGCAGACAAGCGACTGTCGGATATTGCCCCGACACATGGAAAACATGGGATTAACCCCAACTGCACAGTTCCTCGTACAATCCGATATACAGTTTAGCAGAACGCTTCCAACTGAAATCGGCTTTCATTGCCCTTGTAGTCAGCGCGTTCCACGCTTTTTTATCGTTGTAAAGCTCATAAGCACGTTTAAGTGCATCAAGCATATGCTGTGCGTTGTAATCTTGGAACGTGAACCCTGTTCCCTCGCCATCGCCGCAGTCGGCAATAGAATCTTTCAGCCCGCCCGTAGCTCTTACCACAGGGATTGTGCCGTAACGCAACGAAATCATCTGCGCCAATCCGCAAGGCTCGCTTTTGCTCGGCATCAGGAACATATCCGCACCCGCATAAATTTTTCGCGCCAAATCGGGGACATATCCGCAAGTAAAGCTCACTTTTCCGGGATGCCTGTTTTGCATATCATGGAAAAAACTTTCATACTTATGCTCACCCGAACCCAAAATAATCATTTTATATCCGAGAGCGATAATGTCGTCAAAAACACATTCGACCAAGTCCAGCCCCTTGTGTTCGACTAATCGGGTGGTGATTCCTATAACAGGCGCAGCTTCCGCATTCGCATCCTGACTGTCAATAGGAAGCCCCACTTTTTCAAAGAGGTCAGCTTTGCAGGTCTTTTTGCCGGATTTCTTTTTAACCGTGAAATTCTCGGCAATAGTCGGGTCGGTTGCGGGATTGTACAAATCAGTGTCAATGCCGTTCAAGAAGCCGCAAGTTTTGAATGTCTTGTTAGCCAATGCGTTTTCAAGCCCGTGTCCGAACCATGAATCCAAAATCTCGCTCGCATAAGTCGGCGAAACCGTGGTAATTTTATCCGCAACCTCCAACGCGCCTTTCATAAGGTTTACATTGCTGTCATACTCTACCAATGATGCCATATGAAGAGGAAGGCTCAAAACATCCTCAAGCAAGTCAAACCCGTACTTCCCTTGATACTCAATATTGTGAATGGTGAATACATTGCGTATATTCCTCATATCATGCTGATAACGGTAGTAAATGTTGAAATAAATGGGAATTAACGCACACTGCCAGTCGTTGGAGTTGATAATGTCGGGAACGTCGCCGGTATGCTTAATTGTTTCAAGTACCGCTCTGGAAAAAAACGCATACCTCTCCGCATCATCGTAGTAACCGTAAATCCCGAAATCACGACCGAAATAGTATTCATTGTCAATAAGATAGTATGTTACACCCGATAAAGTCGTTTTAAATACTCCGCAGTATTGGCAACGCCAGCCCACGGGAACATAAAACCGGGTGACAAATTCAAAATCCGCCTGCTGCTCGCTGCTGATGGTTTTCTTGTAGTAGGGCATTATAACAGAACATTCAACCCCTTCCTCAACTAAAGCCTTCGGAAGAGAACCCGCCACCTCAGCAAGTCCACCCGAGGCCGCAAACGGTTGCGCTTCACTCGCCGCATACAAAATTTTCATAGTTTTACCCTTGACCTTTCCGCACAAATGTGCCGTAAAAATTCGTTTTCCCATAAATGTGACGTAAAAATTCGTGATTTACTATTATTTTATCACATATTTTAAATAAATGCAATATATTTAATAAATAAATATTGACTTTATGAAAAAAAACATATATAATACCAATTAAGGGTCTGCGCTATCCTGTTGATTCGGACTCTTGAGAAAGAATTTAGGGAAGGTCTGTCACGTTTGTGCAGAAGGGGCAGGGGTAAAATTTTGAAAGTAAATCTGCGTAAATGCGGAAAACGAAACTTTCAACGGCACGTTTGTGCAGAAGGGGCAGGGGTAAAAGAATGAAAAAACAATTGAGAATAATTGTAATCAGCTTAGTAATATGCGCTATCGGCTCGGCAATGCTTATGAGCCTCACAGGTTGCCGCGCAAATAATGAGTCGGGCGGCAACATGAGAGCTATAAGCGAACTGAAACAGGGGGACACCTATGCAGTCATAAAATTTAAGGACTTCGATGAGGAGCTTACCTTTCTTTTGTTTAAAGACATCGCACCTATTGCCACAGAGGAATTCACCGTTGCCGCAAACAACAAATACTACGACGGAAAGACTTTTCACAGAGTTTTGCAAAATATGCTGATTCAAGGCGGAGCACTCAACACAGACGGAAGCGATGCGACTATCCCGACCGAAGATATGTTCGAGGTGGAAACCAATGACAATGCCAGAAATTTCCACGGGGCTCTCTGTTTTGCAAGCGACCCCAATACAGGCATGAATTACCGTCAATTTTATATCGTAACGGCGGACAGCGCGGTTGATGTTGACGAGCAGGCGGCGGGAATCAAGGATGCCCTTGATAAAGCGGGCGAAAACGACTTGAGCGCGGCTGAAAGAAAAAAACACGAAGACCTTCACGGAAGGCTTACAAAATTTTCCGATGCGGTTAAAGAGCGTTACTTAGAGCAAGGAGGCTTACCTCTTCTTGACGGGACAGTAACCGTTTTCGGGCAATTAGTAACGGGTTGGGAATTGCTTCAAAAAATTTCCGACGTTGAAGTAGTCAGGGGGAACAGGATTGACGACAATAACCCGGTCTTGGGCAACGGCAACGGTCAACCCTCGCGTCCGCTCGATAACATATTTATCGAAACCATAAGGATTATAACTATCGAGGAAGAGTCGGAATAAAAAACCGTAAAAATTCGTTAAAAAAATCGGAGCTGCCAAAACAAAACGGCTAAAAAGTCAAGTAAATTATGGGTTACGTATAAATTTAAACGGCAATTCCTATAATAATATAGTAAAAATGATGATTTTGTGAAAAACCCTTTTCTTTTTTGTAAAGATATGGTATAATCTTTTACGGTTAATTATTTAAATTGAAGTCAGAGGTATTAGAAAATTGGACAAATTTATTATAAACGGCGGTAAAAAACTGCGCGGAAGCGTAAATATAAGCGGGGCGAAAAATGCCGCCGTTGCCATTATTCCGGCAGTTATTCTGGCGGAGGATGTGTGTATCATCGAAAATGTGCCGCAAATTAACGATGTCACTATAGACCTGCAGATTCTTCGGCACATCGGGGCAGAGGTAAAGCTTATAAATAAATCTACCATAAGAATCGACCCCAAACATATAAAAGATGCCGTTGTTCCTTATGAAATGGCGCGTCATATGCGTGCATCGTATTATTTTCTGGGTGCTTTGCTTTCCAAGTTCAACCATGCGAAAGTTTCCATGCCGGGCGGGTGCGATTTGGGTGACCGACCTATTGACCAGCATTTAAAGTGTTTTAAGTCGCTCGGCGCGGAATGCACAATTGAACACGGAATAGTAGAGGTGTCTGCGGACAAGCTGATAGGAACGCAGATTTACTTTGATAAAGTCACCGTTGGCGCGACCATCAATGCAATGTTAGCCTCTGTAAAGGCAGACGGGCTGACAATCCTTGAGAATGCCGCCAAAGAGCCGCATATTGTCGATTTGGCGAATTTCTTAAACTCAATCGGCGCGAATATAATCGGCGCGGGGACTGATGTAATCAAGATTCGCGGTGTCAAAAAATTCAAGGGGGCGAATTATACCATTATTCCCGACCAAATTGAAGCGGGGACTTATATGATTGCCGCCGCCGCCACAAAAGGCGATGTGACGGTTAATGGGGTAATCCCGAAGCACTTAGAGCCGATAACCTCAAAGTTGCGCAAAGTCGGAGCAATTATCGAAGAAGGGGATGACAGCGTAAGGGTAGTCGGGGGCGAGTCATACGAACGTACCAACTTGAAGACGATGCCGCACCCGGGATTCCCGACGGATATGCAGCCCCAGTTTGCCGCATTGCTCACTCTTGCAAAGGGTACGAGCATATTGACGGAGGGGATATTTGATAATCGGTTCAGATATGTCGATGAGTTGAGGAGAATGGGTGCGGACATATCGGTCGATGGGAAAGTGGCGGTAATTGAGGGGGTTGAACGGTTGACCGGCGCGCCTGTAAAGGTTGCGGATTTGCGTGCGGGTGCGGCTTTGATAATTGCGGGGCTTTGTGCCGACGGAATAACCGAGATAGAAGAAATCCAGCATATTCAGCGCGGATACGAGGATATGGATTTAAAATTGAGGGCATTGGGTGCGGACATAGTAAAACGCAAATTCCCCGATGTAGTTGAATCTATCGCCAAGATAGTTTAGTGCGGAAAGGGAAAGGGTAAAAAGTTTGAAAGTAAGTTTGGGGTTGCGTGGAAAACGCACTTTCATAGTTCGTCAGCATCAGAAGGGAAAGGGGTAAAAATGGTTGTTGCGCCTTTGTGTAGCGGGAGTTCTGCTAATTCCACTTTTATCGGGAACAGGGACGGCGGTGTCTTGATTGATGTCGGATGCAGCTATAAAAAACTCTGCGAATATTTATCACTTTGCGGGTTGGAGCTTACTGCGGTAAAGGCGGTTTTGATTACCCATGAACACGCTGACCATGTAAAAGGGCTGTTTCAGTTTACAAAGCGTAATACTGTTCCCGTTTTTGCATCACGCGGAACTTGCAACGCACTTTTGGAAAAAGGGCTTGTGTATGACTCGGACAAGCTGTTTGATATAAGCGGAGGCGGGGTTGAGGATTATTGTGACTTTTCGGTTAAAGCGTTTGACACTCCTCATGATTCTGCCCAAAGCGTGGGATTCGCCATTACTCTGCCCAACGGCTATAAAATCGCATATTTTACCGATTTAGGCGAAATTACAGCTGAAGTCAGGGAGGCGACACTCGGCGCGGACTTTGCGTTTATTGAGTCTAACTATGACCCGGAGCTTTTGAGGAATAACAGAAAGTACCCCGGGTTTACAAAAGAGAGAATCCGCTCACGTTACGGACATCTTTCAAATGTTGACAGCGCGGATTACATATTAAAGTTGGTGGAGGGCGGTGCGACAAGAATCATGCTTGCACACTTGTCAAGGGAAAATAACACGCCGCAGACAGCGTTTACTCACACTGCAAACGCATTAACGGCGGCGGGATTAAGACACAACCGCGATTACACTCTCGACATAGCAAATGCACAAACAATCGGCAAATACATAGCAGTGTAGACGTAGGCACTATATTTTTTAAATTAAGGAGAAATTTACATGAAAAAGGCAATGAAATTAATTAAACCGGGAGTGCTTATCGCATTGGGGGGATTTTTTACAGGGTGTGAGTACACTCCGAACAGTTTTGGCTCAGGTTGGAACGTGTTTATTACCATATTGGGGATTGCGGCGGGGTTGGTGCTTCTGACATTTGTTGTATTGGGGGTAGTTTCGGCTGTATACAAAGGAAAAGATGTCGGCGTAAAAGTCCTGAAGAAAAAGGAAGCTAAGGTGCTTCGCGGCAACACAATGGGAAGGAGTTCCCCCGGCTATAAAGGTCAAACCGACTTGTCGCGCCGCGCAAGACGGCAAAAGGGGCGGCTTCGCTACAGCAAGGTTGTTGTTGAACTTGACGGGCAGACTAAAGAGTTCAGATGCAATGATAATGTCATTCTCGATAAGTTGATGGTCGGGCGGATTAATAAGGTACGCATTCGTTTTGGCGAAATCATTAAGATATTGAAGTGATTAGAACAGCAGTCAAGTGTTATCGCAACCGCGCGGTAACACTTGATAAAATGTGTTTTTAAAATTTTTTGTAATTTTTTAAATTAGGGCTTGACAAATGCAAAAAAGCGTGGTATACTTCAAGTTGACGGGTATCGGAGGCAGATTGCGCAGATTGCAAATGCAGATTCAAATTGCGGATGTGGTGGAATGGCAGACACGTTAGCTTGAGGGGCTAATGAGCGTTAGTTCGTGCAGGTTCAAGTCCTGTCATCCGCAGGAAACGGCGCAATCTTGAACCACCCAACACACTACACTTTTTCAAAAAAGCAGTAGCAGTGGTGGTTAAGATTGCAAAATAACAAAAAAGCCTTGCAGCAGTCCCCGACCGCCGCAAGGCTCATCGCATATACAAAGTCACACCCGCTCCGCAACCATCCCCGCTTCACACTCCGCCGTCACTTGCGTCGAAATCCTGAGTAACATCCCATTCCTCAACAAACTCATACTGGCTCATAAAATCGGCGAGGATTCGCTGATGAGTTTCTGCCTGTTTCTCGGTTCGCCACTGAATAAAAAAACTCATTCCTGTAAGGACAATTATAATAAACGCCGTCAACACGACAATAGCCCTCAACTGAAATTTATTCTCGCGCCGAGTATTCGCAATCTCGTCTTTGAGCATTTCGATTATAACACCGCTGTCTTTTGCGATTTCCCGCAACTCTTCATTACCCATTTGTGTTTCCCCCGTTTTTCAATATTTCATCAACCCTTGAATGAACTCTAACCATGCCGTCCTTGTATTCTTTCCGTAAGTCTTCAAGCTTTTCGTTGAACTCTTTTTTGAGGTTCTTGACATAGGTTTCCTGACGTTCAAATTTCGCCTCAAACTTTGCCTCGAACTTCTCAACATCCCGAATTAAACGGTCAATCTTTTCCTCAAGCCGCCCCCATCGCTCGCCCTCGCCGGAATGGTCTTTTCGATTATTTTTAAAGAACGCAACCCCGCGCTGAACAAAGCGGAAACGAGCCTCGCCGACCGTTGGTGTGACGAGAGGATTGACTAACATTTCAGCATTGACATAGGCTTTAAGGTGTTGTATTTGTGCCCTGACACCTTCCGCGGGAGTTGCATACGAATTCCCCTTAACCCCGAGCGAAACTACACCCATGCCGCAAAAATTATTTTGGTCAAGAGTTACGGCAGTACCGCCGCTGAATGTAAAGTTTCCGGTTTCAAGCAAAGATTGAGCGAAAGCAATGTCACCGCGTATGCCCTCGACTGCTCCTTCGGCAAGGAATATGTTTGCTAAATCGGGTGCATTTGGGTTAATACATCGAAGATACTCCTTCATCTGTGCGACAGTTGCTACGGATTTTCCCGAAATAGCAGTAAGCCCGGCAGTAGGTTGTGTTGTACTCTGCGAACCGTAAATGTCATCGAGAGCCTGAGCGATTGCTTTTGCATAAGCTGTTAAGTTTTGGTCGAATAACTGATTATCGCGGGCGTTGCTCACAAAACCATGCTCGATAAGTACACATGGCATATGCGGATTGAGCGATTCCATTCTGTCAACATTTCCGGTATTCTTTTTGATTCCCCGTTGGCTTTGCACACCCGCTTCTATTGTGCGTTTATTGATAGCGTTTGCAAGAGCGGTTGAGCCACTTGACGGATTCCGAGAAGTCCATATTTCCCAACCGTGAGCAGTCGGGTCGTTACTGCCGTTTCGGTGGATTTCAATGTAACAATCCGCCCCCCAATTCCGCGCATCCGCAACTCTGTCAATGCTCGGTGAATTTTTCGTAGTCCGCGCCATTCGGGTTTGATAGCCGCGATTTTTTAATTCCGCTTCAACCGCGATTGACAACTTTAAATTATCGTCTGCCTCAATTCGTGTACCGTTAATTCCTTTTGCCCCCGGGTCACCATTAAAACCATGCCCGGCACTAACATAAATTTTTTTACTCATTTTCGCTGTTCTCCATTTCATTATTTGATTTTTTATCTTTTGTTTCCCGATGAAAATAATAAGTCAGAATGCTTCCGGCAACTCCGGCGAAGGCTTCCGGTGATATAACCTGCGTAATTGATAAAAAGATATATGCACCGACTATTGCAAGCGTTATAAGACTTTTCACCTTTAATAAATTAATGAACGCCTGTTTAAGAGTTCCCTTTTTCAATTACCTCACCCCCATCTGTGAAATTCCTAATCTCCTCGCCATGCCGTTTCAGAATTTCTTCCAAATCGGCGGGAACACTCCCACCGGAGGAAATAGCGGGGCTGTAATTAACAGTAATAGCCGCGCCGCTCTTGTTGTTGTAGGTAATAGGCGACAAAGACGGCGCGGAATACACACGGTTTTCCTCAGCGGTAAGAACACGCTCGCCCCTGTGAAGCTCCGAAATGTACCCGTCATACGGAACGTAATCAAGACCGTCTCTGTTAGAGCCGTCAATCGGAATATTCGCAATTCCACGCACACCAAACCGCCGAAACTCATCAAGAACCCGCCGCCCCTCGGCACTTACAGCCACATCTAACTCAATTGTCGGATTGTCGGTAGTCGCCAAAACCTCGTCAACCTCTTCAATCGTCTTGTAAACCTCGCCTTTAACAATCCTGTCAAAACTGTCTTCAATGTTGAAATCATTTGTCCACGAGTGGAAAATCGCACCTAAAGTATACAAGTTCCTGTCGAACCAATTCAAGTCATAGTCAAGGGCATTCCCGACAGCCTCAACTTCGTTTTTGATGTTATCTCCCAAAGCACGAATCTCATCTTGTAAATATTCAACTTGCGCCTCATATGACTCTTGCGTTAGAACATTTGCAGCGTTCAATGCATCCATTTGTGTTTGATATTCTTCGAGATTAATTTTGCCGTGTTTAAGTTCAAATTCCGTCTCAATTCGCATAATTGCAAACTCTTCATTAATCGCCTTTTGCGCCTCGGCAAGCTCTTCTTGATAAACTCGCGAATATTCCGCGAGTTCTTTTAATGCCGTCTGTGCCTCTTCATGATTCGCCCCGAAATCAATGCCCTCATACGCTTGCAATTTCTGTTGATATTCACGGGCGGCGGTCGCCGATTCCATGTCGCGAATGTATGCCGTTTCACTTGCGAAATTGTGCCAATCCTCTTGCGTGACTTCCTCACCCGCCTCCGAAAACTCAACTAAGAATGCGTTGACATCGTTCAGCGACATTCCCGCTCCGGCCGCCGCACCGCCGACATTCACATACGCTTCACCGAGTTGTTTCAGTTCTAAGTTCGCAAGCGATGTCACAAGCGCGAAACTGTCGGTCACATATTGAGTGTCCTCGGCGGCAAGGCAATATGATAAAGATAGGCTCAATACAACGATTCAAACATACTGTGTGTTAGAAAATTGGTATAAGAATTATATCGAAAGCCCGAATGCCAAAAATGCTATACTTACTTTTGATGAGGTGTATCTGCTGTGGCTAAGTTTTTTCACGCTGCACCCTCATTGATTTCTTCAATAATTTTCGCATCGACAATCACTACGTCACGCGAGAGTGTTATGATTCGTGTGGTTTTGTTTCGTGAAAATTCGCAAGCAATGTTGTGTTGCGATTGCAAGAATTTTTGTCTTTTTTTCAGCATTTTTGATAACGCTATCGGTGAAATTGTGAACTCCGAATTAAGTTGGAAAAGTGCCGCACAGAGTTGTGTTGATGTTCCACTCCAAACCGGATTTTCGTCAAGCAAGCAGTCGAGAATAATGTAGAAATCGTCATCGCTGTCGTTGGTTTCCTCCTTGACTTCTTCGAGGAATTCCCACCGACAAGTTGTGTGGTCAAATCGCAGCTTGAACTGATAGCTTTCTGTGTCGCGGTTGGTAATTGTAAGTTTTGCCGTATCGCCTGCCCGACTGCTTTTCTCAAGGACGAAAATTCCGTCTACCGCTCCGATTAATCCTGTGCTTCCAATGACCCTGTTCAGCGGGTCGGCGGCATTGGATTTATGCGTGTGCGTTATGAGCAACATAGTGAGATTTCGGTCGGAAACGATTCTGCGAAGTGCATCCATATCGCGGTAATCACCCGAGTATGTTCCGGTGAAATTTTTGTTGTTACGAATGTGCTGCAATGTGTCGACTACTACAAGTTTTGTATGCGGGTGAGCATCCAAAAATCCGGTGAACTGCTCCGCTAATCCGCTGTTGAGTTTTTGTGCTTTCGTCACGAAATAAATGTCGGCAGTTGTGCCGGAGCTATATGCAGATAATTTGTTCAAACGCTCTTGCAGACGTTTGTTGTTGTCCTCCAATGCGAGGTAGAGCGTGTCGCATTGTGTAGTCGGGTATTGGCTGCTTACTATTAACTTTTATGATGTAGGTGGTTGGCAGATTGATGAGTGTGAAGAGTATCAGGATCCGACAGCTTATCCACTGAAATCGCCACCTGAAAATGTTGTTCTCGGTGTATTTGAATATGGAGGGTACGATAAATTCACAATCGATTTAGTTAGTGAAGATACATCTAACTTCAAAAATGGGCATTGCATATATTATTTTGAAGCTAATGACCCTGCGATGGGTACGTTTTATAATGGCTCTTCCGGCAGTATTATTGTTACATCGAAGTTTGATAGTGACTTGGGTACTTGGAAATCATCTGTAACAGAAGACAACATAGTTAGCGATTGGAATGTTATCGGTACATGGGAAATGGGTGTGTAACTTCTCAATGCAATTTAGCTATACATTATCGTGAGGGGCTTGGAACACAGATAAATCACCAAAATGCATTTTACTGGTTTGAAAAATTCTCAAGGGGGCTTAAGCGATGCAGAAATGAATCAAGTAAGAAACGAATGTCAAAAAACTCGTTATGGTAGAGCATATCAAGCTATGCTAAACGAAGTGGCAAGTCGTGGACTCGTCGGGCAACCAACCGAAATACTTAAATATGCCGCAAATTGCTTCGATGCAGGAACTCTTGACGATGTTCTAAAAGGAATCCATGCAACTTATATTGCTTTAATTGAAATACGTGACGAGAATACTGTTAATTTTGTTTGCAATATGTTAGTTGCAGGAATGTTTAAAGCACCTGAATGTGTTGGTTATATTGAGAAACCGGGTTGGTTCGATTTCTTCCAACGTATAGGTCGCGGAAGTGAAATTAACGGCTTGGTGAGTAAACTAATTCAGAAAGTTAGTAGGAGGATGAGAGGAAAATGAAAAAGACAATGCTGTTACAGAACATTTCGTTAGCGGTATGCACCGCTTTAACTGCAGTGGCACTTTCTGCTTGTAGTGGGAATGATAAAAATACTTCGCAAGAAGTGCAAAACGAAATTAATTTGGAAACGACAGTAGCTGAAAGTACTACAATGACAGCTACAACCACAATGCCTGTTACTGTTACAATTTCTTTAACTCCCCAACCTCCTCCACCGCCCTCTCAAAATCGCTTTCAAAGAACAACAAATGATGAATTTTTTCTATATTTTCGGTGGTTTTTGCTGTCCATTGCTTGCTTTGAAGCAAGTTTAATACGGAAAGAGCCGCTTTGTTATTATAATTTTTGCAAGCATCTTCTACAAGTTCAAGTTGCTCTTTCAGAAAACTTAAATCCTCCGGTGTTTCCTCTGCTTTATATTCGGGAGTTGCATCGGAAATTATTTTTTCGGATTTTTCGATTAAGGCTTCAAGTCTCCCTATAAATTTCGGGAGGTTTTCGGAAATATAATCTTTATCGGCGTTGATTCCCGCCTGTTCGAGAGTTGCCGCCATTTCGGATGCGGCTTTTTCGCCGACATTCGCGAGAGCCGATTTCATGGCGTGAACAGTGATTGTGCAGAGTTTCAAGTCGTTATTTTGTAAAGATTCTTTGAGTGTTGCCGTTGCTTTTTCGGCGTCACGGCGGAAGACTTTTATGAGTTTCGGCTCGGTTTTTTGGAAAGTCGCCGAGTCGGCAACCGTAGTTTCTATTTTTAAAGCGGTGTATTTTTTTGCCTCTTCGGGGTGGGCTTTGCAAATATATTTGTCTAAAAGATTGTTTAATTTTCGCAGGTCTATGGGCTTCGATAAAAAGTCGTCAAAACCATTCCTCTTAAACATTTCTGCGTTGCCGACAATTGCGTTTGCGGTCAGTGCGATGATTATGTTATTATAACCGAGCGCACGGATTTTTTGGGTTGCCTCAATTCCGTTCATTCCGGGCATCATGTGGTCCATGAAAATAATGTCGTAAGTCTCGCCGTTTTGGATTTTCGCGATTGCTTCAAACCCGCTGATTGCCGTCTGTATCTGAATCTTATAAGGCTCTAACAAACCTCTCGCCACATATAAATTAGTCTCAACATCGTCAACCACCAAAACCTTACCGTAAGGCATCGGCGTCAAAGTTATACCGGTAAAACCCTTTCTTGCCGTGAAGTTAAAGTTTTTGAGACTTGTCGAAAGCTCACTGCCGATTTTTTCACAAGGGGTAGTTTTTTGCTTAACCACTACTGTGAATGTACTGCCTTTGCCGAATTCGCTTTGGGCAGAAATGCTGCCCTCCATTAATTCAACGAGCCTTTTCGTGATATTTAAACCTAAACCCGTTCCTTCCACAAACTGGTTAGTTTCGGAGTTGAAGCGAGAATAGACTGTGAAAAGTTGCGCTAAGTCTTCTTCTTTCATGCCTTGCCCTGTGTCTTTTACTACAAAGCGCAGGTTTACACTGTCCGATTCCGCGGATTCGAGGCTTAAATCTTCTGTGTTTGTGTCTGAAAAAGTGACCGCAAATTCTATAGTTCCTTCTTTTGTGTACTTAATTGCGTTTGAGAGCAGGTTGTTCAAAATCTGCTTTAGGCGCAGTTCGTCGCCGATAAAATGCGACGGGAGATTTTCGTCCACATTAACTATAAGATTGATGTTCTTTGAACCCATTCGCAATATATTCATCTGCACCGTATCGTGGATTAAACTGGGCAGGTCGTATTTAATGGGATTTATTTCCATTCGTCCGCTTTCGATTTTTGAGAAGTCTAACATGTCGTTAATTATGCCGAGAAGGGTAGTACCGGAGTTATAAATTTTATCGAAAGCGGCAGAATATACGTCGGGTATATCGCCCTTTTGCAATTCTATTTGCGATATGCCTATTATTGCATTCATCGGTGTGCGTATTTCGTGCGACATTGTCGCCAAAAAGTCGGACTTTGTGCGATTTGCTTGCTCGGCGGCTAATAAAGCTTGCTTCTCGATATTAATTAACGAGAAAGTAATTATATCGGCAATTGATGAAACAAAACCCTTTTCTTCATTTGCCCACGAGCGTTTATCGGGGTAATCGTTGGATTTATTCTGCTCGGCGATTACTACGCCGCTCAGTTTTCCGTTTAAGCGAAACGGAACTACAATAACCGAGCAAATTTCCGAGGAGTATTCTTTGAGAAGTTCTGTTGCGCCGGGGAACTTGCGGACTTCTCTGATAGCAATAATCCGCTCGGTCTCGAGAAATTCTATAAGCTTATGCCGTGTGGGCGAGGATAGTATTTGTGGGGTTACAAAAGTTTGTTCGTCCCGGCTGAAAAGCGCGTTGTTTTCAAAAACATTTTCCCCCTCATTCAACGTCCATATGCCAAAACGACTGCAATTCAGAGAACGACAGCTTTCCTCGGCGATATAACGCGCAGTTTCGCTGAAGTCGGTGGAAAAAGCTTGCGGCGAATTTGAAATTTTCACGAACGCGCTGTTGAGAAGTTCGGCTTTAGAGCGGCACATTCCGTGGATATAAGCAAAGTAAGATATAAAGAAAAACGTGACAAAATAACCCATAGGAGTGAGGTCAATATCGGTTTTCAGTACTTTAAACATGAACAGCATATTCAAAGCAAAAGGTACCATACCCGTCATTGCTAACAGCCATATATTCTTGACGGTTCTGTTTTTCACGGCATAGGAAATGACAAGCACCAAGGCGTATATAACCATTGCGGCGATTATCAAGATATGGACGTAAAAGAGTGTTCGCCAATCAGTTGCGGGCGGTGCGGGGTAGGTAATTGCCGCAAAAAACATATGGTGCAGGGGGTTGGTCAAAAGGAGCAGTATGTCAACCGCGGGAATAATAACCATTAAGTATTTTACTATGCGAGAATAAGACAATTTCGAGCCGATAAAATGAATGTAAAACCAGAACCCGGCAAACGCCATAACGGCGTTCAAAGCCACCTTTGCATAATAAAAGTAGACAAAATACTCGTCACTGCCGACAGTGATAGCCACGATGGACATTATCCAAAAAGGTAAAGCCAAACACGGCGCGAAAAAGCCTTTCATTCTACGGTCTGCCAAGCCGCCGGCACGTAAAACCCCGTAAAAATAAATGATGACGAGCGAAACTGTCAACGCCGCCAAAGCATGAAGAAGTACAAAAAACATAATTTCCCCCATGTCCACCTACACCAACGAGTTAATGTAAGGTTTCGTTTTCCCCGATTCTGTAGATTTATTTTTCAACTTTATGAATCCTTTGAACGTAAATTTTCGGTATAATCAATATAATTATACACCACCCAAAGTAACTTGTCAACTAAAATTTCCCTTCATCGGCGTATCAGAGAACAGCAACCGTCAAATTACACAAATGCTCCATTATATATGGGCATAATATGGGCATAATGACGAATTTGCAGATTCATCGAGTTTCCCTCTTGTTATTCAACATAAAATGTGATATGATAAGCGTGGTGTGAAAATTTGGCTAAGGAGGCAACTAATTTGGCTAAGGAGGCAACTCATGTGAAAAAAATATTTATAATTGACGACAACGAGGCAAATCTGTTCTCGGCGAGAGCAGCACTTGACGATACATACGAGATATTCGCTACGCAATCAACCGAGCGAATGTTCAAACTGCTCGATAAAATCACGCCCGACCTAATTCTTTTAGACATTGAAATGCCCGAGATGGACGGGTTTGAAGCTTTGAAAATCTTGAAAGAAGACGAGAAATATCGCTCTATTCCCGTAATTTTCCTCACGGGCAAACACGACTCCGCTTCGGAATTGCGCGGATTTGAGCTTGGCGCGGTTGACTTTATCAACAAGCCGTTCTCCGCATTGGTTCTGCTTCGGCGCATTAAGTTGCACATCGAAACCGACGAGCTTATCAAAGAGAGCCGCCGTGACTTGGAGCGGACCCACAACGCAACCATCGAAGTTATGGCGAACATGGTTGAGCGGCGCGACCAAATTACAGGCGGTCACATTGGACGTACTCAGAAATACCTTGAAATACTCATTAACGAATTGCTCCGCACCGGAACTTATGCTGATGAAATATCCGGCTGGGACACGGGTGTGCTGTTACCGTCGGCGCAATTGCACGACATAGGCAAAATCGCAATCAGCGACCTGATTCTGAATAAGCCCGCAAAACTTACCGACGAGGAGTTCCTCCAAATCAAACTGCATTGCGGCGAGGGCGAGTCGATAATCGACGAGATTATCACCAGAACCAAGAACAACAGCTTCCTC
>Ga0099364_10003132_pt1 | contig 25951 bp, 20 predicted proteins | sample TergutTh196P3_FD_73070 | JGI IMG/M metagenome (GOLD analysis project Ga0099364, IMG submission 73070) | Microcerotermes parvus P3 segment gut microbial communities from Pointe-Noire, Republic of the Congo - Th196 P3 | ecosystem: Host-associated > Arthropoda: Insects > Digestive system > Gut ...
AATGCCCGACGCCTCCGGGTTCACGACGAGAGCGGCAGGTCCCTGAATATGATGGAAACCATACCAGTTCCAGGGAACGCCCTGAGTCGACGTTTCGGTGATGAGAAATCCGCCGAAACATCCGGAGCCCGTCGCGAACATGCTGTAGCCGTCCCTTGGAAGATCCATGACGTGTTCCGCGGCAATAGCGCTTGCCGCCCCCGGCATATTGACGACGTTGATGGTCTCGCCAAGATACTGCTGCATCAGCGCGATCAGCGGGCGAACCGCCGTGTCGGTGCCGCCCCCCGCCCCGAATCCGACAAACACAGTCGGGGTAGTTCTGTTCCAAACCCTGTCCGCCGCAAAAGCTGAACCTGCCAGCGCCAAGACTAAAAGCGCCGCAACCGCAAAAAACATAAACCTTTTCATCCTACTACCTCCTTTTTAATATGGCTGCTTAACGCAGCTCATTTTTTCAAAGAGATTCCGTTGAGCTTCTCGTAGAACAGCCCAAGAGCCCCGTGATCAAGGGCATCATGCCCGTCGGCGGCAAGATTCTGCATCATCTCCATGACCTGCGCGACCAATGGCATGGACAGATGCAGAGATCGGCCCGTTTCCTGCACGTTACCGAGGTCCTTTATGTGCAGGTTGACGCGGAAACCGGGATTATAACGCCCCTCGAACATCCTTGGAGCTTTGTCCTCCAGGCACTGGCTCCCCGCGAGTCCGCCGCGGATAGCGTTGAAAATTTTTTCCGGGTCTACGCCGGATTTAATCGCAAGACTCATACCCTCGGCCACGGCGGCAATGTTAATTCCCACGATGGCCTGATTAACGAGCTTTGCGGTCTGTCCCGCGCCGATACCCGCAACGTAGTTACTCTTGCCCATGAGATCAAGGACGTCCTTCACCCTGTTGTAAACTTCCTCTTTTCCGCCCACCATAATAGCGAGCGTTCCCTTCTCCGCCTTCTCCTGTCCGCCGCTGACCGGGGCGTCCAGCATCTCGGCGCCCTTGCCTTCCAGGATGGCGCACAATTCACGGCTGACCAGCGGCGCGATGGAACTCATGTCTGCTACAATCTGCCCTTTGCGGACGGCATCCATGATTCCGCTCTTCCCGGACACAACCTCGCGGACATGGGGGGAGTTCGGCAGCATGGTGATGATGACGTCCGCCGCTGACGCCGCAACCTCCGCGGGAGAGGCCGCTCTTTCCGCCCCGGCCGCGACAAGCTCCTCCACGGGAGCGGCGTCCACGTCACAGACGATCAGTGATTTCCCAGCCTTCAAAAGATTTTTTGCCATAGGCTTACCCATGATGCCTAAACCGATAAATCCGATCTTATCCATTTATTTTCTTCTCTCCTCTCAAAGAAATTTTCACGGCAGCCCGTTCTATTGCTTCCGCTGTCAGACCGTAGTGCTCAAGGAGCTGTTCGTAATCGTGCGCGGACTGGCCGTAACAGTCGGCAATGCCGATTCTCGCAACCGGCAGGGGGGTCTCGTTCAAACATTCAAGGACAGCCGAGCCCAATCCCCCGATGACGCTGTGTTCCTCCGCCGTGACCAAGCCCCGCACCCCGTCAAGGGCTGAGCGTACGGCAGCCTCGTCCAGCGGCTTTAGCGTGCTGAAGTTCACCACGCGGGCGCTGATGCCCCGTTTCTCCAAAAGTTCACGCGCTTTAAGCCCCATGCCCGCGGTGATACCGTTCACGCATATGGCAACATCCCGGCCTTCGGCCAGAACCAGCGGTTTTCCAATTTCAAATGGAGTTTCGGGCTCGGTCAGGATGGGCAGGTCGTTACGGTTCAGGCGGATGTAGACCGGTCCGTTGAGTGCCGCTGCCGCGCGGACAGCCTTTGAAACCTCCACCGCATCGACGGGAGCAAGTACGGTCATATTGGGAAGGACTCTCATAATGGCAATGTCTTCGATGCTCTGGTGCGTCGCTCCGTCGCCAAAATCGGAAAGGCCGGCGCTGGAGCCTACTATTTTCACATTTAAGCCGGGCAGGCAGACCCCTTGGCGGATCTGGTCGAACGCGCGTCCGGCCGCGAACACCGCGAAGGAATGAACGAACGGAATTTTGCCGCATAGAGCGAGTCCTGCCGCCACCGAAACCATGTTGGCCTCGCCAATGCCCATCTCGAAATATTGGCTGGGCAGGTCGTTTTCGATCCGCACTGACTGTGTGGATGTGCAGAGGTCCGCGTCCAAAGCGACAACGTCGCGGTTTGACCTGGCTAAGTCCAGCAATACTGTGCCATAAGCCATACGGGGGTTTTTTTCCTGTTTATTCTCCATATCAAATCAGTCTCCTAACATCGACATGATTGAGGCGGTGGCTTTCTCGCGCTCTTCGGCAGTCAGCAAGTTGTTATGATAATTATGTGTGTTTTCCGCAAAATTGACGCCTTTCCCCTTGATTGTGCGGGCGATGATAACCGAAGGACACCCTCTGACGGCCGAGGCTGCGTCAAGTACGGTGACGATGTCCGCCATGTCGTGCCCGTCGATCTCGAATGTCTTCCACCCGAATGAGGCAAAACGCCCGACAATGTTTTGGATGCTGTAGCGGTCGCGAGTTTTGCCCATCGCTTGAATACCGTTCATATCGACGATAGCGGTCAGATTGTCCAAGGCGTAATGGTTGGCGGCCATTGCGGCTTCCCATATCTGCCCCTCGGCAAGTTCACCGTCTCCGACTATTACGTAAACGCGATAATCGCGCGCGTCCGCCTTTCCGGCCAGCGCCATGCCCACGCCGACCGAGAGCCCTTGTCCCAGAGAACCGGTATTCGCCTCAATGCCCGGGGTTTTGTGCTCGGGATGTCCCTGAAGGATGCTGCCGAGACTTTTCGTCGTGGATAAAACCGCCTTTTCAAAATAACCCGCCTCCGCAAGCGCCGCGTATTGCGTCAAAACGGAGTGTCCCTTACTCATGATGAACCGGTCGCGATTCGGATCGGTTCGTTTGTCGGGCGAATGTCTCATTTTGTAAAAATAAAGCCCCGCCACGATGTCGGCGCACGACATTGACCCCCCAAGGTGGCCCCGGTTGCCTATGCCCAGGGCGTCTATGATACCCAAACGAATCCGCCGCGCCTTTTCTCCGAGCGATTCAATGAGATTATTGTCAACCTCGCTCTTTTTTTCCACTTTTTAAACAACCTCCTTCGCCTTGCGGGAAACTCTCTTTAGTGAATCCTTTGGCACTATAACCCGTTCTTCCGTCAATAAAGCCGTAATAGCGTTTTTTGTTTCCTCGACGTGTTCGCGCATTACCAATTCAGCCTGTCCGCGATCGCGTTCCCTGAAAACCTGAATGATTTGCCGGTGATACTGCAACGCCCTCTCTCGCCTTTCGGCGTAAGAGGCGGACAGAAGCTGCTGCTTCAGAAGATGCTCGCGTATCAGCTCAAATGAGTAAATGAACAGGGTGTTGCGCGTCACCTTGGCGATGAGGCTGTGAAAAGTCGTGTCCATCTCCGCGAATTCAGCCAGGTTTCCCCCGGACAGAAGATTGGCCTCCTGACGGCTGAAACAGGCGGAGAGTTCCTCGATCTCACCGTCCGAAATGCGTTGAGCGGCGAGTGAGGCGCAATAAGGTTCATAACCGACGCGGAACTCCATCACCTGAAGGACATCTCGGATGTTTTCCGGATTCAAACGCATGGGATCGGTAATGTAAGCCGGCTGGTTACTTACGAAAGTTCCCATCCCCGGTACGGTGTAGACCAGGTTGTTGGCCTTCAAAAGATTGATTGCCTCGCGCACGGTCGAACGCCCGACGTTGAAAGCCGCTGCGAGTTCAGTTTCCGTATAAATCTGCTCTCCCGGCCCCCAAAAATCGGTCTCGATTTTTTCCCGCAACGCCTCGAACACAACGACGCTTCTGCTCTTTCGTTCTAAAGGTTTAAAAACGCCTTTCATGAAATATCTCCAAATTTTATGACATCGGATGTCTGACATAATACAAGAAAAAATAATTTTGTCAAACGTACCGTTGAAGAAAAATAAAAATCGCAGGCCGCCGCCGGATTAAAATGAATTGAGGGAGTTGGAACTTTTAGTTCCGGCTCCCTCGATTTTTTTTACGGATAGTGACTGCTGATATGTTTGATATGCGCTGTTTGGAGGTTATACCTTCCTAAATGAAAAGTTCCTTCAAGATGAAGATCACGGCAAGGACCCATATTATCAGGCTGACTTCCTTGACCCTGCCGGTGAGAAGCTTGACCGCGGCGTAGGTTATGACGCCGAATACGATACCGGCCGCGATGCTGTACGCGAATGGCATCACGAAAATCGCTATTACCGCCGGAAGAAGCTCCGTCCAGTCGTTAAAGTCGATTTTCGTCACGCTCATCATCATGTATGCTCCGACGAATATCAGCGCCGGAGCGGTAGCGCAGGCCGGTACTATGCTGACAATCGGGTTGAAGAAAATCGCGACCAGGAATAGCAATCCCGTCACCAGTGAGGTAAGCCCGGTTCTGCCGCCCACTCCGATGCCGGACGCGCTTTCCACGTAAGCCGTCACTGTGGAAACGCCAAGCACCGAGCCTCCCACCGTACCTATCGCGTCGGAAAGTAAAGCCTCGCGGGCTTTAGGCAGATTACCTTTTTCGTCAAGCAGGTTCGCGCGGCCCGAAACCCCCACCAGGGTTCCAATCGTGTCGAAGAAGTCTACGAAGAAGAATGTGAACACAACTATCCAGAAGTTCATGATATTTGGGTTGGAAAAATTGAAGCTCACCCATGAGAAGTCCATCTTCATGAAAATCGGGGCTATGGACGGCGGCGCGGAGATTATCCTATCCGGCATCTGCGCTACGCCGAGGGGTATCGAGATGGCGGTGATTATGAGAATCCCCCACAGGATAGCGCCTCTCACACGTTTTGCTTCGAGCGCTCCAATGATTACGAGGCCCAATATTGTGAGGATTGCCGGCAGATTGTTGTTAAATGAGGCCTGCCCTACCATCGTCGCCGGGTTTGAGATAGTGATGCCGCCGTTCTGGAAGCCTATTAAAGCTATGAAAAACCCAATACCGGCCGCTATCCCGTATTTCAGGGACATAGGGATTCCATTTACCACATACTCGCGAAATCTGGTCAAGGTAAGGATTATGAAGATAATACCCTCGATAAAAATGGCGGCCAACGCAACTTCCCACGGCACGCTCATACCGATGACCACTGTAAAGGCGAAGAACGCGTTCAAGCCCATCCCGGAAGCGAGCGCAATCGGGTAGTTAGCGATGAACGCCATGAGAAGGGTGGCGAACGCGGCAGCGAGACAGGTGGAGACCATCAGGGCCCCGAACGGCATCCCGGTTGCTTCGAGAATACCCGGGTTGACGAAGATGATGTACGCCATGGTCATGAATGTCGTGATGCCGGCCATGACCTCGGTGTGTACGTCCGTTTTCCTTTCTTTTAATTTGAACTGTGATTCGAACCAATTATTCACTGTAATACCTCCCATAATGAAGCTCCGGCCGTGTATTTATTTACCGGCCTGCCAAAAAAATATGCCGCAATTTGCAACTGTCCCGCAAGGGACGCTCAGACGAAAAGTCCTCTCACACCTCCCTTCGAAATGTTTACATATCCGCGGTCGGTGAGTTTCAGGGCCGGGATGACCGATAAAGAGAGGAAGCTCATCGCCATGAACGGATGCGGTATATTAGCGCCCAGCCCGGCCGCTGACGAGGCCAGTTTCTGCAAAGCCGAGACAAGGCTTTGCGGGTCCATGTCGCTCATCAAGCCGCCTATGGGCAAGGGAAGCGACGCGAGAACCTCGCCGCCCTCCGCGGTCACAAGGCCGCCGTGGTTTTCAGCGAGATATTTCATAGACGTCGCCATTGATTTGTCGTCAACCCCGATGACAATGAAATTGTGCGCGTCGTGCGCGACGGAGGAGCCTATCGCGCCGCGCTTCATTCCGAAGCCTTTGACGAAACCGACCGCGATTCGCCCGGTGCCGCGGTTCTTTTCCATGACGGCTATTTTAAGTACGTCGTTCTCAACGTCCGATACCACCAGATCGTCTTGTATCAGGGCGGGGATTCGCAGTTCCCTGGTGAGCACGCTGTCCGGGATTGCGACTATGACACGGATGTCCTTGTTGGGGATCGCGGCGACCCTGAAGGATTCTTCGGGCGGCGCCTGGATTATATTGTCTGTGCCGGGAAGTCTGTGAGTCGAGGGAGCGCCCGCGTCGAACAGCGGACGGCCATCCTCCGCCACAAGGATTCCCCGTTTCCAGACTTTCAGCACGCGACATTCTTCCAGCGAGTTCACCATCACTATGTCGGCTATCCTGCCCGGCGCGACAGCTCCGCGGTCCCGCAGCCTGAAATAATTCGCCGGGTTTATCGTAACCATCGCCGCGGCGAGGAGAGGCCGCAGGCCCTTGCGCGCCATCAGACGCATCTTGTGGTCCATGTGGCCGTTCGACAGGAGGTAGTCCGCGGTGAGGTCGTCGCTCACCGCCATGCAGCGGGCGAATCGCGTCTCGTCCTCTATGATGAGGGGCAGGAGTTCCTCAAGGTTGCGCTCCGTGGCCCCCTCCCTCAGCATTATCCACATTCCCCTGCGCAGTTTTTCAAGCGTCTCGTTAAGGAAGTTATTCTCGTGGTCGGAGTCACAGCCGGAGAGCAGGTAGGCGCAAAGCTCGCGGCCGGTCACGTTCGGAGCGTGCGCTGTCCTCACCATTTCCCTTGCCGCCGCGATTTTTCCCCACACCTCGAAGTTGCCGGCTATCACGCCCGGAAAGTTCATCATCTCTCCAAAGTGCGTGCACCAGCCTCTTTCGACGCAGTCCATCATCTCAAACGCGCCCATCCTTTGGTACGGCGACTCGTATTCCGACGCGGGCACACACGACGGAGTCGCAAAGTGCGCGTCGAGGGGGGTTTTGAGAGCGTCCCTCCACATAAATTCGATGCCCTTCGTACCGCAGGTATTGGCTATCTCATGCGGGTCCGGCATCACCGTCGTCGTGCCCAGCGGAACAACCACGGAGGCGAACATCGACGGCGTGAGCATGGTACTTTCAATGTGCAGATGCCCGTCTATCATCCCGGGCATCAGTATCGCTCCGCTCGCGTCCACGACCTCCGCGCCTTCGTAATCTTCCCCGATTCCGACGATGATGCCGTCCTTAATTGCTATGTCCTGTCTCTCGTATTCCATCGAGAGAACATTGGCAATAGTTCCGCCCCTTATCACGAGGTCACAGGGAACATCTCCCATAGACGCAGTCAGCAGATTTCTCATCATGCTACCTCCCGATCCGTAATCCTTATGCGTATATTGTACAATAAAAATTTCTGGTGTAAATTGTACAGTAAAAATTTCCGTTTAAAAATTCAGATGTGAGTTTTATATCCGGCCGGCCAAAATGCCGGCCTGTAGAGATTCAGCCGTTACGCGTCCTCCAAATCCAGCATCTCGACGTTCTCATCATGGATGTCTATTTTCGAGACCATCTTAACGATTGACGATAATCTCAGTACATCGAGAGCCTCTCTGATGTCCTCCACGTCCAGCCTGCCGTTCATGACGCCTGGAACTGGAAGGTAAACTTCATGCAGGTGTTCCTTTATTACAAGCCTGAGGAGCTGGCGCGCGCTTCTGGCGACTATTACAGGGTCGGCCATGCAATGCCCGCCCGGAATATTCTGTCCCCAACTGTACATCCCCACCAGGTCAGGCAGGCATTGGTGGAATTTACCTTCCTTTGGTTTGGTGAAGAAGGCTATTATCCTGTCGTCTAAGAAACCTACCTCTCCCTTGCCTTTGACGATAAATTCCCCCAATTTTTTTGCGATATTAGGCACGAACGGCGCTAGTGCCTTCGCGCTGCCTCTGTCAACCACGCCGGACATATCTTTCTTTTTAAGTTCAAGACTTACCGTTACGCAAACTGTTTTGTTGCTTTTCCATAAATCCACTATGTCGGCCCTGTATACTCGAAATCGCATAAACTTCTCACCTGCACTCTCGTAAATTTCCCCTTTAATGTTAGCATGAAATTACAAAATATATTATAGAAAAAGCCGGGGATTTTTCTCCCCGGCAAGCTGTTTACATCTCGATGCGTAAATCACTAAAGGTCCGCCGGTTTCGTCTTCGCGACGATCGGTTCGCCTTCTTTACCCTTCCAGGTTATCCCAATGCCCATGTACGTCATGCCTATCGCCACTAACGCGTTCAGGTAGTTCAGGAACGCGTAGGGAGCGTACGCCAAAGTGGGTACGCCGAGCGTTGCCGCCTGATAGACCCCGCAGGTGTTCCACGGGACAATGGCCGAAGTTAGCGTGCCCGAGTCCTCCAGCGAGCGGGACAGCATCCTTGGGTGCAGCCCCAGATCGTCAAAGGCTTTTTTGAACATGCGCCCCGGAATGACTACCGCCACGTACTGGTCCGGCGCGAATGCGTTGGTGAGCAGGCAGGACAGATTCACAGCCAGGACATATCCTCCGACCGTCCTGACTTTCGTCATTATGGCCTGGATGAAGACGTCCAGGAAACCGCACCTCTCCAGTATCCCGCCGAACAGCAGAGCCACCAGCACCAGCGAGTTCGACCAGGTCATCGACTGCAAGCCGCCGCGTTCCAGCAGCCTTTCCAGTATCTCGGCCGCGTTCGTGATCGACTCGGCGGAGAAATTGGCCAGTCCGTTTTCGCTCATGAAGGCCACTAACCCCGCGTTGTCCTCGGCGAGCTCCGTTATATGTGTCGCGAACTCTGGAACAAAGCCGTTCTGCATCACTTCGAGCATCTGGTGGAACGACGTGCCCTGGAAAAGTCCCAGGAAAAGCCCGGCGAGAGCTCCGGCGAAGATGCTCGGCAGCGCCGGCCTGCCCGAAGCGGCGAGTCCTATTACCAGAAGGGGCGGTATGAGCCCTATCAACGAAATGGAGTATGCCGGATCGGCGAGCATAACTTCCTGAATCGCCCTCACCCGTTCGGTGTCCAGAGTGCCGGAGCTGTAGCCCGCGCCCATCACGCCGCCAATAACCAAAACTATTACGTAGGTCGGGCCGGTAGTCCAGATCATCGCGCGGATGTGCTGGAATATGTCGGTGCCGGCCATCGCCGGGGCGAGGTTGGTGGTGTCCGAGAGGGGCGACATCTTATCGCCGAAGTAAGCGCCGGAGATTATAAAGCCCGCCGCTATCGCCGGAGGAACGCCAAGCCCGGCCGCGATTCCCATGAGCGCGATGCCTATCGTGCCCGAGGTTCCCCACGAGGTGCCGGTCGCGAGCGATACCACGCTGCACATCAAAAGCGCCGCGATGAGGAAAACAGACGGGCTCAATATCGAAAGCCCGTAATAAATCATTGTCTGTACCACGCCGCTCTGGAGCCATGCCCCTATCAGCGTTCCGACCGTGAAAAGTATGATTATGGCCTGCATGCCCATATTAATGGACGCGAGCATTCCCTCCTCGATGTTCTTCCACTTGTATTTCAGTACGAACATGCCAACGGCCGCCGCTATGGCCGCAGCTAGTACCATGGCTATGTGGATGCCGTCCGTCTCCCATATCATTACCGAAAGTAATATCAGCACAGCGGAGATTGCTATTACGATCAGCGCTTCGAGGAGTGTTGGTTTGCGCCCGGTTTCAATGGGCATATTTCCTTCGCTCATTTCTTAATTCCTCCCAAAAAATAGATTATTATTTATAAAAGAAACGCCGCGAATATACCCAAGGTATTCGCGGCGGAATTTTATATGGTATCTGATGCGACAAATATGCTACAGATTTTCCGCCGACCTCGTTATCACGACGTTGCGACGCTTGAGTTCCTTTATGAGATGTTCCACGGACTCGGGGGAGTCGCCGATGGCCTCGGGCGGGTATACGCCGGGATTTTTCATCATGCCTTCGGCTATCATCCTGCTCACTATGGCGCATACGAAGCCTGTCGTCCGGGACATCGACGGGTAGCCGCTCGCCATGTCCTTCTCGTCATAGAGGCTGAATGTGTGGCGTACCCTCTTGCCGTCGCGTTTGCCCGTGACCCATATCTGGAAGAAGGTGAAATCCCTCTCGTTGTCGCCGAGCTTCATCATGGGGTACGCGAGCGCGCCGAACACCGCGCGCGGGGATACCAGGTTGCCGCTGACCATGATGGGCTTGTCGTCGAACAACCCGAAGGAGCGCAGAAATTCCAGGTCTCTCGCGGTACCGGGATAGCGCAGGGTATACTCGACAATATTGGGGGACGGAATGGTGTCCAGCAGCGTGCGGCAGCCGTCGGTGAGGAATCCCTCCATCCGCGGGAGTTCCACGCCGGGCATCTTGAAGTCGTATATCTTACATTCCGACAGCGCGTCCGCGGAGACTATTTTCCCGTCCCTCTTGTATCGCGACGGGCGTGTGTATTCCTCGATGACGTCGTCCGGGCTGAACACGAGCTTGTAGTTAAACGGCGGTTCGGGCTTCTCTGGCAGGCCGCCGACGAAGTACGTCGCGTCCTCGACCTCGTCCAGCATGTTGCAGGCGAATTTCATCAATACGCTGGTCGTCCCCGGCGAAACGCCGGCGTCCTCGTAAGCTATTACCCCGGCGCGCTTCGCGTCGGCGTCGAGTTCGCGGAAGTCCTCGGGCATGAACGACATGTCGGAGAAGTTGACCCCCGCCTTGATAACCGCGCCGAGCGCGTTGTAACCGAGGTAGCCGGGAACCGCCCCGAGGCAGACGTCGAACCCCCTGACGGCGTTTGTGATCGAGCTTTCCGAGGCAAAGTCGACGTCAGTGCGGATGGATATTTTGTCGTAGGATTTTTTCCGCGTCGCGACGAGTCCTTCGATGTTGTGATCGCAGACAGTGACGTCGTAATTTTCATCCGCCGCCAAATCGAGAGCCGCAACCGAACCCACCAGACCGTTTCCTAGAACAATGGCACGTTTTTTCATCAATTACCACCACCAGAAAATATTATTGCGAGAATATATCAAAATAATAAGTAAAACGCAATATCCGCGAAAATTCGTGTCGTAAACATCGTAATTCCTTGGGAGCCGGTTAAATAAAACTATAATATCCGGAATACCTTGAAAATACGGTGGTCAAAACCGCCGCGAAGTTACGCTTCGTCGTTTTTCAAAGACGTCCTTTACGCGAGGGGTTTTATGGAATAGAATACGCAGGTGGCAAAGTCATTGTCCGTAAAGTAAATTAAACAATATAGGAGGGAAACTTAATGAGAAAAGTTGTTGGTTTGGTTTTTGTGTTGTCGTTGCTGTTCGCGCTTCCCGCTTTTGCCTCGGACACGATCAAGATAGGTCAGATCGCCACCGTCACAGGCGAGGCGGCGGCGTATGGAGTAGCGGAGGTCGAGTCGATAGCGATAGCGGCCGAGGAGATCAACGCCGCGGGCGGCATCCTCGGGAAACAGATCGAGATCATCATGTACGACTGCCGCACCCGCCAGGAGGACATGGTAAACGCGGCAAGGCGCCTTGTCGAACAGGATAGGGTAGTCGCGGTCATCGGCCCCAGCTACAGCGGTCTTCATATCGCGGCCTCCCCGGTTTTCACCAGGGCGCAGATCCCGCATATCGGAACCCTTCCCACGAATCCCCTGGTCACAGTAGACGAGAACGGCGATACGCGCCCGTTCAACTTCCGCATATGCTTCCTGGATCCGTATCAGGGAAGAATACTTGCCACTCTGGCGGCAAATGAACTCGGCCTCAAAAAGGCCGCCATCCTTCACGACGTAGCGGACGAATACTCCCAGGGTTTGAGGGAGTTCTTCAAAGGGACCTACGCGGAATACGGCGGAGAGATCGTACTTGAAGAAGGGTGTCGCGGCGAGGACATAGATTTCAGCGCGCAGCTCACCAACATCAAGAACAGCGGCGCGGACGTCGTGGTCTTCCCGTTCCTCGGCAGGGCCCTGCCCCTGGCCGTCGCGCAGGCGCGTGAGCTTGGGATCGAGGAGGTAATCGTCGGCGGAGACGGTTACGGAGATTTCATGTGGGAGATCGCGGGCGACGCGATGCGCAACACCTATTGGGTGAACCACGTTGATCGCTACGACCCCGAATTGATATCCTTCTTCGATGATTATGAAGCGAAGACCGGAACGGAGTGCAAGGAATTCATGAACGCCGTGCTGGCATACGACGCCCTGTACTGGCTGAAGGACGCCATCGAGCGCGCCGGTTCCGAAGATTCAATCGCGATCCGCGACGCTCTCGCGGCCACCGAAAATCTGCAACTGATGCACTGCGTCCTGACGATGGACGAGCAGCACAACCCGAAGGACAAGGACGGCGTCGTGCTGCGCGCCGACATTGAGCAGCAGAAGGCGTTGCTGTTCATGAGAATCAGGCCCGAGTAAAAACTTCCTCGCGGATTTACATCGTGACGAGTTAGATCTGTAAACAAAAGACGGCGAACCTAATAGTTCGCCGTCTTTTAATGATTTTGTCTATTAAAGGAGAACGGATAATACTATGGATATAATGAAAACGTTTGGATTCGTACTGCCCACCAGAATTGAGTTCGGCATCGGCTGCATTGCCGGGATAGCTGAAGAACTGTCTCTTTTATCATCGAAAAAACCCCTTATAGTAACCGACGGGGGAATCGTCGCGTCCGGTTTGCTGAAAAAGGTCACAAAACCGCTGGACGACGCGGGCATTGCTTACGATATTTTCGATGAAATCGCGCCGAATCCGAGGGATGAAAACGTGCGCGCCGGGGCGCAATTCGCGCGCAAAATGAAAAGCGACTGCCTTGTCGCGATAGGCGGCGGCAGTCCGATCGACTGCGCGAAAGCCATGAGTATTATCGCGACCCACGAAGGAGTTATCCAGGATTTTCGCGGCGTTGAAAAAGTCCCGGGGGAGCCGCTTCCGTTGATTGCCGTTCCAACGACGGCCGGCAGCGGATCGGAGGTCACATTCAGCTCGGTCATCACGGATTGCGCGCAGAAAACGAAATTCTCCTTACGCAGTGTAAAGATAGCCGCGAAAACAGCCCTCTGCGACCCGGAACTTTCCGTTTCGATGCCCGCGTACCTCACGGCCGCGACGGGGATGGACGCCCTCACTCACGCGATAGAAGGATATACGGCCACCTGCGCGGAACCTATCGCAAACGCGGTCGCGCTGTATTCGATAGAACTCGTGTCAAAATACCTGAGACGCGCCGTAAGCGATGGGGGAGACGTCGAAGCGAGGGCCGGTATGCTTATGGGGAGTATATTGGGCGCGATCTCGTTCAGCCATTCGGACGTCGCGGCGGTACACTGTATAGCGGAGTCCCTCGGAGGTATGTACGACAAACCTCACGGCGTCTGCAACGCCGTGTGTCTGCCGGAAGTAATGGATTACAGCAAAGATTTTTGCGTCGAGAAATACGCGCGCGTCGCTAAGGCTATGGGAATGAGTTTTACCTCCGACGCCGACGGGGCTGCCGCCGCCGTGGCGGAGGTTAAGAAACTGTCCGGCGACGTCGGTATTCCGCCGTTTTCCTCTTTTGAAATACCCGAAGCCGCGCATCGGGAGATTGCCGTGAAGTCCTTTGAAAATCTCAGCAACGCCAGCAACCCGCGGCTTCTTGAAGTGGACGACTATATGGAAATTCTGAAGCGCTTGAGTTCCAAAAAATAACCCCGCGTTTAGTTAACTTTAAGAATTTAAGCGAACATCTTGACGGCTAAGGATTTTATAGGATAAAATAGCTGGGTTATAAAGTTTGGTTACAAAATTTATTAGGAGGGATGTTTTAATGAAGAAATTTGTTGCGTTGTTTTTTGTGTTGTCGTTGTTGTTTGCGCTTCCCGCTTTTGGCGCGGACACTATCAAGATTGGAAATATCGCCACGCTGACCGGCGACGCCGCCCCTTACGGTTTCGCGGAGTCAGAAGCGGTAAAGATAGCCGTCGATGAAATTAACGCCGCGGGCGGCGTCCTTGGAAAGCAGCTTGAGATTGTCCTGTACGACTGCCGCACCCGCCAGGAGGACATGGTCAACGCCGCGAGGCGCCTTGTGGAGCAGGATAGAGTCGTCGCGGTCATCGGCCCCAACTACAGCGGCCTTAACATAGCGGCCGCGCCTATATTCAACAGGGCCCAGGTCCCCCAGATAGCTACCATGAGCACGAACCCCACCGTCACCGTCGATGAGAACGGTGTGACGCGTCCTTATAACTTCCGCATATGCTTCCTGGATCCCTATCAGGGAAGCGTATTGGCCACCTTGGCCGCCAATGAGCTGGGTCTCAAAAAAGCCGCTATCCTCCACGATGTCGCGGACGAATACTCCCAGGGGCTCCGGGAATTCTTCAAAGAGGACTTCATCAAACTGGGCGGGGAGATCGTGGCTGAGGAAGGATGCCGCGCGGACGACGTGGACTTCAGTTCGCAGCTCACCAACATAAAGAACAGCGGCGCGGACGTCATTCTCTTTCCGATTCTCGGCAGAGCCATCCCCTTAGCCGTCAAACAGGCGCGTGAATTGGGTATCGAGGAGATCATCATCGGGGGAGACGGTTACGGAGATTTCGTTTGGGAAGTCGCGGGCGACGCGATGCGCAACACTTACTGGGTGAGCCACGCGGAGCGTTTCGACCCGGATTTGGTGCCCCTGTTCGACAAATTCGAGGAAGTGACCGGTACGGAGTGCAGAGAGTTCACAAACGTCATTTTGGCTTACGATTGCGTGTTCTGGTTGAAGGACGCGATCGAGCGCGCGGGTTCCGACGATCCCACTAAGATACGCGACGCCCTCGCGGCCACTGAGAATCTGCAACTGCTGCACGCCGTTCTGACAATGGACGAGCAGCACAACCCTAAGAACAAAGACGCCGTTATTCTGCGCTGCGACACCGAACAGCAGAGGGCCCTCCTGTTTATGAGGATCAGACCGGATTAAATTCCGCTGATTAAAGTTGTGAGAAGATAGATCGATTAAACTAAGACGGCGAGCCTTTGGCCGCCGTCTTTATAGGTTGAGGAGTGATGCTTTTTGGGCAATAGTTCTATAATGCAGTTATCGACTTTGTTCCAGCAAATAATTAACGGTCTTTCGCTGGGATCGGTCTATGCGCTGATCGCGGTCGGCTATTCACTGGTCTATTCCATCCTTTCGTTTTCCAACTTCGCTCACGGGGGATTTTTGATAGTCGGAGGCTACGCTTGTTATATATTGCTGATGGGTATTAACGTAACCCCCACAATTTCCCTGTCTCCCATCGACAGCGTGTGGCTCGCCTGCCTCGGAGCCCTTTTAGCGGGCGGCCTGGTAGCCGTCGTGACGGAACGCCTGGCTTACAAACCCATACGGGAGAGGACCTCCGTGACGCTTTACCTTTTGATTGCGTCCATGGGGGTGAGCATCGTCATCGAGAACCTTTTCATCATAAGCCCTTTGGGCGGACGGATGCGGGCGCTGCCCCAGGACATGTTCCCATCGCAGATTTTCGATTTGGGCGGAGGGGTCACGGTAAGTTCATCAAGCATGATTTCTCTTGTATGCGCGGTGGTTTTTCTGGGAGGGCTGCAATTTTTCCTTACGAAGACCCGGTGGGGCCTCGCTATACGAGCGGCGGCGTGTGACCTGCGCACGGCTGGTTTAATGGGTATCAACACCTCCTTGCTCATAGGCATAGTATTTTTCGTCGCGGGGCTGCTCGCCTCCGTCAGCGGGATTTTCCTCTCCTACCGTTATACTATTACCCCGCAGTTGGGAGCGATCACTATCAAAGCCTTCGTAGCCGCGGTCATAGGAGGGCTCGGCAGCCTTCCCGGGGCGGTCGTCGGCAGCCTCTTGCTGGGGCTTGCCGAAATGCTGGTCGCCGGTTTCATCAGCAGCCAGTTGCGTGACCTGGTGGTGTTCTCTATGCTGGTGATCGTGCTGCTGATTAAGCCCGCCGGATTCTTCGGCAAGCAGATAAGCGATAAAATCTGAGGGGCGGGGCGGACAATATGAAAAAGAGTCTTTTAGGAAGTTGCGTTTTCTTGGCTTTAGGCCTGGTGTTGATGTTCGTTCCTCTACCCGACTATTATGAGAGTGTCGTCATCCTGCTTTCCATAAACTGCGTCGCCGCTATGGGAGTGTCGCTGCTGACCGGATTCACCGGCGTCTTTACCCTCGGCCACGCAGCCTATATGGCCCTTGGCGCGTACACCACGGCTATTATGACAGTACGCTATGGGTATCACTGGCTTCCCTCGATAGTGGCGGGGGGCGGCATCGCGATGATCGTCGCCTGGCTTATCGGAACGCCGACGCTGCGGCTCACGGGGGACTACTTTGCCATCGCCTCCATCGGTCTCGGCGAGTCCATCCGCCTGATCCTCGACAACTGGCAGTCGTTCACGCGAGGACCTCGGGGCATACCCGGAATCCCCCCATACACGAACCGCACGGTGTCGGTCGCGATCTTCATTATCCTCGGCATTTTCATGTTCAACCTGATAGGAAGCCGATTAGGGCGCGAGCTAAAGGCGTCTCGCGACGACCGGATCGCGGCTTCGCTGATGGGTTTCAACACCCCGGTGTCGCGAATGAAGGCGCTTTTGATCTCCGCGTTTTACTGCGGAATATCCGGCGCTCTCCTGGGCGGTTATATGAGCTATATACAGCCCAGAATGTTCGATATGATGAAGTCCACGGAGCTGACGGCGATAGTCGTTTTCGGCGGGCTAGGATCAATGAGCGGCACAATTTTGGGTACCGCTTTCATTATCTGGACGATGGAATACTTCCGCGACATCTCCCAGTACAGGATGCTGATCTACGGCGCCCTTCTCGTCCTGGTAATGGTGCTGCGGCCCGAAGGACTGCTCGGCAGCCGGGAGATATGGTCTTTCATTCCCGGCTTGCGCCAGGACAGGAGGAGGGGATAGAAATGGAATACTCCCGTATTCTTCTCGAACTCGATGATGTGGACATGTTCTTCGGCGGCGTTCAAGCCGTGAGAGACATGAGCTTTAAGCTCATGGAGGGGGAACTGATGGGTATCATCGGACCTAACGGAGCGGGCAAGACGACGGTTTTCAACGTTATATCCAGCGTATACAATCCCACCGCGGGAAGCGTCTGGTTTCGCGAGCAGGATATAACCCCGTTGATGGCCTATCAGGTCAACAGGCTGGGCATCGCCCGCACGTTCCAAAATCTGAGGCTCTTCAGCCGTTCTTCGGCGCTGGAGAACGTGATGACCGCAGCCCAGAACCGTTACCGTTATTCCTTCCGCGAGAATCTGAGAGGGCATTTGTCGCCGAGCTATCGCCCTGATCCCGAATATCACTACAGTTTTTTGGAAGCGCTGCTGCACATGGGGCGTTGGGCAAAAACGGAAAAACACATTCGCGGCATAAGCATGGAGCTTTTGGACAGAGTCGGACTGGCGGACCGCGCGCATCAGGTGGCGGGAACTCTGCCCTACGGAATGCAGAGGCGGCTCGAAATCGCCCGCGCTCTGGCGCTTGATCCCAAACTGCTCCTTCTGGACGAACCGGCCGCGGGCATGAATCCCGAGGAGGTCATCGCGCTGAACGACCTCATCACCGGCATACACCGCGATTTCAGGCTGACAACCCTGGTCATCGAGCACCACATGGATGTGATAATGGAGATTTGCCCGCACATTATCTGCATGAACTTCGGTTTGAAAATCGCCGAGGGAACGCCCGAGGAGATACAGAACAACCCGGAGGTCCTGAGCGCGTATTTGGGCGAGGAAGAGGAGGCGGTGAGCTGATGGGCGCTTTGCTTGAGGCGAGGGATTTCCACGTCAGTTACGGCGCGATCAAGGCGCTTCAGGGCTTCTCCCTGTCGCTCCACGAGAAGGAGATCGTCTCCGTAATCGGCGCGAACGGCGCGGGAAAGTCCACGTTCATGAACGCGGTTATGGGCATGGTGAAGCGGGACAGGGGCGATGTTTTCCTGGAAGGGAAAAAGATGCCCGGCAAGAGTTTCAAGATAGTTCGCGGCGGTCTGGCTCTAGTTCCTGAGGGGCGCAAAGTTTTCGCGCCGCTTACGGTTGCGGAAAACCTGAGGATCGGGGCTTTTTCGAGAGCGAGGAGGGGCGACATCAAAAAAGACATGGAATGGGTCTTCTCCCTTTTCCCCCGCTTGGAGGAACGAATAAACCAACATGCCGGAACCCTTTCCGGAGGCGAGCAGCAGATGCTCGCGGTCGCCCGCGCGTTGATGGCGCGTCCCAGGGTGCTGCTTCTGGACGAGCCGTCTTTAGGTCTGGCGCCGATCATCATCCGCGATATATTCAACGAGCTTAAGCTTATAAACAAGGAGGGCGTAAGCATCCTGCTCGTAGAGCAGAACGCCAAACAGGCCCTTATGCTGTCCAACAGAACCTACGTTCTGCAAACGGGACGTTTGCTGAAGGAGGGCTTATCCAAGGATCTGCTGAACGACCCCGAGATCAAGGCAGCCTATTTGGGCGTAAAGGGCCATTAATTTATACGGCAATTTGACATAAGCGGACGCGCAATGCGCGCCCCTACAGCGGCGGATATTGTAGGGGCGCGCATTGCGCGTCCGTTGCCTTCAGATACATTAAAATCAAATTGTTATAATCATGGACGGGTTATTCTATTCTACCCGTCTGTTATGCGGACCAATCCGCGCGTTAGCTGTCTGTTCTCGTATCTCAGGGAGCTCAGGTCGAGCGCGCTGTCCTCGCGCCCGGAGTCTTCATGAGGGCCGAGCACGGCGATTCCGCTCGCGATTCTCCTGCCTCTCATCAGCATAGCCGCTTCGAATTTTATCGGATCGTCCGTTTTCTTGAGGACAAGTTTTATCTCTCCCCTTTTGCATCCCGGCCCGTCGCAAGTGACGACCCCGACGTAATCAGAGCCGTCGTAAACTTCGTAATCGTTCTTCACGACGACCATGCGAAAGCGTTTGGCCGAGCCCCGCTCCGGCTGCCAGTCCATGTAGATGCCCCAGAAACCCTCCACGGCGTCTCTGCCGTCCCTTAGGGAACGGTCGTAAGCTTCAGCCGCGTCAATTATCACAGGTTCGTCATAGTCGCCGAACGCGGCGGGAGCAGCCAGCAAGAGCAGAGCCAACACCGACGCGGCGGCGAGAATTTGCTTGCGCGCGCTGAACTTTAAAGTAGTACACTTCTTCATCGAAAATCACACCTGCCTGTTTCTCTATTGCTGCACAAACCGCCAGTAGTTCACTATTCCATCGTTGGGCCTGATGGGGATACTTCCGCCCGGTCCACCGGTCGGTAATGTGATTGCGAGCATGTCCATTCCGCGGACAGAGCTAATCGGCAATCTTTCGTTGCTGTCGTGAGCGTCTATGTCCGCTCCCGCCGCATTCTGATCCAGCACTTGATACGAGACGAGCAGCGTTGGCGTGCCGCTGTTATGGGAGAGCGTAAACCCCGATATTTTTAGGCCGTCGAATTGGAGATATTTCGCGTCGTCACCCCACAGCGCCGTTCCCCCGGTGTCCAGGGATAAAGCGTACAGCCTCGACATTCCCATAATGGTGTTGGGTTCACAATTGTTGTCGGAGCCCTGGCCCACCCCCGTGTTCACCCCTATGTTCTCCCTGAATGTCGCGACAAGCAGAATACCCTCAAAGAGCACGGGCCTTGTATTGACGTACTCGTCTTTGTAAATGCCCGGGGGTCCTTGCTGCAGAGGAATATCCCATCCTTTGATGTCTTCTTCATGGCGTTCGATTCGCGAATTTCCAGAGGCGTCGAGCCCTTTCCATTTGGTTACGTCGCTACGCTTGAGCATTTGACCCCCAAACAGGTTGGGCATCTCGAACGCGAAAATCATCTGCCGCTCGTTAATGAGATGATCCGCGCCGTCGGTGCCGTTGCCCGCCCCGACTGCGACGTCCCCGGTGCCGCCCGCTACCCATAAATTCTCGGGCGTATTCCAGCGGGCGGCCCCCATCAGCCCGGTCGGTATCGAGTAGTTAGCTGTCGTCGGGGGATCGCTGGGTTGGAGCGAGGCGACGGTTCGAATATCCCAAGAATCCCACGAACGGAACAACGGTTCGTGTTCGTAGTCTTCGGGGGCGTCCGGGTCGGGGGGGTCCGTGAAGTTCACGTAGAATATGCTGCCCCTGTTGTCCGCGAAGAGCGCTCCAACGGCCTTATATATGTCGCCGCCCGACATGAACGTGGGCTCCGATGTGACCATTCCCATGAACGGGTTGCTCCCGCTAAGGCCGCCGCCGGCGACGCGCCAGTTGGGATGTTTGAGCGATCCGCTGTTGAATACCAGCACGCCGTCTCTAGTGGGGTCCGTGGGGTGCGGGCCTTTGGCGTGCGCGTCGCCTAGCTTACTGTGAAAGGCGACGTCAGGGTCCACCAGATAAAACGCGGCGCCCATCTTCCCGTTGTCAGTCAGGTCCGGGATTTTCTGAGTTCCGCCGGGGACGGCTATCAGGTTCCTGTGGCTGAGGACGTCGAAATTATCTTTCAGCTCCGCGATGCCGAAGTGCGGCTTGGGCGGGTTGAAGCCGAGCTGCTCGAAAGCGTGAGACTTCGGATTTTGGTATACGTCGGGCCAGTAATCGTTTCCCCCCGTCGGTATCTTTCTGCTGAACGGAGTCGCCGGGTGCGGATCCGCGGTGTTGGGGACGCCCTGTCCTCTCCACAGCAGGGTCACGCTGTCGTCGTTGTTCTCCACAGTCTCCCTGTACCAGTAAAAATCCGGGTTGGCCGCATTTTCTGTCGCGTCCATCGCGTATAAGCCGCTGCCGCCCCTGCCGAGCGCGCCGAAGACGAACGTCCTCCAGTCAAAATCCCCGCCAGTACTAATATCGAAGTTGCGTCTTTGCAGGGAACCGTCCAGTATATACGCGGGATTGCTGACATTGGGTTTTTCCTCGTCGTCCGGGTGATATTCCTTGCCGTCCATCCATTGATAATTACCGTTCGACGACCTGTCGGTCTTGAGCGAGATCATGCGCCCCGGCAGCAATGTCGGCGGCGGAAGTATGGCGCGCTCCTCCGACATCGACTGAGGATTCAGGGGATCTACGATGTGAGGATTTACGATGTGAAGCACGCCGTCGTTGCCCTGCGTGTATATCCTTGTCGGTTTCCCCGCCGCTGCCTGCTCCCGCACAAATTCGGAATAACCATCCAGGGTGGAATTGATGTTTTGCGGCGGACCAACCATGACTGTCCCCGATCTGCCCTGATCCGAGAGCATAAACGCCCTCAACTGGAACTGTTCCGCGTTTGAATATGACATGTCAATGCCGTGATACCAGTTGAACATCGCGCTTGACGGATGGAGCTTGCCGGTGAGCGTCTGGCCGGACTTAGGCTCCATTACTATGTTGTCAAGACCCGCAAGCTTCGCCAGTTCATGGACTCCGGTGTTTGTCCTGTTTGTTGTGAAATTTACAGCTTTGCTGAACCTGTTGTTGTTCCCCTGTCCGTCCCAGATATACAAGGGTCTGGGGTTGGGGTTTGAACGGTTAGATCCCCTGCGCGCCATGATTCTGTTATTGAGTTCGCCTCCCGGCACGGTCGTCCACTCGCCATCCCTGTTCCTGGTGGTGACGTGCCTGGTAAGCTCGCCCTGCCACTGGTCGTTGAAATTGATTTTAAAACCTCCGGCGTAGAGGTTCAGCACCTCCATGTCCATTTCCGTTATCCCTTCGTCTCCGAGCGCGCTGCTTTCCACCATCGGACCTTTCGCGGGCTGAATCGAGCTGTTGATGTCCCTGATTATTTCGTCGAACACTTCGAGCAGTTCTTCCGCGTTTTCCGCGTAATACGCTTCCGGCACGGAGCGGCCGGGGCGTACATAGCCGCCGGCGCGGGCCATGGCTTCGAGATTATTTACCAGTTTTGTATCCGACCGGTCGACGAAACCCACCACTATCGTCTTTATGGGATAGTCGAGCACTTCTTGCGAGAAGCTCCTGGCGCCATTCCTTACGGTCGCCGCGTTCCTTCTGCTGGCGCTGTGCTTTCCCGTGTAATTGTACAGATTCTGTATAGCCGTGGCGATGGGATAATCGGTCGTGCCGTTGTCGCCCGCCGTGAGCAGTATCACGTAGTTTTCGTCGCAGACGCTTGTTATCGGGAACTGCTCGGGGATCATGTCGTCAAAATGTAATCTGACGTTTACGCCGCTGTTACTGCCGTTTGTGGAGCTTCCCGAAATTTGAAATCCCTTGCTGTTTCCGGTGCCCTGGTTAAAGTTCGGGTGCGGCGAGAAGAAGTCCAATACGGAGCCGACAGCCTGGCCCGAACCGGGTTTGAAGTAAAAGCTGTACGCGTCGCCAGTATGGCTGGTACCTGTCCGAGGCGCGTAAAACGTTTGGTCGGCCTTTGCGTAGGCAATGCCGCGGTTGTTTAAATACCACAGGCGGCCCGCGTTGTTGGTCGCGTTTCCGTCAAGGTTCTGCGGGATTATTGCCCTCGCGATGGACGTGGCGTTCGACACTTTCAGCTCGGGGTTCCTGTGAATGTCGAACTGCCCAAAGGCCAGCGCCCTGCTTGTATTGTTGGCGCTGGTGGTGCCGGAGATAGCCGCGCCGCTGCTGCGGTATCCGGCCACATCCTCGACGCCGTCTATCCACTGCCTGAATCTCTGGATTTGCGTCATTTCGAACTTTCTGCCGTTTGTCGTCCCATCGCGCGCCCCAACGGTTGTCCATACCTTATCGTAAGGCGCTATTGGGACTCTGAGGTAAGCTCTTTGCAGAAGATTTCCGTCTACGGTGTTGCCGCTGCCGAGCGCGTACACTTCCCAAGTGCCGCGCTGCCCGCCGGTGGCGCCGGTCGTTGTGGTTCCGTCTTGGTTTATATAATACTGACGGTGGCCCGTGGTGTTCGTGGTGGTGGTTCCGTTACCGCCCCAGGGAGCGATTTTATAAGCCGGGTGAGATACTCCGGTAAAACTGGTCGGCGGGGTGTAAGGACCGGTAACACTGGTGGGAATTGCTCTCGCCTGGGTCCACATTGCCGCCATGCCGAAGTTGATATTTTTGAACTTATCTTCGTCCTCCAGCAGCCTCCACAGGGCCACTTTCGTCTGGTACATGCGGCTGTCGTTGGGGACGAGTTCATTCTGATGCTCCCGGTTCGACGGGTCGTATCTGGGTCTCCCCCCCTGCCCGTCCATTCCATTCTCCCAGTAAGCCGGGTTCTTGAAAACCAGCGCATACGGCAGCGCCTTGTCCCCCAACGTGTCCGCCGGCAAGTTATTGTATACGTAAAGATCTCGGGCGGGATAATTGGAAACCGGGTTTGGGTGAGGGAGCGCGCGGCCGCGGTTGGTAGTGATATTGGTGGTTAAAGTAGTAGTGGTGCCGATAAACGCGGCGTTCTGGTTTTTGAATGTTTCTCTTAGGCCGTGACCTGGTTTGTCGAAGGGCGAGTAGTAATTTTTGCGGTTATCCGGGTCGTTTAAATCTATTTTCCCGTCTTTGAATACGGCGCGGAGGTTGTTTCTGTCGTCGGTATCCAACCCGTAATTTATATATTGTCCGAGCTGGACGTTATTAATACTGTTGGCGGGGGGGATGGTGCCCACCCCGAATGTGGCGTACTCCATCAATTTGTAAATGTGAGCCCTGGTCGCCGGATACGTATTATTCCCGGTCCCGGCTCTATTATCTCCCGGGAAATCAGTTTGATAAAGATTGGTCCAAGTAGACGCCCAATCTATGCCGCTGTTGTTGGTCCTCACAAGCGGCATTCGGCCCCTCGACTCGAACATCATCGGGTGGCTCGTGTCGATGAAGAACAGCACGTTGGCTTTCCGCGCTCTGAATTCAACGTGCTCGTCGTCGTCTACCCCGAAGGTAAATTTACCCGGCGCAGGCGCCGGATCAAGCGACGCCGCCTCGGCCATGAAAGGCTCCGCCGCCGAGAAGACAACGGACGCGGTAAGCGCTATAAGCGTGACGGCCGCGATAAACTTTCTTTCTCCCCATCTTTTCATAATAATTTATTCCCCTTTCCTCAGGCGGCTATGTGCCCGATTCGGTCTCATTGTTCGCCTGGATTATTACCGAATCCAGCACCCATTTCCTCTCCGCGTCGCCCTCGCCCGCGGTAAGCGTCGCCCTCACGAGGTAAATCCCGGCGTTATTAGTCGACCCTGTAAATCCGCCCGGCTGAATCTCGGTATCCTGAGATTCTCCGCCCCCCCCCCAATTCGGGTTGGAAGCGGCGGATAAGATAACCGAGGGGGGAAGCATGTTATATTCCTCGCGGGTTATCTGGTCCTGATAGTTTCCGATATCCGCAATATTATTGGGAGGATACTGCATGTCATATATCTTGACTGAAAGAAAGCCTCTGCTCCCGACAATACCGAGACGGCCCAGTTCGTTCCTGCCCAAGTCGCGGGTGACGGCGTTCCCGAGACGGAAATCGAGGGTCGGATGCGTGTCGGTGAGCAGAAGGTCGTCTACTTTAGTAATACGATCCGTTTCAAAAATCGGAGGGACTTTTGAGGGATCAAAATAACGGGGTATGGGCAGGGTATTATCCATTGCTTTTTTCAAAATAGCCTTGCCTTCCTCCACCGCGCCCTGGAGTAAGTTGTACTTATCATTGCCCGCGGCTACGACCCGGCCGCCTCCCGCGGACATTATCGTCATCTGCAGAGTAACAGCCACTATTGAGAACCCGACTACAAAGATGATTAGCACAATTATCAAAGAAAAACCGGGACTCCTCCTGAACAGCTTTTTATTCAACGTTCGCCTGACCCTTGGCATTTTTCCGTCCCCCTTCGTGAAAAACCTGAAGCAATTCTCTATAAAGTAATTATATATTTTACAAAACAAAAGCACCAAAGAATATAGTTCTTCCGTCACGATTCTCGACAAACGCATGAAGCGTTTGTCGAGTTGAGTCTTCCGTCACGATTCGTTTCATAATATTGCAATTTGATTTACAGCAATTTAACATAACGAATACGATGTATAACGGACGCGCAATGCGCGCCCCTACGCCGGTGGATATTGTAGGGGCGCGCATTGCGCGTCCGTTGCTTTCAGATACATTAAATCAAATTGCTATAATACGCTGATTTGTCAACTTGGCTCTGGATCCAGTATCTGCACAAACGCTTCCTCGATTATGCGGATCGGGCGGTCTCCTCCCCTACGGGGTTTGAAAAGTCTGGCGTCGTACAGCATGACCCGGATCAGGTACGCGCCGTAGCCCCTTAGATCAGCTCTGTCGAAGATAGGGCAACAGGGGGTGCCGTCGACGTTACTCTCCCCGGAGCACGTCGGTCTATGGCCGAGCCTGTTCATAACGGGAGGGAAAAACTTATCAGGATCATACTCATCCCAATTCACCAAATTAGGGTTAAAAACCATATCGTAGACTTCCACTTCCACTTTCCTAGGGCCTACGCCGGTAGGATTAGTCGTATCGAATGGGACGTTCAGTTTCTGGGACAGGGAGGAGGGGGATTCGAAGTCCTCATCCTTGAAGCGGAGGTCTTCCACTGTCAGGGTCGGACCAGTGGCGGTTAAAATATCCGGGGCGTGTAATATTTCTCCTTTACCCAGGTTATACGCAATAATTTGAGCCTTTATTTCCTGAATGTAGGAAGCCAGTATGGTGTGGTCGACGTAAAGCGACCTCTGCTCCTGGGTGAACCAGGAGTAGATGAACACCATCTCGAAGGTGGCGGCGATTAAGGCGCCCCCTCCCAGCACAACCATCAGCGCCATGATCAGGGCGCCGCCTTTGCGTGAATAACTCATGCGCTTGTTCATAACGCCAAGCCTCCTCGCTCAGTTTCTTATTCTAAACGTAACCGTTTTCACCAATATTCGATATCTCAGGTCGTCGGAGTCTTCGGGAAAGTCTATATCCCGGAATTCTTCCGGCCAGGCGGCGGGAACCACTCCGCTTCCCGTCGCGTACAGTTCGTTTCCGCGCGCCGCTATGTACATATGCAGCAGGCGATGCTCGGGGCTGTAGTCGA
>Ga0099364_10003133_pt1 | contig 25950 bp, 18 predicted proteins | sample TergutTh196P3_FD_73070 | JGI IMG/M metagenome (GOLD analysis project Ga0099364, IMG submission 73070) | Microcerotermes parvus P3 segment gut microbial communities from Pointe-Noire, Republic of the Congo - Th196 P3 | ecosystem: Host-associated > Arthropoda: Insects > Digestive system > Gut ...
AAAATTTTGTTCATTGAATAACTTTTTAGATTAAAAAAAAAATCGCGCAAAGATAACAACTTTTTTTGAAAAAAAAATGATAAAAGGCATTTTTTGAAAAAAAAGTTAAAAAAAAAATTTTTTTATCAGAAAGTTTTTTAACTTTGCGGCGGAATTGGTATTGGACATACCTAATTAGATAAAATTGTCTTATGGAAGCAGTATTAGAACGTAAAGTAAAGAGATTGCCATTTGAAACGCATAGCGAGATTTGTTTTGCGTCCGTCAAAGGTGGAGATGTTGCGCCTAAAGGATACTTGACAGTTGAAGAGTTTCGGACGGAAGCTAAACAAAGTCTTGCCAAGATACTTAATGAACATACCAAGAACACTTGAAGCACGGTAAGTATTCTCATTCGTACAAGCGCAATAAAAACACAACGTGGTATATAGTTTATGACATTGACATGTACAAAAACATACTTGTCAACAAAATATTAAGCAATTACCTAACTGTGTCGTGATTTTTATTATCGCTCGCCCTGTTACCACCCTGTTATTTATTATCCGCTATTGTGAAATATTTTTGGTCAGGGTGGCTGTTTTTTTCAGGAAACCGAGTGCAAAATTGGACAACGCGTTAAAATGTTTTCAGATGTTTATCGTTAATGACCACAGTATCACCTACTTGTTTTACAATGGCTATGCCCTGTTCTATACATTCTTGTTCCAATTCCTTGTAAAATGCCATTGTAGCCAGCCCCAAATATACTTTGTGATCTTTGTATTCAGGAAAATTGACTCTGAAAGTATGCGCTTTTTTCAATACTTTTGGCACATCGTTTTCGTGAGCCTTAAATTTTACCTCTACAATACCGATTGATTGTCCGTTTATCATCAAAATATCGTACTCGTCTTTATATCCTTTTTTGATACCTTTTACTTTCTTTTCTATTTCGTCAAATTTTTCGCCGAAAAAATTTTGCTTTCCGTTTTCAAACGAATTTGAAAAATATTCTTCGGCAAAAGAGCCAAAATTATTGCCCCATGAGCCAAATTTTCGGTCAAATTCTTTACGTGATTCTCCCATTTCTTTTGCAAATTTTATGCTTGACGCTTCCAAGAGTTCTTCCTGTTTTTTCATTCTTAGATCAAACTCTTCTCGCGATGCCTTCATTTCTTTTGCAAACTCTTCTCGCGACGCTTCCATTTCTCTTTCAAACTTTTTGCGCGACGCTTCCATTTCTCTTTCAAACTCTTTGCGCGATTCCTTAAGCAGCCTGTCGTTTTCTCTGAAGGCTTCCCAAACGCTTTCTTGCGTTGCAGGCGACTGATTGTTTAATGTATCCATCTTGCTGTCTAAATTGATAAAAAACGCAAAGATAAAACAAATTTAACGGAAAACAATTTTTTTTGATGATTTTAACACATACTTAATAGGCTAATCCCAAAAATCATACTAATTTTATGGATTATAATCCCAAAATTCATATTAAATATTTGGATTAATGAAAAAATGATTATCTTTGCAAAAAAATTAACAGTTATGATTAATAGAATTTTAAAACCGATTATCGAACAGCAATTTTTCAAAGGCAAGGTGATAATCTTATTGGGACCTCGTCAGGTAGGAAAAACCACTTTGATGGAGCAAATTAAGGCGTCGCTTCCTCCTGTTGCGCAGCCTGTTATTTGGCTCGACTGCGATGAGCCGCACGACCGCGAATTATTGACAAATGCCAATTCAGCCGATTTATCAATGGTGTTGCGCGATGTAAAAACCGTAATCATTGATGAGGCTCAAAGGACGCCAAATATAGGTTTGACGGTAAAACTGCTTGCCGACAAGTTTAAAGAAAAGCAAGTTGTGGTAACCGGTTCGTCATCGCTCGAATTAGCGAGTAAACTCAATGAACCGCTTACCGGAAGGAAATTTGAATATTTGCTTTTGCCTATTTCTACACAAGAAATTATCAACACCGATGGGATGTTGGAAGCAATACGTTTATTGGAAACTCGTTTGATCTACGGCTCATATCCCGATATTTTGTGCAGAACCGAAGACGTCAAGGAATTGCTTTTTGAACTTGCAAACAGTTATCTTTTTAAAGATATATATGCCTTGCAGGAAGTTCGCAAGCCCGAATTGCTCGAAAAACTGTTGGTAGCACTGGCGTTTCAAATAGGCGGCGAAGTATCTTTCAACGAATTGTCGCAAATTGTACAGTACGATGTGAAAACAGTAGAACGTTACATCAATTTGCTCGAGCAATGCTTTGTTATTTTTCGTCTAAACGGACTAAATCGAAACTTGCGCAACGAATTGAAGAAAGGCAAAAAATTTTATTTTTACGACAACGGTATCCGAAACGCAGTTTTGCAAAACTTTTCACCAATCAATCTTCGACAAGACGTTGGCGCACTGTGGGAAAACTTTTTTGTGTCCGAGCGACTGAAATACAATATGTACAACCGTCGTTTTGTAAAATCATATTTTTGGCGCACACAGCAGCAACAGGAAATTGATTTAGTTGAAGAAATTGATGGTAATTTTTATGCGTTCGAGCTAAAATGGAACGAAAAACGCAAAGTCGTTTTCCCCGAAAATTTTTTAAAAGCCTATAATCCCCAAGAAATAAACGTTGTAACGCCCAAAAATTATATACAATTTGTGTCATAATAATTCTTCGCTCTATATTCCGTTATCTGCCTTTTCTCATCGTCAATAGCCAATCCCACGCAAAGCGCTTTGGGATAGGCATTTGCATATTTTTTTTCAATTTGCAGGTATGCTTCTTCGGCTTTTTTCTTCGCATTTTCTCCTTTTGCGGCTACTTTTAGCTCAATGAGCCAAATATGACCCTGATGTGTCAGTACAATATCCGATCGTCCAACATTTGTTTGCACTTCGGCGAAGGTAACAATTCCGCTGGCGCGTAAAAATGCTATAATACACGAGCGATACAACCATTCCTGAACAGTCAGTTTGTTGCCGGTAATTTTGACGCTTTGTTTTGCGGCGCTCGTAAAATCATCGTAAGGGATGCATGATAAAATGTAATTGGCAGAATCAATAAAATTTTCAACGTCATTTGAAACTATTGCAGCAAGCAAACTGCCTTGAAAATAGTTATAATCGTTTTCGGTTACAATGTTTTTGGTAAGCAGTTTCGACATTGAGTTAAGAACTTCGGTATTAGGGTAATCTAACGAAAGGTAACTGCCCAAAATACCCGGACGCAAAGTCAAGTATCCGCACTGATACAGAAACCCTTCGGGAGTTGTTTCGTCCACATCGCCGGGGCTTCGGGCAAAATCCTTTGAAATCGGAAAACGGCGAAACTGCTCAACAGTTAAATTCCTGTTTTTCATGTAATCGGCTATAACTTTCGATTTTCCGGTTTCAATCCAAAAATTATCAAATTCTTTTTCATTAAAAAATGACAAAGTAGAGAATGGATTGTAAAATTTTGTTTTGCAGTCCCTGTCAAACGTAAAGCCATTGTAAAAATTACGCATTTTGATAATTAACTCTTCCGTTGTTATTTGCATGTAATCGGCTGTTTCATCGAGATAATCAGGAAAATAGCGAATTATTTCTTCTTCGGTATATCCGCAAATTTCAGAAAATTTTGGATTCAGCGAAATATCGGTGGTATTGTTTAGCGCAGAAAATACGCCAAGCTTGGCAAATTTTGATATTCCGGTGATGAACACAAAACGAATGTATTCATCGTTTGCCTTGATTTGTACGTATAGACTTCTCAACAAATTGCGCACCTTATCAGCCATCTCGGGATCGTTTACAAAATCGGTGTAGGGCGCATCGTATTCATCAATAAGGACAACTATTTGTTGATTGTATGTTTCATAAGCAGTTGATATTAAATTATCAAAAAGAATACCGGGTATATTGCTGTCTGATAATGAAATATTTATTTTTTTTGCTATTTGTTTTACCTGATATACCATTGATTCTATGATCCCGTCAATACCGCCATTAGTGACTACCTTGCTCATATCTAATCGAATAACCGGACTTTGCTCAAATTCGGGTCTGTTCAAATATTCTTCGGCGTACAGTCCCTTAAAAAGTTCCCTTTTCCCCGAAAACAGGGCGTCAAGGGTAGATATGGTAAGCGACTTTCCAAATCTTCGCGGTCGAGCAAGAAAATTGATCTTTTGACCCGTTTTCAGCAAATCAATAATATATTGTGTCTTATCAACATAAACATATCCCATCGTCCGAATCTCTTCAAAAGTCTGAATACCCGTAGGTAAATTTAATCTATTGTTGTCCATTTCTTAACCCCTGTTTTATTTTTTGCAAAAATAATAATAATTTTTCAAACTACAAATTATTTTTCAAAAATATGTATCTTTTTGCTTGTTTGTTGCCCGTTTGTTACTTGAATTTTATAGTTTTTTGTGCTATTTTTGGTACGATATTTGTTGTGTAATACAATGTAAACTATAACATTCTAACTATGGGAAATAAGAAAAAAAACGCGCTAAAAGCGAAAGAGCCTGTACGTATCAGATTTAAGACGCTGCAAAACGGCAATTATTCCATCTATTTTGATATTTACGTAAACGGAAAACGCAGTTATGATTTTCCAAAACTGTACATCGTGCCTGAAAAAACGGATAGCGACAGGGAAAAAAATCGCGAAATATTGGACTTCGCAAACAAAATCAAAGCGCAAAAAATTTTGGAACTTGCAAGCAATGAGAACGGTTTGATGGCAAGCGGTCTGAAACAAAAGGCAAATTTTATTGACTATATCAAGGATTTAGCCGACAAAAAACGTGCCGACGGCATACGCGGCGTACATCAAAACTATATGGGGTTGATAAAGCATCTTGTCATTTACAGGGGCGACAAAATAACGTTTAGGCACGTCACAAGGGAGTATTGCAGCGGTTTTAGCGAATATCTGAAAACGGCTGCAAATTGCGTTTGCAAACGTGGAAAATCGAAAAATCGCCCTGTGCGACTTTTGTCGGCTGGAAGCCGGTGCGGATACAGCCGCTTGTTGTCAGTAACGCTGAATTGCGCCGTACACGACGGTTTCATACATAGCAATCCGATGAAAACCCTAACCCGTTTTGAACGTCCAAAACAGCCGGAAAGCAACAGAGAATACTTGACAGTCGAGGAAATCAGGCAACTGGTAAAATTTCCGTGCGAGAAGTTAGCCGTAAAACAGGCGTTCCTGTTTTCATGCTTTAGCGGACTGCGGTTTTCAGACGTAAAAGCGTTGAAATGGGGCGATATTCAGACTGACAGCAAGGGTGAAAAAATAATCAGATATACACAGCAAAAAACAGGAAAACATGAGTATTTGCAGGTATCCGACGAGGCATTAAAATTTTTGCCCAACCGCAACGGCGCAAAAGACAATGAGCCTATTTTCGTTGTTTTCGGCAACAGTTACACAAACCAAATCCTGCAAACATGGGCTACAGCCGCAGGAATACAAAAGCGGGTAACGTTTCACGTTGGGCGACACACAAACGCTACATTGCTTTTGTCGTTGGGCGTTCCGATTGAAACGGTCAGCAAACTGCTGGGACATTCGAGCATAAAAACAACGCAAATTTATGCGAAAGTGATTGACAGCAACAAACGGGCAGCGGTAAATAAATTGAACGGATTGACAGATTGAAAAGGCTATTTTGTTACCTGTTTGTTAATAGAAAAGGATAAAACAAGACTTATTGTGTTAATATTAAACAACATAAGAAATATTCTTTTCTGTTTGGGCTTAACAGTTTAATAGCCCAAACAGTGCAAGTTTCAGGCGTTGTAACCAGCGCCGACGATGGGCAACCGCTACCGGGGGTTTCGGTTGTTGTGTTGGAAGCCGGATTAGGCACGATAACCGACACTAATGGTAGATATTCGCTTAGCAATGTGCCTGCTGATGCAAATCTGCGGTTTACGTTTATGGGTATGTCTACACAAAATATTGCAGTAGGCGGACGGCAAGTGATTGACGTGGAGTTGCATTTGGATGCTCATGCGCTTGACGAATTGGTTGTAACGGCTTTGGGTATTTCGCGTGAAAGAAGGTCCGTAGGTTATGCGATGCAGGAAGTGAAAGGCGACCAACTGACAAACACTCCTCAAGGCGATCTAAACAACACGCTTGTAGGAAGAATTGCAGGAGTACGTTATTGGGGCGCTTCGGGCGCAACCTTTGATGCGGGAAGAATTGTTCTTCGCGGCACATCCTCACTGACAAATCCCGGCGGAGACGAACCGATTTATGTCGTAGACGGCGTTATAACTAATGTAAACGTAATAGATATGAACAATGTAGAATCGGTAAACGTTCTTAAAGGACCTGCTGCTACGGCTATATATGGCTCGCGTGGCGGCAATGGAGCGGTAATTATCACATCTAGAAGACCCGAGCCTAGATCTGCCGACAGAGGCGTAGTTGAAATTAGGCAAAGTTTCGCTTGGGAAAAGGTGGATATGATAGCAAGATACCAAACCGAATATGGCGGAGGTTTAGAAGGAACAGGCAACGGAGACCGTCAATTGCGCGTGTTCAATTTTAATCCTGCGGTACATCCTTCACACCTAAGTGTTCTTGACGGCGTAAGGTGGTACCAGTATGCCGAAGATTATAGTTGGGGAGCGCGTTTCGATGGGCAACCGTATGCTCCTTGGTATGCGTGGGACCCTCAGCATCCCAAGTTCGGGCAAACCGCTCCATACGTTGGACAGCCAAGCGACAATCTTAAGGATCTGTTTCAGACAGGATTCAGTTCCACAACAAGCGTTGCGTTTTCTCGAACAATAGGCGATTTCAGCACCCGTGTATCTTTTGGCAATACTGACCGATCAGGCGTAATGGAAACAAGCAAAGCAGTAAGAAGGTTTCTGTCTGTTCACGCAGATTACAAGGTAACCGACAGGTTAAGCATTACTGCCGATTATAGATACACTTACCGTAGAAATTATAATGCAATGCAGGAAGGATACGGAGATGACGGAAACAGAGGATTGGACATGATGTATGCTTATACACAATGGTTTCAACGCGATGTTGACATCAATGAATTGAGAAATTATAAGCGTCCGGATGGAACATTTTTTACATGGAACCCTGCCGATGTAACCTCCGGAGACGTGAGTTCGATGTTTTTCGATGGTCCTTTTGCATTGATGCATGAAATAGGCGTAGCCCAAAGACTCCAATGGAACGTGTTTAGCAGCACCGTAAAATTCGACGTCATAAAAAATATGCTGAGCGTTGGAGTATCAGGTAATGCAAATATTCGAGCTGAATTTGCAGATGCAGGAATCCCATACCATTTAAACGGATTAACACCAATGTATGCACTTGAAGATAATCAGTTGTTTGATACTCAAATGCAAGCCTTTGTTCAGTTCGGAAACAGATTTATGTCTGACAGATTGGATTTAAGCGCCCGTCTGTATGTTGAACAGCGCGATAGAGATTATAGAAGGATGTGGGCTAATACCACAGATGGTTTAACAAGCGATAGATTTTTCAACCTTGCCGCATCGGTAGGCAGACCAGACGTGAGCAACAGAACTGAGCAACTGAAAGAGCGCAGTATTTTCGGTGCAGGTACCGTTGGCTGGGACGGCACGTACTATCTCGATTTTTCACTCCGTAACGACTGGTCATCAACGCTTCCAGCAAACGATAACAGCTATCTGTACGGAGGTCTTTCGGCAGCAATTATAACAAGCAACTTCTTGCAATCAGTCAATTGGTTGGATTTCTGGAAAATCAGAGCGTCCATCGCACAGGTAGGTAGCACCATGAGCCCGTACCAAACCGAGCAGGTTTATGTAAGCACTCCAAAATACGGAAATGTTTCTGCAATGCGCGGGGCTCGCGTGTTATCGAATCCAAATATACGTCCTACAATTTCCACGTCATACGAGTTTGGTACTGAATTCAGACTGTACAATGGACGCGTGTATGGCGATATCAACTATTACCACAAAGACTCGAAGGATCAAATCATAAATCTGACTGTTACGCCGGCAACAGGATTCACTACAACAAGAATAAATGCAGGTAAAATACAAAATAAAGGTTATGAGATTTCACTTGGCGTTGTTCCAGTCAGAACAAACGATTTTGAATGGGATGTATATTTCAATTGGGCGGCTAATAAAAACAAGTTGATAGAATTAGACCCCAACGATCCCGAAAATACTCAATACAGATTGACGTGGTTACAATTTTACAATCGTATAATTTCTTATGCAGAAGTTGGACAACCTATTGGTGTTATTCGTGGTTCAACGTTTGAGTATTCACCTGACGGACAAATCGTTTTCAACCGGCTTGCCGATGGACATTGGGCAGGCGATGGACAACACCGTTTAGATCAAACGTCCACAGCGCTATTGGGTAACGTACAACCTGATGCAACGGGAGGCTTTGGCACTTCTTTGCGATGGAAAAGCCTTCGGTTAGACATGGCTTTTGATTACCAAATTGGCGGCGACGTCGGTTCGGTAACCAACATGTTTGGAAGAGGTACCGGACAACTTGCGTCCACAGTTGGAAACAACGACAAGGGAAACCCAATGCGTGACAAGGTCGCAGATGGCGGCGGCGTGAAAATAGAAGGAGTAACGCTCAATGCAGATGGCACATACGACCCATTCTCAGGTTATTTGGATGCACGCGAATATTTCTTTAGGAATCAAGTCGTTTGGGGTCCCAATATGTATAAAGCAAGTTATCTTAAAATGCGCGAAATTGCGCTTACATGGCAGGTGTCTAACGAGATTATGCAGAGATTGAACGTAGGGTTGAGCAGAGCAAGTGTTTCGTTCAACGTACAAAACCCATGGCTGATCTATTCCGGAGTTCCAAATATTGACGCCTCGGCAATTTCAAGAAGCTTCGGCAACTTTTTGGAAATGGGACAAACATTCAATACCCGTACTTTTGCCTGTACTTTAAATTTAACATTCTAAAATAATTAAATATCATGAAAAAAATTATTAGTATATTTATAGTTGTAATTAGTGGATTTTTATTTTCCGGGTGCGATGATTTTGGCGACATAAATATGGATCCTAACAGTCCATCGCAGCCGGATACGCGGTTTTTGTATATACACGCCGTTCGACAGGCAATACCTACGTTCAGTATTAACGGTACATGGAACCCATGGACGCTAATTTTTCCACAATATGTAACGGAATATGCCAGTGTACAGTTCACTCGATTTCAGACTTTAACATTTGGTTTGTCAGCCTATTATACCGATGCAATACGGAATCTCGAAGAGATTATAACCCTCAATTCGGACGAGGATACAAAAAACGAACCCTTGGTGGTCGCATTTGGCAGTAATGCCAACCAAATAGCGATGGCGCGTACATTAAGGGCATACGTATATATGCACCTGACAGATGCTCTCGGAATGATACCATATTCAGAAGCCAACAAGGCGCTGGAAGGCGTCTTCAGACCCAAGTACGATACGCAGCAAAGCATATATACCGACCTTAACAAAGAATTGGAAGAAGCATACGAACAGTTTGACGTAACAAGTCCATTAGACAGTGATCATGAAATCATTTACGATGGCGATATTTCCAAATGGCAAAGATTCAATGCTTCTGTGCGTATGCAGTTAGCAATCAAACTGTTTAAGGTAGACGAGAATACGGGTAGAACAAATTTTGCCAAGGCATACGGTCAAGGCTTCATTCGCAACAATGCAGATATTTTCAGGTATCGCTACCTTAGCGAGAGCGCTAATGAAAATCCGCTGTATTTTAATATTGTTGTAGACGGTCGTAGCGACTTTTGGCCCTCTGCTACTCTCGTTGACGCGTTACTGTCTTTGAACGACCCGCGCGCATCTGTATGGTTAACCGAAAAAACTGATGGCGGCGGTTATGCGGGCATTCCATTTGCCCACCCAAGCCCGACTCAAATACCGACAACTTCGCTTTCCTTTTGGCATGACGATATTTATAGGCAAAATACTCCTCTTGTATTAATTTCGCCTTCGATTATGCTTTTTGCGGCTGCCGAAGCCGCAGAGCGCGGATGGATCACAACTCCCGCGAAAGACCTGTATGAAGAAGCTATCAAAGCGGCGCTTGAACAGCACGGCGTAGGAGATGAATTTGACAATTACATAGCCCAAGAGAAAGTAGCATACAATACCGCAGGAGCGCTGGCAGAACGAATTGAACAGATAGGTGTGCAAAAATGGCTTGCATCCTTCATGCAAGACGGTTTTGAAACATGGGCTGATTGGAGACGTCTTGGCGTACCGGAGCTTAACCTTCACGATACACCAAATTCAGTGGCGGAACTCACGGAACTTCCACGCAGACGAATTTATTTTTCCGATGATTTTGAAGCCAATATGGCAAATTATGAAGCAGCAATATCTGCGCAAGGTCCTGATCTTGAAACTACCAGAGTATGGTGGGATGTGGAATAAAAATCAGGAATTGTTAAATTAAAAAAGACGTCCGTAATTTTCGGGCGTTTTTTTGTTGTTTCAGGAAAAATCTATATAGATTTTATTGCTTATTTTGTATATATATTTTATCTTTGCCGAAATTTTATTAAAACATGCGTATGTTGTTCAAACCTAAAAACTATTTATTGTTCTATGTATAATTCTTTTGAAATGAACTTGGAATGGACGCCTGCGAATATGCAGATTGTAGTTCCTATACTTTGCGCGTTAGTTATTCCTGTTGCCTGTATCAGCGCAAAAAAAACCAAAAATTTGGTTAATTATCCTCAAATCAGAGCGAAAACGTGGACAAGGAGCATCTACTACATGAATCTGATCGGCTGGGCGTTCTACTCGGCAACGCATATTCCGAAAGGATTGGACGAAACCATTGGGGCAATACCTTTGGGCGCTGTTTTGTGCCTGCTAACCTACGCCTCCGGAACAATTTGGATTGCCGTAATAGTTCATATTGCAATGGCGTGGGCAAATTGCCTGACCGCCCTTAAACCATCACCCCGAAATTCATTACAGACCAAATGAAAACAAAATTTCAAGATAAAGTAGCCGTCATTACAGGCTCCAGCAGAGGAATAGGTAAGGCAATCGCCGTTGAATTGGCAAAACAGGGAGCGTCAATCGTGTTGAATGGCAGAAACGAAGAGCGTTTGAAGGAAACCGAAAATGTTATTCGGGAAATACATTCTAACGTTGTTACATTTTGTTGCGACGTTTCAGATGCAGACGCATCAAAGCAACTTATTCAAACTGCCATTGACCGTTTTGGGAGGTTGGATATTTTAGTAAATAACGTAGGGGTTTCGATGCGCGGAACAGTTGCAGAATTGGGCGCCGACGTATTTCCAAAAGTGTTTGAGAGCAACGTCTATGGAACGGTAAATCCAACCATTCCTGCTATTCCTCATTTGCGCAAAACAAAGGGAAGCATCGTTTTTATTTCCAGTTTGGCAGGAATAAGAGGGTTGCCCGCACTGTCGGCATATTGTTCTTCAAAAATGGCGTTACGCGCCATTGCCGAAAGTATCCGTTTGGAAGAAAAGAAACATAACATTCACGTTGGACTGATTCAAGTTGGGATAACCGAAATAGAACACAATAAGGAAACTATTTCTGCCGACGGAAGTTTGAAGGTGTTGAAAGCAAGGGATAAATCGAAAGTACAAACAACAGAACAGGTTGCGTTGGCTACCGTAAAGAACATCAAAAAACGAAAATTTATTACTACGCTTACAGGTATCGGTAAATTGAATAAGTTTATGCAGGCGCGTTTTCCGATGCTGGTTGAAAAAATTATATTGAAAAATCTGCATAAATTTGAAGAAAAAAGCGAATAGAATATGATGTGGGTAATTTTTGTAGCAGCGGGGGTAGGTTTGCGAATGAAGACCGAGACGCCTAAACAGTTTTTAGAAATTTCGAGCAAACCAATTCTGATACACACCATTACAAGGTTCTGTGAGTTTTGCGAATGCGCTTTGCCGATAGTAGTAATCTCCCCTTCGCAGATTGAAAGGTGGAAAATGTTGTGCAAAGAACATAATTTTACGCTGTCCCACAAAATTGCAGAGGGTGGGGCTACCCGTTTCCATTCGGTAAAAAACGGATTGTCACTAATACCCAACGATGCAGAAGGATTGGTTGCTGTTCACGATGGCGTTCGTCCGTTTGCAAGCAGGCAAACCATCAATAATTGTATCCGCGAGGCAGAAAAATACGGCTGCGCCATACCCGCAGTTTCGGTAGTTGATACAATACGCGAGATTTCGGGAAATACAAGCCGCGCATTAGACAGATCGGCGTTGCGACTTATACAAACGCCCCAAATTTTTGATGTCCAACTTCTGAAAAAGGCTTACCAACAAGAATATTCGCCATCATTCACCGACGACGCCTCTGTTTTTGAAAATGCAGGAAACCTCATTCGGCTAACTGCAGGAAACGTCGAAAACATCAAGATTACAACCGCACACGATTTGCGTGTTGCAGAAGCGTTATTATGAGCAAAAAAAAATATTTTTGCCAAAAAGGAACTTTTGGCACGGTTTTTGATGTATAAAATTATAGTAATAATTAATAGGTAATAAATAATTAAACAAGTAATAATGAAAACATTAAGGTTAATTTTAGCGGCAGTAGCCCTTTTGATGGCAATGAACGTTGTTTCTGCACAGGAAAACAACAGACGAAATGAAGAGCAGGTAGTTTTTTCGGTAAGCATGGATTGTCACAATTGTGAACAAAAAATCAGAAGAAACATACCTTTTGAAAGGGGGGTTAGAAACATGACAACCAATTTGGAGAAGCAAATGGTGACCATCAACTTTCAAACAAACAGAACCAACAAGGACAATCTGAAAAAGGCGATTGAAAAATTGGGCTTCACGTGCGAAGAGGTTAAAACGGAAGAAGAAAAATAATTTTTTGAAAAATTGCTTATTATCAAAAAACTATTCATATCTTTGCGGTATATTTGATTATGATTTTTTTACGTTATCGTATTAGTAGGGTAACGTCATGATATAGATTAATTTAAGTAGTTAGTTTCTGTGTTAGGAAGAGTGCCATCGTGAAGATACCACTCTTTTTTTAATTGATGGTTACATCTTTGTTCACAACAATACCTCCCAGCCAAATGCGTCCGTCCTCAAGCTCTAAATCTTTTTGTGATATTCCATAGTTTAGCCCCGGAAATTGAAAATACATCTTGTAATTTCCGGCGGGCATCAAATCAAATGTGTCCGAATTTGATAATTGAAAATTTAGTACAACACTTCCGCTTGAAACTTGAACAGATTGTATCGAACACTGTAATCCTTCGCGACAAACGTCATAACAACAAGTTTACAAAACTCTTTTTTCATGTCTAAACCCCTAATTTGTGTCGGGCGCAACTCCTAAAAAATATAAACTAAAAACTATACCAAAACGTTTAACGAGCACAATACCCCCCTTGCAAACTTTTTTTGAGTTTACAACGAGACGGAACTTTCCCTGTTCTTATTATACGTACAATGATAAAAAAAGTTACGTTTTTGAGCAATTTTTTTTTATTTTTTTATTGTTATTTGAATAAAGTGTTATCTTTGTGCCGTTAATAATTTAATAAATTTTAAAAAATAATTATGAAGATTTTTTTATCGTTCATTTTTGCCATAGTCTTTGTATTTAGCGCTTTTGCGCAGGATTACGGCAATCATTCGCAAATTTCTCAACGCATCAGGGCGCTGCAACAAAGGTATCCCGATAAGGTTGAGTATAAGAGTCTTGGGAGAACCGCAGGCGGAAATGACGTCTGGGTTATCACCATTGGAAAAGGGCAATCGCACAGATTACCGGCGATAGCCATTGTGGGAGGTGTTGACGGGCGACACCTTCTGGGAGTAGAATTGGCAATGGGATTAGCGGAACGTATTGTGGCACAGCCAAATATTGATGCTATACTCGCAGCCAATACATATTACATATTCCCAAACGTTAATCCCGACGCTACCCAGCAGTATTTTGCCCCGCTGCGCTACGAGCGTACCGTGAACGGCAGAGCCACCGACAGCGACCGCGATGGCAGCACAGGCGAAGACCCGTTCGACGACCTCAATAACGACGGTATGATTACTCAAATGAGAGTCGAATCGCCGATGGGAACGTATATACAGTCGTCCATTGACCCACGAGTAATGGCTCTTGCCGACGCATCAAAAGGTGAAACAGGAAAATATCTACTTTTGAGCGAAGGTATTGACAATGACAAGGACGGTCTTTTCAACGAAGACGGCGATGGTGGGATAAACTTTAACAGAAATTTCACCTTTGGATACAGGAATTTCCAACCCGAAACGGGTGAACATGCCGTATCGGAAGTTGAATCGGCTGCCGTTGCCGAGTTTCTTTATGATGCTTTTAATGTGCATTCGGTTTTGAGTTTCAGTTTGAACAACAACATTTCCGAAGCCGCAAGGGTCTACATGACGACAAATACGGGCGTTAGCAGAGACAGAGAAAATACGGGCGACAGTAGAATTTACAGTCACGTAAACAGCCTGTACAACAATTCTGTTCCCGGCATGGCAAAAGCCACAGGGCTACCTGCCGAAGGGGGCGAATTTTACACATGGGCATATCAGCATTACGGACGATATTCTTTCGCAACACAAGGCTGGACGCCAGTTTCGGAAGATAGAGAAATAGCGGGAAACAGAGAACTTGTTTTTCTTAAATGGGCGGAAGAAAACGGCGTAGAAGATGTTTTTGTGCCGTGGACAACAGTCAATAATCACCCCGATTTCCCTGACAACAGGGTAGAAGTAGGAGGAATAAAGCCTTTCGTGATGTACAATCCGCCATTTTCAATGGTATCGGGCATTGTGGACGAGCATGTAGCCTTCGTAAGTGCGCTTACAGAAGCGGCTCCTCGTTTTGAAATAGTGGACGTAAAAAAGGAAGCGTTAAGCGGAAACATTTTTCGCGTCAGTTTGACCGTTAGAAACAGCGGACTTATGCCAACCATAAACCAAATAGGCGAAAGGTCGTATTTTCTAAAATTCGTGACCGTGCAACTCAATAAATCGTCATCGCAAACATTTATACAGGGAAATCCCAAGACAACGATAAATGTGCTGAACGGCGGCGAAGCAGCAGAATTAACATGGCTTATTCACGGCACGGGGAGGATCACAATAGAAGCGGGAACACCCACAGCTGGATTCGATACAGCCGAAATAGTTTTGTAGAATTTAGATTTTAGTTTTCAGAATTTATAAAAATAATAATTATGTACAATACAATCATCAAAAATACATTCCTTGTTTTATTGACATTTTCGTTCATAAACATATCGGGACAATCATACAGCGATTTTTATTTTCAGGCGGCAGGTTCGCCTATGCAGCCCAAAGTGCAAATCGTGTGGAACCGTTATTACACTAATGCCGGTTTAGAGAGTTTATACAGAGAGATAGTAAGAAGTCACCCCCAGTTAGCCCGCTTGGAGAGCATCGGCAAGTCCGTAGGCGGACGCGATATTTGGGTTTTGACAATTTCTGATTTTTCAAAGGGCGACCCATCGCGAAAACCCGCTATTTGGGTAGATGGAAACATTCACGGCAATGAAATTCAGACCAGCGAAATGGCTCTGTATATTGCGTGGTATTTGACGGAAATGTTTCCAACAAACAGATTTATACAGGAATTGTTGGAACAGAAGACGTTTTACATAGCGCCGTCAATAAATCCTGACGGTAGAGCCGTATTTACCGAAACTCCGGGAACTTTGCGTTCGGGGATACTTCCATTAGATAACGACAGGGACGGAACAGCCGATGAAGACGAACCTGAAGACCTCAATGGCGACGGCTTTATTACCCAAATGCGCATCAGAAATCCAAACGGACGATACATCGCCGACCCACTCTACCCTAATCGCTTGATACTTGCGCCTCCCGGCGTTCAAGGCGAGTTTGACCTGCTTGGCTTCGAGGGAATTGACAACGACGGCGACGGACGCGTAAACGAAGACGGAGAAGGAGGATACGACCCTAATCGCGATTGGGGCTTCAATTGGCAACCAAACTTCATTCAGGGCGGAGCGCTTAAATATCCGTTTTCGTTGCCGGAATCGCGGGCTGTCAGGGATTTTCTTGTAAATCATCCCAATATTGCCGCAGCGCAAAGTTTTCACAATACGGGTGGAATGATATTGGTGCCGCCGGGCGCCGAAGGTGACAGAGATAAATTGAGCCGCTCGGATATGGCTGTGTATGAGAATATTGGCAGAAGAGGCGAACAAATTATCCCCGGATACCGATACATGATTCTTTACAGAGATCTGTATACGGTCTTTGGCGGCGAAATTGACTGGCTCGCATTCGGACGCGGTATTTTTACTTTTTCCAATGAACTGTGGCATCCCTCGTTGATGTATCGTGGCACATATCAAGGCGAGGCGGCTAATCAGTTATTTGAATTTGACAGAACGTTGCTGTTTTACGATTCATTTGTGGAATGGACTGAATTTGACCATCCTACATACGGAAAAATCGAAATTGGCGGACAAAAGAAAAATGCGCCTCAACGTTTGCATCCCGGGTTTTTGTTGGAAGCCGATGCTCACCGCAACGCAGCATTTGTTATTCTGCACGCTCACAGCACTCCGCATCTGACAATCAGTAATGTAACCGAAAGAAACCTTGCAGGCGGATACAGAGAAATAACTGCAGAAATAACCAATCATCGCCAAATACCGACACATTCGAGCTTCGACGTAGAAAACAAAATAGAACGCCCAAACTGGGTATCTATCAGCGGACCGCAGGTAATAGCCGGAATGTTAGTGCGCGATGTGTACAACAATCAGACTGTAGAACAAAAAGTTAATCCAGCCAGATTATCGGTAAGCAATATACTCGGAAACAGCACTGTCACAGTGCGATGGATAGTCAGAGGAAATCAAAGATTTACCATCACAGTGGACAGCGCCAAAGGGGGTGTGGCAAGCAGGACGCAATAGTGTCTTATTGATAAACTCCGCTTTTTTCAAAACAAGTTTCGGGAATGTAGATTTGTCATGTAATTGTCTAAATATGACATGATTGTATGCGTGTCAACAAAGTTGCGGCGCTTCCTCCTTTGTGTCTGTTTCTGCGCTTTCTTCAACGATTTCAATTTTTGTGTTGTTCACAAACAAATAGCCATCGAGCATTGAGGTTTCGTTTTCGGTTGGAAGAGGTTCCGCCTTTGCGAATTTTACCAAATCTGCCAAAGAAAACAGTTTATCGAGGCGGTCTACCAGATTATTGTCTTCAAAACCTGTATTACGCATTCCGATAAGGATTTCGTCTCTGGTCATTTCCATTGCCGCTACGCCGAAACGTCCTTCAATGTACGTGCGCACTACGTCCGACAGACGAGTATAATACTCTTTGGTACGGTTATTCTGCCATAGTTTATCGCCTCGCAACCTGTCCAATTCGCGCAAAGCGACAATATGTGGCGGATCGGCAGGTTTGGGCTGGCTGAAAATAGGCTGATTATTTCGCCATCGAATATAAGCGTAAATGCCAAATCCTATAAGGACTACAATCGTCAATAACAGTAAAGCAAGTAACAGCCAAGGGTATATATCAATCCAGCCAACAGGCAATTCGTAAATTGGCTTGATGTCGGCGATATTTTGCGTACCGTCCAGCGGGATTGTGAACACGTCCAAAAATATCGATCGTGTGGCAATGGTATCAGCAATACCTTCGGCAACGAACGGAAACCGTATCGGTGGCAATACGTGACGACCACTGTCGAAACTCGTAATCAAAATCTCCTGCCTCAAACGGATCATGCCATCTGCCGTCCGCGAAGAATCAACCGGATAAACCTCCATTATTTCGATACCGCGCGGAATCGCTTCCAACCAAGCAGGAAACTGAACGCTAACATCATTCTGACGCTCTATCTCGACATGCAACTTTATTTGGTCGCCAATCAAAATCGCAGTACTGTCAAATTGGGCATTGACTAATACGGTTTGAGCATTAACGCCAATACAAACGCCTGCCGCTAAAAATAAGGCTATGAAAATATGTTTTTTCATGTGGCAAAGTAACTACTTTTTTTTGAATAAAGAAAATAATTATCAAATTTTCCGTATTAGGCGGCATTTATTCGCTTTCGTTCATTAGTTCACGGCGCTAAGTTGCAATTCATCTTATATTAAAAGAAGCTATTACACCCAAACTGCGATATTTGAAATTTTCAAAACCGACAAAAAATCCGGCTTCCCACAAAGGTGACATCCCTATGGTATAGCCCGATTCAATGTAGTTTTTCATGTTTGGCGCGTACAAATAACTAATCTGCACGCCTTCCTTCCACAGCATACGATTGCTAAAAAACGGCAAAAATTTCAAAAACAAAAACGGCGAGACGTAATTCAGATGCGCCTCTAAATACCTGTCGGAAGTACTGTAACGATAGTATTCGAGCAAATTGAACGAGTCTGAACTTATTGAACCAATTGTAAATGGAATTTCTACTGTGTTGAAATGTTTAAAATCGGGAAAAAACACGCTTTCTCTATTAACAAATGCGCCTGCATTTACGGCGTATCTCAACTCCTGCATCAATCCTGTTTCTATTTTTTGTCTGATTCCAAGCGATATATGATCAAAATTACTGGCGCTGCTCATTAATCCATTCACGCCTTTTTGCCAGCCGACGGAAAATGTAGGATAATCAGACCTCACGTATCGTTTCTCTATACCTACGATGCGGTAGTAATAGCGGGGCGTGTAATCAACGTTTAGTGAAAATGTTGCGCTAACGTGGTCGGGTAGGGGAGTGGTCAGTTTTGTATTTGAGGGGATATTTGACGTGTATTCACGCGTATCGCGGTAAAAAAAGGAAAAATCGCTGTGGTTGTCGAGCATCACGCGGCGTGTGTATTTTGCGCCTACATTAAGTTGAAGTCCGTTTACTATGTCAATAACGTTGCTTGCCTCAACAAAATTATCCTCGTAATGTTTCATGTAGTTGCGTCTGAAAAATAGCGACGAAACCGTGTTTTCAAACGGGTGTATGCCGCTATTTCCGTTAAAATCGGCGGTTTTCTGTCCGAATTTTAGAGAAGCACTTCCGCGTCTCACAGGCGAGTACGTCAGCGAAGCGTCTACATTCCACATTAGCGTTTTGCGGTTTATAGCCCAAACTGCTTCGGGAATAACGGTCAAGCGTTGTTGTGCAAAATACGAATATTGTGGTACAAAACCCTTAGTATAGGTCAATTTTTGTCCGATATAAAATCCGTCTACGGTATTGAAGCCTATTTGCGAAGAGTTTAGCCCATTATATCGAATCGTCCCGCCCTGTTCTCCAAGCCTGATGTTAGTTCCATTTACCACTTTGTTAATTGTACGGATAAACGGAGTTTGAGGATTACGATTTTGCGTGTTTTGCGCGGTATCTCTTTGTTGCGAAGCGGCGGCAAGCCTTATGTCTCGCTCCTGATAACTTCTAATTTCTTCGGAATTTAGCGGCACAGGGCGCATCATTTCCCAAAATGCAGTGTCGCGTTGGTTTGCCGCGCTGTCCACAGTTACTCTGTAATTGTAGTTCATCGTAGCGCTTATATCAAGCGATTGATTTTCATTATTTTCAGCTTCGGCTTCTCTGTGCATCAGTCGTGCCAATTGGTATGCCTGACGATTTGTCAGATTATCTCTCTCTAAAAGATTTTCTATTCTTTCGCTTGTTCTCGTTACAGTAACGCCCCTTTCTTCAAGTTCTGTAGGCGGAACCTGATTTTGTTGCATGAAACTGCGTCGCTGTTCGGCAAGAGCCAGCGCATCGGGCTTGCGTATTGATTTGTTTTCAACAAGGTTAGTATATTTTACTGAAGCCACATAATCAAATGATCCTCTGTTGCCTAACACGGAGGCGTCAAATTTAAAATTGTAACTGACCGGCTTCCACACGTTTTCATTTACTTCGCCGAAATTTATCTGCATACTATATGTAATTCCCATCGGAAACTCGCCCGAAACATCGGCGCTGTGTACATTCCAATAATCGTTGGCAATGTAAACATAACCCGAAAACAACTGTCGGCTGTTTCGTCTGGGTATTATTTTTATTTTGTTTATGATGCGGTCATCGTCAAAGAAAAACCCTTCGTAGCGAAAGCGATAATGTGCGAAGGCGCTCGTAGAAAGCGGCGAAATAATCGGATCGAACGCTTTTTCATCGTAAATGCTGGCGGTTATAAGCGTCATGGCGTTGTTGCTGTTGCTATTTTCGCCCGTTAGGCTGCCTGTTTTTCTCACTACTCTCTGTCTGAATATGTTAGGAGCCGTAAATTCGATTTCGTTAAACGATTCTTCAAGATACGAGTTTCCTTCTCTGATATTCAATTCGGCAATTTCGTCTCGCGCCAAACGTCTCATAAGCGGCGATATCCGTCCAACGTGCAACGTGCCTTTAAGATAAACCTCCGCCTTATATTCCGAAACCTGATTCAGATAATATGGAGCCATAGCTACCGCCCGTCGCATCATATCGTATGCAGGGTCTTCCCTGCTGTTTGAGACAACCAAGTCGGGTATCACAAACGATATTTCACGCAACGCAACATTATGCTCTGCAACTTCCGACACACCGACAGAAATTGTCACTGTTTCGGTTTCGTATCCCATGCACTGGAAGACGCAAGTATATACGCCTTCCGGTACTCTTACTTCAAAAAATCCTTCATCGTTGGCGACCGTTCCCAACATCAGTTCCCTGACAAAAATCGTAGAGTTGAGTATCGGAGCGCCATTTATATCGGTAATCCGCCCTTTGATAATCTGTGCGTTGCCCGAAGGCAGCAAGCAAAACAGAACTATTACCAATACAATGAAGCATTTTTTCATGTATGTTTCAGTCTACTTCAACAGGAACAGGATTTCCAGTCCAATTTCTGAAAACTTCTTCTCCATTATGTCCTATTTCTACGTACATTATGTCGAACTCGTTTATACCTTTAGATTTTAGTTGGTATAAAAAATCTGACATAACAAAAGCATTTATTATGCGGAAGTTTCCAGCATTAGCGCCTTCTTCAATCGTTCTTGCCCTAATATACACAATCGGAGTTTCTTCTTCAGTAATAGTACCGTATGTCATCACGTATTCAAACTTATTAGGGAGGGAGAAATGATTAAATAATAAGAAAAAAACAATATTGCCCTGATATTCAACTCTGCTAAGCCCATCTATGCTTATTATTGAAATATTGAAATTCTCTGTAATTTCAATTGATTCTTCCGGATACATATATGATGGGTCCATTCGTTCAAAAGATACATCAGTCACAGTTATGCGTCCCTCATAAGGTTGCTGGTCATAATTTACCGAATAATAAGCAAGTACTGCGTCTCCTTCAAAAAAGCCATATTCTAACATAAGACTATATGTTATTTCGGGCGCAAGTAAAGTTTCACTTGACGTAACCAACGTATACATATCATTATCATAATCAATTCCTAGAATTGCAGGAATAGGTCCATACGGTAGGATATTAACGCCCGGCTTGTTGCAATTCGACATTCCAAGTATTGCAACGCTCAAAAATAAAAAAACTATTCTATTCATTATCATATATTTATTTTGTTTATAATTCTAAATCTACATCGTGTTGTTCTATCCATGGTAAACCATGAATATTCAGTTGTTCCATGAACGGATCGGGATCAAACTCTTCGACGTTGTAAACGCCCGGTTTTTTCCACAGTCCCTTAAAATACATCATTGCGCCAATCATTGCAGGCACGCCCGTTGTATAACTTACCGCCTGAGCGCCGGTTTCCTTGAAAGCCGCCGCGTGACTGCAATTATTGTAGACGTAGTATGTTCGCTCTTTGCCGTTTTTAAACCCGCGAATACGACAACCTATTGAGGTTTCGCCCGTATAGTTTACGCCAAGATCGCCCGGATTGGGAAGCACTTCCTTTAGGAACTTTAACGGCACGATTTCGACGCCATTGTACATCACAGGCTCAATACCCGCCATACCGATGTTTTGTATCACGCGCAGGTGTGTCAAATATTCCTGTCCGAAAGTCATCCAAAAGCGAGCGCGGCGAAGCGAAGGAAAATTTTCTACTAACGATTCCAATTCTTCGTGAAAAATCAGATACGATTCTCTGGGTCCTATTTCGGGATAGTTGAGCGTTTTGTGTATTTCGTGCGGCTCGGTATATATCCATTTACCGTTTTCCCAGTATCGTCCCTTTTGTATTATTTCCCGAATGTTTATTTCGGGATTGAAATTGGTTGCGAAGGGATGCCCATGACTGCCTCCGTTGCAATCAACAATATCCAAATACTGTATTTCGTCGAAATGATGTTTTGCAGCATAAGCCGTGAACACGCTTGTAACTCCCGGGTCGAAGCCGCAGCCAAGTATGGCGGTTATACCCGCTTTTTTAAACTTTTCGTGGTATGCCCATTGCAAGTCGTAACTAAACGTTATTTCGCTTTCATGCTCATAATTTGCGGTATCAAGGTAACTGACCCCTGTTTGCAAACAAGCCTCCATGATAGTCAAATCCTGATATGGCAATGCAAGATGCACTACTATATCGGGTTTAAATCTGCGTATCAGCGCTGTTAGTTCGGGTACATTGCTTGCGTCTACCTGCGCAGTTTGGATACGGTTGCCTCCAACAGCCTTTGCTATGGCGTCGCACTTTGATATTGTGCGGCTGGCAAGCATTATCTCGCCAAATACTTCGGGAACCGAAGCGATTTTGTGAGCCGCAACGGTACCAACCCCGCCCGCTCCAATAATCAAAACTTTGTTCATCGTCTATTTGTTTTTATACTTATTGTCAAATAATTAAGATATTGACTGTTTATAATGTTCCCATGCCTCGTCCATTGATTCATTAAGGTTTTTAATGCGATCTTTAATGGCTACTTTTTCGGAATTTTCGTAATATCTCCACGCTTCCGTTTGTAAGTTGGTCAGTCTTGTGCTGCGGTCATCGGGCGATGGGTGCGTGGAAAGGAAAGTCGGCGTAGAACCGGAGCCAAATTGGTTCTCCATTCTCTCCCAAAACTTCGGCGCTTCGGTGGGGTTGTAGCCCGCCTTTGCCGCATACATCAAGCCCATTCTATCAGCTTCATGCTCGTTGTCTCTGCTGTATTTAAGCATACCAATTTGTGCGCCTATCCCAAAAACCTGCATCACAACATTTGTTATTTCAGGAGGAATAGTATCTTCCAAAGTCAACCCTAACACAAGGTCTATTGCCGACAGACCCAAAGTTACTCCTAACTGCATACCCATTCTTTGACCGGCGTGATTGCGAACAGCATGTGCTACTTCGTGTCCCATAACTATTGCTATGCCCGAAGAATTGTTGCAAAGTGGAATAATACCATCGTAAAACGCCATTCTGGCTCCGGGCATACACCATGCATTGACTTGAGGCGAACCGTAAAGGTCAACGTCCCACGCAAAACCGCTGGCAATATCAGGCTCTTCGCTTTCAACTACGGCTTTTATTCTATCACGCGATTGGAGAACATCATTCCGATAGGGACTTTTCGATATGCCAATGTCAGGATCATCGGTGTATTCGGCAATCATTGACGGATATGATATTGCCCCAATTATATTCATTGGACCGCGTGGTATTGTATACCATGGCGTATCTTTTTCGCAACCGGGCAACAACAAAGCGCCCGCTGCAACGCCTGCCGTACCAGCTGCCGTTGTCTTGATAAATTCGCGACGTGAAATATTATTTTTCATCTTTTCAAGTTTAAATAAATATTATAGATTATCATGTATATAATATACCTACAAATATCGTGCCAAAGTTTTAAAAAAGATACAAAATGGTTAATTCTCTCACAAATATAAGGTTGCTCGTAAAGGGGGTAGCCTGATTTTTCACACATTATTTGTGTCTGTTTCTGCGCTTTCTTCTTTGATTTCAACTTTTGTGTTGTTCACAAATAAATAGCCATCGAGCATTGAGGTTTCGTTTTCGGTAGGAAGAGGCTCCGCCTTGGCGAACTTAACCAAATCTGCTAAAGAAAAGAGTTTTTCGAGGCGGTCTACCAGATTATTGTCTTCAAAACCTGTATCCTGCAAGCCGACAAGTATTTCGTCGCTGGTCATTTCCATTGCCGCTACGCCGAAACGTCCTTCAATGTAGGTGCGCACAACGTCCGATAGACGGGTATAATATTCTTTGGTACGGTTGTTTTGCCATAGTTTATCGCCTCGCAACCTGTCCAATTCGCGCAAAGCGACAATATGTGGCGGATCAACAGGTTTGGGCAGGCTGAAAATTGGCTGATTTTTGCGCCATCGAATATAAACGAAAATACCAAATCCTATGAGGGCGACAATCGTAAGAAACAACAAAATACGTAACAGCCAGGGATATATATCAACCCAGCCAACAGGCAATTCGTATATTGGCTTGATGTCGGCGATATTTTGCGTACCGTCCAATGGAATGGTGAACACGTCCAAAAATATTGGGCGTGTAGCGATGGTATCTGCAATATTGTCAGCAACAAACGGAAACCGTATTGGCGGCAATACGTGACGACCGCTATCGAAACTCGTAATCAAAATTTCCTGCCTCAACCGGATCATGCCATCTGCCGTTTGCGAAGAATCAACAGGAAACACCTCCATTATTTCGATACCGCGCGGAATCGCTTCCAACCACGCCGGAAACTGAACGCTCACATCATTTTGACGCTCTATCTCGACATGCAACTTTATTTGGTCGCCAATCAATATCGCAGTACTGTCGAATTGAGCATTGACTAATACTGTTTGAGCATTAACGCCAATACAAATGCCTGCCGTTAAAAATAAGGCTATGAAAATATGTTTTTTCATGTGGCAAAGATAATACTTTTTTAAAAAACAAAAAAATCTTTAACAAATATTTGGAAAGCGCATTTATCTTTTCTGTTTTTGCTGAAAGATTTTTTGAAAGTGTTTAATTAACATAAAAAAACCAGACTGACACAAGTTGTCTCAAGGAAATCATTTTTGGGAAAAAATGACTACAGCCAATTAACATTTCCGATTGCATACAACGGATAAATTTTCACATTTTTGAATTCGCCGAAATTTTCCATTGACGTTCGTATGCCGTATGGATAATTTTTTTCGGTAAGAAACTGAAACATGCTCTGCATAGACCCTTTTGTTCCTGCCTTCACTTCAATGGGAACAATATTTTCTCCCGCTTGAACTACATAATCTACTTCGGCTAAACTTCCCGTTTTTTCGCGCTGCCAGTAGTAAAGTTGTGTTGGGTTCGTACATGGCGCATTTTTTATCAATTCCAAACCAGCAAATAATTCCGCTAATGCGCCTTTGTTTACTTGTTGTAAACTTTCTGCTGTGGGCATACGGCTCAAATCCAACCGTAAAAAACGCTGATAAATTCCGGTATCTATGGGCAAATATTTACGATGTTTTATGTTCATTTGAGCCGCCAACGGAAGACCATTAGCCGATGTGTGTGTTACAGAATAAATTATTCCAGCAAGTTCTAAAAGCTCGACACATTCTTTTATTTGTAGACGATTTGCTTGTTCCGAAGCATGAGAATAGGTAAATTTATTGCCTGTTTGGTTAATAACCGATGCAAATATTTCTCGCAGTCGCGACGATGGTACACGCTCTCTGTATTTTGAAAAATCATCGTACAGGGTAAGCATCAAATCATCTAAAACACGCTGACAATCGAGCAACGAGCCTGTTCGGATATAAGTTGCCACTACTTCGGGCATTCCACCAATAAGTATAAAACGAATCAGATGATTAAGGCATGATTGATGTACCGAAACTGAAAACGGATTTTTAGGCGAAGCCGTTTGAATTGCGTTTGCAAGCATTTCTACCCCGGACGCGCGTAGATACTCGTCGAATGAGAATGGGTGCAGAAATAAA